>Ga0307376_10000217_pt1 | contig 78813 bp, 76 predicted proteins | sample TR2MG_FD_202536 | JGI IMG/M metagenome (GOLD analysis project Ga0307376, IMG submission 202536) | Soil microbial communities from Risofladan, Vaasa, Finland - TR-2 | ecosystem: Environmental > Terrestrial > Soil > Coastal area > Acid sulfate soil | place: Finland: Risofladan, Vaasa | collected...
AAAATCCAGGACGCCGAAGCCTTATCTGCACTTCTCCCGTACCGACTCGATCCCAAAGCCTACTGATCGACTTCTTCGCAAACCAGATCACGCCTAGCGGCCTCTACGGTGTAATGGCATCGCTTACGATTGTCGACATCGCGGTCATGCAATCACTCTCGCGGCGGGAAGACCTTCCAGATTTTCTCGCGGCATATGGCCAGGTGATCGTCGACGAGTGCCATCACATCTCTGCCGTTTCGTTCGAGGAATTGCTGAAGCAGGCAAGGTCGCGCTACGTGCTCGGATTGACCGCGACCCCGATCCGTCGTGACGGGCTGGATCCTATAATATTCATGCAGTGTGGCCCGATCCGCCATTCGGCTACCGCACTTGCAATGAAGCCGGGAGCCATGCAGGTCAGCGCCACGCATATCAAGGAAGCGACATTCCCTGCCGATCTCGGCATCCAGGCTGTTTCGGCCTCCTGGCATCGAATCAGGATCGGAACCGCCTGATACTGGGTGATGTCGAGGAAGCTTGGAACGAAGGCCGCAAGATACTCGTCCTTACGGAGCGAAGTGAGCATCTCGAGGAGTTGGTCTCGCTCATCACGCCAATCGCTCCTTCCGTTTTCTCATTGCATGGACGAATGACGAAGAAGAAGCGCGCGGAAACCATGGCACGGCTCAACGCTGTTCCAGAAGGAGAGCCGAGGATTATCGTGGCTACGGGAAAGCTCATCGGCGAGGGCTTCGATCACCCCAGTCTCGATACCCTCGTCCTCGCCTTGCCGATCTCTTGGAAAGGAACGCTCCAGCAATATGCCGGCCGCCTCAACCGGACCAGCGCGGGCAAAACAGACCTTCGTATCTATGACTATGTGGAAATCGATGATCCGAGATTGAGCCGAATGTGGGCCAAGCGGGAGCGGGGCTATCGGGCGATGGGATATTCGATTCGTCGAAAGGAGTGATTTCTTTGGCAAAAGTTGGAAGGAAGCCTGATCCCGTCGCCCTGGTGCGGAAGCTCTCGCGCGAGGAACTCGAATCCCTTGTCCTGGAGCGTCTTGCTTGTGGTGACAGGGGGCTGGCGAATTCGATCATCGCTCGCTTCGCGAATTCGGATGCGGGCGGAGCAAGGACCCTCGTCCGTTCTCTTGTCGAAAACAGTATCGGAAACCAATACGGGATCATCGATGATGCGTGGCGCCTCTCCTGCGAGTTCGAGGAGCTTCGGAAGCGGGCGAAAGCCATGAAGTCGCCAGGCAAACATATGGCGGCCTTCGCTATCCTCAGGGCAATCGTCGAGGAGGTCGCGCCTGATTGCTGGGAAGCCGACGATCATGATGGTGTCCTTGTCGGCGCGGTACAGACAACCCTCGACGATATTCGCGCTTTTGCTGCTCGCCCTAATGCCGACCCTGCTTGCCTGACGGAGATCGGCGATTGGGCAAGGGGCAACGTCAACACTCGCTGGGCGGTTGAAGGTGATTCCTGGGACTTCGAGCTCATCCTCATTCAACTCGCCGCGTCCCGGAGCGGAAAGGAACGGCGGCAGGCGCTGAAAGTTTGCCAAGCCAAGTGCATGCCGGAGGGCGACGAATGGCATTCCAGCTACCTTGCCGAAAAGTGCGGCGGAGCGATCCTCGAAGCCTTGGAAAGACCCGAGGATGAGGTCGAGCGCAGGGCCTTCATCGATGGCAACATGCATCTCGACATCGTGCGGAATGAGGCGATCATCCTGGCGCTGAAGGGGGATGATCTTGAAACAGCCGAGAGACTCGCGCGCGATGGGATGGACCGTGCCGACAAAAAGAAGCTTTCGGGAACCGCTGATGAGTACGCGGACCGTCTCGTAGAGGTACTTGAAGCCCGGGGCGATGCGTCCGCCGCGCTCGCCTTTATCGAGGAGCGGACTAGCAAGAAACAAAGCATGGAGTGGTTCGGGAAACTCAAGGCACGCGTACGGATGAAACGCGAGTGGGAAGTCGTGCGGGAACGCATCGTCGATTCGCTTCCTTCGAATTCCCGGCATTTCAAGGCCCAGATATTTTCCAAAGATGGCTTGATCGAAAGGTTGCGCGAGCTGGCGAAGCAGGACGCGTCCCTTATGCGAGAATATTACAAGCAAATAGGACGAAAATATCCTGATGAAGCGGCCAACCATCTCGAAATTGGCATACGAAAGGAACTCGAGCGCACCCACTCGCGCAATGGCTACGAGCGCATAGCGACGGAAGTGCGCGAGTACGGCGGCTATGCTGGCAGGCCCGCCATGGTCAAGCTCGTCGATGACCTCTCGTCGAGATACTCGAACAGACCGGCCATGATCGCGGAGTTGAGCAAAGCGATTGGCAAGGCGAAGGCTCTATCATGATCCGTCCTTGGTTCGCCGAAGGCCGAAGGTATTGGGGAGTAGGGCTTGAGTAAATTGCTGTATTTCATGGTGTAGCTTAGAAGTGGAACGCGGAAGACTAGAGGCTAAATCTATTTGGTAGAATAAAATAGGCGAATCAACGAAATGCGCAGGTATTTCTGAATCGGCAAAATGATAAATATCATTACTAAAAGGGATTATTACAGCCGAGACCGGGAATCGCGCTTCAAGCCTCGTCATCCATGACTAACGCTTTGCTAAACTTCGTTCGGCTTTCCGGGCCGCGTCTTGGCGCTTCCGCGCGCATCCTGCGCGCTCATCCTCGCTATCGCTCGGCGCGCCAAGCCGTTCGATTCCCGTTCTCGGCCTATTACGACAAAGGACCCCGCGAGGGGGTCCTTTGTCGTAATAGGCCGAGAACGGGAATCGAACCCGGTACCTGCGCATTACGAGGGCGGCTAATGCCTTGTCCTAACTAGTCTTTCATGGTCAGTATTGTCCATATAATGGAAGGCGTCAAGCGAAAATGCGCGCATGCCTGCAAAATAAGGGCCGATTTTCTCAGGAATTGATCGCACATAGAAAAGCCCCCCGTGCCGCTAAAGGCGAAGGGGGGCGGCGCCGACCTAGGATGAGATTGTCCTAGGTCGGCTTTTAGTTCTGTCCGTCATCACGACGGTCGTGTCAGGGTCAGGCGGGCGAGGGTGAGGCGAATCCGTTCGCCACGCCTTCAAGTTCCTGCCGCGCCTGGTCGGTTACATTGGTCGCAACAGGCAAATAGAGGTCTTGAACCCCGACGCTTAACCGTGTTCCGTCATCGGCCGTGTACGCGAGATTGTCGCCGAGACTGGAATAGAATCGCATGTCGGCATCGGCTTGTCGGCCTTCCGGCGTCCATTCGGCAGGGTCAATCTCGCCCGAAATCCTCTTCAAGAGCGGATGGTCGGGGTCAAGAATCCCGCGAGCGACGATCAATTCGTAATGACTCGCGGGGGAAATCTCGCCCGTATCGATTCGACGCGCCCAGTAGGCAAGGGCGCCCTTGTCCATCGTCCCAATCGTCAGGCGGGCCTCTTCCATCGCGGCAAGCCGCGCAGTCGGGTCGGAGAACTTTCTCTCTAGGGCGTCGACAGAGGCCTGGTAACTTCGCGCGGCGACCTGGGCGGCTTGCTGGTTGGCCTGTCGCGCCTGCGCCCTCAGCATGACGATTTTCGCGGCGGCAATCTCGGCGAGACGCTCGGGAACGGCTCCGGCGGAGATGCGGCGGGCGTGATCGGCTTCGATGGCCGCGAGCTGTTGGGCAATGCGCCCATGCGCCTGGGTGGCGGGCTTGGCCTTTGCGGCTTCGAGACCGCGGCGGAATCCTTCGCTTCGATTGCTCATGCTATAGCCCCCGCGACGATGACAATCGGCAGGCCTTTGGCGTACCACGGCGCGGCAAACGCATTGAATTGCGCCAGGCTCATATGCGTCCCGGCGAGCGAATCGAAGAACTTGCCGGAGGGCAGGAGCCTGAGGATCGGCGGAACGGGGGATTCACCGTGCTGATTCCCGTAGCTTGACGCCAAGCTCTGATAAACCTGGTCGAAATGATTGTCCATAATTCTCCCCTTTTCGGCTTCTCGCCGATACTTTCTCATAATGCCTCACACAATCGAAGGCATTGTAAACGTAATTACTTACAGGGCGGCCTCGTCAACGCATGGCGCATGCGTATTAGGAATATCGTCCAGGATGATGATGAGAGGGTCTTCGGGGTCGAATCCCTGCGCGACGAGACCCGCCTTGTATTCCGCAATCCGCGATTCCACGTCCGGCCCGTCTTCGATGAAAAGGACCGGCGGAAGATCGCGGCGGTATCGTGACACGAAGACGGAGGACTCGGCCTTCCGCACGCGCGACAATTGAAGTTTCATGGCGTCCCCTTTGCGGCGAGGGCCTGGGCGGCCTGGGCCGCTTCGATTGCGGTCAAGCGTTCCTCTATTCGAAGATCGGCGAGGAGCCGGTCATAGCCGAGGGCTGTATTGAGGCCGTACAAGCAATCGCGAAAAACATCGCTCGCCAGCTCACCACGAAAGCGCAGGCGAATGAGTCGCGCGATAGTTCTCCTTGTCGTCTTCGGGCCGTCCAGGGCAAGCCGAGGGGGTCCGCTCTTTTTCGTTTCCGGTATTTCCATTTAATTCCTCCTACCATCATGCCCGGAGCCTCCGGGCCGTAGTTACGCAATTCCAAGCAAGCCCGTTCACGGCTTCAAAAGCCCAGCGTTCGGCGGAGCGTCGACGCTCCGCCCCACCGTGGCGCTGGTAAGAATGCAATAGCACGGACTATTTTCTAATTAAATGCCGTTAGCCTCGTCTCTTTGCGCATTTTCAGGAGGCCAAGTCCCGCTAGCGGCTCGGCGAATCTCCGCGCGGCAAATAAGCCCGTCGACAGCTCCCCGGAAGCCGGGCAGCGCTTCGGGGCTAATGTCTTGTCCAATTTCAAGAATGGCTTCTGTCACGGTTTCCGATAGCTCATCGAGGGGAATCCTTGTTGCCAGCCCGGCGGCGAGCGCTTCCAGGATAAAGGTCCAAAACCCTATAGATTCAAAATCTTCGCGAGTTACCATGCGGCCTCCTATTGGCGCTTTAGTGCGCCAGTGATTTCGACCTCGAAGATATGTTCGAGGCGGTCAAGCTCCGATTCGCTCAGGGTCCGCGCGAGGGCCGGGAAGGCGCGAAGGAAAGCAACCATGGCGGCCTGTCGCAACAATTCGACTTCATCGGGACGAGGGTGGCGGCCGGAGGTCCGGCCGCGTCGGGTATCGTCGGTCTTCGTCTTCGAGCCCTTCGGGCGGCCTCGTCCTCGCGCCAGGGTCTCGCCTGCCTCGGATTCATTAGGGACGCGGACGCGGGGCGGGGAAGGCGCCTGCCGGAAGGTCTCGCCACGGCCGAGGGCCGCGCGGAGGTCGTGAGGAAGCTTCATGTCAGCCCCCTTCGCATAGTGGAAGAGGCGCCCGGAGATTCGCCTGTCTTTTGTGGTCTACCCACGCATGGCTCGTCCGTTTCGACGAGGATGCTTTCCTCGCGGCCGACGACGGCCCGGACAAGGTGCCCGTCTCGGACATGCAACTCTACCCGAACAATCCCGTGTTCAAGGCCGCCGAGTTCCGCCTCGATTCGGGCGAGGAGGGCCGGGCTCATCGGGCTGCCTCGCGACCGAGGGCTATCGCCTCGGATTTCAGGTAGACGACGAGGCCTTCCATCAGATCGCTCTGTTGTGGGCTTCCTTCGCCTGTCACGATTAGGCGGTCGTCGATGAACATTTTCGTACCGTAAAGAGCTTCGCCGAAGGCGCTTGGAACATCCGACGCAGTTCCATCGTGGGGAATCGACCAGGGTGCATCCTCCGAAGCCTTGCGTCGCTTAATGAATTTCAGCAGCTCGTTGATGAACGCATGCCGCGCGAGGTTATCAGGCAGTGCGTCAACCTCGTCGCCCACCCTCCCTTGAATGGCAACTAGGTATTTTGACTCGGGCGGCTTCCGCTTTGCGGGCTTGGCTTTTGTAGCCTCCGCTTCCGGGAAAGGAGGTAAATCTTGTAAAAGTGGTAAATCTTCCTCCAGGTCTTGGCTTTGATCGGGAACGGAACTAGGCGGGGGCCTGGAGGCCTCCGGGTCACTTTTACCGCTTTGCCTACTTTTACCGCCCCCCAGCTCCTCCCATGCACCTTGATGAGAATCGTCCTCATTCTCACTGTCAGTACTTTTACCAGTTTGCCCACTTTTACCGGCCCTTCGACTCCAGGACCCATAATGCGGGCTGAACACAAGGCCGTCGGCTTCAAGCTTTTCGAGGAGCCGGGAGACGGCGGGCCCCTTCCGGCCGGTCAACGCGGCGATGTCTTTCGATCTTCGGGACTCAGGCTCATACGGGACTGCGTTCAGTACCTCGATTCTCTCCCCTGATTGCGAGGCCTCGCGCGGGTCTTCATCGGTGATTCGCCACTGCATGGTATCGGGCAAAAGCTCTAGGACAAGCTCCGCGTCGATGATCTCGCGGCCTGTCGCGCGGAGGAGGGCCTTGTCCTCTCCCCGCTTTCGTTCAAGAACGAGTGTCGTGTCCATTGCGCCGAAGATTCCCGTTGACCCAAGCGAGGCGTCGAATGGATCGCCCTCGGCACCGCCCTTTCGCGTATGATGAACGAAAACGAGGGCGATATGACGCTCTAAGGCCATGCGTTGCAGTGGGTCCAGTAGGCTCGTCATTTCATCGTATTGATTCAGGTCGCCTTGAAGCGCCCGGCCCAAAGTGTCAATTACGATCATTCGGCAATCTTCATGGGCCGAGGTATACGCGTCCAAAAAATCGACGAGGGAATACCCGCGAGGAAGGTCGGTTACAAGGTCAAGCCACGGCGGGAAATCCCCCCCAAGCTTCGCGAGGCGGGCCTGTAGGCGACGTGGGGAGTCTTCGAGCGACATGTATAAGCCTCGCCCCTTTTCAACTTCGACACGGCCGAGGGCGAATCCGCCCGTTGTGATTGCCCGGAGAAGATCGAGACTAAGCCAACTTTTCCCGCTCTTGGGCGAACCTGAGAGGAGCGTGAGGCCTTCCGGCACAAGATCGGGTATCGCCCATCGGACCGGCGCGAAGGCCATGCCGCCAAGATCGTGGGCGTTGAGTATTCCCGAAGATTCAAGGATTTTCGCTCGGCGATCTTCTTTGTCGATTGTCGTCTTCGCTTCGGCGATGGTCTTTTCATTGAAAGGATGCTCAGGCATGGGGCCGAGGGCCGCGCGTATCGCCCGAAGGCGGAATGCGTTCAGGCTGGCTTCGGGCTGGCTTCTCACTGAGAACGGAAGGGCGGCGAATTCTCGGTAGGCCCGGAGAATTACGACAATATCGGCAGCCGAGAGGTAGCCGTCGGAAAGGCGGCCCTCTTTCGCCTCATCGGCATCGATCGCAATTCGGCGAATCGCGGTTAGTGCATCGACAATTTCCGATTTCGGGAAGCTCGCCCATCGCGCCGTCTCATGGCATGTCACATTCGGCTTTGAAGTTTGATCGTAATTGCTTGCGGTAGCTGAGGCGCCCGCGCATGTAGTATCCGTGGGTCTCACGATTGACCCCGATTCGCGGCCCGGAGGCGGGCGAGGCGGGCGGCGGCGGCTTCCGCTTCAAGGCGAAATGAAATCGAGTCGCGAAGGCAGCTCAAGCTTGCGCCGGTCAGTGAATCGACTTCTCGCTCTAGTTTTTTGAGCCTGTCGGGCGCCGGGAACATTTCGGCCATGCGATCAAAGAACGCTTCGGCATCGTCATTGCCTGAGTAAATCGAGGGGTGTACTTTGGTCTCGTTGACCATCGCGGCCCGCCCCTCGCCCAAGGTGTTGCGGGCCGCGATCATTTAGGACCGCCTGCCGGGACGGCAATACTGGACAGGTACGCGGAAATATCCTCGTCGGTGAAGAGGATGATTTTTCCCGCGCGGTGATAGGGTAGATTGCCCCGCGCGATCTCGCGGCGAAGCGTTTTCGGTGAGAGATTCAGCTCGGCTGAAAGCTCTGGGATTCGTCGGGCGGACATAGCAAGCCCTCCAAAAGACTCCTTCCCTTTGTGAAGGGGAGGAGGTTCGGAGGCTCACCTACTGCATCGGGAGCCCGGAGGCCCTCAGTCCGCTATACGGCGGGCTGGGGTCTCTCGCGATCCGCGTCCGGTCCCTGTCGGGCACACTAGGCGCGATCCGCAAATAGAAAACCTCTAGGAATGAACTTTGTCTTTTGAAATCCTTATGCGTGTTCCGTCTCGGCGAAGGCCTCCCTCGAAATGGAATATTCCAAGGGGCCCTTCGACATCGTAACATTCAGAGAATGAACCTGTTGATAAGTAGCGGTGTATCGCGGCGAGGTGCCGGGCAGGAATTGCCCGATTGCCAGAGTACCACTCCCTAACGATTCGGGAATTGATACCAAGAGCGGCAGCGAGTAGGCGTGAGGTGAATTTAGATTTCAGACAGGAAAGGGTCTCTTGGTCGATCAATACAGTCTCCTCGTTATCACAACGATGATGAAAAGATGATACCATACTTGCCCTCTCGTGGTCAATAGGTTCCAAACGAAAAAATAAACCTATGCCGATTTTCTCAATTGCCAGACTCATTTCCCTTTCGCGACAATACTTAATTTCATTACTGGTATCGTTTCCATACGCATTGCCCATGCGTTTTAGGGACTCCAATAACTCGCACTAAAAAAGCCGCCCACGTCCGGGGAGGCGACGGGGCGGCGGGTCAATGCTTACTTTTCAAAGTAAGGCATCGTCACGGACTCGCGCGAGGTAGGCGGCTCGCCGATCCGGGCCATCGGCGAGGAGGGATTCGCCCGTGGGCCGTGGCCTCGCGAGAAAGGACCAGTGCGTCGCTCATGGCCGGACCTTGCCCGTATCGCAAAGATCGCGGAGGTGTTCCCGCTCCGCCCTGAGCCGGTCGACCTCTCGGGCAAGTGCCATAGCCGCGAGGGCCTCGTTTGAAGGCATGTCCGCGTCCATTATCGCATTGCGGCCCCATGCGAGCATTTCGTCAAGTGTTGCGCCGTATTTGATCGTGGCTTCAATCATCTTAGGCCCCCTTCCGGAAGGAAAGAACCTTCCCGAAGGCGTCAGCCTGGGCGCCCGCCACTGCCGCAAGGTCTTCGGCGCTTCGATGGTCCGCGTAATGTGCAAGCATGGCGGCCGAGAGGTGGCCTGTCGCCTTCATCGCCCGCGCCGTATCGAGCCTGTCGGCCATCGCCTTGGCATACCCGTGCCGGAGGGAATGAAAGCTCAGGCCTCGGCCTTGACGGGCCTTGTCGGAAATCCCGATGGCTTCGAGGGCGAGATTGAAGTATCGACTCACCGCCTGCCCGTCTAGGGGCCTGTCCGCCTGAGCGCCGAAAATGACGAAGGTATCGGCGCCGGTCCCATGGGGGTTTTCGGCGAGGAGGGCGAGGAGAGCGGCCCGGACTTCGGGGAGGAGTGGCGCCTCTCGTTCCTCGCCATTCTTAGGGCATTTTAGGCGGTCGTCGTCGTTCCAGCTATGGCGGATGAAGAGCCGATCCTCGCCAATATCGCGGCCCTGTAGGGCCATGATCTCGCCAAGCCTCATGCCCGTCGTCGCGGCTACCAGAAAAGCGGCCCTCGCCCGGGAGTCCGGCCACGCGAGGCCGACGAGGGAGGAAAGCTCCTCTCCGGTCAGAATGCCCTTTTTCCGGGCAGGGGCGGTAAAGGTCGGAATCCCTTCGCTCGGGTCTTCGGGAATTAGGTCGTTTCGCGCGGCCCAGCCGAGGGGAGTCGCGAGACAAGCGAAAGCCTTGTTGACTGTCGCGGCGGCAAGCCCGCTTTCAGACAGGCCGACGAGGATAACCTTGATCCTCGCGCGGGTCAGGTCGGCAAGCGTCAGTCCGGCGAGAGGGGCGGCCCAGTACCGTTCGACGATTGCGGCCATTTCGCGAATGTGGCGGCGTGTAAGGACATGGCCATAGGCCCGGCGCTCGGCAACGTAGGGGCCGTCCTCAGTCCATGCCCGGCGAAGGAAGGCGAGGGCGAGCTCGGCCGCCGGTTCATCCTTCATTGTAACTTTAGTTACGAAGCCGCGATCCTTGAAGACGGCCAACACGCGGGCCGCGTCTTCGCGGGTGAAGGACTCGGCCTTCGCGGCATGAATCACGGCATCGACAGTGAAGGTCTCGACCACGGGCCGAGCCGCCCTGTGGCGGCCTGTCGGCACTCCATCATTCAGCCATCCGGCCGCAATGAGAAGCGCCTCATTCTTGTCGCCCGTGCCTGTAGACTTGGCCGTGGAATACTTCCCTGTCGCTTCATTGAAAAGCTGGCAGTAGACAATCCCATTCCGACGATGAAACGAAAACCGACGCATTGCCCCTTCCTTCGCGGCTTTTCTCATGGAAAAGTCGCATACGTGGAATTGTGGACAAGGCGCCGGTTTTTCCGGTGGCCTAATTCGTTATCCTGTAAAGCCGAGACCCGGAATCGAACCGGGTACCTGCGCATTACGAGTGCGCCGCTCTGCCAAGTGAGCTATCTCGGCCTGTCCGCTCGACGGACGTGCGGGGACGAGAATAGCCGAGAGCTTCGGGGCGGGTCAAGGGGAAAACGGCTGGCAAGAGCAGGCTTAATTACTTCTTGCGCTTGGAATTGACAAAGCGTTGGAAGTCGCTGATGTTGCGGACGACGATGCGGTCCGGGTAGATTTCGAGGCGGCGTTGGTTCGCGAAGTGGCCCAGTACTGTCTGCACCTCTGCGGCCGACATGCCGGCCCAATGGGCGACATCTTCCTGGGTGACCTTGAATTCGCGCTTTTCGCCATCGCTGTCGGAGCCTGCGACGGCGGCCTGGGTCTCGGCGAGCATAAGGAAGACGTCCGCGATTCTGGCCTGGGGCTCGTCGAGGGTGAGGATCATGAAGCGGCGCTTTTGGTCCCAAATGCGCTTGGTAAAGAGCTTGAGGAGCCTGAGGGCGATCTGAGGGTTGCCCATCATGAGCACTTCGAAATTGGCGCGGTTGAATTCGAGGACCTTCACGGTATCGACCGACTGGGCGGTGGCGGAACGGGGAGCCCCTTCGAGTATGGCCATTTCGCCGAAGATTTCGGGCGGCTGGAGTATGTCGATGGTCTTTTCGATGTCACCGACGATCTTCGATATTTTCACGCGGCCGGCCTGGATGAGGTAGAAGCTGTCGCCGGGCTCGTATTCCGCGAAGATGATTTCGCCTGGGTGGAAGGTGCGGGCGAAACGCGTAAAGGAGGAGAGATCAGCCATTTTGCCCCGCTTCCAGCCGCTTGAGGGCGCGCATGGCCTTGAGCCGCGGCGCCGCGTCCTCGTCTTGTTCCATCGTCAATATCTTTTTGTAAAATCCTTTGGCCCTTTCGGCATCGCCTTTCTTCTCCCAGGCCTGTCCGATGAAAAAGAGGATGTCGACGAGATCGGGGTGGCGGGGCGTGTTCTGCACGATTCCCGTGAAGTGCTTGATCGCGCCGTCGTAATCCCTGAGCATGAAAAGCGATCGGCCGATATCGTAGACGGCCTTCATGGTGTATTCGGGATCGTCGTTGGCTTCGAGTATCTTCTTGAAGCCGGAGAGGGCTTCCTTGTATTTTTCCTGGCTGAAGAGGCTCACGCTTTCGTAGTAGGCCTTCGCCGTTGTCGAAAGCTGCTCTCCCGGCTCCTTGGTTTCGCTCTCGGCGGCCGTCTTTTGGGTCGCGGCCCGCTGGGCCTTGTCGACGACCATCGGCGCGGGGCCCTTGCCGTCGCCGAATTTCTGAGCGCCGTTTTCGGCCGATTCGAGGTAATGGCTCGCCTCGGCGGCGAGGCTGCCCGTCGGGTAATAGGTCAGATACCGACTGAAGATGTAGCGAGCCTGGCTGTATTGGCGATTCTTGAGGTAGTAGGTGCCTGTCGAAAAGAGGCCTGTTTCGGGGCTGAGGCTTTCGCCGTGCTCGAGGAGGTTTTCGACCTGCTTGTGGACGCGCCGGAGCTGATTGGAGAAGACCTTGAGCATCTTCATGATGATTCGGGTGTTCGCCTGGGAGAAAACCTCGAATTCGGGGACGGTGAAAACGAGGACGGTGGCGTCGGCCTGGACGACGGCGTTCTCCTCGCGGGGATACTTGCCGAGGGCGCTCTTGACGCCGAAGAACTCGCCGACCTGGACCATGTCGTGAAGGTCCTTGCCCGTTTCGATATCGTTGTAATTGAGGCTCACCCTCCCCGACTGGAGGATGAAGATACGGTCGCTCAGATCGCCTTGGAAGTAGATGACCGAGTTCGCCCTGTATGCTCCCGCTTTTGGCATCAGCCAACTCCACCTTCGACACGCTGGCCGCTCGGTGCCTCGAGCGACTCTCTGCCTTTCTGCCGACAACGACGATCGTCACGAAAATTCCGACGCGTCGCCGGCGGCTCCGGCTTCATCAGTCTAGTCGATGGCATCCAGCATTTCCAGTCGCCCGCCGATCAGGGCTCGAAGGGCATGTAATCGAGTTTCTTGTCGAAGCCGATGGCCTTTCTAACATTTCTATACAGTGCCGCGGGGTTGCCCAGGACGAGGTAGTCGCGGCCGCCGATGGCGATTCGCGTGACGGGCCGATTCTCCTGCGCGAAGAGCCCGGCATAGCGGTCTTCGAGTCCGAGGAGGGGCCTGCCCCGATGGACGAGGAGCTCGAGGTCCTCCATCCGCGATTCGACGAGATTTTCGAAGGGGTCGTCGCGGCGGGCGCGGAACACGGCGATATCGGCGAGCTTGCCGCTTTCGATCGAGCCCGTCTCCTTGGCGATCCGGAAGGCCTTCGCCCCGTTGATCGTCACCATGTCGAAAAGGGTCTTGGCCGGAAGCTCTTCTCCGTAGATGTCGCGATAGGCCTGGCGGGCGCAGCGCATCTCCTCGAGGAGGTTGGCCGAGCCTGTATGGGTCGAGTCCGTTCCCAGCGCGACGTTGATGTCGGCCCTGAGGAGCTTTCGGATCTTGCAGGTGACGTTGAACATGAAGAGGTTCGACGCCGGGCACCAGGCGACGCTCGCGCCGGCCTTCTTGACCTTGCGGATATCCTCGTCCGAGAAGCCGATGCAATGGATGAGGAGGTCGTGCTCGGTGAGGCAACCGGATCGTTCGAGCACTCCCACGCCGTCCTGCGATTCGGGGTCAAAGCCTTCTTCCAGATGGGTGATGAAGGGCCAGTCGCGCTCGACGGCCCATGTATGCTCGATTTCGATGCCGTCGCCCCATTTGAGGTCGAAAGATGAGCACTCGTGGGCGAGGCAGTATTCGCGGATAACGCGGATCGGGAGCTTATCGATGAAAGGCTCATTGAATTGGTGGGGGAAATGGTCGTTGACGGTCGTGACGCCCGAGAAGAGGTTCTTCCAGGCTCCGAGGTGGTACATTTGCTCGATGGTGATGTTGGCGCGCTCGGCATAGACATCGGAGGCCTTGAGGTCAGCATCCCAGGGGCCCCAATTGACGTAAAAGGTGCCGGGCGCCGGTCCGACGCGGGGCGTGTAGTTGCCCCTGAGGTGGTCATGCACGTTGATGAGACCGGGATAGACGAAGGCCGGGCCGGTCGCGGCATTGATGGCCGAAGGCCGGGCGAATCCCGCGAAGCGCTCGCCTTCCACTACCAGGGAGGATGAGGTCTTGATGCCCCGGGGCGTGACGATCGTCGCGCCGGTCAATGCGAATGCATCCACGTTCACTCCCTCCGCCGATTCTTCTGCTCTTCCTAAGATTTTCGGCAGGACTGACGAAAATATATAGCCTCAGTCCTCCCGTCCCACCGGCGAGGCTTCGATTAGTCTCCGCTTTTTCCGATGGCGAGGGCAACGGCCCCTAAAAGCCCCGCGTCTGCACCGAGTTCCGGTCTGACGACGAAGGCTTTTCGGGCCGACTGCTCACTGAGCCAGCCGAGATAGCCCTTGAGTTCGATGCCGACCAGTTCGGCGACCTCTTCGGCCAGACCGGGCCGCATGCCGACTCCGCCTCCCAGGATGATGCGCTGGGGCGAGAGAATGCATGCAAAGGCGGCAAAGGCCCGGGCGAGATAGGCAGCCTCCATGCGCCATGCCGGATGACCCTCCGGAAGCTCCTCGGCCCGTTTGCCCCAGCGCGCGCCTATCGCCGGCCCCGAAGCGAGGCCTTCGAGGCATGCGCCATGGTAGGGGCAATAGCCGGAATAGCCGTCGCCTTCGACCCGTGCAGGCTTGAAATGCCCGAGTTCGGGATGGGAGCTTCCGTGGACGATACTGCCACCCGAAACCACTCCGCCGCCGATGCCGGTGCCGACGGTGACATAGATGAAATCCGAAAGCCCCCGCCCGGCGCCCCAACGCCCCTCTCCCAGCGCCGCAGCGTTGACGTCGGTGTCGAAGGCCGCCTTGAGGCCGAGGGCTTCTCCCAGGGGGGTCGCGACGTCGGCATCTCGCCAGAGCGGCTTGGGGGTGGAGGTGACATGGCCCCAATCGAAGTGGTCTTTCCTGAGTTCGACCGGGCCGAAGCAGCCGATTCCGAGGGCCTCGGGGGCTCCGAATCGTTTGCCGGCCGCTGCGAGCACCTTCGCCGAACGGTCGATCGTTTCTTCAGGCGTCGTCGTCGCGATCGATTCCCGAAAGAGCAACTCCGGAAGGGCCAGCCCGGCATCATCCGTCTTCGCGAGGCCGAGCACGAATTTAGTCCCACCCGCCTCGATGGCGGCGACTATCATGTCGTGCCCGTCTCCGCCGCGGCTCCGTCCTTGCTTTCGGTCGACGCCTCATCATCCTTGCCGGGCTCTTCCATGATCTCGGGTTCGTGGATGGTCACATGCTTCGCGTAGATGTAATAGTCGTCATTCGATTCGTAGAAGCTTTCGATATGACCTATGAGGGTGAAGTCCCGTTCGAGGAGGAAGCCTTCGCCGACGGCGGATTCCTTCTTTCTCGACAATTCCACGCGGATGATGCCGTGGTCGGTCGAGTCGAGGATCTCCTCCTCGATCAGGTCTGCGAGACGCTGGCCGACACCCTTGCCGCGATAGATGGAATCGACGCAGAAAGCCCTGACATCCCAGGTGAATTCGGTTCCTTGTGTGCGCGCGAAGACGGCGAAGCCCGCCAAGACCCTGCCGTCGCGGAGTTCGACGACCGAACAAGGGTCGCCGGGTCTTTCGGCCCACGCGATCAGGGTTTCCTTGAGGATGTCGATTTCGATGTCTTTGAAGGCGCCCATGTCGCGGGCGAGTTCGATGTATTCGCGAATATCGGTCACATTTCTATCCTTAACGTTTTTCCGCGGTTTGGTCCGCTCGATCACCTGCGCAAGTTTACAACCACGCGGGGCAAGATACAACGTGGCGAATGGCGGCGACTTTGCCATCGGTCCGAAAATAGAAGAGCGGCCGCCCCGCGAGGATCTCCTTCCTCCGTGGGACGGCCGCTGCCACTCGTCGCGCTGCCTGACGGGTAGCTCCTTACTGGGCGCTGATGCCGAGGCTGGGTTGCAGGATCCAGTTCTTGCCGGGCTGCAGGTTAATGGAACTCTCCACTTTAAGTCCGCCGGAAAGAATCTTGAAAAGGTGGTTTCCCGGGGTAACAGCTCCCGTCCAGGTGTTGTTGCCTGACGGCGTCAGGAGATTTCCGTCGACGAACAATTCGAAGACGGCGATGGTCCTCCCCTGGCCCACGGTATTGCCCTTGCCTTCGGACTTGCCCCTAGTGTCATTCTGGCGTCCAAGCGCCAGCGATCCCACTTCGGGGTTGTAGAAGGCGGGAGGGATCGTGAAAGTGAAGGAAACGAGATTCTGCTGGAGGGAAACGGCGATCGTCTTGGGGCCGGCCAACTGGAAGGTTTCGCTGTAGTCGTTGAATCCCGCCGCCCTGATGACGATCGTGTAGGTTCCCGGCGGGAGGGCCGCGTTGTAGCTTCCCGTCCCTACCTGATTGCCGTTGAGGAAAATCACCGCGCCCGGAACGTTGGCTGCGCTTGCTTGGAACTGGAAGGATTGCGCCTGGAGATAGGCCGATATGGTCTTGGGTCCGTTGAGGGTGAAATTTTCGCTGTAGTCGAGGAAGCCCGGGGCGCGGATCACGATGCTGTATTCGCCCGGCGGAAGCGCCGCGTTGTAGCTGCCCGAGGCAACCTGATTGCCGTTGAGGAAGATCATCGCGCCCTGGACATTCGCTGCGCCAACCTGAAGCTGGTAGTTTTGGGGCTGGAATCCCGGGGTGAGGACGACGGGGCCGTTGACGATCTGGACTTGCTGGCTCCACTCCATCATGCCAGGACTGCGGACCGTCACATTGTAGGTGCCTGGCACAAGTTGAACTGAAACCGGTCCATATCCCTGCGACGATCCATTAATTATGACTTGTGAATTTGGAACGGATGTTCGTACAGTAAGCGAATAGGTCGATGCAGGCTGGGGCGCAGGTGCTGGTTGCGGCACATTGCCAGCTCCTATTGGCACGAGGTTGGCAGTTAACACGAAGCCAGCGGTGGGCAGGTTAACCATAATGTCAAAGGCTTGGTACCCTGGTTTCGTTATCTTTACCGGGAAGCTGCCGACGGGGAGTACGACCGTCAGATTTGGCGTTGTGGTTCCAACCATTCTGCCAGCCACAAGAACGCTCGCACCACTGGTATTGCAGAGAACAGTTAGAGCAGCCCGTTGAGCGAATAGAGCCGTGGAAGTGATAAATAGAGCCGCGAAGATTATCAGGAATCTTTTCATGTTGCCTCCTGAGCGATAGCCAGCATACTTCTTCAATATATCGTCATTGAAATGCCGTTGCCAGCGGTTCCTAGCCGGAATACGGTATGCTTCTTCTTGAAATTTCTGAACATCGCACTATCTTTGTGTTACGGACCTGGGGAGCCCAAGGAGGACTTTGATGAAGAAATTTTTCGCACTGCTGGTCTTAGCTACGCTAATCACCGGAGGTGCATTTGGCCAATTGATGCTTGGAGTCACCGGCGATTTGCATATGGACACGCAGATGAGCGCCAGCGAAATTTCCGCCCAATTCAAAGATGGATCGAATATTTTCTATGGTCCATTTGCCGAAATCGCTTTTGGAAGACTTGGAATCGGCTTGGCAGGCACCTACAAAGGTTGGAGCGATTACTATTTGGGTGATATGGTAACTTATGACGTTGCCGGATATTTTTCCTACCATTTATTTAAGGCGCGAGCCTTCTTGGACCCATTCGGAGAGTTGGGATTTGGCTATATAGCAAATGACTATGCTTCTTCCAATCCCAGTAAGTCTATAGGTTATGCGGCATATAATCCCCTGAATGCCAGTATGTTCTGGTATGGAGCCCTTGGATTGGGGATCAATCTCGGTCCTATCGGTATTTTCGGAAAGATGTCCTACAACAATGCAATAAAACAGCAAATGGATATGGTTGATAGCTCTGGCAATACAGTGACAGATACCTCCACAGGTGTTGCCCTCAAAGTGCCGCCTTATGGGACCTTGAATCCGTCGACAGGTTATTGGAGTACAGACATTCCGGCAATGCGTTTTACACTTGGAGCCAAGCTCCTGCTCTTTTAGACAGAAATCTTAGAGTCGCTTCCGCCTAAATCCTGGCATGGCCGTCGCCGCGAAACCCGTCGCAGCGACGGCTTTCGTTTTGAATGATGGACATGCCTTTCCATATCCTGAACCGCTTTCCCCTTGACGGCCCGCCAAAAGGCTGGATATATGAATCGGGCGCGTTCTTGGCCGAGGTGTTGACCTGCCCTTCTGCCTGATCGCGGTCTTCAGGAGGATTTCGTGGCCCTGGGCAGCAAATTTGGAACGCATCGCGTCATCGAGCCGGTAGGCGTGCTTCCGCAGACTGCCTTGCGGGTCAACAACGACATGTCCGTCGTGTGGGACAACGAAATCCTCGTCGATGTCATCGCCCTCAACATCGATTCGGCTTCTTTTACGCAGATCGAGGAAGAGGCCGGCGGCGATCTCGCGAAAATCGAGGCCAAAATACTGGAAATCGTCGCCTCCAGGGGCAAGCAGCAGAATCCGGTGACGGGTTCGGGCGGCATGCTCATCGGCAGGGTGGCCAAGATCGGCCAGGCCCTTAGGGATCGCGAACTCCGCGTGGGCGATCGCATCGCTTCTCTCGTATCGCTCTCGCTCACCCCCCTCAAGATCAAGCGAATCATCAAGATACATCCCGAGATCGATCGAGTCGAGGTCGAGGCCCAGGCGATCCTTTTCGAGTCCGGCATCTACGCCAAGCTGCCCGAGGATATGGACGAGGGGCTGGCCCTTGCGGCCCTCGATGTCGCCGGAGCTCCGGCCCAGACGGCCAAGTTGGTCAAACCGGGCATGTCCGTCCTCGTGCTCGGAGCGGCCGGCAAATCGGGCGTGCTCTGCTGCTACGAGGCCATGAAGCGCGTCGGCCCGACCGGCCGCGTCATCGGGCTCATTCCCCAGGCTGGCCAGCGCAAATTGCTCGAGGAGCTTGGCGTCTGCCACGAAATCGTCGTGGCAGATGCCACCAAGCCCATCGAGGTCTTCGAGCGGGTGCTCGCCGCCAACCGGGGCTCGGAGGTCGATCTTTCCATCAATTGCGTGAATGTCCAGGGCACCGAAATGGCTTCGATTCTACCCGTCCGCGACGAGGGGACGGTCTACTTCTTCTCGATGGCGACGAGTTTCACCCGGGCGGCCCTCGGCGCCGAGGGCATCGGCAAGGATGTGACGATGGTGATCGGCAACGGCTACACGAAGGACCACGCCGAGATCACGCTCTGGGAACTCCGCGAGAATCCGAAGCTGAGGAGACTCTTCGAAGAACAATATGTGAAGTGAGGCTTCGCCCACAGGCGAAGTCGAAAGGGCTAGTGGCGAGTCTCCTTCCGTCGTGACGACGGGCGGGAGACGGGGGCAGTCCGCTGGCCGGGATTTGAGCGTCGTCCGTCGGCGATCGAATCCTTCGGTAGTATGAAGAATCGCGGACGCGTCGCTTCGGCGCCACGTCCGCGCCAGGGGGCTCCCCGTCCCCTGCGCGACGAAGGCTATCTACCCGCGGCGCGGGCAGGATCGCCGGAGTCGGGTTTCGAGGAGGCCTGCGCCATGCGCTTCGCGCATGGCGGGGCGGATGGACGAGACCATTCCTTCTCCTCGAGAGGACAGGCGTATGGCCAACGAGTTTCCCCATCTCAGGCTCGAACGATCGATGTCGATGTTCGAGGAGGCGAAGCGGCTCTCTCCCGGCGGGGTGATGGGCATCAGGCGTCCCTACAATTTCGTGCAGGGCGAGTATCCCATCTTCATCGAGAAGGGCTACGGCGGCCACATCGTCGACGTCGACGGCAACGACTACATCGACATGCTCTGCGCCTACGGTCCCATCATCCTCGGCTACGACGAGAGGGAGATCAACGAGGCGGTCAAACAGCAGATCGACAGGGGTTTCTGCTTCTCCCTCGTCCAGCCCGTCCAGAACGCCTTCGAGAAGCGCATCACCGAGCTCGTGCCCTGTGCCGAGATGGTCATACCTGTGAAGACCGGCTCGGATGCGACGACGCTCGCGGTGCGCATCGCGCGAGGTTACACGGGGCGCAAGGTCATCCTTCGCTGCGGCTACCACGGCTGGCACGACTGGTGCGTCGAGAACCACGGCGGCGTGCCCGACGAGACCCTCGCCTTGACCGACGAATTCGAGTACGGGGACATCGACGACCTCGAGGAGAAGCTCGAGTCGCACAGGGGCGAGGTGGCCTGCATCATCATCACGCCCGTCGGCCATCCCGGCGCCAAGCCCATCATCCCGCCGCCCGATGGCTATCTCCAGGCCGTACGCGACATCGCGACCAAGAATGAAGTGGTCCTCATCTTCGACGAGGTGCGGACGGGATTCCGCGTCGCGATGGGCGGGGCACAGGAACGCTACGGCGTGACGCCCGACCTCGCCACCTTCGGCAAGGCCGTGGCCAACGGCTATCCGCTTTCCATGGTGGTCGGCAAGCGCGAGATCATGTCTGTCTGCGAGAGCAAGGTCTTCGTCTCCTCGACCTACTTCCCGAACAGCCTCGAGATGGTGGCCGCGATGAAGTGCCTCGACATCCTCGAGCGGGAAAAGGTCCAGGACTCGATCTGGAAGCGCGGCACGAAGTTCCTCGCCGACCTCGGTGCAATCGTCAAGAAGTCGGGAGTGCCGGCGACCGTGAGCGGGATCCCGCCGATGCCCTACGTGACCTTCGACCAGGGGCCGGGCGAGGCAGCCGGTACTCCCGGCGAGAAGACCTACAAGGCCAGGCGCGAGTATTTCTACACGCAAACGATCCGGCGCGGGCTCTTCATCCAGCCCTATCATCATTGGTACATAGCGCACCGCCACACGGATGCCGATCTCGCGAAGGCCCTTTCCGCCATCGAGGAGAGTCTCGCGCTTACGATGAAAAAGTATCCGGTCTGAGGGGATGGCCATGATCGACGGCAAGATTGTCATCACCTGCGCCATCACCGGGGCGGAGACTACGAAGGAACAGAACCCGGCCCTTCCTACCACCACCGAGGAAGTGGTGAGGGCGGCGGTGGAGGCGCGGGAGGCGGGGGCGGCCATCCTCCATCTCCACGTTCGAGATGACGCGGGCAAGCCCACGCAGAGCGTCGCTCGCTTCAAGGAAGTGATCGAGGCGGTCCGCAGAAAAACGGACATAATTGTTGAGATCACCACGGGCGGAGCCGTCGGCGACACGGCCGAGGAACGTCTCCGACCGGTGGCGGAGCTCGAGCCTGAGATGGCGAGCCTCGACTGCGGCACGGTCAATTTCGGAAACGAATACATCGTGAACACCCTGCCCGTGATGCGGGAGTTCGCCTCGACCTTCCGCGCGCACAAGGTGAGGCCGACCCTCGAGTGCTTCGACCTCGGACACGTGTACACGAGCCTGACCCTCGTCAAGGAAGGGCTTCTGGTGGGCCCCCTCCATTACGGCTTCGTGCTCAACGTGCCGGGAGCGGTGCCCTGGAGCCCGGACAATCTCGAGGTCTTCAAGCGGGCCATGCCCATGGGTGCCGATTTTACGGTGATGGGAATCGGGCGGGCGAACCTCCCGGCCCAGTACGGGGCTATTGCGGCGGGCGGCTGGATCCGCGTCGGCTTCGAAGACAACGTCTACTACGCGAAGGGGCGCCTCGCGAAGTCCAACGCCGAATTCGTCGAAAGGGCGGCGAGGATCGCGAAGGAAGCCCAACTCGAACCCGCGACGCCCGACGAGGTCAGGAAACATCTCAAACTCAGGGGCTAGGTCAAAGCTTTCGCCTCGGGATTGGGTTCGCACCGCGTCTCGCGCGGTAGCCATTATGAGGAGCAATTGATGCAGCAATTTCAGAGCCATGATTATAGAAGGATTCCGATTTACAAGGACGTGACGCCCGAGCAGTGGGGCGATTGGCGCTGGCAGATGCGCAATGACATCAAGGACGTCGCGACCCTCGAGAAGGTGCTGCCCCTCTCCGACAAGGACAAGGCCGACATCACCGAGGTGCTCAAGCGCTTCCGGATGGCGATCACGCCCTATTACGCGAGCCTCATCGATCCGGTCAATCCTGCCTGCCCGGTCCGGCTTCAGGCCGTGCCGCGCCTGCCCGAGGCCCATGACGACGAGGTCGACTGGGATGATCCCCTCCACGAAGATATCGACTCGCCGGTTCCCGGGCTGACGCATCGCTACCCCGACCGCGCCCTGATGCTCGTAACTAATATCTGTTCGATGAATTGCCGGCACTGCACCAGGCGGCGGATCGTGGGCCAGGACGACGTGCATCTCGACGAGGACAGCGTCTCGAAGGCCATCGACTACATCACGAAGACGCCCATCATCCGCGACGTCCTCATATCGGGTGGGGACCCCTTCGTCCTTTCCGACGACAGGCTCGAGAGCGTCATTTCTCGGCTCCGGGACATTCCCCACGTGGAGATCATCCGCATCGGCACGCGCACGCCCGTGGTCATGCCCATGCGCATCACCGACTCCCTCGTCGCGATGCTGCGGAAGTATCAGCCCCTCTACGTCAACACGCACTTCAACCATCCGAAGGAGATCACCGTCGAGGCCAAGGCCGCGCTGGACAAGTTGGCCGACGCCGGCATCCCCCTCGGCAACCAATCGGTGCTGCTCCGCGACGTCAACGACTGCCCGACTCTCATGAAGAAGCTCGTGCAGAAGCTCCTGACCGTCCGCGTGAAACCCTACTACATCTACCAATGCGATCTTTCGAAGGGCATCTCCCATTTCCGCACCAGCGTGTCGAAGGGCATCGAGATCATCGAGAATCTCCGCGGCCACACCACGGGCATGGCGGTGCCGACCTTCGTCATCGACGCCCCCGGCGGCGGCGGCAAGACGCCGGCGATGCCGAACTACATCATCACCTCCAACGAGCGCCGCGTCGTCCTTCGCAACTATGAAGGTGTGATCACCACCTACGACGAGCCCCAGCATTACGCCGAGGATTGCGGCATGTGCAGGCTCTGCGACGACGAGCCCTGGCTCAGGCCGACCTGCGGGGTGGCGCGTCTTCTCGAGGGAAGCCAAAAGACCATCGAACCGGCCAATCTCGTCCGCGGAAACCGCGCGACGGGCATCGCCACCGAGGGTCGCAAGGATAGGCCGCGGAAGGGCGGCTACTGAAGCGGGTCGTGCGCACTCTCGCGGCTTCCGATTTTTCCGGCAGGGTCACATTCTTCACGGGTCCCGGCCGGGCTTCGGGCAAGACCTCCCTCCTCCTCGCCGCTCTGGCGATGCTCAGGCGCGAGGGGGCGAGGGCCGCCCTCCTCGGCATCGGCTTCGAGGGGGCGGCGAAGGGCCTCGGCGCCGCGCAGGGGAGGACGACGAAGCTCAGGGTCGAGGCCGGCGAGCTCTTCGCCAGCACGGCCTCCTGGCTCGAGGGCTGCGGCGCAGCGCCGGAAATTCTCGGTCTCCTGTCGGGGAGCGGCGCCTTCGGGAAGCTGGCCCTCGCGAGGGCGAGGCGCAGAGGCGACGTGGTGCTCGTGGGTCCGGATTCGAACGAGGCGACCGCCGAAGCCGTTGCCCTCATGAGGGAGGCGGGCGCCGCGAGTGTGCTTGTGGATGGGGCATTCGGCCGCTTGACCCAGGTGGCTTCGATCGAGGGCGCGAGGTTTTTCTCTTCGATGATCGTCGATAGGGGCAACCTCGCGACGACGATGGCCTCGATGCGGCGCCTAACCGCGTTGGCAGCCCTTCCTCTGAACGAGGATGTCGCGAGGCCGGCGGCGGTAGAGGGAGACTCGAGGATGGGTAACGCGACGACGACGAAAGGTCTGCCTGTGGCCGAAACGGGCGAGTCCGGGGCCGAGGCTGGCACTCTGATCATCGATGGCCCCCTGACCGCCGCGGCTATGGGGATGTTGCCCGAACGGCCTATAGTTTTAGTTGTCAACGATTTTACGAAGGTCTTCCTCGAGGAGGCGGCCTTGAGGGCCCTCCTTTCACGGCATGTTCTCGCCGTGAAGCGAAGGATAGAGTTCGCGGGTTTTGTCGTGGCCCGACGCGGCGTGGCTACCGAGGAGTTGGAGGATTTGGCGCTCTCTTTCGGAGGGGAGCGGCTCCTCTTCGCGAGCCCCTATGAGGAAGGTGATGCCCATGCGGCCTGAGCGCGGGGCGTCGGCGGCGACCGAGGCTGCACGGGCCTTCTGCCGCGTCGACGAATTCCTGTCCCGCTGGCAACCCCTCACGCCCTGGGGCAAGGACGAGAAGGAGGCGCGTGTCGTCTGCCGCGACGAGGCTTCGATAGGCGAGCTTCTCGACCACCTCGAGGCTTGGAGGGCCTTCGAGACTCGGCTCAGGGCGGAGGGAAGGGAGACGGCGCTCGATAGGCTGGCCTTCCACCTCGGTAGGATGCCCCGCCTGCCGGAGCCCCTCGAGCGGGACGGGACAGCATTGGACGCGGTGGAGCTCTTTGCCATCAGGAAATTCGCGAGCAATTATCATAAACTTTCGGCCCTCCTCGACCCTGCGACAAGGGAGGCCTTCGCCTTCGTCCCCGTACCGCGGAGCCTCGACGAAGCCTTCGCCCCCCTCGGCCGCGAGGGCGAGGATTTCCGCGTCGCCGACGCCTGCGATCCTCGCCTTCCGCGGATACGGGCGGGGCTCGAGGCCATAGACGCCAAGATGGCGGCAGCGCGCAGGGAGCGCGAGGCGCGAATTCTCGAGGCTGTCGGCATCGATTTTGGGGGCAGGGAATTCGTGGTGAGCGCGGTGAGCGGTCTTCCTGAAACGGGAGGCGCGGAGCTGGACGCCCTCGTTGACATCGAGCCCTGGGATGGAAATTCGCACCTTCTCCGGCCTCGGCCAGGCCCGGGGGAATTGACACTGGGCGACGAGAGGGCTCTCCTCCTCGCAGCCGAGCGGCAGGTCGAGGCCGAGGTCCTCGCCTCGATGTCGAAGGCCATCGCCCTCGAGGCGCCGGCCCTCGATGCCTGCGTGAGGGCCGTGGCGCGGCTCGACGGAGCCCGCTCGAGGGCCCTTCTCTGCTCCGGCCCGGACTTCTCGCGCCCCCGTTTTGCCGAGGCGGGAGACGAAAAGATCGAGATAGCGAAGGGGCGATTGTCGCCCCTCGAATCGGACTGCGCCGCCTCGGGCATGAGGTACACGGCCCTATCGCTGCGCCTTCCCGAGCCTTCGGCCCTGATCTTCGGCTCGAACATGGGCGGAAAGACCGTGGTGCTCCAGACGATGCTCTTTCTCCAGGTCCTCGCGCAGTCGGGCTTCCTTGTTCCGGCGGAGTCCTTCATGGCTCCCCTCTTTCCCTTCATTCATTTCGTGGGGGAAGGGGCGACGCGCGAGGTCCGAGTCGATCGAGGAGCGGAGAGAGGCGAGGGCGGGCTCTCGGGCTTCGGCAGGGAGATCCGCTCCCTCGTCGAGGCTATGGGCAGCGCGACTTCGGGAGGCCTCCTCGCCTTCGACGAGTTCGCGAGGACGACGAGCTCGGGAGAGGCCGAGGCACTGCTGTCGGCCCTTCTCGCGGCCCTGACGCACAGACCCGGCATCAAGGCCCTCTTCGCAACCCACTTCCGGGGGGTGGCGCGGGTGGATGGCGCGAGGCGCCTCAGGATGCGCGGCCTCGACAGAGTGGCGATCGGCCCGGGGCTCGGCGCAGGCTCCAGCCGGCTCGCGAGCGATGGGAGCCCCTTCGCGAAGGCCGGCTACGAGGAAGCCCTCGCGAGGCTCAATTCGCTGATGCGTTATGAATTGGTAGAAGATGAAGGCGGCGACGGCCGCTCCGACGCGCTCCTCGTGGCGGGCCTCCTCGGCCTCGACCCGGGCATCGTCGGAAAGGCCGAAGCCCTGTTCGCGGAGGCCCATCCGGGGGCCCCGACGGAGTTGCACGACGATGAGGGAAAGGCCCGCAGGGAGGGATGATGAGGGAAAAGTTGGGATTGCCCCGCGAAAAGATCGAGGGGGCGAGGGCTCTGGCGGAGCGCATATCGAGGCCGATCCTCGGTTTCGTGGAGAAGCACACGACGGTGACGGTGGAGCGGGCGACCTTACGGCTAGCGGGCTGCGACGGGGCCGACCGCGACGGGGTGCCCGTGCCGAACATCGTCGTCGACCAGCTCGGCGCCGCCGGCAAGCTCGAGGGCGGGGCCCTGTCATGGTATGCGAACGCCCTGCTTCGAGAGGGCCTCAGGCCCTCCGAGCTCGACGCGAAGATAGCCGCGGGGCTCCGCATCGGCGAGTTGCCCCTGGGCGAGGCCGGCGCCGTCCGCCGGAAGGGGGAGGAGCTCGCGAGGGCGGGCCTCGACCGCGTGGCAACCAACAGGGCGAAGCGCGATGCGATGCTCGAGCGCTGGAAGGGACGCAACAACGACCCCCTCCTCTATCTCATCGTCGCGACGGGGAACATCTACGAGGACGTGAAGCAGGCGAAGGCCGCTGCCTCGCGGGGCGCCGACGTGATAGCCGTCATCCGCACGACGGCCCAGAGCCTCCTCGACTACGTGCCCTTCGGCGCCACCGTCGAGGGCTTCGGCGGGACCTTCGCGACGCAGGAGAATTTCCGCATCATGCGCGCGGCCCTCGACGAGGTGTCCGAGCGGGAGGGCCGCTACATACGGCTCACGAACTACGCCTCGGGGCTCTGCATGCCCGAGATCGCGGCGATGGGGGCCCTCGAGCGCCTCGACATGATGCTGAACGACTCGATGTACGGCATCCTCTTCCGCGACATCAATCCCTACCGGACCTTCGTGGACCAGAATTTCTCGCGGATGATCAACGCGGCCGCCGGCATTATCATCAACACCGGCGAGGACAATTACCTGACGACGAGTGACGCGGTGGAGAAGGCCTATACGGTCCTCGCGAGCCAGTTCCTCAACGAGCGCCTCGCCATCGCCGCCGGACTCCAGCCCTGGCAGATGGGCCTCGGCCACGCCTTCGAGATGGACCCGACGCTGAAGGACGGCTTCCTTCTCGAGCTCTCCCAGGCACAGATGGCGCGGGAGATCTTTCCCGAGCATCCCCTCAAGTACATGCCGCCGACCAAGTTCATGTCGGGGGACATCTTCAAGGGTCTGGCGATGGACACTCTGTTCAACTTCGTGTCGAAGGCCACGGGCCAGGGCATCCACCTCCTGGGCATGCTCACCGAGGCCATCCACACGCCCTTCATGATGGACAGACACATAGCCGTGGACAACGCGAAGTATGTGATGGACAACATCGCCTCCCTGGCCGACGAGATCGAGTTCAGGAAAGATGGAATAATTGTGAAGAGGGCCCACGAGGTTCTCGACCGGACGCTGGCCTTCCTTGAGGAGGTCGAGAAGAAGGGCCTCATCGACTCGATCGCGGAAGGCCTCTTCGCCGACGTGAAGCGCCCCCGCGACGGGGGCAAGGGCCTCGACGGCCTGGTCGAGAAGGGCGAGGGCTACTGGAACCCGGTGGAGGAGCTCCTCGAGGCCAGGCTGGGGCTCGGGCGGCGTGAGGCTTCGGCAGTGGGAGTCTTCGGGGTGGCCGGCAGCTCCGGCGGCGCTTCGAAGGTCTCCGGCGCGGCGAAGGGAGGTCTGTGATGGCCACGATAATAAAGCCCTACGGCGACACCCTGGACGACGGGAAGGTCCAGTTCTCCTTCAGCCTTCCGGTGGGCGAGGGCCCGAAGGCCCGCGAGGCCGCGAGACTCCTTGTCGAGTCCTGGGGCTTCCGCGACTGCGAGGTGGTGCATTCGCAGGCCATGTCGGAGGACTTCACCTTCTTCGTGGCCTACGCGAAGGCCGGGAGCGGCATCGACTTCGACGCCGTGGTGGCCGACGACGCGCGTGAGGGCGAGTCGATGTCGATGGACGAGGTGGACGCCTTCATCCGAGCCGAGCTCGGCCGGAAGATCGTGGTCGTGGGTGCCTGCACGGGCTTCGACGCGCATACGGTCGGAATAGACGCAATTATGAACATGAAGGGCTTCAACCACCACTACGGCCTGGAACGCTACGCGATGATAGAGGCCCACAACCTGGGCGCCCAGGTCTCCAACGAGCGCCTGGCGGAGTACGCGGCCAAGGTGAGGGCCGACGCCATCCTGGTGTCGCAGGTGGTGACGCAGAAGGACGTGCATATCGCAAACATGACCCAATTGGTCGAATTGCTCGAGGCCCGGGGCGAGCGCCCCCGCTACGTCCTCGTCGCCGGCGGTCCGCGGCTCTCGAACAAGCTGGCCGTGGAGCTCGGCTACGATGTGGGCTTCGGACGGGGCGCCTACGCCAACGACGTGGCGACCTGGGTGGTCAAGCGCCTGGTCGAGAAGGCGCAGGCCAGGTGAGGTCGGGCCATCAGGAGAGGCTGGGGCTGTTCCGGCTTTTGGAAGGGATGGGCCGGGAAGGGAAACCTTTGGGCCGGTCCAAAGGTTTCTCTTCCCGGAGAGTTCCCTTTCTCGCGCTTGCGGGCTTGGGGAATCGGACGTAGACTGATCGAGTGAGAGATGATTCATGTCTCACGCAAATGAGGAGGATGGCATGGGCAAGACGGCGATCGTAGGGGCCTATAACACGAAGTTCGGGAACCTCGTGAAGAAGAACAAGGAGACGGGCGAGGTCACGGACCTGGCCTCGATCTACGACCTGATCAACGAGGCGGGACGGGGGGCCCTCGCGGATGCCGGCGTCGAGGGCAAGGACATCGACGGGGTCTGGGTGGGCAGCTGCGCGCCGGGGATCTTCGCCAATCAGGAGCACGTCGCGGCGATGGCGGCCGAGATCGACCCGGTGGGCCTGCGATTCAAGCCCTTCAGCCGCGTGGAGGACGCCTGCGCCTCGGGTTCGGTGGCCCTGTACCAGGCCATCTACGCCCTGGAGTCGGGGCGGGCCAAGGTGGCCTTGGTGCTCGGCGTCGAGAAGATGAACCTCCTCGACACGAAGGGCGTGACCCACGCGCTGGCGACCTGCTCCTACTGGCCTACCGAAGGCCTGTCGGGCATGACCTTTCCCGGGCTTTTCGCTGAGTACGCGAAGGGCTACGCGAAGAAGTACGGGATCGATGGGGAGAGGCTGCGACGCTACCTGGCCTCGGCGGCGGCGCTCTGCTATAAGAACGGCCTCGACAACCCGCTGGCGCATTTCGGAAAAGGCGGGCCGAGCGACAAGCTCCAGCTCATTACGGCCGAAGCTATCATGGGTCTTCCCGACGAGAAGAATCCGATGATCGCCGATCCCCTCAGGCTCCACGACTGCTCCCTTGTGTCGGACGGGGCCGCGGCCGTGGTGCTGATGCGCCTCGACGACGCGAGGGCCACGAAGCGGCCCTATTCGGAGGTGGCGGGCTTCGCCCAGGTGGGCGAGCGCATGGCCATCGGCGTCCGGCCGAACATGTACGAGCTCACGGCAGGCAAGATGGCGGTGGAGAAGGCCTTCGCCGAGGCCGGGGTGACGAAGAAGGATGTCGACATCGTGGAGCTGCATGACTGCTTCACCATCAATCAGATCCTTTCCACCGAGGCCCTGGGCTTTTCCGCCGACGGGAAGGCCGGCGAGGACTACGCCTCCGGCCGCTTCGGTCGGGAGGACAGGCCCGCGATCAACCTCTCGGGCGGTCTCAAGGCCAAGGGTCATCCGGTGGGCGCCACGGGGGTTTCGATGCACGCGATGCTGCACAAGCAGCTGGTCGGCTCGCCCATCGGGGCGGCGCCGGCGAAGGCGCCGGAAGTGGCCGTCGTCTTCAACGTCGGCGGCTCGGCGGTGACCAACTGCGTGACGGTGCTGAAGCGCGGGAGGTAGGCGGTCGGGGGGCCCCCCCTCCGTGACGGTAAAGGCGCCCCCTTTCGGGCGCCTTTTTTGATAATTGGCTTGACGGCGATCTGTATATGTGGCAATATGTCTGTATGAAGACCACACTGAATTTGCCCGACCCCGTCGTGCGGGACGCAAAGCGGCGGGCACTCGAAGAGGCGACCACCCTGACCGACCTCATCGTCCAGGGCCTCAAGGCTCGCCTTGAACGGGGGAGGCAGGTCGAGGCCCTGCCGATATCGGTTGCCGAAGGCGGCCTTCGCTCCGGTGTCATCTGGGATAGGCTCGAGACTGCCGAGGATGAGGGCGAGGCCTATCGATGAGGCTCTGGGACGTCAACCTGTGGGTTTACGCCTTTCGTGCGGACAGCCCCCAGCACGAAAAAAGCAGGGCCGCCCTCCTCGATGCCTTCGATCGACGGGAGCCCTTTCTCTTTTGTCCCTCGGTCGCGTCATCCTTTCTCAGGCTGGTGACGAATTCGCGGATCTTCGTGCAGCCGAGCGACTATCGCGAGGCCTGGACCTTCATCGACTGGCTCGAAAGCCACCCGGTCTCCCGATTCGCCGAGGCTGACGAGATGACCCACGGCATCTTCAAGCATCTCTGCCTGGTCGAGGGTGCCTCGGGCAACGCGGTGCCCGACGCCTTCCTCGCCGCCCTCGCGATCCGCCACGACGCGACACTCGTGACGGCAGACGCGGGAATGAGGCGCTGGAAGGGGGTGGATGTGGAGTTGTTGGAAGGCGGCTGAGCCGGGCGAGGCTCCGCGGCGGATGGGGGGCGGGGACGATCCATTCTCGGGCATCTCGCCGATGCGACAGGATCCTGGCTTTACTCCACGATCTCCCGCACTCCCTCGAAATCACCCTCCCACACGACGAGGTCGGCCTGCATGCCGGGCACGATGGCTCCCCTGATCGCCTCGAAGCCCAGGAGCCGCGCGGGGTTCATCGTGAGCGCGCGAAGGGCCTCATGGACAGGCGCGCCCGTGACCGCCAGCCAATGGCGGAGGACCTCGGGGGCGAGTCGATTCGAACCCATGAGCACCCTCGAGTCCGCGTATCGCACGCCCTCGTCGCCCGAGACGATGGGCATTCCGTAATAATTATAATCGCCATGGGGGAGGCCCGCGGCGACGACGGCGTCGGAGATCAGAACGAGGCGGTCGGGGTCTACCGCCCCGAAGCAGGCCCGCAGGGCCGTGGCGCCGACGTGGACTCCGTCGGCGTTGAGCTCGACGAAGGGTCTCCCGTCGACGAAGGGGAGCATCGCGAGCCCGGCCTTCTTGTGCGAAAAGGGCGACATCGCGTTGAAAAGATGGGTGATCGAAAAGCTGCCTTCGGGCAGGGCGACGCGGTCGAGGTCCGCGTCGGAGTGGCCGAGGCAGGGAATGATTCCGGAATTCGCCAGGCCTTTCGCGAGTTCCCGGGCGCCGGATTTTTCCGGGGCGTAGGTCATGAGGACGATCCTGCCCCCGCCGAGCGATAGGACACGAGAAAGGGCCTCCGGCGAGTATTCATGGAGGGTGTCCGCGGGGATGCCGCCGCAGTGCGAAGCCGCCACGAAAGGCCCTTCGAGGTAGATGCCGGGGAGCTCGGGGCGGGGGAAGGCGGCTTCCCCGATGGCTGCGGCGAGGGCGGCGAGCTCACGTTCGCGGTAGACGAGGGTGGGAACGAAGCTTGTCACGCCGCGGGAGCGGAGGAAGTCCTGCGTGCGGCGGAGGGCTTTCGCCGCCTCGGCTGGACTGTCGCCGAGATCGTCGAAGCCGATGCCCCCGGCGCCATGGATGTGGAGTTCGACGAGGCCGGGAGTCACCCAGGCGCCGCCGAGCTCTTCGCGCGGCAGCCGCGGCAGTTCCGAAGCGGCTTCGTACACCGCGACGACCCGGCCCTCGGAGACGAGGAGAGCCCCGCCCTCGATAACCCGGTCGGGGAGTACGAAGCGCCCGCCGACGAGGAGGCGCTGGCCGCCGCGAAGGATTCCCTGCAGCGGCATGTCGGTTCTACTCGCTCCAGAGCCTGACGAGCTCGAGGAGGGTGTCGACTGCGAGGACCATCTCGGCGGCGCTCGCCCATTCGAGGCGGCTGTGATAGGCGTGGCCGCCGGTGAAGATGTTGGGCGTGGGAATGCCCATTTCGGTGAGGCGCGAGCCGTCGGTGCCGCCGCGAATGGGTTTCGAGTAGGGTTCGACGCCGGCGCGGCGAGCGGCCTCGAAGGCCCGCTCGAGGACCTTCGGGTTCTCGTCGAGCTTGCGCTTCATGTTGAGGTACTGCTTGCGCGTCGTCACCTCGACCTTGCCCCCGGGGAATTGGGCCTCGACGGCGCGGGCCAGGGTTTCGAGGGTCGCGAGCCGCCGCGAGATTCCCTCGTCCTCGAAATCGCGGACGAGGATCTCCACGCGGGCCTTCTCGACGCCGCCGGAAATTTCATGGGGATTGTAATAACCGTACCAGCCGTCGGTAGCCTCGGGGCTCTCGCTGCGGGGCAGGAGGGCGACATAGGCCGCGGCCATGGCCGTGGCATTGGCGAGCTTGCCGCGGGCGTAGCCGGGATGGATGGACTTGCCCGTGATGTCGATCTTGGCTTCCCAGGCGCTGAAGCACTCGGCCTCGACTTCGCCGGCCGAACTCCCGTCGACCGTATAGCAGGCGACGGATTTCAGGTTCTTGACGGGGAAGAGATTCATGCCATTGCCGGTTTCCTCGTCGGGCGTGAAGATGATTTCGAGGGGGCCGTGCTTGATTTCGGGATGGGCGAGGAGCCAGGCGACGGCGGTCATGATTTCGGCCACGCCGGCTTTGTCGTCGGCGCCGAGGAGGCTGCGGCCGTCCGTGCAGACGAGGGTGTCGCCGACGTGCTCCGCGAGCTCGGTGTCGAGGACAGGATCTATGGCGAGCCCGTCTGCCAAGGCGATGGGCGAACCGTTCCAGGCCTTGTGGATCTGGGGTTTCACGTCGCTGCCGGGGGCGTCGCTCGCCGTATCGATGTGGGCCATGAGTCCGATGGAGGGCTTGCCCTCGAAGCCTGGCGAGGCCGGTAGGCGGGCGATGAGGTAGCAGTGGCCGTCGAGTTCGACATCGGCGAGACCGAGGGCCTGGAGTTCATCGACGAGGAGTCGGGCGAGTTCCCATTGTTGGGGGGTCGAGGGGATCTCGGTGGCGTGGCGGTCGCTCGTGGTGCCGATGCTCGCGTAGCGAACGAGGCGCTCCACCACGGGGTCGGCATGGGGGCGGGACAATATCGAAGCTATGTCGAGTTTCATGCGACCAGAGTAGCAGCGCCTCGCCGAACGTGGCAAGGGAAAAAGCGGAAACGGCTTGCGGCGGGCGTTTTACGCCTTGGCGCGCATCCATCGACCGCCCGACCAGCGCCGGAGTATGACGAGGCCGCGGATCCATTCGTCGCTCGCCATGGCCGCGAAGACGCCGAAGAGGCCGAGGCCGAGGGTCTTGCCGAACACGAAGGCGCCCGAGACCGCGATCGACCAGTTGAAGACCATGCCCATCAGCACGGGGAAACGCACGTCGCCGGCGCCCTTGAGGCCGGGGATGACGACCGTGTTCATGCTTCGCCCCGGTTCGTATAGGATCGAGAGCGCGAAGATGGAGGTGACCAGTCCCACGATGGTCGGATCGTCGGTGAAGAGGGGGACGATGCGCCCTTTGAGGAGGTTGAGCGCGATGGCGAGGCCGAAGGCGACCGAGGCCGCCATGGCCAGCCATCGCCACATCGAGGCCTTGGCGATGTGGGCCTTACCCGCGCCGACGAGCCATCCGACGCGGATCTGGGCCGCCGCGCCGATCGACACGCCGAAGGTGAAGACGTAGCGCACGATCGATATGACGAGGCCGTAGGCGGCGAGGGCGGCCGTGCCCATGGTCGAAACGATACCAGTTATTACTACCTGCGACAGGTTGTACGAAATGTTCTCGCCGGCGGTGGGGACGCCGATTTCGAGTATGTCGGCGACGACGGAGCCGGGAAGTCGCCCCAGTCGACCCCATCTCAGCCTGATGCCTCGCCTCTTTATGGCGAGGGACAGGATGACGAGGGCCACCGCCTGGCCGAGGACGTTGGCCAGGGCGACGCCGCGGAGGCCCAGGACGGGGAGGCCGAAGGGGCCGAAGAGGGCGACGTAGTTGCCCGCTATCGTGCAGGCGAGGGCTGCGACGTTGGCCACCATGGCGTCGCGGGTGTGACCCCAGGCGCGGAGGATGGCGGCCTGGGCGATGTTCAGGGCCATGAAGACGCTCAGGCCGCCGTAGATCGCGAGAAAGGACAGGGCGAGATTATGGACGGCCGGCTCGAGATCGAAGAGGGAGATCGCCGGCCCGGCGAGGGTGGCGTAGGCGAGGCTGACGAAGATCGAGAAGAGGCCGACGAGGGCGATGCCGCCGAGGGCGTAGGACTCGGCTTCCTCGCGACGGCCAGCACCGAGTTTCTGGGCGACAAGGATGCTCGCCCCTTGGGCCGGCATCTGGTAGAGGAGCTGGAGGAAGAAGCTCAGTTGCGAGGTGGCGCTCATCGCCGCCGCGGCGTCGGTGGCGAAGGCGTAGAGCATGAACTGGTCGATGGAGAGGAGGGATGTCCTGATGAGGTTTTCCGCGACGATGGGGGCCGCGAGGCGGGACAGCCGCGGTCCCTCGTCGCGCGCATTCGCGGCCGCGCTAGCGGGCACGCGCCGACTCCCTCCTCGCGCCTACCACCGAGGCGATCGTCACCGCGGCCACGATGATCGCCCCGCCGGCGAGGGCGTTGGGCGAGGGCCTCTCGCCGACGAAGAGGAAGACCCAGACGGGATTGAAGACCGGCTCGAGGACGGCGGTGAGGACGCCCTGCACCGCCGTGACCCGCTTGATGCCGTAGGCGAAGAAGATGGCGGCGACGCCGATCTGCAGGGTGCCGAGGGCGAGGATTGCCCCAATTGTGACGGGTGTGAGGGTCGGCGCGGGGAAGAAGAGCGCGAGGGGAAGCATCACCGCGGCGGTGATCCAATGCGAGAGGAGATTGGACTCGAGGGGCGAGCCGTCCTTCTGCTTGCGCATGAAGACGAAATAGAGGCCGAAGGTGAGGCCCGTCGTCGCGGCGGCGAGGTTGCCGAGGAAGCTCCCTCCGCCGAGCCCTCCCCCTGGGCCGACGAAGAACACGCCCATGCCGATCACCACGAATACGAAGGCGACGACCTGCTCGGGCTTGGGCTTCTCGCGGAGGATGAAGGTGCCCGCGATCGCGGTGAAGACGGGGGCCGAGTACTGGAGGAGGATGGCGTTGGCCGAGGTAGTGGCCTTGTTGGCGTAGACGAAGAGGCACATCGTCGCGGCGTTGAGGACTCCCGCGGCGACCTGGGCGAAGGACCAGTGGAAATGGGGTCGCTTGAGCCAGGCGAGGAGGAAGATGCTCGCGATGAGGCTGCGCATGCCTGCGATGAGGGGGGCGCTCCAGGGGAGGAGTTTGATGAAAATGCCCGCCGTGCTCCAGAGGAGGGCGCAGGCGGCGAAGGCCGCCACGCCCTTCGTCCTTTCGTGATGATGCGCAATCGCTTCCATGATGGTTTCGTCCTGTCCTTATTATTCGTCTAGTTATGCGCTCTATATTGAAAGGCCGATCTCATGCCGCGGAGAAGTACCAGGCTCCGACGAGGGCCACGAGGAGGGCGGCCTCTTCCGCCGAGTGTCCCGAGCCCGACTCAGACCGCAAGCGTCCGCGGGCGACCTTCGCGACCGCGGTCCAGGCGGCGAGCCGGGCGTCGGCCCTCATGAGAAGCGCCGTATCGCCCGCCTCGGCGAATTCTCCGAAGATCCGCTCGATGACAGCCCGCCCGGCCTCGATGACGATGTCGATCGATACGCGGCCGTCGCCCGAATCGAAGGCGGTCAAGAGGCGTTCCACGGGCAGGATCGACGATTTTCTGCCGGCCCTTTCGCCGCCGAACAGCTCCTCGAAGCGCCTCGCCAGGGAGTCGACGACGGCGCGCCTTTTGGCGGCCCGCAACTCCTCGCCGCCCGTCGTAAGCCGGGCGAACTCGCCGGGCTTGCCGAGGAGGTTGGCGATCCCGATGGCATACTGGAGCCGCGAGGCGCGATTCCGCGCCGAGAACAGCCTGCCCGTGAGCTCGACCGCCGCGTCGAGGAGTTCAGGCGCTCCCATGTCCTCGTCCGAGCACCAGAAGCTCGCGCCGAGGGCTGCCGCCTCGTGCACGGCGGGATCGCGTTCGGCCTCCAGGATGACGGCGAGGGGGGAGCCGTCGGCATTACCGCTCAAGGAGGCGATGGCGCCCGCGCAGGCCGCCCTCAGCACCGGGTCGCCGCCCCGCATCGCCGACTCGAGGGCCGGCACGGAGCAGGGATCGCCCAACCTGCCGAGGGCCTTGGCCGCCTCGACGCGGAGGTCGCAACCCGGATCGGCGAGTCTCGCCTCGAGGACGGAGCGCGACTCCAGGCTGCCGATTCTCGCGAGGGCGCGGAGGGCTTCCTCCCGGGTTTCCGGTTCGGGGTCGTCGAGGCGCTCGACCACCTCGCGGATGACCATCTCACCCTCGTCGCCGTCGATGCGTCTGAGGGCTCTGGCCACCCGCGGATCGCCCGAATGGCGCTTGAGGTCGAGGAGGGATGCGTAGGTGCGGAAGAGCCCCGCGCTCGCCATCTGACCGACGAGGCCGGCGACGGGGCGTTCGCGCCCTTCGCGGACGCCGCGGATGAGGAGCATGGCGAGGGCCATCGAAAGGAGGCCCGCCGCCTGCGCGAGATGGAAGCCCTCGATTTTCGCGAAGAGGGGCGGAAGTCCGGGGAAGATGCCCTGGGCCGCTCCGGCGGGAAGGGCGGCGACCAGGATGCCGCCCAGGGGAGAGCCGACGGCGGAGACGAGACCGACGATGGTGTTGTACCAGGCGATGTAGGCGACGCGCCGCGAAGGAGGGGCGAGGGTCAGCATGAGCTGGCCCGAACCCTCCCAGAACGCGGGGCCGAAGAAGCCCGCGACGAGGGCCGTCACGGGTAGCAAATAGGAATAATTATGATGGTCTATGAAGAAGTAGACCACCCAGCCGGATATGAGGAGGCAGCCGAGGATGACGGCGGGCTTGCGGCCGTAGCGATCCATCACGAAGCCCCAGAGGGGGGCCATCGCCACCCAGGCGAGGATCGTGATGACGGTCATGATGCCGAGCCAGACGTTAGGCGCCCCGATCAGGGCGGGATCGGTGACGCGGGGGGCCTGGAAGGGCGAGCCGACGAAGACGGCGAAGACCGCGAGGCCGATGCCGAAGGAATAGCGGAGGAAATTGCCGTCGCGGAGGGGGGCGGCGAATTCGCCAAGCTTCATCCTGCCGGCCTCTCGATGGGGGATCGGCTCGGGGATGCGGATGTGGATGAGGATGTCGACGACGCCGCCCGCGGCCCCGATGCCGAAGATGACGGCATAGGCGATCGACCGTCCCGAGTCGGGCACGAGATCGAGGGCGACGTTGGCGAGGAAGAACCAGATGACGACGACCGTCTGGTAGAGGGCCGAGCGCTTCAGGAAGAATGAGCCCCGCACGTCCTCGGGCACGAGATCCGCCATCCACGAAAGCCAGCCCGAGGTCGACAGGCTCATGAAGATCCAGGAGACGCCGATGCCGATCGCGGCGAAATTGGCCGCGTCCTCTCCGCGCATGCCGCCGAGGAAGAGGAGGGCCGAGGCCGCGAGGGCGAGGCCGAGGACGCGATGCACGAGATGGGCGGCGATGAAGAAGGGCTTGCGCCGGGGCAGGACGCGATAGATGAACACTGAGAGGAGTTGAAGGGCTCCCGTCGCCTGGATGAAACCGAAGAGGGCGCCGAGGAGCTCCGGCGAGGCCTTGAGATGGTTCGTGAGGAAGACGGCGGTTATCGGCTGGTTCGAGCAGACGGTGAGGAACACGGCCGCGAAGCCGCCCGCGACGACGGCGAGACGCGTCGCGCGGCTGTATTCCGAGCCGGAGATGCGCGGGCCGCGGGGAGCCTCGACCGGTCGGCCTTCTCCTGAAGCCAGGGAGCTCACAAGGGACGGAAGCCCGCGAGAAGGTCGGGCTGCGCCTCCCGTCGAATCTTCGGCGAAAACTCCCCCGACTCCTTGTCGAACTCGTAGTCCCCGCCCCATTCGCGGTAATGCCTGATCGTCTCAACGACGGAGCGGCCGACATGGCGCGCCTCGGCGTCGGTCATGGTGGGATGCACCGAGACGCGGACCCAGCCCGGCTTTTCGGAGAGATCGCCCGAGTCGATGAGGTCGGTGATGTGGCGGGAATTGGTCTTGCCGATGTTGAAGAGGATGTGTCCGTAGGTGCCGGCGCAGCTGCAGCCGCCCCGCGTCTGCACGCCGAAGCGATCGTTGAGGAGGCGGACGATGAGGTTGTGATGTTCGCCCGGCGCGTAGAACGACAGTATGCCGAGACGCTCGAGGTTCTCGCCCTCGAGGAGCATGACCGCGGGCTCCTTGGCGAATTCCTCGATTATTATCGAGATGAGTTCCTTTTCGCGCTCGCGGATGCGGGCGGTGCCCATCGCCTCCTTGACCTTGACGGCGAGGGCCGCGCGCATCGCCTGGAGGAAGCCGGGCGTGCCTCCGTCCTCGCGCGCCTCGATATTGTCATAATACTTATGGGTTCCGTAGGGCGTCGTCCAGACAACCGTGCCGCCGCCCGGCTGGTCGGGGACCCGGCTATGGTAGAGCGAGTTGTGGAGGATGAGGACGCCCGCGCTGCCCGGGCCGCCCAGGAATTTGTGCGGCGAAAAGGTGATCGCGTCGAGGCTTTCCTCGGCGGTGGCGTGCATGTCGATGTCGATGTAGGGGGCGGCCGCGGCGAAGTCCACGAAACAGAGGCCGCCGTGGCGGTGCATCATGGCGGCCATCTTTCCGTAAGGTGTGAGGATGCCGGTGACGTTCGAGCCCGCGGTGAAGGCGCCGATGAGGAGGGGCCGATCGGTGTTCTCGCGGAGGATCCGCTCCATCCAACCGAGATCGGGGAGACCCGTCCCCTCGTCGCGCGGAATGATGCGGAGATCGACCTCGCATTCCTCCCAGGTGATCTGGTTGGAATGGTGCTCCATGTGGGTGACGAGGACGAGGGGGCGCTTTCCTTCCCTGCAGCTCTTGTCGCAACCCTCGGGCATGCGGATTCCCAGGATGCGCTGGAGCTTGTTGATGGCTGCCGTCATGCCGAAGCCCGTGAAGATGAGGGAGTCGTCGGGTCCGGCGTTCACATGGCGCTTGATGATGTCGCGTGCGGCGTGGTAGGCGAGGGTCATCGCGGTGCCGGTGTAGGTCGTCTCGGTGTGGGTGTTCGCGACGAGGGGCCCGATCTCCTTCAACATGAAGTCCTCGATGGGGCGGTAGAGCCTACCCGAGGCCGTCCAGTCGGCGTAGACGATGGGGGCCGCAGTGCCATCGGCGAGGGGCATGGTCGCGTCGATGCCGACGATATTGTGTCGGAAGGGGGCGAAGTAGGATTCTGTGCTCATGGGGTGGATTCCTCCGGCGGGGCCTCGGCACACGACCCTGCCCGCTCTATCGCGGCCCCGGCAGGGTACTGCAATTTAGCGGTTCGCCCCTCCTCTTGGTCAAGCCTCCCCGAGGCGCCTGGAACCCGGCGCCGATGGTCTCGGCGATGGGAAGGCGTGCCGCCCGTGCCGCCGACGTATCGCGAAAAGGCAAGTTCGAATTGCGGTCCCGCGCCCTACATAGCAACTGTCGTAGCAGGCCCCAAGCCCCGCACTGTCAAGCCGCACAGGACCTACCGGGATCGGGTCTACACGCGACCGAGTCTTCCTATTTCTCGTCCCGAGGGAGCTCGGGCAAAATTCCTTTTCGCAGATCCGGGACCACTTCCTCGGCGGCCTTCTTGGCCAGCGAGATGGCGCCGAGACCGAAGGCGATCGCGAAGGCCAGAACGACGGCTCCGATCGAGATGAGGAAAATGATGCCGAGGAGGCTTCGACTGAAACCGAGCCGATCCAGGACGGCGAGTCCGACGAGGACTGAAACGATGACCCTGAAGGTCCTGCCCACGGCGCGGACATTGGGGACGGCGGCGTTGCGGGCGATCGCCTCGGCGATCTTGCCGACGCCGAACACCGCGAGGCTGCCGATCGCGAGCAGGGCGAGCGTGGAAAGAATCGACGGAAGCGACGCGGCCAAGTCGCCCCATAAGCTCGCCACGCCCTTGAAAAGGGCCGATGTTCCGGAAGATTCCATGTCGCCTCCTGGCATTTTCTCATACAGGTCCATTTCCTGGTTTCCGGGGAGGAGGCGACCCTGCGATCCGATTCGGGCGCCGCGATCGACCTCGCTTCATTTTCTTCCCAAACCATGCAATTCTCAAGGTGTGAGAAAGCTATACCTCGCCTTGCGCCGCGTGGCCGGCATCCTGGGACTTCTCTTCGGCGGAAGGGCCGCCCGGGAGGCCCTCAAAGAACTCGCGAAGATCGATTCCGCCGCCTACGCCAGCAGGGTCATATCGGACGCTGTCCTTCTCAACGACATCCCCTCCCCGAGCGACGCCGAAAAGCTCAGGATGGAATTCATCGTGCAACGCCTCGGCGAGTTCGGCATCTCGAATATCTTCACCGATGAATTGGGGAATGTCATCGCCCTCTTCCCCGCCTTCGGCACGAGGAGCGACTATCTCCTCGTGGTCGCCGAGGTCGGCGACGCCAACTATACGCCCCTCGGGAATTCCGTGCATTTGGCGCGGGAACACGCGACCGGACAGGGCCTCGGCGAAAGAAGCTTCGGCCCCGCGGCCCTCCTTGTGTTTGCGGAATTCGCCCAGGCCACCGGCTTTCATCTGGACAAGAATCTCATGGTCCTCTTCACCCGCGATTCCTCGGTGGATGAAAAGGAAGAGGCCTTCCGCCATTTCCTCGATGGCTGGGGCGACAGCATCAGTTGCGGGGTCTTCGTGCGCGGAACGGGCCTCGGCAGGGTCGAGACGAGGCATGTGGGTTCCTACCGCCTTTCGGTCAACGTAACCACGGAGGAAAGGGAGATGCTCTCGCCCGGCGACGGCTCCTCCGCGGCGGGCGTGCTCGGCGGAATCGCCGCGCAGATCGCGAGCATCACCTGGGACGAGAAGCAGACGGCGATGGTGAACATCGCGAGGATGGAGGCCGGCGTCGGTCATGGGCATTGGGCGGCTCAGGGCGAAATGGAAATCGAACTGATGGCCGAGGACGACAGGATGCTCGAAACGGTCAAGAGCGTCGTCACCGGCAGCATCACGAAGGCGGCCCAGAGTTCCGGGGCGAAGATCGATAGCCGTGTGCGCTTCAAACGCTCGGCAGGCGATCCCAAGCTCAATGCGCCCCTTCTCGGCCTGGTCAGGAGCGCCCTCGTCAAGATCGGCGTCAAGGCCGAGACGGGCATCGTTTCGGAGAAGGTGTCGGTCCTCAACGAGAGGGGCATTCCGGCCGTCGCGGTGGGCCTCACGACGGGCACGACCAGCCTCGAACGCGAGGAGGTCGATCTCGAGCCCATAGCCCGGGGATTCAGGCAGCTTCTCCTCGTGATCGAGGGCGTGCCGGCGACGCTCGGAAGGCGGGAGGGATGAAGGAATTGGAAGCCAAGGGGAAGATTCTCGGACGGTCGAAACACAGCAGCGCCTACAGCGACAAAAAGCGCCTCGTCGAACTCAAAAAGGAAAAGGGGCTCACGATCTCCCTCGCCTTCCCCACGCTCAACGAGGAGGCGACGATCGCGAAGGAGATACTCGTCCTCAAGACCGAATTGATGGACCGATTCCCCCTCCTCGACGAGATCGCCGTCATCGATTCGGGCTCGACCGACAAGACCCGCGAAATCGCAAAGGAATACGGGGCGACCGTCTTCGTTTCCTCCGACATCCTCAAGGGCTACGGGACCTATCGCGGCAAGGGGGAGAATCTCTGGAAGAGTCTCTATGTCCTCAAGGGCGACATAATCGTATGGATCGACGCGGACATCGCGAACATCAATCCGAAATTTCTCTACGGCCTCGTCGGCCCACTCCTCGAAAACGACGAGGTGGGCTACGTGAAGGCCTTCTACAGGCGCCCGATCCGCTCGGCGACGGGCCTGACGCCGAGCGGGGGCGGCCGTGTCACGGAAATCCTGATACGTCCCCTCTTCTCCCTCTTTTATCCCGAGTTGGCTGAACTCGTGCAGCCGCTTTCCGGCGAGTACGCGGGGCGGCGCGAAATCCTCGAGCAGCTGCCCTTTTCCGTGGGCTATGGGGTGGAGGTAGGCCACCTACTCGACCTCTATCACATGTTCGGCCCGAGCATCTTCGCCCAGGTCGATATGGACGAACGCATTCACAGGAATCAGACGATCGAAGCCTTGAGCCGCATGTCCTACGGCATCATCGCGACCTTTCTCGATCGCCTCGGCAAGTACGGGGACCTCAGCGTCGCGAAGGAACTCGGCGCGAGGCATATCGCCCTCGCGGCCGACGCGGAGGCATGGAAGATCGTGCCGACGGAGATATCCACGATCGAGCGACCACCCATGCGCACGATTCCCGAGTACGTGAAGAAGTTTCCCTCGCCATCGCGGGGGTGAGACTGACGACGGCATCTGTCGAAGGTCCTGTCGTCGGTCAGTCCTCGGGAAAGCTCGCGTCGAGGGCTTGGAGGCTGTCGATCAAGGTGTCAGGCCTTGCGCCGGCATCGCGCCTCGCGGGCCGGAATGAACGCTCGTCACCCGCAAAAAGGGCCGTCATGAAGCCGAGAGAGGCCGCCGGCGCGATGTCGTTGGTCGTGCTGTTGCCGACGACCAGGATGTCGCCGGGCTCGAACCCCGCGGCGAAAAGGGGCGCCGCGGCGCGGACGAAGAGCGCGGGGTCGGGTTTCGCGATCCCCGTCTTGAAAGAATAGATGGTAAGTATTGTTTCCATCCCCGACTCCGCAGGCGCCGCTCCGAAGAGCGCCTCGAAAAGCAGGGGCGTGTAGAATTGCGCATTCGAGACGATGCCGAGGCGGAGGCCCTTCATCCTGAGGCGCCTCAGGAGGGCCGAAGCGCCGGGCATCGGGGCGCAGGGATTTCTCCACGCCTCGTGGAGGAGGGCCAGGCGCCTGATCGCGGCGGCGCCGGCGCCTAAAATGAGCGAGCCGACGATTTCCTCGATGTCTATCTCCGGAAAGGGATGTCGCACGAGGGCGCGATCCCTGCGTTCGGCGATTCGGTGCGCCACTTCCTCGGCGAAGGTCGCGGCGCCCATTCCGCAGCCGGCCGCCGGCAGCTCATCTTCAAGCCGTCGCTTCGCAAGGGCCCCCTCACCCTCGGCCTTGCTCCCGGCACTTGTCAGACCGGGCTCTCCCCCGGCTGCGCTCGCGAGTAGGGTGCCGTAGAGATCGAACAGAACCGCCTTGGGCGGGCGAGGAAGGGGGGCGTTCTTCAAGTCCGCGATCCAGGGCGGCGGCAGACCGGGATCGGGCGCGAAGCCCTGCGGAGAGACTTCGCGCAGCAGCGCGATGAGTTCGAATCTTTCGGCGGCTTCCAAAATCATGGAATGGTCATCCTGGTCATGAGGCGCAGAGGAAGAACGAGGAGGCTTCGAGATAGCTTTCGAGCAGCCGCGCCCTGTCGATCTCGCCCCGGGCCCGTCCATCCGCCGCGCTCCTGTAGGCTGCGACGAGGGCCTTCGCGTAGGTCGCTTCCGAATAACCCGAAAGCGCCGCGTCGCGAAGACGCCCCGCTTCCGCAGGGTCGGGGGAGGCTTCGAAGAGTCCGACGAGAAATGGATTGAGGGTCGCGATCTCCCCTTGGAACCCGCTGTCCCTGTCCATCTTCACGAGGATGAAGCTCTGGAGTCCCGGATCGAGGGCGCCGAAATCGACAAGTTCCTCTTTGAACCTGAGCCTGAGGGAGGCGAGCCGGGTTTCGAGACGGGCTCGGTCCGAGCCGAATAGTGGGCCATAGACCCGCTTGAAGGCCGAAAGTCGCGATTCGACCGCCTCTTCGAGAAGGCCATCGGGGAGGGACGAACGGGGAATCGCGATGCCTCGGTAGAGCCGGTCGAAGTGCAGGCCCCTTTCGGCGAAATCGCCGATGATGTGCGGTATCTCCCTGCCGGCGACGGGGAGGCCCCTCACGAGGGGATCGATATAGGAATACCCGAATCCTTCCTTGACCGAGGTCGTCACGACGCCGAATGAAGAACCGTAGAGGGCATCCAGGCTCTGGCCGAGCCCCGCTTCGAAGCGGATGCGAAGCCCCTGCGCGGCGGCAAGTTCCCGCCATCCTCGATAGACCTTTCCGTCTCCGGGACTCGTCGGCGGCAGGGTGACGGCGAGTTCCGCGCCTTCCGGGAGAAAGCGCGCGAGGAGGAGGGCCTCGCCGATGTTTTTCCGGCCTATCGCGCGCACGGGATAGAGGAGGGTCCTCCGCCCCCGGGCGACTTCGACCGCGTAGGAGGACCTCGGGTCGAAGCCGTCATGGGCGGCGACGGGGTTGGGCAGAAAATGGACACGATCGGCCTCCAGTCCCGAGGCGACGAGTCGATCGCGATCGCGGCCATTGATGGTCGCGTAGTCGCAATCGAAGGGGTAGGGCCCTTCGCCGTCGTAGACCTCGGGCCTGAAGTCCTCCGCGAAATCGTGAACCTGCACGAGGAAGGCCTGACCCCTCTCGCGCAGGCGCCGCAAGGCGCCGAGGAGTCTGCGATTCTTGCGGATCAATGGATTATGGACATGGATGAGGTCGCAGCCGCCCGGGAAGGCCCGCGAGACGGCTTGCTCGATATCGTCGGCGAGCGATTCGGCGTCGGTCGGATTCCCGGCCTCCTCCTTGGCGAGGCTGTCGTAGTCGAGGCCCGGCACGACGATGCAGGGCACGGGGGCCTTGGCTTCGGGAGGAGCTCCCACGACGAGGACCGTCTCGACATCCTCCTCCGATTCGGCGAGGCTTCTGACCTGATGCAGCATCACCGACGCGACGCCGCCGCGCCTGAGATGGAAATGGAGTTGGGCGACCTTCATCCTCCAATGATACTCATCGGCGGATTGAATGAGGAAGCGGGGGACCATGGTTGACAGGAGCATGCAGCGGTCCCGATATTTGAAGGAAGGCCGATGACGTCGGTTTTCGAACGATAGGACCAATTGCACCGATGATTCGGCGCATGGGAGTCTCTCGGTCTCGCACGCCCGGCCGTCCCCGGCCGCGGAAATCCCGAGGAGATGGACAGTGTATCTGAAAGACAAGCAGGAGATAAAACGGATCGGTTTCGTCTCCACCCGTTTCAAGGGCTTCGACGGAGTCTCCCTCGAAACCGACAAGTGGGCGACGGTGCTCGGCCGCATGGGCTTCGAGTGCTTCTACTACAGCGGCCTATCGGACCGGCCCCCGGAACGGAGCCTCGTCGTCGATGAAGCCTACTTCGGCCATCCCGAGGTGGCGGCCCTCCATGCCAAATGCTTCGGCGTCACGATGCGCGATGAATGGATTTCCGGGGAGATCCACAGGCTCAGGCAGCTTCTCAAAAAAAGCCTCTATGCCTTCATCGATAGCTTCCGCATCGACCTCCTCGTCGTCGAAAACGCCCTCTCCATTCCCATGCACATCCCCCTTGGCCTCGCGATCACCGAGGTCCTGTCCGAGACGGGCATGCCCGCGGTGGGCCATCATCACGACTTCGTCTGGGAGCGCCAGCGCTTCATCATGAGCGGAGTGGACGACTACATCGATATGGCCTTTCCGCCGCGCGTCCACGCGATGAATCATGTCGTCATCAATACGGAGGCCCGCGCCCAGCTCGGCCGTCGTCGAGGCCTTTCGAGCGTCGTCATCCCCAATGTCTACGACTTCGCCTCCGAGCCCCGGGGCATCGACGAGTACAACCGGACGCTGAAAGCCGACCTGGGAATGGCGGACGGCGATCTTCTCTTTCTCCAGCCGACGCGCATCATCGCGCGCAAGGGCATCGAACACGCGATCGAGCTCGTAAATCGGCTGCCCGAGCGCAGGATCAAGCTCGTGGTCAGTCACCAGGAAAGGGACGAGGGCTCGGACTACTACAAGCGGATCGTCGACTATGCCCGACTCCTCGGGGTCGACCTCATTGCCGGCGGGCCCTTCCTTGGCAACGAGCGCGGCCTGAGACCCGACGGGCGAAAGGTCTACGACCTCTGGGATTGCTACGCCAATGCCGATTTCGTCACCTATCCCTCCACCTACGAAGGTTTCGGGAACGCCTTCATAGAGGCGATCTTCTACAGGAAACCTGTCATGGTGAATCGCTATTCCATCTTCGAGAGCGACATCGAGCCCCTCGGTTTCAAGACCGCCCTCATCGACACCTACATAACGCCGGACACCGTCCATCATGTGCGGCGCCTCCTCGACGAAGCGGGACTCAGGCGCGACGCGACGGATCATAACTTCGAGCTGGGCAGGAAATACTTTTCCTACGAAATCCTCGAGGCGCGCCTCATGCAGATTCTCTCCAATTTCGGCACGGTGGGCTAAGCTTCTCTATAACGAGGGCCGAGGGCCGGATCATTCCAGCCGAGGCTGCTTGACAGCGCCTTTATCTTTGCCTAGGCTATGACTGAAAAGACAAATATGGTCATAGAGGTTGTATGCCACGAGCTTTTTCTGAGGCGGAGCAGGTGCAGATCCGTAACCGCCTCATCGCCGCGGGGAAGCGCCAGATTTCCGCCTTGGGTATCCGTCGTCTCGTCATCGACGAGGTGACGCGAGAGGCGGGGATTTCCAAGGGAAGCTTCTACTCCTTCTTTCCTTCGAGAGAGGACTTCATTCTCTCGGTCTTCGAGGCATGGGAAGGAGAATTCAGAAGCGCCTTGCTTCGCGAGGTCGCGGAATCGGGAGAGAGCCCTCGAAAGCGGATCGAAAGACTCATATTGGGCGCCTTCGCCGTTTTCCGGCGGGAACCCGGCCTCCTTCGCATCCGCCCTCGGGATATCGAAGATCTGGCCCTGCGGCTTCCGCCCGAGCGCCTGGCCGCCCACCAGGCGGCCGACCGCGACGTCCTCGAGCATGCCTTCGCGGCCTGGGAGACGGAAGGCCTCGTTGCTCCGGCGGGAAGAGATGCCCTCCCCGCCCTCATCCCCCTCATCTTCGCGATGGCCCTCCACCGCGACGACTTTCCCGCCGACAGCTTCGAGCCGATGACCCGCCTCCTCGCCTCGTCCCTCGCGGCGAAGCTCGCTCCCTCCACAGGAGAACCACATGAAAATGGAAGCTGAAGCGAATGCCGATTACGCTATAGAGACCCGAGCCCTCTGCAAAAGCTATGGGCAGGTACGGGCGCTACGCGGCATCGATCTCAAGGTGAAACGACGAGAAATCTACGGTTTTCTCGGAAGGAACGGAGCCGGCAAGACGACGACCATCAGGATACTCCTCGGTCTCGTGCGACCGGACGAGGGAGAGGCCAGAATTCTGGGCTCCACGCTCAAGGAGTCCCGCCGCGAACTGCTGTCCCAGATCGGCTATTTCGTGGAGACGGCCACTGCCTACCCCAATGTCAGCGTTCGCGAGAACCTCGAAATCCAGCGAAGGCTCCAGGGAGCTTCGCCGGCCTCGGTCGAGGAATCGATCGATCGCCTCGGCCTGAAAGAATATGCCGATCGGCGCGCAGGCACCCTATCCTTGGGCAACAAGCAGCGACTCTCCATCGCCCGGGCCCTCCTCCACAAGCCCCGCCTCCTCATTCTCGACGAGCCGGTGAACGGACTCGACCCTGCGGGCATCGTGGAAATCCGCGAGCTACTGCGTCGCCTTGTCCGCGACGAGGGCATCACCATTTTCATGTCGAGTCACAATCTCGCCGAGGTCGACAGGCTCGCCGACCGCATCGGCATCGTCCATGAGGGCCTTCTCGTCGAGGAACTCGACGCCGAGGAGCTGCGGCGGAAGACGATTCGCTCCTTCGAGATCGGCGTCGACGATCCGCTCCGCGCTGAGGTCATCCTCCGCGACGAGCTCGGCTATCGGATCATCGGGAGGAGCGAAGGGGGCCTCCTTCGCGTCGCGAAGGAAGGCCTCGATCCGGCCCAGGCGGCCCGAGCCCTCGTCGGCGCCGGCATCGGACTCACCCGTCTCGCTGCGGTGGGGGAGGGTCTCGAGGACTTCTTCATGCGATTGACGGGAGGCGAAAAGTGAAGGCTTTGGATGCGCTCTTGTGCGAGTTTCTCAAGCTGCGGCGAAGCGTGGTCATCAGAGTGAGCTTCGCCGCCTGGGCAGCGGGCATATTCTTCATCGCCTTCTTCATGTGGATCGTGATGAATCCCGGTGCGGCCGCGACCTTCGGACTCATCGGCGACAAGGCGAGCTTCACCTTCGGGGGCGAAGGCAAGGACTGGGCGGGCTATCTCCACGTCAACCTGATGTTGGGCGCCGTCCTCGGCGTGCTCTTCTCCTCCATCATCCTCGCCTGGATCTTTGGCCGGGAGTATGTGGAAGGCACGGCAAAGAATTTCCTCGCCCTTCCCATCGGGCGCTGGACCTTCGTGGCGGCGAAGGTGGTGGTTGCCGCCTGCTGGCTAGCCGCCTTACTCCTCCTCACCATCGCGGGAACCTGGCTCGCGGGGACTCTTCTCGCTCTGCCCGGCTGGTCGCCCGCCCTCTTCGGCCTGGCGACGGCGAGGCTCCTCTTCATTTCTCTTATGTCCTTCTTCGTCGCCCTCCCCGTGGCCTGGATCGCCGAGGCGACCCGCGGCTACTTCGGCCCCATGGGCTACGCGATCGGCACCATGTTCGTCGCCAATTTCTTCAGCCATACGGGCTGGGCCCCCTGGTGCCCCTGGACCATCGTCCTCCTGGCCGCCGGTCCCGGCTTTGACGCTGCCGCCACGTCGGCGCCGTCCCTCGGCTGGGGAAGCTGGCTTGTCGTAACGGCTACCGCCGCCCTCGGAATTGTTCTCGCCATATTCCATGTCGAGCGTGCCGACAACGCGCAATGAGAGAGTCGCGGAGAAAAAGGCGATCGGATTACGTCGAAACCTCGCGGCGTCAGTATTGTTCTCCTGATGAATGCCGCCTTCACCACGGCCCTCGAGACCGGTAAAGGTGGGCGGCAAGTCCTTTAAGGAGGATACTGTGCGTCGTAGTCTAGTTTTCGTGGCAGCCTTGCTCGTCGGAGCGGCCGCCTTTGCCCAGCCCATGCATTTCGGGCGCTCGCCCTTCGCGGGCATGGGCGCCGCCCTCGCCGGCGATCCCCTCGGCAGGGGCCTCGATGCCGTCGCCGCCGAACTCGGCGACAAGAAATTGGGGGATCTCGACGGCCCGGCCCTCGCGGCCCTCGCGCTCAAGATCCGGACTGCGGCCTTCGAGCGAGCCTATGTCAGGCATGTCGCGGCCATGTCCTTCATGATGCCAGGCGCAGGACAGTTCGCCACGGGCAACCCGGGCACGGGCGCCGCCTTTTTTGCGGCACAGCTCGCCGTCGTCGGCGGCACCATGGCAGGCGCCTACTTCCTCCTGCCCGCGGATCTTCGCTTCGACAAGCTCGACTATTTGGGCTCGCCGATCGCGAACATCAAGACCACCTGGGAAAACCACAGCGTCATGGATTACCTCCCCTCCTTCGGCATTATGGCGGCCGGCATGCTCGTCGACATGCCCCTCCGCTTCTTCGCCTCGCACGACGCCGCCACCGACGCCCAGGCCGCCATTAAGGCAGGCAAGGTGACGCTTGAGACAAAGATCGGCCCCGGCTTCATGGGTTGGCGCTACAGGTTCTGATCCTCCTCGCCGGCCGCCCGCGCCAGGGCGGCCAGGCCTCGCGCCAAATCGCCGAGCTCCTCCTCCGTCATCCTTTCGAGCCAGCGCCGCCACTGCCCCTCCCTCGCGCCTCTCCTTCCCGCCCCGATCTCCGCGCCCTTCGAGCTCAGAGTGATGTCCACGCTGCGACGATCCTGGGGATTCTCCCTCCTTTCGAGGAGACCCTTGTCGACAAGGTGCTGGACGAGGACGCTCGCCGTGGCCTTGCTCACGTCGAGGAGGATCGCGAGCTGACCCAGGGTCTGGCTCTTCTTGGCGGCGATCACGATCAGGGCCCGGGCCTGCGCGAAGCTGAGTTCGTGCATGAGCCAATTCGAGATCGACCCGTATTGCATTTGAATGAAAAAATCCATCCACCTAGTTAGTATCTCCTCGCCGAGCCTTTCTCGCGAGGTTGGGCCGGATGAGGCCTCACTCATCGTCGTCCGCCATGCTCACCGTCCCCGCCGAGCCGTCCACCCGGATGCGCTGGCCGTCCTTGAGGATGGAAGTGCCCGCTCCCACGCCCATTACGGCGGGCACCCCGTACTCGCGCGCGACGATGGCCGCATGTGATGCCGGCCCGCCCGAGTCGACGACGATTGCCAGGGCATGGCGGAAAAGGGGCGTCCAGGAAGGGTTGGTGAGGGGCGCCACCAAAATCTCTCCGGGGAGGAGCTTCCCGAATTCCCCGGCGTCCCGGATTATCCTCGCCCTACCGACGGCCCCGCCCGGGCTCCCCGCCGAGCCGCGAAGGAGGAGCCTCTTTCCCTTCCCCCGAGGCTGGGGGGCCGCGAGATAGCGTGGATCGACCATCGGGGTGGAGGCGAGGCTCTCGCGTTTGGCCTTTCGCCTCGCGATGAGGGCGCGGAGCCCTTCGGCCTCGGCTTCGGCAGGCGGCCAGGTCTCGTCCAGAGCCTCGAGTTCCCCGAGCTTGAGATGGAGAATGTCCCAAGGCGCTTCGATCGCCCCCGCCTCGGCAAGGCGCCTGCCCCCTTCGAGGGCCAGGGCGCGGAGGAGGGGGAGGGCGAGAGTCGCATGGAAATGCGTGTCTTCCCTAAGCGTGAAAAAGGCCCGACCTCTGCGAAGCGCCTTAAGAAAAGCGGGGCGAAAAAGGGGGAGGCCGAGGATAGAACGGGACAGGAGCCGATCCCTCGCCTCTTCCCATCGCGCGTAACTTCCGGCGGCGGAGGGCGGGGCAGCGACAAGGGCGGTGAGGAGTACGAAGACCCTGTCGGGTTCGTCTCTCCAGGTGCCGCTGACAAGGGAGAAATCCGTTTCCCGATGACCATAGGCCAGGATGAAGGCGTCGAAGGCTTCGAGGAAGGGGCGGCCCGAGGCTTCTTCGGCGAGGGCCCGGCGGATATGGGGCGCAGCGCCCTCCGAAAAGATCCGTCGCAAGCGCTCATCCTCGCGGATGGAGGCTGCCAGGGCCTCGAGGGCCCGGTTCGTCTCGGTGGTCTTCGTCTCGACGCCGCCGATCAGGTCGGCGAAGCGGGAGCCCGAGGCGGCGAGGCCGAGGAGGAGCCTGAGCCGAAGCAGGGCCCGGGCGGCGGGAAGGACATAGTCTTCGCGGATGGCCATCGCCCTTCCGACCAGGTCGAGGGCCTTCCTCATAACTATGATGTTTTCCGACCAGGCCGCCTTCCTCATGTCCCTCTCCTCCAGGGCCCGAACCTCCTCGGCGATGCCCGCGACGCGGGGATCGCTTGCCCAATGCTCGGGATCGAACTTCCTCGTTCGCCATAGCGCGCGAACGAGGGAGAAGAGGAGGGAAGGGCGGGGTCGGAATTCGGGAGCCTCGAGCCGCAGCACCACGCCGTCCTCCTCGACGAGGGCCTTGTCCGGGTCCGGGGCGGCGGCGCCGAGAAAGGAGCGAAGGAGGGATCCTACCGCTGACTCCAGGGCTCCGGCGAAGGTCGTCATGTCCAAGGGGAAGGGCCGTGAAGGCCACATCTCGGCGAGCATGGGCATGATTTTCGCCATGACGGCATTCACCTTGATCGCCGAGGGAAGGGCGGTCATCGGTCTCGCCTGGAGAATGGCGAAGGCCCAGACCCCGTCTAGCCCCTCAAACCAGGCCCATTCGATGTCCTGGGGACAGCTGAAATGAGCCTCGATGCTCTTCCCGATCGCCGCGAGCTCCCTTGCGGCCCTTCGCGGCAACGCGAGTCGAATCGCCGGCCGAGGCGGCCACGCCCCCTCGGGGCGCAGCTCCTCGGTGCCACCCCCGGACCTCGCCCGCACCAGGGCTTCCCTCTTTCCGAGCTTTACCTTGGCGATTCGCGTAGTTGCCTTGTCCAGGATGAAGCGATCGGGCGTCACGAGACCCTCGACGACGGCCACACCGAGACCCGGGGCCGCGTCGATGAGGATCTCTTCTCTCTCCCCCGTCAGAGGATTGGCGGTGAACATGACGCCAGCCGACCTGGCCCGAACCATCTCCTGGACCACGACGGCGATGCTCGCCGAGAGCCTACCGTTCCGCCGCGGCGCCCGGTAGGTCATGGCCCTTTCCGACCAGAGCGAGGCCCAGCATTCCTTCACAGCCTCGAGGAGCGGATCCTCGCCGATGACATTGAGAAAGGTTTCCTGCTGTCCCGCGAAGGCCGAGTCCGGAAGATCCTCCGCCGTGGAACTCGAACGGACGGCGACGGCTCCGGCTCCCAGCCCCCGATAGGCCGCGAGAATTTCCTCGCGGAGCGCCCCGGGAAGGGGAGCCTGGGTTATCGCCTCGCGAATCGATGCGGCCACCCTGGCTGCGCCGGCCGCATCCTCGGGATCGAAGCCCGCGCCGAGCCTCTCCACCTTATCGCCAAGCCCCTCCCGCATCAGGCCCGATTCGTAGGCGGCGGTCGTGACGACGAAGCCGCTGGGAACGGAAAAGCCATTTCGGGTCAGCTCGCCGAGATTGGCGCCCTTGCCCCCCGCCAGGGCCAGGCTCTCCCTGCCAAAACTCGAAATCGGCGCGACGAGGGCTGGACGAATAGGCGTTTCGGAATAACTCATGGCCGCTCCTTCCGAAGCCTTTGCTTCGGCTACGGCCAAGATAGCGAGTTAGTTAGTTTTTTCCAAACTAAATTCGGGAGCGAAGGAAGGACTCAGTTGGGTTGGAGCCCGCGTCATCCATGACGGCGCGGAATGCTCAAGCATTCCGCGAACCACATTGGGGCGGCATAAGGTTCTACGGACCTTGTGCCGCAGGGAGGGGTTGAAGGGCGCGCTGAAAGCGCGCGACGGCATCCGTGCCGGCCCTCGGCCGCATCAGCTCTTCTTCGGTTCGAAGTGACTGAACTCCATGCTGAAAGCGGCGCGCCCTCATCATCCATGATGTGCGAGAATCGCTGGCGCGATTCTCGCGATCGCCCTGGCGCCGCATAAGGTCCTTCGGACCTTGTGCCGCAGGGAGGGGTTGAAGTGCGCGCTGAAAGCGCGCGACGGCATCCTCGTCATCCATGACGTGCAAGAATCGCTTGCGCGATTCTCGCGATCTACCGTGCGCCGCATCCATGCGGCGCCCAAGGCCGCGCGCCCTTGCGTCAGTTCTTTTTCGGTTCGAAGTGGCTAAATTCCATCGTCATCCATGACGGCGCGGAATGCTCGGGCATTCCGCGATCCTCCTTGGGGCGCGCGTCCTTGCGCGCCCTAGGCTGCATCAGCTTTTTTTCGGCTCGAAGTGCGAGAATTCCATACTGAAAGCTGCCCGGCCTTGGCTCACCGAGCGCAGGCTCGTGGTGAAGCCGAACATGGCGGCCAGGGGCGCCTGCACGTGGACCACGTCGACGGCGGCCTTCGAGTCGGAGCCGTGGATGAGGCCGCCGCGCTGCGACACGAGGCTCATCACCTCGCCGACGAACTCCTTGGGCGAGGTGATGTCGACCTTCATAATTGGTTCGAGCATCACCGGGCCGGCCGAGCGCGCCCCCTCGTCGAAGGCCATGTTGGCGCAGGCCTCGAAGGCGAAGGGCGAGGCCCTGAGCTCGTCGTAGTCGATGGCGATCAGCGTGATGCCCACGTCGACGGCGGGATAGCCGAACTGGATGCCCGAGCCGAAGGCGTTGGTGAAGCCCCGCTCGATGGCCTCGTAGATCTCGTCGGGCACCTGGTGATTGCGGAGGGCCTTCGTGTAGCGGTTGCCCGAACCGCGCTCGAGAGGCTCGATCTTCACCGTGATGCCCGCGGCGTTCTCCTTGCCGGCCAGCACTTTTTCGAAACGCTGCCGGTGCTCCACGGTCTTCGTGATCGATTCGCGGTAGGTCACCTGGGGGTTGCCCACCCTGGCGGCCACCTTGAACTCGCGGATCATCCGCGTGACGAGGACATCGAGGTGGAGCTCGCCCATGCCGCGGATGATGAGCTGGCCCGTCTCCTCGTTCTCCGCGCTCGTGAAGGTGGGATCCTCGCGCGACAGGACCTCGAGGACCTCCTTCATCTTTTCGCGCTCCGACAGGGACTTGGGTTCGATCGCGACGGAAATCACCGGCTCGGGGAAGTGCATCTTCTCGAGGAGGACCTGCCAACCCTCCGTGCCGATGGTGTCGCCCGTCTGCGCGTTCTTCATGCCGACGATGACCGCGATGTCGCCCGCCTCCACCTGCTCGAGGGGCTCGCTCTTGTTGGCGTGCATGCGCAAGAGTCGCGTCACCCGCTCCCGCTTCTTCTTGCTGATGTCGTAGATCACGCTCGCGTTCTTGATCGAGCCCGAGTACATCCGCACGTAGCAAAGCGGGCCGGCCTCGCGGTCGTTCTGGATCTTGAAGACGAGGCCGAGGGCCATGCCCTTCGCGGAGCAGGGCACGTCGACCTCCTCCTCCTTCTTCGGATTCCAGGCCTTCGCGTGGGGCACCTCGTCCGGGGCGGGGAGGTAGTCGACCACCGCGTCGATGAGGGGCTGGACGCCTAAGTTGCGCCTGCTCGCCCCCGCGAGGGTCGGCACGAGGCGTTGGGAGATGCAGGCCGCGCGGAGCTCGCGCCTCACAAGCTCGACCGGCACCTCGGCCCCTTCAAGATACAAATTGGTTATTTCGTCGGAGCCCTCGGATAGCGCGTCGATCAAGACCTCACGCCTCCGCTTCGCCTCCTCGAGACGCTCCGGGGCGACGGGCGAGCGCTCGACCTCGTGGCTGTCCTCGGGAAAGCGGATCTCCTCCATCGTCACGAGATCGACGACCCCCTCGAAACCGCCCTCGGCGCCTAGGGGATAATTGATCGCAATTGGTTTGGCATCGAGCTTCTTCCGCATGTCCTCGAGCACCGCGTCGAAGTCCGAGCCGAGCCTGTCCATCTTGTTGACGAAGGCCAGGCGCGGCACGTGGTAGCGGTCCGCCTGGTGCCAGACCGTCTCGGACTGGGGCTCGACCCCGTCCACCGCCGAGAACACGGCGACGGCCCCGTCGAGGACGCGCAAGGACCGCTCGACCTCCGCCGTGAAATCCACGTGTCCGGGCGTGTCGATGATGTTGATCTGGTGCTCGCGCCAGAACGTCGTCGTCGCGGCGCTCTGGATCGTGATGCCCCGCTCCTGCTCCTGGTCCATCCAGTCCATCGTCGCCTCGCCGTCATCGACCTCGCCGATGCGGTAAGTCTTGCCGGAGTAGTAGAGGATGCGCTCGGTCGTGGTCGTCTTGCCGGCGTCGATGTGGGCCATGATGCCGATGTTGCGGGTAGTACGAAGGTCCATGATGCCGCACTATATACGAAAAAAGGCACGTTTTTCAAGGGAAGGGGGGGCAGCTCCAATGCAGAAACGATTCGTGAGCCAATTGAAGAGGGATTTCGATGACCTGGTAGGGCGGGGCCTCGTCATCCATGACGCGCCGAATGTGCGAAGCACATTCGGCAACGCCGTAGGCGCGCATCCCTGCGCGCCGAGGCGAGGGTACTGCGGTAGTACTGCGTCCGCAACGCCTTCGGCGAGCGTACGCAGCACTACCTCCCTACCCCTGCCACCCGCCGTCCTGCCAACTATCTCGAAAACCATTTCCTTGGTTGGCCCATCCAGCGCGCCTCTCCATGCAGCTGCCCCACTTCGCTTCTACCGGCTCACGAATCGCTCTCTCGGCAGGCCTTTCGCCACGCAGCCGCGGCCCCCCCTCGCTCCAAAGTCCTCGGCGCGGCGTGCCGCGCCTCCGGGCTTTTCCGCTACCCCCCCCTTTGGGGTTGGGGAGCGTCGGTTGGGTGAGGGCCGGGTGGGGTGGGGTGGCGAGGGCGGGGCCTTGCTCGGCCAGGGAAGGGCGAGTGAGGGGGGGTCTGTGGGGAGGCTGCTTGAAGCGCCTCGCATCGGTGCGGGCGTAGAGGTATACTGAGGGGGCGAGGAGATGAGTAGTTTGGCGGAAAAACTCGAGGAACGATTTTCTTACGGTGACTATCGCCGATGGCCCGACGACGAGAGGTGGGAGCTCATCGATGGGGAGGCCTGGATGATGGCCTCGCCAACCGAATGGCACCAGATTCTCTTGGGCCGCATTCATGGTGAACTCTATGTCTATCTCAAGGGCAAACCCTGCAGGGCCCTGCCGGCGCCCTTCGATGTCTTGATACCCAAGGACGAAGAGCCCGAGGAGGACGACGACAAGGTGGATACGGTCGTCCAGCCGGACATCGTCGTCTACTGCGACCGGACGAAGCTCCGCGAGGCCTTCGGCCGCGGCGCGCCGGAGCTCGTCGTCGAGATACTCTCCAAGTCCACCGAGACCAAGGACCGGAAGCTGAAATTCAAGCGCTATGAGCGAGCTGGCGTGAGGGAGTACTGGATAGTCGACCCGATGGCGGTCTCGATCGAGGTCTTCCCCCTCGTGGCCATGCCGGGCCATCGCAGGCGCTTCGGCGTTCCCCGACTCCGCGAGGAGGGCGGTGATTGGTCGAGGGTCGAATCATCGGTATTGGAAGGATTTTCCATCGACCCCGCGGATCTCTTCGCGAACCATGACTGAGAGGGGCTTGGCGACTGCTGGGATCGCCCGATCCCGGGCTCGCGGGACCCTTGCATCGTCATGACGTTATATCTTGATAGGGGCCGATGTCCGAGTTAATGATTTCGCATAACGCTGCGCTAACGCGACGCTTCTCGATTGACGATTATGCGGGACCGGTTTAGTGTCTCGCGACTGGGCGTCGCGCAGGGCGAAAGCCATTCCAGGCGCGCCAAGGGAGCCTCGTTTCCGCAATGCCCCTCCTCAAAAGAAAATCCTTGGAAGATCTCGTCCCCGATCGGGACTTCCTCTATTCTCCTGCCGGGAACATCGCGAGCCCCGGGACTCCGATCACCGACGCATTGATCCAAAGGCTCGCGGCGCATCACGTCCCCGTGGTTACGGTGCTTTTCCCGAGCAGGGAGGAAATCGCCCAGGGTCTCGGCCTCGCTCCGATCGAAAAGACCATCAAGGAAAAGGAAGAAGGCGAATTCGCGATTCTCCGAAACCGGCTCTTCGAAAGCGCCAAGAAGATCTACAAGCCCTACAGCGAAAAGACCAATCGCGCCTTTTGGGGCAAGCTGGGCGAAAAAGTGATAAAGCCCGATTTCCTCCTCGACCGGAAATGCGAGGCTCTCTACCGCAACGGCGCCTATATGGGGAGCCTCTCGCTTTTCAGCACGAGCGGCGCGAACAACCAGTACGACGACCGAAAGGCGATCCACGATGCCCTGGACGGCATCTACTCCCACCTCGAGGCCTTCGAATACAGGAGCCCCGAGACGGCGCGCGGCGCGAAGACGATGCCCCGGCTATTCCTCGATTCGATCCGGCTCGGCACGATCTACGATCCGGCGGTGAAGGACAGGGTCCGAATCCTCGACCCAGGCAACGCCCTGGCCTGGCACGCGACGGATACGGCGATCCTGACCCTCGCCTCCCTCCTCAACATGAGCAAGAAGCGCCGGACCCTCGGCTTTCCCGAGTCGATCGACGAGTTCGAAAAGGCGAAGAAGAGCGTCACATCCCACGCCACCATCCGCGAAAAGGTGGAACGTTTCCACTATCCGAAGGAGACGGTTCTCGCCGCCGCCCTGGGCTGCGTCCTCCACAGCCTCGGCTACGCCCACCTGTCGGTCAACCGCGTCGTATCGCGGCGGCCCCTCCTCGACGGTTCGCCCCGATCCCAGGATGACCTCAAGACCCTGCGCAAGGGGCAGTTCGCGGTCAGGAACCTCTTCGAAAGCCGAGACGACGTGTCCGCCGTCTCCAAGAAAATAATCTATCAAATGAAGCAATATCCCGACGGCAGCGGCTACCCCCTCGTCGACCCCGCGGAGCTCCGCTTCGTCCCCGAATACGCCCGCATGGCCGTCATCGCCGACGACTACGACGAGCTCGTCAACCCGGTGCTCAACCCCCATCCCATGGGCCGCTCGGAGGCTGTCCGCCTCCTCTACTCGCGGTCGGGCGACTACAAAGCGGGCGAAATATCCGCCCGCTACGACAAGACCCTCCTCGACGAATTCACCCAGCTCCTCAAGCCCTACGAGGTCAACGAGCGCGTCGATCTCTGCCTGGCCGGCCAGCCGACCCAGCGCTATTACTGCGGAGTCAGCCGATCCTACGGGCTCACTCGGGGCCATCTCCCGCAGGTATCCATTCTCAAGAGCGTCGCGACCGGAGAGACCTTCGCTTTCGGCAAGCTGCTGTTCGATCTCGAAGGCGGGCGCATCCTTCTCCTCGACGACAAGGGAAAGGTGGGCGCGGTCTACGAGCGCTCCCGGCTGGACGAGAAGGACGAGACCGGCGCCTTCAAGTTGAAGAACCCGAAGCTGAGGGAGATGCTCGAGCACCTTCCCGATCTCGCCGTCCTCGAGGACATCAAGGGAGCCTGGACGGCGGCTGAGTACGTCGACCCGGTCTACGGAGCCTCCAAGCCGACGAAGTAGCGCCTATTCGAGACTCTAACCGTCCACCGTCAATACGAGCTGCGGCGTCGGGATCACGTGGTCGGCGCGCATGGCGACGACGGCGGTGCCGAGGGCGCTGAACTCGATGACGTGGGGCGACCAGCCGTAGCTGCCCTCCTCTATGGTGACGCCGACTATGCCCTCGGCCTTGAGCTGCGTCGCCTCGGCCTGCATTCGCTCCATCGCCAGTTCGCGCGAGTCGTAGAGGGCCTGGGTGAAATTGACCATCTCGGTGTTCATGCCGGCGCTCTTCAGCATCTGGCCGAAACTCTGGTGGGCGATGTGGTACACGCAGACGCCCATCACGAAGCCGAGGGGGCGGTAGCCCGAACGTAGGAGGGTCCAGAAATCCTGGCCGGAAAGGTCGCTCGTAAAGGGCTTGTCCGTCACGGTCTTCCAGTTCGTGGCCCGGTCCTTGGCGACGACTGCCGTACCAATTGCGACGAACTCGGCGAGGTTCTCCGCCCATTCGAGCATCTTGATCTCGAGGCGGACGCCGATGATGCCGTCCGCGCCGAGGGCGTCCGCCTCCTCCTCCATGCGGCTCATCGCGAGCTCCCGGGCGTGATACATCGCCTGGGTCAGGACGTTCATCTCCTGGTTCTTGTTCCAGCTGCTCTGCTGGTAGCCGATGTGGTAGATCGAGCTGCCCACCACCATGCCGACGGGCTCGAAGCCCGCCTCCTTCACGAGGAGAAACTCGTTGACCGAGAGGTCGGAGGTGAAGAAGGCCGCGTGTCCGTCGCGGCCCTTCATCGAGTTCAGTCGCTCGACTGCGTCGGGGGGGAGGTCGTTTGCCATGGCATGCTCCTTAGATCGTGGACGCTGAGTATCGTCAGCCCGGCCGGGGCGGGGGAAGGCGCATCGACTATCGCGCTCCCAAGGGCCGCGAAATGCACGAGAAGGTCGTGGTAGGTGGTATCGTTCACCTCGTATTCGACGTCTTCGACGTCCCAGTCGACGCGAACGCCGACGGTGCCGATCGCGCCCGAACGCCTGGCCTCGGCGGCGAAACGGCTCATGGCAAGGTGGCGCGCATGCATGAAGCCCGCGGTGTAGAGGCCGATCTCCTGATTCCCCATGCCCGAGCCCCAGTAGTTCGCGAGGAGGGAGGCGGTTCCGAGATCGGTGTGGAGATAGTAGGAGCAAACACCGTAGGCGATTTCCCTGGGGAGATAGCCGGCCTGTCTGAGCTTCCAGAATTCCCGGCCGTCCAGGGCTGAGGTGAAGGGCTCGTCCGTGCCCGGCGCCGATCTTCCGGTCTGTCTGATCGCCGTGCCCATCGCGGAAAACTCGATGAGCCCCGCGCTCCAGTCGTAGCGGCCGATCTTGAGGCGGACGCCAACGACGCCGTCCGCGCCGAGGAGGGCGGCTTCCTGCTTAAGCCGCGACAGGGCCAGGTTCCGCACGGCGAGCTGGGCCTGGGTCATGATCGCGAGTTCGCCTGTCGGCGTGACGCCGCCCAGGGCCCTGCCGCCCATGGATACTTTGTAGAACGAAGAGCCCATCACCTGGCCCGCGATTTCGTAGCCCGCCTGCCGCGCGAGCAGATGTTCGTCGATGTCGAGATCGCTCGTCGCGAGCCCTCCCTCGACTCGAGCCTCCTCGAGTCGCTTGCGCGCGCGAGGAGGAATGCCGCCCGAACCGAGGGCCGCGAGGCTCTCTTCGAGCTCACGTTCGCCTTCGAGGCGGGCCGCCTTATCCTCGGCCGATTCCCTCGAGAACAGACCCATGCGACTATCCCAGCACGAAGCGCGAAAGCGCCTCGCGCGCTGAGGTCGAACGCTCGGCCTGGGCCGCCAGTTCGCCCGCGAGCTCCTTCAGCCAGTCTTCCTCGGCGACCTTGGAGGTCTTGAGGACGACGCCGCGGACCGACTTGAGTATTTTCGCCGAGAGGAATCCCTGGGGCTCCCTCGTCATCTGGAAGTGTCGTTCCTCGAAGCGGATGACGAGTTCCTCGATCGGGTGCGCCTTCGCGAAGAGGCCGCCCCTTCGCTTCACGCTCATCAGCGGCGAAAGCGGCCCTTCGAACTTCATCGCGAGGAACTCGAGCAAGTCCCCGGACCGGTCGAGGCCCTGGCGCAGAGTCGCGGCGAGGACGTCGACCTCGAGCCCTTCTATGAGCCTTTCTCCCATGCTGCCCCCAGTGAGGAGCTAAAACTAAGCCTTCCACTTTGGGCTGTCAATTGCGTCTCGAATCGAGACAACGGCGCAAATAGAAAGTAATTGTAATATAACGTAGCTTACGATTCGGAGCCCGAATCGAGGGCCTCGTCGATTGCGGAAAGGATCCTGCGTTCGAGGCGTTCGCGTACTTCCACCCTTACGGAGGCTCGGGCCGCGATAGGCGCGGTTTCCAGGAAGAGTTCATGGACTTCGACCTGGAAGGCCCGGGCGATGCGGTCGATGTTCTCGGCCGAGGGGAAACGCTTCTTGATTTCGATATTGCCGACCATGGTCGAGGAGCAGCCGACTCGTTCGGCCAGAACAGCCTGCGAAATGCCCGTCGCTTCCCTGAGACGTTTCATATTTCTGGCAAGCAAGGCTCGCGCGCTGCTCCTCGTCGACACCGACTCCCCCTGCGGTGAGGGCAGTTTCGCCCGAGGGAGCCTTGGTCTCAATGATCCTTGAGATTGGAAAGCGTGAGGCTATTGGGCTATGAAACCCCGTCCTGCGAGGCGTCTGAAAGCTTGTCAGGCGAGCAGATCGACCTGCTGCCCGGATCCCGCCGCGAGGGGCGCGGGCGAACCGAGCATCTTCATGATCTGCGAGGCTTGATCCTCGGCGGTCTTGAGGCCCTTGGAAAGCATGGCCGTTCCGACCTGATCCGAAAGCTTCGACTGGGCGAGCTGTGTGCTCATCGCTGCGATGTCCATTTCCATAGTATCGGCACAGAGGCCTGGAAAAGACAAGCGGGACCGGACACGGCTATTCTTCTATCACTCCTATCTTGATCGCGTAGCGATAGAGATCGAGACGATCGCGGGCCCCCAATTTGCCCAGGATCGCCGAACGCAGGTTGTCGATGGTCTTCTCCGAGATGTCGAGGGTGATGGCGATCACCTCGGTTTCCCGATTCAAGGCCAGAAGCCTGAACACCTCCTTTTCGCGGGGGGTCAGGCTCTCGTAGCGCGAACGTTCGAGGCCGACCCTCGCCTCGAAAAGGCGGATTCCCCCCTCGACGAAGGATTCGAGCACCGCGCCGACAATCCCGAATTCCTTTCGGGTAACGGCGTCGAGGACGCGTATGACGGCGATGTCATCCTGGTCCTTTCCGAGGTAGCCGCGGGCGCCGGCGGCCAGCGCTTCCATGATGGTCTCCGAGCGGATGGACATGCTGATGACGACGCAGGCGGGCCCTTCATCGTTCTCTCGCCTGAGTTCCCGGACGAAATCGATGCCGCTTTGACCCTTGAGGTTGATGTCGACGACGATAATGGCCGGGGCCCTCCTCTCCGCGCCGAGGGAGGCGAGGAGGGGTTTCGCCTCTTCCGTCGAGGCCGCGAGGCCGACGACGGTATAGCGGCCCGAGGCTTCGATCATCGTTCGGTAGCCCTGTCTGACCGAAGGATGATCATCGATCACGAACACGGGAATGAGTTCTTCAGCCAAGGGGAACCTCCACGCAGAGCCTCGTACCCCGCCCGGGAGCCGTTTCGATTTCAAGGTCGCCGCCCGCGAGCCTGGCTCTCTCTTTCATTCCGGCCACGCCGAGGTGCGCGGGTCCCGGCCGGCCGTCCTCGCTCTTGAGCCGATCGAAGCCGATGCCGTCATCCCTGATTTCGAGGCGATACCGACCTTCGATCTCCGAGAGGGACAGGCCGATTCTCGTGGCGCGGGCATGCCTTCGAATATTGGCGAGGGCTTCCTGGAGGATGCGGTAAAGATGGAGCGAAACCGAGACGGAAGGGCCGTTGGAATCGTAGTCGTTCAAGCTGACCTCCAACTCCAGGCCCGCGTGTCTCGCGAAGGACTCCGCGAGATCGAGGGCGGCTCCACGGAAACCGAGGCGTTCCAATTCGGGAGGGCGCATGTCCCAGGAAATCCGCCTCAGGGAGTCGATGGCAGTCTGCACCGAGCGGATGACGAGGTCCTTGCTGCCCGATCCATCCGCGGCGAGTCGTCGAGCGGCCATCAAGGTCGCCGCTAGATCCTGGGCCACCGAGTCGTGCAGATCGAGGGCGATCCGCGTGCGCTCCGCCTCCTGGGCCGCCAGGGTGGCGCCCATCAGGTCTTCGAGGCGGAGCCTTCCCGCGCGATCGCGGGCCGCGGACACCGCGAGGAGGGCGCTGCCCACCACGAGGGCGACCATCGCCACGAATATGGAAACGAGGAGGGTGAGGAAGGCGCGGTTCTGTCCGAATTCGAGGCCCGCGATCGAAACGAGCCGCTCTCTCAGCGCGCTTTCGAAGCTGGCCGAAAGCGCGAGGAGGGCCGCGACCCTTGCCGGGGCGCTTGGTCTGCCCTCTCCCGCGGGGATGGGCTCCTCGCGGATAGCTTCGCGGAGCCCGGTCCAAAGCGGAAGGATTTCGCCGATCCTTCCGCCTCTGATCCTTGTGGCCGAATCGATGAGGCTCGCCTTGGCGAGCTCTTTGAAAATACCGTCGCAGCGATCGATCTCGGCGCGGACTGAGGCCTCATCGATGCTTTCGGGCGCGGCCATCATGGCGACGCAATCAGCCTTGGCCGAAAGCCAGGAATCGAGGAATTGCCCCGTCTTCCGGCTTTCCTCCCCGATTTTTCCGAGAACATTCCAGGTGACAGCCATGAAAATTGCCAGCACAATGATGGTTGCGCCGATGAAGATCTGGCCGACCTGAGAATGTGCCAGTCTGGGTGCTCGTGGCGTGTCAATTGGCATGGCTTCGGATTTCCGGCGACCTGGGGAGGGTAGCATGACTGAGGCGTCCGACGCCACGAAAAAGGGCATTCCGCTTTCGAGGGGGCTCCTTCTCCTTCTCTTCGTGGTGGTAGGCGGCCTCGCAAACGCCCTGCTCAGTCTCTTCAATATGGCGATATCGAGCCCCTTCTTTTTCGATTCGATTTTCACTGTCGCGACCGCGGCCCTTTTCGGACCGCTGGCGGGGATGGTCTGCGCGCTGATCTCGCAGTTCATCATGGAGGCTTTCCACGGATTCAGCGGCGGCTTCATGCCTTTCGTGGTCTGCAGCATGGCGACGGCCCTGATCGTCGGCCTCGCGGCGCGAAGCGGAGATATCGCATCCCCGACAAGGGCATCGCCATTTGGGCGGCGGCGGGGGTCGTCAAGCTTGTCGAGCGGCGCCGCATTCTCGCGACGCCGAAGAAAACAGCATACAACTAATCCAATAAACGCGAGGGGGACTCTATGGCGGCGACAAGGACGTGGAACGGGGTCTACGACAAGCCCGACAACTTGGTCGAGGTCTTCGAAGACACGGTGGCGCGGTATCCGGCGAACAGGTTTCTCGGCACGAAGGGAGCCGGGGGCGACTACGAATGGGCGAGCTATGGGGACATAGGAAAGAGGGTCGACAGCCTTCGCGCGAGTCTCGCCCGCCTGGGCGTCGGAAAGAACGACGCCGTGGGCATCATCGCCTCCAACAGGGTCGAATGGGTCGTGGCGGCCTTCGCGACCTACGGGCTCGGGGCCCGCTTCGTCCCGATGTACGAAAAGGAACTCGAATCGACCTGGGAGTACATCGTCGCCGACGCCGCCGTCAAAGTCCTTTTCGTGTCGAAGCCGGACCTATTCGAGCGCGTGAGGGAATTCCCCGTAAGGCATCCGGGGCTCGAGCATGTCGTCCTCATCGAGGGAGAGGGGCCTGGGACTTTCGCCGAGCTCGAGTCGAGGGACAAGGATGGAATCGTGCCCTCCCTTCACCCCTCGGCCGAGGATATCGCCGTTCTCATCTACACGAGCGGCACCACCGGCGAGCCCAAGGGCGTCCTTCTGTCGCATGGCAACTGCACGAGCTGCAGCCATGCCGGCTGGCATCTCTATAGCGAGCTCGACGAGCGTTCCGTTTCCTTCTCGCACCTGCCCTGGGCCCATAGCTACGGCTTTGCCGCCGAGCTCAACAACTTCATCCAATTCGGCGGGGCCATCGGCCTGATGGACAGCCTCGACAGTCTCGCCGAGGACATGCCCAAGGTGGCGCCGACCATCCTCATCTCCGCGCCGCGGGTGTTCAACAAGATCCACGCGAAGGTCGTGGAGACGATGCGCGAGGAGGGTGGCCTCAAGCTGAAGCTCTTCAACATGGCGGTGGCCTCCGCCCACGAAAAGAGGCTGTCGGGTCGGAGCGGCCTCAGGCACCGCCTCCTCGATAAGCTCGTGCTCTCGAAGATCCGCGCCATCTTCGGCGGCAGTCTCAAAGAGGCCCTCACGGCGAGCGCCAAGATGAATCCCGAGATCGCCGAATTCTTCTTCGACATCGGCATTCCCGTCTACGACTGCTACGGCATGACCGAGACGAGTCCCGCCATCACGATGAGCCACGCATCCCAATACAGGCCCGGCTCCGTCGGCAAGGCCCTCAGGCACATGGATATCGTCATAGATACCTCGATGGTTTCCGACGGCAGCGGCGAGGGGGAGATCGTCGCCTACGGTCCCCATGTGATGAAGGGCTACCACGGCAAGCCCGAAAGGACGGCCGCGATCATGACGGCCGACGGGGGCATCCGAACCGGGGACCGCGGCAGGCTCGACGCCGACGGCTTCCTCTACATCACCGGCCGCTTCAAGGAGGAGTACAAGCTCAACAACGGCAAGTACGTCTTCCCGGCCGAGATCGAAGAGGACATCAAGCTCCTGCCCTATGTGGCGAACGCCCTCGTCTATGGCGACGGCATGCCCTTCAACGTCGCCCTCGTCGTGCCCGAGCTGAGGGTGATGCAGCGCGTGGCCAAGGAACTGGAGCTCTCCATCAGCGTCGACGAGCTGCTGGAAAACAGGCAGATGAAGGAACTCATCACCCAGGAGATCGGCAACCATCTCCGCAAGCGCTTCGGAGGCTACGAGATACCCAGGCGCATCGCCTTCATAGCCGAGGACTTCACCGTCGACAACGGCCTCCTCACCCAGACCCTCAAGCTCAAGCGCACCCTCGTCACCGAGAAATACCGCCCCGTCATCGAGGGGCTCTATTCCGACATCTCGTAGGCGCCCTTGAGCGAATAGACCCGCGCTTCGAGGACCCGGCGGAAGCGGGCCTCGTCGACGGCGGCCTTGCGGATCATCCTCATGCAGCAGTCCATCTGCGAGGCGGTGCTCGAGGTCTTGGAATATAGCTGAAGGGCGAATTTCGAGAAATCGCGCACCATGAAGTCGAAGATCTGGTCGACGGTGTCGTCGTCGAGGCCGCTCATCTTCGCATTTTCGAGGATGAGCTGGCCGTAGACGATGAGGGTGAAAATCTCCCCTCCGGTGAGGATGAAATCGATATCCTTTTGCTGGTCGGCATCGGGCGTGGCCTTCGAGAGGAATTCCCTGAAGACTTTGATCTGATCCTTGAATATCTCGACGTTGGGGAGTCTCCAGGCCTCGTAGGCCTTGCGATAATCGGCGAAGCGTATCTTCCCGAGGCCGCGGGTCGGTCCCTGGTCGAAGAGGAAATCGTCGTTCGCCGGATCCTCGCGGCGCGGCACTTCCGGGTATTCCGCGGGATTGAAGAGGTAGTTGGACATGAATTTGATGATGAGGGCGATGTTGACGTGCACGGTGCCCTCGAGCTTGGGAAGGGCGCGGATGTCGCGTGTCGCGGTATCGAAGTACATGTCCTTTTCGAAGCCCTTGGCGGCGATGACGTCCCAGAGGAGGTCGATGACCTGTTCGCCCTGGGTGGTCACCTTCATTTTGACCACGGGATTGAAGAGGAGGTAGCGGCGGTCGTCGGGGGAGGCCGAACGCATGTAGTCGGCGGCTCGCTGCGCGAAAAGCCGCATCGCGACGAGGCGGGACCATGCGTCGACGAACATGTGCTGGACATGGGGGAAGTCGGTCACCTTCATGCCGTAGAGGCCGCGGGCCGAGGCGTGGTTGAGGGCCTCGTAGAAGGCGTGGCTGCAGATGCCGATGGATGCCCAGCCGAGGTTGTACTTGCCGACGTTGACCGTGTTGAGCGAGCAATCCCAGGCGTGCTGGCCGCGCGCGAGGATGTCGGACTCGGCTATCGGGTAGTCGTGGAGGTTGAACTCGGCGACATAGGACTGGGTCGTCGTGATGTTCTTAACGCATTCGTATTTTTCGTGTTTGCTGTTTACGGCGAAGAAGACGTACTCGTCGTCCTTCCCCGGCTTCGCGCCATCGCCGGAGCCGGCGGGACCGAGGTCGCGGGGAATGCGGCCGAAGGTCGAGACCATGGCCGCCTCGTTGCCGTTGCCGATGTAGTACTTGTCGCCGCGGGCGATGAACTTTCCCTCACCGGTCGGGATGAGGAGCATGTCGCTCGAATAGATGTCGGCTCCGTGCTCCTTTTCCGAGAGGCCGAAGGCGAAGATGGCCCCCTCGTCGAGGAGCTTCGCCGCCTTCTTCTTGAGGGCTTCGTTGCGGCTCATCCAGATCGGACCGAGGCCGAGGATCGTGACCTGCCAGACGTACCAATAGCAGAGGCCGTAAAAGCCCAGCAGCTCCGAAAAGACGGCGTTGCGCGATGTGTCCCATCTGCTGCCCGGTCCGCCGTAGGCGGGCGGCGTGAGGAGACGGGCGAAGATTTTTTCTCTTTTGACGAAGTCGATGAAGTCCGCATACCAGACTCGATCGAAATCGTCTTCCTTGAGTTTGATCTTGCCCTTCGCCTCGAAGAAGTCGACGGTCTTTCGGACGATCTCCGACAGAAGGGGGTCGGGGTGGGAGAGGGCGAGCTGTTTCGGATTCAAGAGCATGTTCTGGCTCCTTACTATGGTGGAAGAGGCATGCGCGTCGCTGTCGACGCGCCCGCGTGCAAGCCGAGATTATTGGGTCATTTTACTTTGGAGGCAAGATGGTGAAGGGGCCGCGGGAGGGAGTGGACCGTGACGGCGGATGGGCGGGAGGGCCCGCGGTCGACCGGGATAAAAAGATTGACGGCGTCCGACACTGGTATTAGTCTCAGCCCACGGCGCTCAGCGCCGGCCTTCAGGAGGCTTGATGTCGAGCATTCTCCATCGATTGGATGAATCCGGGCGGCGCCCCGTGTCGATATTGCTTGGCAATTGGTTGAAATGTCCGTCATCGAATCCCAGGTAGACCTCGCCTCGGAGCGCTTCGCCGCGAACGCCGCGCATCATAGGGCGCTCGCGGCCGATCTCCGGCGCGAGCTCGATCTCGCAGGGCAGGGCGGCGGCCCGACCTACCGTCAGCGGCACGAGGAGCAGGGCAAGCTCTTCGTGCGCGACCGCATCGACAGGCTCCTCGATCCGGGCTCTCCCTTCCTCGAGCTGTCGCCGCTGGCGGCCCGCGGCCTCTATGGCGGCCAGGCCCATGGCGCCGGCATCGTCGCCGGCATAGGCAGGGTGGCGGGGCGCGAGGTAATGATCGTCGCCAACGACGCCACGGTGAAGGGAGGCTCCTACTACCCCCTCACGGTGAAGAAACACCTGCGCGCGCAGAAGGTCGCCGAGCAGAATTGGCTGCCCTGTCTTTACCTCGTGGATTCCGGCGGAGCCTTCCTGCCGATGCAGGACGAGGTCTTCCCCGACGTCGACCACTTCGGCCGCATCTTTTTCAATCAGGCGAGGATGAGCTCCCTCGGCATACCGCAGATCGCCGCGGTGATGGGCTCCTGCACGGCAGGAGGCGCCTACGTGCCGGCCATGAGCGACGAGGCGGTGATAGTAAAGGGTATTGGTACGATATTCCTGGCAGGACCGCCCCTGGTGAAGGCAGCTACCGGCGAGGACGTGAGCGCCGAGGATCTCGGCGGGGCCGATGTGCATACCCGTCTCTCGGGGGTCGCCGACCATTTCGCCGAGGACGACGAACACGCGATAGAGATTCTTCGCGACATCGTCGCGGGCCTGCCGAAGAGGCGCGGCAAGCGACCATCGATGCTGGAGGGCCTCGACCTCGAGGCTCCCGCCGACCCTCTGTACCCCGCCGAGGAGCTGTACGGCATCATTCCGAAGACCTTTCGCGAGGCCTACGACGTACGCGAGGTGATTGCCCGCCTCGTGGATGGCAGCGACTTCCGCGAATTCAAGGCGCGCTACGGCACGACCCTCGTCTCTGGCTTCGCCCGCATCGGAGGCTATCCGGTCGGCGTAATCGGCAACAACGGAGTCCTCTTCGGCGAGAGCGCCCTCAAGGGCACCCACTTCATCGAGCTCTGCGAGCAGCGCGGCATCCCCCTGCTCTTCCTCCAGAACATCACCGGCTTCATGGTGGGCCGGGAGTACGAGACGAAGGGCATCGCGAGGGACGGCGCCAAGATGGTCCACGCGGTGGCGACGACGACCGTCCCCAAACTCACGGTCGTCATAGGTGGTTCTTTCGGGGCGGGCAACTACGGGATGGCTGGGCGGGCCTACGATCCGCGCTTCCTGTGGATGTGGCCGAACGCGCGCATCAGCGTGATGGGCGGCGAGCAGGCCGCCAACGTCCTCCTCACCGTCAAGCAGGATCAGCTCGCCCGACAGGGCAAGCCAGCCCTCGGAGCGCCCGAGGCCGAGGAGTTCAAGCGCCCCATCCTCGAGGAGTACGAGAGCGCCGGCCACCCCTATCATTCGACGGCGAGGCTCTGGGACGACGGGGTCATCGACCCCGTGGATACGCGCCGCGTCCTCTCTCTCGCCCTCTCGGTGCTGCTCAACGCGCCGAGGCCCGAAGGCGGCTTCGGCGTCTTCAGGATGTGACGAGATGGGTCGCAGCTTTTCGAAGATACTCGTCGCCAATCGCGGAGAGATCGCGGTGCGGATCATCAGGGCCTGCCGCGAGATGGGTATCGCCTCGGTGGCCGTCTATTCCGACGCAGATCACGGTTCGATGCATGTGCGCATGGCCGACGAGGCGCTCCACATCGGCCCCGCTCCCGCCCTCGAGTCCTACCTTTCGATCGCCAAGATAGTCGAGGCGGCCCTGCGCAGCGGCGCCGAGGCGATCCATCCCGGCTACGGTTTCCTCTCGGAGAACGCGGCCTTCGCCGAGGCCGTCGAGGCGGCGGGCCTCGTCTTCATCGGGCCCTCGCCGGCCGCGATGCGCGCGATGGGCGACAAGGCTGCGGCGCGCGCGGCGATGGAGGCGGCGGGCGTGCCCGTGGTGCCCGGCTATCATGGCCTGCCCGGTTCGCCCCCGAGCGACGAAGAACTCGCGGCCGCGGCCTCCCGTATAGGCTATCCCCTCCTCGTCAAGGCGACGGCGGGGGGAGGCGGTCGCGGCATGCGGGTCGTCACGGCGGCGTCGGGGCTGGCCGAAGGCCTCGCCGCGGCGAGGCGCGAGGCCCTCCACGCCTTCGGCGACGGCACCCTCTTCGTCGAACGCTACATAGCCCGGGCCCATCATGTCGAAATCCAGGTTCTCGGCGATTCGCTCGGGAACCTCGTCCATCTTTTCGAGCGCGAATGCTCGGTCCAGCGCCGGCACCAGAAGATCATCGAGGAGAGCCCCTCGGCCCTCCTCGACGAGGAGTTGCGCTCCCGGATGGGCGAGGCCGCGGTCAGGGCCGCGAAGGCAGCGGGCTATTCCAACGCCGGCACCGTCGAGTTCATCGTGGACCCCGCGACTCGCGGCTTCTATTTTCTCGAGATGAACACCCGTCTCCAGGTCGAGCATCCGGTCACCGAGTCCGTGACGGGCCTCGACCTCGTGCGTTGGCAGATCCGGGTCGCCGAAGGCGCAGCCCTGCCCTTCACGCAGGAGGAGCTTCGCTCGCGGGGCCACGCGATCGAATGCAGGCTTTACGCCGAGGATCCGTCGCGGGGCTTCCTGCCGACCGGAGGCAGGCTCCTCCGTTTCGCCCCGCCCTCCGGCCCGGGCATCCGCGTCGACTCAGGCTTCGCCGAGGGCGACACGGTGGGTCTCCATTACGATCCCCTCCTCGCGAAGATCATCGCCTACGCCGAGGACCGCCCGACGGCCCTGGCCCGAATGCGCGAGGCGCTGAGAAGGATGGCGGTGCTCGGCATAGTTACCAATTGGGAATTCCTTAGGGAGCTCCTCGACGAGCCGGATTTCGAGGAGGGGCGGGTGCATACCACCTGGATCGAGGAAAGGCTCGCCGACTGGAAGCATTCTGAAGAGAATCCGCCTCCCGAATTCCTCGCGGCCGCGGCCTTCGTCTTCGGCGCGGGCGGGTCGAAGGGAATGCCTCCGAACTCACTCGGCCAAAGTTCGGGCGGCCACAGGTCTGCCGGACTTGCATCGGCAGGAAGTCGAGACTCCTCGGGTGAGGCGCGGCCTGCCGCCGATGGGGGAAGCGACCCCTTCAGTCCCTGGCAGAGCGCGGACGCCTTCCGCTCGGGGGGGAAATGAAGCAGCGTTTCCAAAGCGCGGGAGCGCTCCATGAAATCGAGCTGGCCGGCGAAGGCCGGACACTGACCGCGACGATCGACGGCCTCCGGACCGAGGTGGAGCTTGTCGCGGAGCGACCGGGCGAACTCGTGCTTCGTATCGAGGGGCGCATCCTGGCCTTCGATTTCGCCGCCGATGAAAGCGGCGGTTGGCTCTGCAGTGAAGGAAGGGTCTTCCGATTCGACAGACCGAAGCCCGTCTCCCGGCGCCAGCGCGAGTCGGCGGAAAGGAAGGACGAGATCCAACGCTCGCCCATGCCTGCCCTCGTGATTTCCGTGGAGGTCGCCGAGGGTCAGGAGATCGAGGGTGGAAAAACCCTCCTCGTCATCGAGGCGATGAAAATGGAGACCCGCGTGTCGGCTCCCCCGGGGAGCTGGAGGGTGGCCAGGATCTTCGTCGCCGAAGGCCGGCAGGTCAGCCGCGACGAGGAATTGATAGAGCTCGCCCCGAGACCGAAGGCCGGGGACCGATCGGGAGGCGAAGATGACAGGTAAGTACTATGATGAACTCGCCGTGGGCGCCAAGTACAGCAACGGACAGGGACGGACCATCACCGAGACCGACAACGTCCTTTTCTGCGCGATGACGATGAACGGTCAGCCCCTCCACCTCAACGAGGACTTCTCCTCCCACACGGAGTTCGGGCACAGGCTCGTCAACGGCGTCTTCACCCTCGGCCTCGCCGTGGGGCTGTCAGTCTCGGGGCTCACCGAGGGCACGATCGTCGCCAATCTCGGCTACGACAGGGTGGTCCACCCGAATCCCGTCTTCCACGGCGACACCCTCTACGTCGAATCGGAGGTGCTCGAAATGCGACCCTCGAAGTCGCGCCCAAAAAATGGCGTCGTGAGGCTCAAGCACACGGGCAGGAACCAGCACGGAGAAATCGTCGTCGAGTTCGAGCGCACGGTCCTCTTTCTCCGCAAGCCCGGGCCGGCGGGAGAGAAGGCCTGATGCGCGCCAGAAGGGGCTTGCTCTACATGCCCGGCGACGACGGGCACAAGATTCGCAAGGCGGCGGGCCTCGGCGTCGACTGCGTCTGCATGGACATGGAGGATGGGGTCGCGATCGATCGCAAGGCCGAGGCTCGCGCCACGATAGCCGAAGCCCTCCTCACGGTCGACTTCGGGCGGAGCGAAAAGCTGGTCAGGGTCAACGCCGTCGGCACCGGCCTCGAGGAGGCCGATCTCGAGGCAGTCCTCGGTGCCAGTCCCGATGTGCGCCCCGACGGCATCGTCCTGCCCAAGGTCGAGTCCGCGGAGCAGGTTCGTTGGCTATCCGCGCGCATCGCCGTTGCCGAGGCGAGCCAGGGCTGGCAGGCCGGTAGCATGGGCATCATCGTCCTCCTCGAAACCGCCCTGGGTATCGTCAACGCCAGGGAGATACTCTCCGCCGATCCCCGGCTGCAAGCGGCGATCTTCGGCGCCGAGGATCTGGCCGGCGACATCGGCATGACGCGGACCCGCGAAGGCCGCGAGGTCCTTTACGCGAGAAGCTCGGTGGTGACCCACGCCTCTGCCTTCGGCCTCCAGGCCATCGACATGGTCTTCGTCGACTTTCGCGACACCGAGGGATTGCGTACCGAGTCCTTGGAGGGCGCGGGCATGGGCTATTCCGGCAAGCAGCTCATCCATCCCGCGCAGGTGGGCCCTGCCCAGGAAGCCTTCACCCCTGCCCCCGAAGCCGTCGCGAAGGCGCTCCGCATCGTCGAGGCCTTCGAGGCGAATCAGCGCGAGGGCAAGGGCGCCTTCGCACTCGAAGGCAAGATGGTGGACATGCCGGTGCTGAAGACGGCGCGGCGCCTCCTCGAGCGCGCCGGAGTCGAAACCTCCCATCGCGAAGATCCAAGGAGCGCACGATGAAATCCTTCCATCCCCTCGACTTCGACCTCGGTTCGACGGCCGACCTCCTCAGGGAGACCGCCCGTCGTTTCGCCGCGGACGAGATCGCGCCCATCGCCGACGAGGTCGATCGAGCCAACGCCTTTCCGATGCACCTCTGGAAGCGAATGGGCGAACTGGGCTTCCTCGGCATCACCGTCTCGGAGGAGTACGGCGGTGCGGGCATGGGCTACCTCGAGCACGCCGTCGCCATGGAGGAGATCAGCCGGGCCTCGGGCTCGATCGGCCTCGCCTATGCCGCCCACTCCAACCTCTGCGTCAACCAGATCTTCATAAATGGTAACGCCTCGCAGAAGGCGAAGTACCTGCCCCCCCTCGTCTCCGGCGAACATGTCGGTGCCCTCGCGATGAGCGAGGCCGAGGCCGGCTCGGATGTCGTCGGCATGCGGCTCCGGGCCGACAAGAAGGGTGACCGCTACATCCTCAACGGCACGAAGATGTGGATCACCAACGGCCCCCACGCCGACACCCTCCTTGTCTACGCGAAGACCGATGCCTCCGGCGGCTCTCACGGCATCACCGCCTTCATCGTGGAGAGCGGCTTCCCCGGCTTCTCGACCTCGCCCAAGCTCGACAAGCTCGGCATGCGCGGCTCGGACACCTGCGAACTCGTCTTCGAGGACTGCGAGGTGCCCGAGGAGAACGTCGTGGGCAAGGTGGGCGGTGGCGTGAAGGTGCTGATGAGCGGCCTCGACTACGAGCGCATCGTCCTCTCCGCCGGCCCCGTCGGCCTGATGGAGGCCTGCATGGACACGGTGGTCCCCTACATCCACGCGCGCAAGCAATTCGGCAAGTCCATCGGCGAGTTCGAACTCATGCAGGGCAAGATAGCCGACATGTACACAACTATGAATGCCTGCAAGGCCTACGTCTACACCGCCGCGAAATCGGCGCACAGGCAGGGCATCCGGAAGGACGCGGCGGGCGTCATCCTCTACGCGGCCGAGAAAGCCACCTGGATGGCACTGCAGGCGATCCAGATCCTGGGCGGAAACGGCTACATCAACGACTACCCGGCGGGCCGCCTCCTCCGCGACGCCAAGCTCTACGAGATCGGCGCGGGGACGAGCGAAATCAGGCGCATGCTCATCGGAAGGGAGATCTTCGCGGAAAGCCTGCCCTGACCTCTGCCTTCCTGGCCACTCGCCGCAAATCGCGCTACCTTGCACATGGAAGCGCAAGGACGGCGCCACTTCCGTGACCAGGCTCGAACCTTCGGGGATGGCGCCATCTTTGGGGGAGGCTCGATGTCGGATGACGGGAGCGGGGGAAGGTCGGAACGGAAGATGGCGTCTGTCGCGACCCTCGTACTGCGAGCGCGGCGCGGGAAGGCCGCGACCTCGGTCGACCTGACGCTCGGACTCCTCGGCCTGGCGGAGCTCCTCTTCACCGGCGCGAAGCTGGCCAGCCTTTTTGCCGGCCGCGACCTGACACCGGAGACGAGACTCTTTCAGGGAATCGGCAGAATGGGCGGCTTCCCCATCGGGCCAATCTCAATGAGGCCCTCGTCCTCGCGATCTACCTCGTGACCGGCGAGATGCTCGCGGCGGTGGCGATCGCGATGGCCGCCCAAGGCCTCGGGGCCGGGCTCGATGCGATGACCGAAAAGCCGAGGCTCAGCGAGGAACTGCACCGGGACATCCTATCGACGGCGATGGACGGCTTTTGGCTCGTGGATTTGGAAGGGCGGATTGTCGACACGAACGATGCCTACTGCAGAACTTCCGGATACCGGAGGGATGAACCCCTCGTCGTCGACGCGACGACCGCCGCCTCGCCGAATAGGAGCCTGTCCGCGCCCCTCGAGGGGGACTATTTTCGCCCCGACAGTCCCGCCAATCCCGCCTTTTCCCTGGCCGACCGCGAGAGGCTCGAAGCTACCAATTCCCACGATCGCCTGACGAGGTCTTCGAGGATTTCGTCGGGCAGGGTCCCGTCGAGGGCGATCGTGTTCCAATGCTCCTTGTTGAGGTGCCAGCCCGGACGGATACAAGGCCAGGCGGCGCGAAGATCGCCCGACATCGCCGGGTCGCACTTGAGCGACACGCTTCCCGGCTCCTCCTTCACGTCGATGATGGCGAAGATCTTGCCTCCGACGCGGAACACCAGGGCCGAGTCGTCGAAGGGCATGTCCGAGGTCGCGGCGCGCTGGGCAGCGAGGAAGTCCAGAAGGGCGGGGCGGTTCATGGGGGGAGGGTAGCGCGGCAGCGAAGTCGGGGCAAGGTCGGCTTGCGCTGCTCGAAGGCGCCGATCCTGCAACAAGCTTCGAGGAACGCGAGAAGTCCGGGGTGGCGCGACAGAAGGCCGGGGTGGCGCGGCAGAAGGTCGGGGTGGCGTGACAGAAGGCCAGGGTGGCGTGACAGAAGGCCAGGGTGGCGTGACAGAAGGCCAGGGTGGCGCGGCAGAAGGTCGGGGTGGCGCGGCAGAAGGTCGGGGTGGCGCGGCAGAAGGCCGGGGTGGCGCGATAGAAGTCCGGGGTGGCGCGAGTTCGTCAACGCACTGTGAAGTGTTTCCTTATCAATGCTGCTATGTCGGAACTGAATCCCGCATCGAGAGCCGCGGCGACGCCTTCTTTCGTGACGACCTCGGAGAGGGGCAAAAAGGTCGCTTTCGTAGAGCTCGCATCGAAGACAATGCCGACAGGCAGGCCCGCCTTTGAGGCCGAGGCCGCGTCGGATGGCCGGCGAGTCCATGAGGGGAGACCGCTCGCGCCGGGCTGGCCCGAGGCGGCAAAGGCGGAAAGGTAGCTCATGATGCCGCGGCTTAGTTCCTCCCTGCCGGGGAGATTGGCGGATGTGAAGAGGCGCCCGGTGTAAAGCGGTCCGAGGCAACTTTCCGTTCCGAGGAAGAAGGAGACATCGAGCGAATGGAAGGCCCCGAGTCTTCTCCCCCAGTCGCCCGGCATGGGTCCTCTTCCCGATGCATCCGGAGCGCCCCAATCGAAGCGGTATACATAGACGGGCGGCGCATCGTTATGCGAGGCGATGGCATCGGCGATCGAATCGACGCCCACAGCCTTCCATTCAAGGCTCCCAAATTTCGCCGCGGCCGCGTAGAGCGGCGAGCGCCAATCGAGGCTCCGGTCTCCCGACAAAAAGAGCTTTGTCTCTTCGCGATTTGACCCAATTATGAGAGGGACCTTGTTGGGCCAAAGGCCCTGGCTGAAGGCCGCGAGGCCGCCCTGCGCGATCACGTGACCGTCCATGAATGTCGACGACCACTTCGACATGCCGAGGCCGCTCGAGGGGATGAGACGCAACAGTTCTTTCGCGCTCGCTGCGCGAAGTAGTTTCGCTCTCGCGGCCGGAGGCATCGAAGCGGCAATTCGCTCGGCCTCGGTGAGGGTCTTGGCGCGGCCCAGCTTGACGAGGAGGGCGGCAAATAGATCGCCACTCTCCGTCCTGGCATCGGCCATGGAAGTGAAGCCGTCATATCCGGATTCGACAACCGCCCTTTCGAAGAGCCCAGTAGCCCGAGGCGAAAGGAGAAGCGACAGGGTATCGAGGCCCCCCGCGGATTCGCCCGCCACGGTAACGCGGCTCGGATCGCCGCCGAAGGCGGAGATGTTCATTTTTACCCAACGAAGCGCCTCGATAATGTCGAGGGTGCCGAAATTGCCCGAGGCCGAATCGGGATCGGCGCCGGCTGCGATGGCGGGGTCTAGAAACCAGCCCAGCGGCCCGAGGCGATAATTGAGCGAGACAAAGACCATTCCGGATTTCGATGCCACCGCCCAGCCAAGATAATCGTCGATCAGATTCGAAGCCCCCGCTGTATTGCCGCCTCCATGGATGTAGACGTAGACCGGCAAATCCCCCGCGAATCCGCGCGGCCTCCAGACATTGAGGTACAGACAGTCTTCGCTTCCCATGATGAAATCGAGGAAGGGGCTTCTCTGCACGGACCATCCGCCGAAGGCGCCTGCGTCGCGAATGCCTGTCCATGGTTTTGCCGGTTCAGGCGCACGCCACCGGAGATCGCCGACGGGAGGGGCGGCATAGGGAATGCCGCGCCAGACCCAGCTGCCGCCGCGATCCTCGCGGCCTTTGATCAGGCCATCTCGAGTCTGAACGACAAGGTCGCCCTGCCAAGCCGAGGCGACCTTGTCCTGCGATTCGATCCGATTCGTATCTCCTTCAGGTGCCGATGCGCAGCCTGCGTAGAGCAGCGGCGAAAACAAAATGGTCAATTCAAATAGGATCGATGCCCATGAACGTCGCATTTCAACCCCCTGATGGCATTTCGCAATGAACGAAGCGGAGAGCCGGCGCCTCGAATTTATGACGAGAAGCGCCAAGCCGGTCGCTCTCGAAGCATGGTAGCACGGTGACGGCCCCATTCGGCCATCTCTTGCACCGGTTCAGGCGACAGCATGCGGCATAACCGGAAGGGTCGCTCTAGCATGCGGCATAACCGGAAGGGTCAGACCCCACGGGTTTATCACCGTCAAGCACGTCTGCATCGCGTCGACGGAGATCATGTACACATATGCCTCGGCGTTCCACCTTCCGGCGGACACCAGGCTTTCGGCGAAAAATCAGGTGAATGTGCGTGTCAGGAATTCGCGCGAGGAAGTGTCAGATCAGTGTGCGAGGCGGTATTTGTACTTTACGCCTACGCTCCAACCTCGTGCTCAATGGCTTTGCGGACGAACTCATTAAGGGATTCGCCTTTGGCTTGCGCCTTGCTCGCAGCCCGCGCGTGTAGCTCTGGCGGAATGCGGACGTTGAACTTGCCCGAGTAGGGCTTGTCCGGGGTTTCCCCGCGCTCCGCACACCACGCCAGATAGTCGTCAACGGAAACGCGGAAGGCGGCGCGAAGCCCCTCCACGCTCGAACCCTCGAACGTGATACCGTCACTTTGAAGGTTGCTCACGCGCCCGAAGAATATGCCGCCCTCATCGTCAAAGGTGACGGTGCCAAAATAGCCTTTATATTCCATCACGTTCATGGCTTTACCCCCGCTCCCAACGCGCCGAAAAGGCCTTCAATGTCGGCCCACGGGATGTCGGCACGGGTGGGCCTTCCGAATACCGCTTCCAAGGTCCTGCGGTGCTTTACGTTCAAAGCTTATAGTACCACGAAACGGTACTGAATGGTGCACCGAAATCTTTGACGCATTGTGTACTTATGGTATAAGAAGCAAGGGGCGAATGCTGCAATTTATTTTATAACAATAAAATCTGAATCTATTGCAGGGTTGAGTCCTGCTCGTCGTCTTCGTCGCGGGGCTGAGACGTACAGCCCTCACGAGCGCGGCCATGAAATCCACGGCAAAAAAGCGCGTCTTCTGCCATCGCCACAGCTTCAACTACGGAAATGCTATTTTTTTCGCACTTGACCTTGACGCCATCGCCGTAAGTGCTAAAATATCAGCATATGAGCGGAGGAAAGCTTGTGGTCAGAAAGCATCCGGACGAATTGGGCAAGAGGGAGCGGCAGGTCGTCGAGGCGGTCTATCGCTTGGGCGAGGCGAGCGTTTGGGAGGTCCTTGAAGCGATTCCCGAAGCGCCCGGCTATTCCTCCCTGCGCGCGACGATGAATGTCCTCGTTCGAAAGGGGCTCCTTCTCACGAAAAAGGATGGAAGGAAATTCGTCTACTTCCCGGCCATTCCCCCGGAGAAGGCGCGCGGAACGGCGATAGCCCGCCTGCTCTGCACCTACTTCGACAATTCGGTCTCGGCCGCCGTCTCGGCCCTCCTCGACCTCCACGGCGCGGAAATCAGCGATGAGGAGTACCGGAATCTCACGGGTCTCATCGAATCCCGAAGGAGGTCGGGAAAATGACGGCAAGCGGATTTGTCGCCGCCTTCTCCTCGGCCTTTCCGCTTAAAATTCTCTTGGCAATACTTACGATCGATCTCATCAAGGGGGGCGCTCTCGTCCTCTTCGCCTTCATCCTCTCGCGGGTTTGGCTTCAGCGAGATCCCCGGCGCGATCGAGCCCTGTGGGCGCTCTGCCTGCTCGCCCTGCTCGTCCTGCCCCCGCTTTGGCTCTAGCTCCCGCCCGTGGAGCTCGGACCAATCTTGGCCGATCTCGCTCCGGCAAGTCCGCCAAAGAACGCGGGTCTCCTCCTCTCCCCGCGCATGGCACTCGGCTTGGATAGCTGGGCCAGAGCCTATTCCGCCCTGGACCCGGAGGGGCTCTCGGGGCGGATGACGCGCGTCGGCTTTCTTCTCCCATGGATATGGCTTGGCGGTTCCTTGTTTCTCGTGGCCCGTCTGGCCATCGGACTCCTCCACGCGTCGAGGCTTCCCGCCGTATCCGCTCCCGCGTCCATCCTCGAGTTCGCGGCCGAACTCAAGTCAGGCCTTCGGATCGAGCAATCAGTGAAGATCGAGATGAGCCAGGGCATCACCATGCCTTTTACACATGGCGTTCTGCGACCCCGAATCCTCCTGCCGATGGAGGCGGCCGCTTGGAACGGGGAACGACTCAGGGTCGTGCTCCTCCATGAGCTCGCCCATGTCAGACACCGCGATTCGTTTGCGCCAAGCTTTCAGAGTCCATTCGGGAGGAAACATATTGTAGCCTCCCGCTTTCTTTTCCACTTCCTTCCCGCGATATTTTCATCTGAACTATGATAAAAACTCTCGGGAATCCCGAGATCCATGGCTCGGAAAACAATTCGAGCCATCATCGATTCCCGATATCCCAGGCAATACGGAGGCGATAAAAGAGGCCGGGAATCCCTAAGGGAATCCCAGCCTGATGATCGCGA
>Ga0307376_10000218_pt1 | contig 78587 bp, 78 predicted proteins | sample TR2MG_FD_202536 | JGI IMG/M metagenome (GOLD analysis project Ga0307376, IMG submission 202536) | Soil microbial communities from Risofladan, Vaasa, Finland - TR-2 | ecosystem: Environmental > Terrestrial > Soil > Coastal area > Acid sulfate soil | place: Finland: Risofladan, Vaasa | collected...
TTTCGGGAGTGGGGAGATAGCCCACGCGCAAACCCACGGAGCTGGTGGGAAAGACCGAAGGTCCGTTCAGCCCGGTTTGAGCAAATTCGGAGCCGATGCCGGGAGACGGGTGGAGAAAAATCCCCGCACTGTGGCTGACGTAAAACTCGGAATTGAGGTCGTACAGGCCGAACAGCGCAGACAGCTTCTCATTTAGGAACTGCTTCTGGATCCATGCCTGGAAAAGCTTCGCGGCATTGGTATCGACCTCGATATTGTCGACGCCCTGGCTGCTCCCGACAAGATTGGCGTTGGGTTTTCCGCCATGGCTCGCGATGCCGTGCAAACCCACCGAAACCCCATCCCAGCCAATCAGTTTGTCGAGGTCGAAATCGAGCTTGACGTCAAGGTTTCCCAACGCGGTCGTTCCCTGCTTCAAACCGCCAGAGACATTGGAAAGAACATCCGCACGGTAAACCAGGCCTAAAGCGAAGCCTCGCTCATCGGGAAGTGTTTGCTGTTCTTCTGCGGGCTTCTCGGCACCTATCGCGCCGGCGGGAGCCAGAAGTAGCGTGCCGATAAGAGGAGCAGCGATCCTTTTAAGGCTATCGACTAACGTTTTGACAGCGGCGTTATCCCCAAATTGGCGGGGCCAATTGTGGTCTGTTTCCATATGCAGTTCCCGGCCTTGGCCTTCTTGATTCCCACCAGTGTCACGAACCGGAAATAACGAGACATGAAACAGCATCTTTTTCCGCCATGCGTCGTTGCAGCCCTTGCCATATACCCCATACGGCAAGGGGCTGCGCCTGGCCTGGCGAAAAAATCCATCTGTTTTAATTTGTTCCGCTATTTCCGGTTCACAACACTAGAAAATAGATATGCTCGGATTTGCACCAAGGCTGGAGGTCATCGATCACGGCCCAGTGGTGCGTAATGTTCGACGCCCACCGACCACCGTAAAGTGATCTTTACTCAAGCGGCCGTGGCGAATCGCCGTTTCATGATTGAGGACAGGTTCACCATGGCCGCCAAGTGGAGCGCTCCACTTGGCTAGCGTAGTTGAGAAGACCATGGACCGTAGTGACAGGAGAGTTCGTTATTGGTTGCAGCCGCCCTCCTTGAAGCCCAGCTTGCGTAGTGTGAAGCTCAAGGGACAGGTGTTGGTAAAGCCGCTTTGGGCCAGGCTCAGCCCTGCAATTCCGGCTACCCATCCCCAGGCGGGGTTTGAATAATGCATCAGTAGCACGCTGATTGTTACTACGAGTCCCACGACAACGCGTACGATTTTGTCAACGGTCATGTTCAATATCCTTTTTGGCTCAATGTGCATGGCCTTCCGGCTGGGCGCCGGAAAAGGCCGGGAACATATCCGTGGCATACTGGCTGTGGCAGGTCTGGCAGCTATCCACCAGACGCGAATAGTAGAAGCGTTGCAGTTCATAATCTTTCTGCAATGCTGCGTTGGCCAGTTTTTGCGCAGTCAAGTGGAATGCACCATCCAGCACGAGGAACTCCGGCGGTGCTGCCTTCATCAGGTCTTTCTTGTCCTGCTCGGTCAAGCCACGTTCCATGATGAAGCTGTCGTGAATCTGTTGTGACTGGGTGGCCACCAGAGCGTGATCACCGACGATCAGGCCATCGAGGATCTGCTTGACGGCCTGCTTTACCGACAACATTTCATCGGAAAGCATCTGTTTCAGGCGGGGTGTCAGCTTCGGTCCGATTGGCTGGGGACCTTCCGCGGCCACCGCCTCAAATGCGATACCCGCCATGATGGTCATGGCTGCAGCATATACAGCCATGCGCTTACTGTTCTTGACTTTCATTTATTACCTTTCTAGCTTGATTAATCCAGCTTGACCTTGACAGACAGTGCACCACGCAAGTCGCCCACCTTGTAGCCGAGAGCGGGGTCGTGCGGATATTTCTCGGACAGTTTCCGCTCAACATTCGGTGGCACTTCTTCGCCGTGGCAGGTTAGGCACATCGGCTCGATTCGAATTGCTTTCATGAACCGCGCATATCGCACCCCTCCCTCGCGCACGACTTCGTAGCGGCTGGCGCCTTCTTTGCCACTAGCGATTTCTTTCTCGAACCCATTGAGCACTTCCTGCTCATAAGCATCCGGCATGGCCAGGGGATTTCTGGCCTTGGAGGACACCCGCTTGATTGACCAACCTGTTTTGGCCGAAGTTTCGGCACCCAGCTGAGCTGCCGTGGCTGAACAGGCAGTGATGCCGCCTTCGGGGCCGTTCTTGCTCATCTGTTCCAACAAGCCGTTTTTCAACTGCCCGGCATAGCCTCCAGCCACGGCCTTGATACTGTCCACGGATGGGGCTTCAGCACTCCAGGCAGGGGCATGAAGTAAGACTGCCACAATCGCTGTCAATGCAAAGGGTTTCATCATGCTTCTCCTTGATTTAATGGTTGCAGGCCGTCCCGGCCGGGACGGCCCTTAACAAGACCTTAATACTGGGTCGGGTAGTCGCGCGCGATATGCCAGTCCATCATGCCATTGGCCATGTAGCTGGTTTTGTAACCGGCATCGGCCAGTGCTTTCGCCGGTACCAGCCCTTGCGAGCCGAACATGTCGATGACGATGATTTCCTTGTCTTTCGGCAGTTGTTTCATCTTTGCATCGAATTCCTCCGGACGGAAATGCGTGGTGCCTGGAATGTGGCCCATGATGCGGTAGGCGATATCGCTCTGCAGATCCAGCAGGACAACATCAGATTTCTTGGCTTCCCATATCGCTTTAACATCGGGCGTACTGTAGAACTTCACGTTGGCAGCTCGGGCCTCGGCCTCGCCTCGCCGCACATTCTTCGGATCGGTCCATGTTTTTTCCCAAGTGCGCAGATATTGCACGATCGACCAAATCTGGTCTTTGCTGAGCTTGTCTTCGAAGGTCGGCATTACGATGGGAGAACCGGGCTTTTGTGGCGGCCCGCCCTTGACGATCTCGAAGTGCTCGTGATCGCTATGCAGCGACAGGTAGGATTTCATCACGACCGGCGGAAAGCGTCCCTGACCATCCATGCCATGGCATGCGGCACAAACGCCCTCGAACAATTTCTTGCCGTCACCAGGATTCTTGCCGCTGATGCTTTTTATGCTGCTCGCGATGAAATAATCCGGCTTATCCTTTGCCGGGATCGTGTTCGGCGGGGCGATTTGCTCATGGAAATCGTTCACGGTGAACTCAAGCATGGCAAAAGTGGGGGTCTTTTTCCAGTCTACTTTATACAGCCCGCCATGCTTTTTCAGATAGCTGTCCATATCCTTGCGTGTAAGGTTCATTTTATCGATGCGCTTGAGAAGATCCGGCCCGAGCGTCGTCTTGATCCGGTCCATGTAGATCTTCTCGATGTTCGGGTCCTCACCGACCCTTACAATGTTCACACTGGGATCATATACGCGGCGCAGCGGACGGAAATAGAGTGCCAGACGGAACACCTGCTGCATTTCGAACTGGTCGCGTTCGTTGGCGAGCAACATCGCCGCACCCAGGGCCAGGTTTTCCACCGGGGATAACGCTTCAGCGTCGGATGATGCCTTCGCGGCGCTTGCCAATATTATTGCTGCCGGTTGCTGTGCGTCCGCTGCCCAAGCCGGCGCTTGCAACAGGATTGCGGCGGCGAGGGTGGTAAGAACAAATACTTTTTTCATTTCGGTCTCCTTGATTCAATAACTATTCAATTTGATTGGTCTGGCTTGGTCAGTTCGGGTAAGCAGCCTTGCGCGCCATACAGACCGACGGCGAGCGTTTCATTAATTACGTAATGACTGTTTTATTCAGCACCTCCTTTATTCAGTGCCTCCACTGCCTTGACTGCGGCAATATGGTCCGGATTGAGATTCTTCATGCCACCTTTGGGAACCCGTGTGCCGCTCGACATCATGAATCCCATCAGGTCGCCAGTGGTTGGTTTCTCGGGCTTGATCCTGGCGACCAATTCATGGCCAAGTGCGTTCTCCACCTCGCGTCGGGCGCTATTGATTTCTTCGGGCGGCGCCTTGGCCCCGATCAGGTCGGCAAGCTTCTGCCAGCGGCGTGCTATCTCGGCGCGCTTCCCGAGAGGCACCAAGTCAGGCGTCTCCTTGAGCACCTTCATTACACCCAGCGCCAGTTGTGTATGGGGACTCAAGGCGTCGTAATATTCGGTTTCCCAGCCTGTATCGGGTACGGCCGGGCCCATGGCCGGGCCCATGCAACCTGTTGCGGAGAGAGCAATCGCACTGCTCAGCGCCACGGTTAAAAGGGTCTTGCGTAAGAGTTTGCAATGTTCCATTTTGATCTTCATCCTCTGACGATAAGTACGATGGGGTCAGGCTTAGTGCTGGTAGGTAAACTGCAGTGTCGCCAGATTGGTCTCGAAGCTCACCTCGGTCGGCGGCCCTACGCTGGCGGTCATTTCGCTCTCGAAGCCGTGAATGACAGAAAAGCTTAGTGACGTATACTTGGTTATCTTGGCCATTACACCCGCCGACAGGTGATGTTCAATGATGGCGGTGACGCCGGCATTGTTGTTGATGTCTGCTTCGTCAAGCGGCGAGTTGCCAAAGTTGTAACCAGCCAGCAGGGTGTACCTGTCGGACAGGCGGTATTTGGCCCCCAGACCCAGCACGTATTGATCGTCCCAGCCGTAGGCAATATATATGTCCTTCGCTGCCGTCGGACCGTACAGCACGGAGGAAGTCCGTACCCCGCTATAATCGACCCACTTCAGGTCGGCTTCCAGTTGCAATTTTTCGCTTGGCCGGTAAGAAATACCGATCGCGACGGTCTGGGGATCTTCAAACGAAAGCCCCCATTTGCCATCATCCATGTTCCACTGCAGATCCTCTGTGTAGGACCGACTGGTGTACGCGGCGCCGAAGTTCGTGCGGTCATTGATCTTGTAGGTTGTTCCCAGTACGAATGACGCACCATAAGCGACATCGGTCGGGTAGTTCAGGGACTTGGGTGGTATAACGGTTCGATCAAAGCCCTTGGCTGACATTTGATTCACCACCAGGCTCACGCCGGCGCCAAGCGACAAGTTGTCGCTGGCTTTATAGGCAATACTGGGGCCGATGCGCAGAGACATCCGGCTGGACACGATTGCAGCATTGGTATTGCCTAATTTGAATGCATCAGCCGGGAAGTCCACCCCACCACCGGATATCGGATAAGCGCCGATGCCGATGGTGAAATCCGGGCCAAGCAGTTCACTTTGAAAGGCGAATCCACCGGTTGCCATGACATAGGCCTCGCTGTCGCTATCCACCCCATTCATGCTTCGCATCGGGTTAAGAACCGACAGGTTCATATCGAAACGGGACTTCTGTTCACCCATGTTGAGGGAGGACAGCCCAGCCGGATTGGTGAGCGCGGTGGTTACGTCCTGCGGCGTGGCAACAACCGCGCCACCCATGGCATTGGTCAAGGCGCTTAACCCCACCACCTGATCTGCGTTGTTTGCAAAAACGGCTCCCGAAACCAGCATGCCGGCGAAGATTACGACTAACTTATTGTTCTTCATTGCTCCATCCTCCTTATTGTTGGGTAAGTAAAGCTGGGGCCTTATTAAGCAACCCCGGCGATCTCCAGGCTCTTGTTTGAACTTGTTTTTGAGCTTGCCACGAAGATACGGTATGGCGGCTGCCAGAAAATTTCCCGTACGAAACGGTTCTGTGACAATTTGTTACGGCATGCGGAAAAAGGGAGAAGTGGAGATTCGGACTTTCTCTGCACTGAAGGCTTGGCCCAGTGCCACATCACGCGTGATATGTCGCATGATGTAGCGCTAGACTCGCCATCGCTTCCCAATGAAACTTTACAAAGTGACGCTGCTGGCAGGTGAAGGCGAGGAATTGGTGGCCGTTGCGCGTAGAGGCTCGCACCCGTCCCGGAGGAAGACGATCAGTACACCGATTGCATGGGTGAACCAGAAAATAATGACCAACCAGCCATCAAAATCCGAACTGACAGGACGCCTCGCCCAGTTGCTGGTTCTGGCAGTCGTCCTGCTGCTCGCAGGCTGCACGCATTACCCGCCGAACATGCCGCTGGATCGGCATGACCCGGCCTATGGCTATCGTTTCACGAATCCCGCCAGCCCGGGCGAGGCCGACGATATGCCGGTCGTCGTGACCTTCTCGGGCGGCGGCACCCGCGCCGCCGCCCTGGCCTATGGCGTTCTTGAGCACCTCGCCAACGCTGAAATCGCCCGGGATGGAAAGCCCAGTCGCCTGCTCGACGAAGTCGACATCATTTCCTCCATGTCCGGCGGCAGTTTCACCGCCGCTTACTACACCCTCTACGGCGAGCGAATTTTCAGCGATTTCGAGAGCGGCTTTCTGAAACGGGATGTTCAGGGAGAACGCACCCGCAAGATGCTCGCCCCGGCCAACCTGCTACGCGCCGCATCGCCGAAATTCGGCAGGATAGATCTGATGGCCGAATACCTCGATGGCGAGGTTTTCCATCATGGCACCTATGGCGATCTGGTCACGCGGGGGCGGCGCCCCTTCGTGACGATCAATGCCAGCGATATATCGCTGGGCACGCGATTCGAATTCACCCGGGATCAGTTCGATCTGCTCTGCTCCGATTTTTCGTCGTTTTCGCCGGCGCGCGGCGTGGCGGCTTCCAGCGCCGTACCCATCGTGTTCAGCCCGCTTACCGTCAGAAACCACAGCGGCAAATGCAGCGACCAGAAGCCCGCTGCAGAGCAAGTTAGCGAAGAAAACCGCGGCGCGTCATCCCGGCGGGTATACAAGGCTGCCGAGGTGCGCTCCTATCTCGATTCCGAAGCCAGGCCGTACATTCACCTGCTGGATGGCGGCATCACCGATAATATCGGCCTGCGCGGAATGCTGGACCGGGTGGCCGCTCACGACAATCCCCTGAATTTCGCTCGCGTCATGCGACTCGAACGGTTTCACAAGGCGGTGCTGATCATCGTCAATGCCGAGACAGCCCCGGATCTGTCTCTCGGCCGCAGGGAGGCGGTGCCGACGGTCACCCAGGTATTCAGGGCCATCAAGGACATTCCCATCAACCGCTATTCGTTTGAAACCATCGAACGCCTGAAGGCAAACTTCGAGGGCTGGGCCAGGCAGATGCGCCGCCAACAATCCGGGGAGGAACAGACCGATGGGGCGGAGGCAGAATTTGATTTCTATCTGGTCGAAGTGACATTCGACGCGATCAAGGATCCTGCCGAGCACTATTCATTTCGTGGAATCCCGACTTCGTACACATTGCCCGCGGACACCGTGGATCGATTACGCGCGCTGGGGCCTAGATTGATAGGAATCGAACGATTATCAAAGACTGCTGCTTGATCTGCAGCGTAACTGACAACTCGCCAGTGCCGTCATGGCACCCGCGCCGGGAAATTTTGAAATCAGGTGAAACACAGACAAGGAAAACAGCGATGAGCGAACCCAGACAACGACTATCGGCAAAAGCGCGCCAGGAAGAAATCATCAAAGCTGCCGTGGAACTTGCCGGCGAGCAGGGTGTGGATGACGTGACGACGCAGGACATGGCAAACGCCGTGGGCATCACCCAGGGTGCAATTTTCCGTCATTTCCCCACCAAGGACATGATCTGGCTGGCGGTCGTCCACTGGGTGCGGGGGCGGCTGACGAGCGTGGTGGACATGGCGGCCGATCAGGGCAGCGATCCGCTCGATTCCCTGGAAAAAATGTTTTTTGCCCACCTGAGCTTCGTCGACAAGGTGCCGGCGATCCCCAAGCTGATATTTGCCGATCAACTGCTGAAGAAAAATCCCAAGATCAAGGAGCTGATTCACAGTATTCTGGCGGATTACGAGACCAAGGTGACCGCTCTCATTACCCAGGCCAAGGCACAGAATCTTGTTCGCCCGGATCTGGACGAGCACGGCGCCGCCATCATGTTCACCGGCATCATTCAAGGTCTGGTGATACGCGTTTCCATTATAGAAGCACGGAAATCACTGGTTGCCGAGGGAAAACTGGCTTTCCCCATTTTTCTTCACGGTATCGGCAGCACGCGTGTGGGTGGTACGAAGCGGGATTAAACGTCTGGGATTTCCAGTCGGTGAAATCGGCGCGAACCGTGAAGCCCGCAGTGGGCGGGCTGAAGTTGCGCCAGTGTAAAATCAACGGCAAGGTGAGTTCCGACAGGGTTTTTCAAACTTGCTCCCGAATAATTGCAATCATATTAAAGCGTTATCTGACCTCTCGCCCGCTTTCACAAGATACCGGCGAGAAGGCTTACCGGGATTCAATAAACATGCCCTCGCACACAAAAGGCGGCCTCTCGCCCTGGGCGATTTCCCCGGTCGCAGTCGGATTCGGTCTGCCGACCATCAAGGAAGGCGGCACGATTCTATTCGGCGACGCGGCAGCGCGCGCCGCGGCCGGGAATTGCGTGCCATTCGTGCTTGCCGCTGGCGCCTGCGAGCAGCGCACGGTGATCGCCATGGGCCTGCGCACGCTGGTATGGGTGGCGATCGCAGGACTTGTCTTCCGCAGACCGTTGCGAAACCCGGTGTGACATCATGAAACTGACTTTTCTCGGCGCGGCGCGCGAAGTGACCGGCTCCAGCTATCTGGTGGAAGCCGACGGCGTACGCTTCCTGGTCGATTGCGGCATGTTCCAGGGCGGCCGCGAGACGCGTGCCAAGAACCAGCGTGCCTTTGCCTTCGATCCGCGCACGATCGATTTCGTCATCCTCACCCACGCTCACATCGACCATTCCGGCCTGCTGCCGCGTCTGGTCGCGCTCGGTTTCAGGGGCAGGATCCACACGACCCGTGCCACCTGCGACCTGCTCGCGGTGATGCTGCCGGACTCGGCGCACATCCAGGAAAAGGAGGCCGAATACGCCAACCTCGACCGCTTCCACAAGGACATGGCCCGGCGCGATAAAAAAACGGGCTTACCGCCGCGCGACATCGCGCCGCTCTATACCGTGGCGCAGGCGCTGGCCTCGCTGAAACAACTGAATCCGGTCGGCTACGACCTGGAAATCGCACCGCACCCGCAGATACGCTGCACCTTCCGCGACGCCGGCCACATCCTCGGCTCGGCGATCGTCGAGGTGTGGGTGGGCGAAGGCGAGCGTCGCCGCAAGATCGTTTTTTCCGGCGACCTCGGCCAGCCCGCGCGACCGCTGCTGCAGGATCCCACGCCCATCTTTGAGGCCGACTATCTGGTGGTCGAATCGACCTACGGCAACCGCGACCACAAGAGCATGGAAGCGACGCAGGATGAGCTGGTGGAAGCGATCAACGACACCATCGAGCGGAAAGGCGGCAACGTCATCATTCCCGCCTTCGCGGTGGGCCGCACCCAGGACATGCTCTATCTGCTGGCCGACCTCACCCGGCAGGGGCGCATTCCCAAACTGACGGTGTTCGTCGATTCGCCGATGGCCACCGCCGCCACCGAAATTACCTACCGGCACATGGCGCTGCTCGATGCGGAAACCCACGCGTTGATGGGCCGCCACGGCGGCGCGGCACATTTCCGCAAGCTCGATTTCGTCGAGGACGTCGAAGAGTCGAAGTCGCTCGACCGCATCACCGGCGGCGCCGTGATCATTTCGGCCAGCGGCATGTGCGAGGCCGGGCGCATCAGGTTTCACCTGCGCGCCAACCTGGCACGCCGCGATTCGACCATCCTCATCACCGGCTTCCAGGCCGCAGGCACCTTCGGCCGTCGTCTGGTCGATGGCGCCAAACGGGTACGCCTGCTGGGCGAGGACATTCCGGTACGCGCCGACCTCTATACCCTGGGCGGGCTCTCGGCGCACGCCGACCGCTCAGCGCTGCTCGCCTGGCTGGGCCACTTTCGCAGCAAGCCGCGCCAGGTTTTCGTGGTACACGGCGAGGAAACGGTGGCGACCGGGTTCGCCGCCGACCTGCACAAACAGTTTGGCTGGGACGCGATGGCCCCGGCGCCCGGTCACAACGTCACCCTGGACTAGAAGACAATAATGGCTAACAAATACGACTCACCCGGACGCATTCTGCTGGCCCTGTTGGGCGTCGGCCTGCTGGGGCATGCGCAGGCCGCCTCGATCGCCGAATGGGAAGGCTGCAGTTCAATTACGGCGGATATCGATCGCCTCGCGTGCTACGACAGCGTGTCCGGACGTGCGCAGCCCGAGGCCGCGCCGGTCCCACCGGCCGATTCTCAAAGCGCTTCACCGCCGGCCCCGCCACCTGCCGTAGCGGACGCCGAGCCGCCGGACGCCGGGCTGCTGTCGGCCCTGTCGCGCCACTGGGAGCTCGACGACGAAGCCAAGCAGGGCGCCTTCCTGTTCAGGCCGCATCGCTCGAATTTTTTCCTGCCGATCAAATACAGCAGTTCGCCCAACAACACCCCCTTCCAGGGCACGTTTATCCAGCCCGACCAGGGGCTCGATAAACTCGAGACCGAGCTGCAGCTGAGCTTCAAGATCAAGGGCATGGAAGGCGTGTTCGGTCACGACAACGCCGACCTGTGGTTCGGCTACACCATCACCTCGTTCTGGCAGGCCTACAACGACAGCACTTCCTCGGCGTTTCGCGAGACCAACTACGAGCCGGAAATGATTCTGACGTACCGCACGGATTACGAAATTGCCGGTTTTCGCGGCCGCTTCATCAATCTGGGAATGGTGCACCAGTCGAATGGCCGCAGCGAAGGGCTGTCGCGCAGCTGGAACCGGGTTTATGCGCAATTCGGGTTCGAGCGCGACAATCTGGCGCTGCTGATCCGGCCCTGGCACCGCATCTCCGAGGACGCCGATGACGACGACAACCCCGACATCGAGGATTACCTGGGCCATGGCGACCTGCAGGTGGTGTATCGCAAAGGCCGCAACGCCTACTCGCTGCTGCTGCGCAACAACTTCAAGTCCGAGGACAACCGCGGCGCAGTGAAGCTCAACTGGAGTTTCCCCTTGTACGGGCGGCTGAAGGGCTATGTGCAGTATTTCAACGGCTACGGCGAATCGTTGATCGACTACAACCACAGCCAGCAGTCGTTCGGCCTCGGCGTCAGCCTGACCGAGGGCATGTAGGCCACGTTTATTTTGTCTCCGGCAGCGCCTGCTCCAGCAGCCGGTGCACGTACTTCACCGGGATGGCGTAGCTGATCCCGCTCGGTGCGGAGAGCGCCGCTTCCTTGGCGCCTTTCACAGACACCGAGTTGAGCACGCCCAGCACTTCGCCGGTGTCGGGATACCATGCCGGCCGGGCTGCCGCTGTTGCCGGGGCAGGCGATGGCGTCGAGTTCGAACCCCTCATACGCATCTTTCGCCTGGGTGCGCACGGTCAGCTGCACGACGCTGGGGAGCGGGGTGAACTGGGAATGATGGCGGCGAGTCCGCCGCGCTGGGTGGACGGGTTGAGCCCGAGCACCGAGCCGATGGAATAGCCGGTGAAATACAGCTGCCAGCCTTCGCGCGCGCGGCTCGAGTCGCCCAGCGTCAGCGCGGGAAGCGGGTCGCCCTCGATTTTCAGCAGCGCCAGGTCGCGTGCTTTATCGGTGGCGACCAGCTTGGCGCGTCGCACGGTCATCCGGCGGTCGCGCCCGACGAAGACGGCATGGATTTCTTTTTTTCACTGTCCAGCAGTTTGGCGTGCGGGCTGCCGCTGGGGTTGAAGACGCCGACGCCGACCACGCCCGGTTTCACGGATTGCAGCGTGTCGGCGACGTCGGCGTGGGCGGGCAGCGCCGCTACGAGCAGGATCAGCGCCCAGTGGGTACACAGCTTGCTGGCCAGTTGGCCGGTCAGCCGGCGGGCACGATCGGGAAGCGTCACGCAAATTCGATACAATCCGGGCCTGAGCAAAGACTTTCTATTCATAGGGAATCCAGGTATGAGCGTTGTTGCGGTTGTCGGACTGGGCTACGTGGGCCTGCCGTTGGCAGTGGAATTCGGCAAGAAAATGACCACCATCGGATATGACCTTTCGCTTGAAAAAATCGAGACATACCGCCGATTTTGCGACCCGACCGGCGAGGTTTCAGCGGACGCCCTCAGGGCGGCAACGCAGTTGACGGTGACTACCGACCCCGCCGACCTGGCGAAAGCCGACTTCATCATTGTCGCCGTGCCCACCCCGGTCGACGCGGCGCACATTCCCGATTTCTCGCCGCTGGTGGGTTCATCCACCACTGTAGGCCGACACATGAAAAAGGGGGCAACCGTCATTTACGAATCCACAGTCTACCCCGGTGCCACCGAGGAGGTATGCATCCCGATCCTGGAAAAACAGTCCGGCATGAAATGGAAGCAGGACTTCCACGTCGGCTATTCGCCCGAGCGCGTCAACCCCGGCGACAAGGAGCGCACCATCACGAAAATCGTGAAGGTGGTGTCGGGCGACGATGCGACCACGCTGGACAAGGTGGCCGATCTGTATGGCAGCGTAATCACCGCCGGCGTGCACCGCGCCAGTTCAATTAAAGTCGCCGAAGCCGCCAAGGTGATCGAGAACACCCAGCGTGACCTCAACATCGCGCTGATGAACGAACTCTCGCTGATCTTCCACCGTCTCGGCATCGACACGCTCGAAGTGCTGAAGGCCGCCGGCACCAAGTGGAACTTCCTGCCCTTCCGCCCGGGCCTGGTCGGTGGCCACTGCATCGGCGTCGATCCCTACTACCTCACCCACAAGGCCGACATGCTGGGCTACCACCCACAGGTCATCCTCGCCGGCCGCCGCATCAACGACGGCATGGGTGCCTTCGTGGCGCAGGAGACGGTGAAGAATATGATCGCCAACGGCGTGCAGGTGAAGGGCGCCAAGGTCAACGTGCTCGGCCTCACCTTCAAGGAAAACTGCCCGGATCTACGCAACTCCAAGGTGGTCGACGTCATCCGCGAACTGCAATCCTTCGGCTGCGAGGTGCATGTGAACGACCCGTTGGGCGAATCGAAGGAAGCCGAGCACGAATACGGCATCAGCCTTACCGCGTGGGGCGACCTGCCCGAGTGCGACGCCATCGTGGCGGCTGTTTCACACGCGGAGTATCTGGAAAAGCCCTTCGGTGAACTCACTGCCAAACTGAAACAAGGCGGCGCCTTCACCGACGTCAAGTCGGCCTATGACCCGGCCGTGGTAAATGCGGCGGGCTTTACGCTCTGGAGACTGTGATGGCCGCGTTCGACGCGCTGAAAAAAGAGCTTCAGGCCGCGCCCCAGACCTGGCTCGTCACCGGTGCCGCCGGCTTCATCGGCTGCAACCTGGTCGAAGCCCTGCTGCTGCTCGACCAGCGCGTCGTCGGCCTCGACAACTTCGCCACCGGCTTTGAAAAAAACCTGGCGCAGGTGCAGGCCAGCGTCGGCCCCGCGCGCTGGAAACACTTCAGCTTCCAGCGCGGCGACATCCGCGAGCTTGCCGACTGCCAAGCCGCCTGCAAGGGCGTCGACTACGTGCTGCACCAGGCCGCGCTCGGCTCGGTGCCGCGCTCGCTGGAAGACCCGCTGGCGACCCACGCCGCCAATAACACCGGCTTCCTCAACATGCTGGTGGCGGCGCGCGACGCCAGGGTCAAGCGCTTCGTCTACGCGGCATCCTCTTCCACCTACGGCGACCACCCCGGCCTGCCCAAGGTCGAAAACGTCATCGGCAAGCCGCTGTCGCCGTATGCGGTGACCAAACTGGTAAATGAGCTATATGCCGACGTGTTCGGCCGCTGCTACGGCATGGAAAGCATCGGCCTCAGGTACTTCAACATCTTCGGCCGCCGCCAGGATCCCAACGGCGCCTACGCCGCCGTCGTGCCGAAGTGGGTCGCCAGCATGATCCACAACGAGCCGGTGTACATCAACGGCGACGGCGAAACCAGCCGCGACTTCTGCTACATCGACAACGTCATCCAGGCCAACCTGCTCGCCGCCACCAGCCCGCACACGGACGCCGCCAACCAGGTCTACAACGTTGCCGTCGGCGAGCGCACCACGCTCAACCAGCTGTTCGAAGCCATCCGTTCCCTGCTGGCGCCGAAGTATCCCCATCTGGCCGGCGTCAAGCCGGTCTACCGCGACTTCCGCGCCGGCGACGTGCGCCATTCGCTGGCCGACATTGCCAGGGCCCGCACGCGGCTGGGATACGAACCCACCCATCGCATCGGCGAAGCTCTGGCCGAAGCGATGGACTGGTACGTGCAGGATCTGGGCGAGCGGCCCGCCTGACTTGAAGAATCGAAGCGATTACCGGCTGGACGAGGGCAGATTTTGAACGAACATACCCCGCTCGATCTGACGCCCGAGACCAATCAGGGCGCGCTGAAAATCCTGCTGCGGCGCATGCGGACCGAGAGCGATTTCCCCGCCCTGTCCGAGGCCATCGGCGACATCAACCGTATCGCCTCCTCCGACCGCGAGGGGATCAACGAGCTCTCCAACAACATCCTCAAGGACTTCGCGCTGACCAACAAGCTGCTGAAGCTGGCCAACGTCGCGTTCTACAATCAGGTCGGCGGTGGCTCGATCAGCACCATTTCGCGCGCGGTGGTGATTCTCGGTTTCGATGCGGTGCGGTCGATCGCGCTGAGCCTGATCCTGTTCGAAAACCTGGAAAACAAGGTGCACGCGCGGCACTTGAAGGAAGAATTCGTCAAGGTGCTGTACGCCGGGATGCTGGCGCGCGGGATGGCGGGCAAGGCGCAGCTGAGGGATGTGGAGGAGGCGTTCATCAGTGCCATGCTGCACAACCTGGGGCGCATGCTGACCATGTTTTATTTCCCCGCCGAAACCGAAGCGATCGGGCATCTCATCGAGACCGAAGGGCTGAGCGATGCCAGGGCGTCGACCCGGATACTGGGGCTGTCGTACGAGAACCTGGGGATGGGTATCGCCCGGAGCTGGGGATTCCCGGACCAGCTGGTGCTGAGCATGAAGCAACTGCCGGCCGGGAAAATCAGAAAATGTGCGAGCAATCCTGAACGACTGCATGCGCTGGCGGGGTTTTCCAACGAGTTATGCGACATCGTTCTCGGCACGCCGGATGCGGATCGTGACAAGGCACTGACCGCGCTCACGGTACGTTACAGCGACAGCGTGCCGGTGACGGTGGAGCAGATCGCCGGCCTGCTGGAAAGGTCGATGCGGGATATCACACCGTTCGCCATGGCGGTGAATGTGAACCTGAAGCAAAGCACCTTTGCGCAACTGGCGTCGAAATGGGCGGGCATGGGCACGGCGCCTGCGGCGGACGCATGGGCGGAAACGGATTCCGATGCCCCGGCCATACTGGAAGCGGCCGCGCTGCATGAGCACGCGGCCATCTTCGACGCGGAACCCGGCGGCCCCTCGCAACGCACGACCGCGGCGGTCCAGTCCGTCCTCACTGCCGGACTGCAGGACGTCAGCAACTCGCTGATCGACGACAGCATGTCCGTCAACGACATCTTGCGCATGATCCTCGAAGCTATGTACAGCGGCATGGGTTTCGCGCACGTGGTGCTATGCATCAAGGATGGCCGCCACAACACGATGTGCGGCAAATTCGGTTTCGGCGATGGCGTGCAGGGCCTGATCAGGGCCTTTGATTTCTCGCTGGCGGCGCAGCCGGATGTGTTCCTGGTTGCACTGCAGAACAACGCCGATATCCTCATCACCGACATCGACGATCCGAAAATCGCGACGCGGATTCCGGCGTGGTACCGGCAGCATATTCCGGCGCGCACCTTCGTGCTGTTCCCGATCATCGTCAAAGGCAAGCCGATCGGCCTGATCTACGCCGACCGCCCGCAGCCCGGCGACATCGCAATTCCCGAGAAAGAGCTTTCCCTGCTCAAGTCGCTGCGCAACCAGGCCGTGCTGGCGATCAGGCAGTCTTTGTGATCATCCTAAAAACCGCAGTTGACCGCTCATCACCCTTGCAAACGCCGCATGAATACAAGATTGAGTGCCTTCAATGCCGTTCACCCGGTGGGTGAGTCCGCTACACGCCCGATGGCACGCCTGCTTGTGCGCCTGCCTTTGTACCCGCAAGGAGTAGGCCGGATTCGTAAAGCCGCTAAAGCGGCAACGACTCCGCTCTCGCGCCTCCTTGCGGGCCTCGGCCCGCGGCGTCGTTGCTTCGCGGCAGACACCCGATCAGACGCACCCTCGGGCGCGTCCAACTCCGATTTCTAGGATCATCGGGCGCCGCTGCGCGAAACCCGCACAGCGGAATTCGGCATAATGACGCGATGATGCCTTTCCGAATCGTCCGCCATCTTCTCACCGGCCTGCTGCTTGCATGCCTTGTCGCGTCCGTCCATGCCGACGGGCTTCCCGCCGCCTTCATCGATGCACTGAAACAGGCCGGCATTCCGCTCGATCATGTGGCGGTGGTGGTGCAGCCACTGGACGCAGCGGCGCCCGTGCTCAGCCACAATGCCGAAGCGGCGCTGAATCCGGCCTCGGTGATGAAGCTGGCGACCAGCTTTGCGGCGCTGAACCAGCTCGGCCCCGGCTACGCGTGGTCGACCGATGTCTGGGCGGACGGCGTCATCGCGAACGGCGTACTGAGCGGCGACCTCGTCATCAAGGGCCATGGCGATCCCACCCTGACACTGGAACGGATATGGCTGTTGCAGCGCGAACTGCGCGCCCGCGGGGTGCGCCACATCCACGGCAATCTGGTGCTCGATCTCAGCCATTTCGAGCTGCCGGCAATCGACCCCGGCGCCTTCGACGATGAGCCGCTGGCCCTGTACAACGCCGCGCCGGGGCCGCTGGTGGCCAACTTCAACGCGACGACGCTGCGCCTGAAGCCGGACGGAGAACAGGTGCTGATCGTGCCGGACATCGCGTTGCCGGGGGTGACGCTGACCTCGCGCCTGGTACTGACCGATGGCGTGGAATGCAACGGCTGGAAGGATGCGCTCACCCCTGCCATCCCCGACCCCGAACGCCTTGAACTGGTGGTGAGTGGGCCCTATCCGCGCGGCTGCGGCGAGCAGGCCTGGGCGCTGAACCTGTTCGAGCCAGCCGCAACCTTCGATTTCATTTTTCGCGGGCTGTGGGCGGAGTCGGGCGGCACGCTGACCGGCGCGACGCTGCCGGGGATGGCGCCCGGCACCGAGCCGTTGCTGAAATTTGCCTCGAAGCCGCTGACCGATGCGCTTATCCGCCTCAACAAACATTCCAACAATCTGATGACGCGCAACCTGTTCCTGACGCTCGGCGCGGAAAGATACGGCGCACCGGCGACGCTGGAAAAAGGCGCACAGGCGGTGCGCGAGATGCTGGCGCAGCGCGGCGTGCCGACTCGCAAGCTGGTGCTGGAAAACGGCTCCGGGCTGTCGCGCATCGAGCGCATCAGCGCGGATGCGCTGAACCAGTTGCTGCGGGCCGCCTACAACAGCCCACTGCACGCCGAATTCCAGTCGGCACTGCCGATTGCCGCCAGCGACGGCACCCTGAAGCGGCGCTTCAACGGCAGTGCATTCAGCGGCAGCGCGCATCTCAAAACCGGCTCCCTGCGCGGCGTCAGCGCGCTGGCCGGCTATGTGTACACCTTGAACGGCCAGCGCGTCAGCTTCGTCATGCTGGTCAACCACGCCAACGCGCGCCGCAGCGAGGCGGCGCAGCGCGCCCTGCTGGAGTGGGTGCATACGATGCCACACGGGCTTCAGCCCGTAGTGGATCGGAGCACCCCGCAGGGAGGCAAGAACCGGATAGCCGAAGAGGAAGAGGGTGCGCGATGAACCCCGGCTGCCGCGTGATGGGCCTGTTTCTGGTGCTGCTGGCGCTGTTCCAGGCGCTGCCGGTGGCGGTGGAGGCCTGGCAGGCCCAGCAATGGCCGGGCACGCTATCGGAATGGCTGCGGCTGGCGCTGCTGCCGGGCGCGCTGTGGCTGTACCTGCGCTACTTCAGCATCCTCGGCTGCCGCCGGTGCGAGAACGACGATAAAACATAGGCAGCGCTATTCGGGCTGCAACAGATCGATCCTGAAGCTATCTTCGTAGGGCGGAACATTGCATTCGATGACGTCCGTGGGGGCGACATCGAGACGGACGCCGACGATGTCGGTGCGCACCGGCAGTTTCGCCGCGCCGCGGTCCACCAGCACCACCGTGCGGATCTCGGCCGGCTGTCGGCACGCCAGATATTCCACCGCGCGCAGCATGGAATGCCCGCGATACATCACGTCGTCGACCGCCAGCACGGTGTGATCCGCGAGATCGAGCGTGGCGTGGACGGGGTTTTCGGTCAGCCGGGTTTCGGGATAGAGCAGTGTGAGGTCGTCGGCATAGCGCTTGATCTGCAGGTCCAGCCGCACGCAGTCCACGAGACCATAGGTCTCGGCCAGGCATGCCTGCAGCCGGTCGGCCAGGGGCGCGCCGCGCCGCAGGATGCCGACAATCGCAACCTGCGTGCGCCCGGTCAGCAGGCCGGCCGCCTGGCGCGCCATGTCGGTGACGATGGCGTCGAGCTGTGAGGGGGTGTAGAGACAGGTGCGTCGGCCCTGGGGCTTGTTTGTCATGGCCGCGCCCGCCTGCCGGATTCGGGGGTGATCATGCAGTCGCCTCGGCGACCTGGTTGGCCCAGGACATGGCCTCGATTTCTGCCATGGTCAGATCCGGCAGCGACAGGCCGCCGCATTGCGCCAGCAGCGAAAGCGTGCGGCTGAGGTCGTGATGCTCGACGCTTTCGACCAGTTGCAGCAAGGCGCCCATTTCGCCTTCGCGCCGCAGCAGGGCGGCGGCCAGGCGCTCGCCCAGGCCCAACTCGCCGACGATGTCGGCCAGCGGCCTGTCGATCAGGACGTCGATCAGCGACAGAATCCCGGCCATGAACGCCTCGTCGCAGTAATAGGCGCCACAGTAATCAGCGTCACGGCATTCGACACCGGACCGCTGTTTGCCGGCCAGCAGTTCCATCATCCTGCCGCGCGTGGCGGCCAGCAACAGCAGCGGGCTGGGATACGGCGCGCCGGCCTGCAGGGTGAACAAAAGCAACTGCAGCCAGCGTTGCAGCTGTTTGCGGCCGAGCACCATGATCGCCTGCGAGACCGAGGCGATGCTGTACCGGACGCCGCTGGCCACCGAGTTCACCAGCCGCATCAGGTTGTAGGTCAGGCTGGGGTGCTGTTTGAATATCTGTTCGATCTGCTGCGTGTCGGCATCGCGCAGCACCAGCCCCAGCAATTGGGTGAGCGCCACCTGGGCGGGGTCGGCGCGCCTGGCGGAAAGCACCGAGGGCCGCGCGAAGTAATAACCCTGGAACAGGTCGAAGCCGAGCGTCTGGCAATAGGCGGCCTGCTCGGCGCTGTCGACCTTTTCGGCCAGCAGCTTCACCGGCCATTGCTTCAGCTGGCTGACCGCCGCCCGCAGTTCATCCTGGGTATGCAGCAACAAATCCACCTTGACGATGTCGACCAGCGCCAGCAGCGGAAGGTAACTGTCGTCGTACACAAAATCGTCCAGCGCCAGCGCGAAGCCCAGCAGCTTGAGCGTGCGGCAGCGTTCGATCACGGCCTCGGTGACGATGATGGTTTCGAGCAGCTCCAGCACCACCTGTTCCCTGGGCAGCAGTTCCACCAGGTCCGACAGCAGCATGTCGGCGCTGACGTTGATGAATCCCAGTTGTGTGCCGAGCACGGTCTGCACGCCCATCTCGCTGAACGCGTGATGGATGACGCTGGCGGTTGCCTGCATGTCGTCGCTGACGGTCACGCTGGATGTGTTGGCGGTACGAAACAGCAGCTCATACGCGACGATGCGCTGGTCGCGGTCGAGAATAGGCTGGCGGCCCAGAAAAATATCGTTGACCGCCATGCTTACAGACCCAGGTCTTTCCACAGCGCGTCGACGCGCGCCTTCACCGCTGCATCCATCACGATCGGCGTGCCCCACTCGCGGCTGGTTTCGCCCGGCCATTTGTTGGTGGCATCGATGCCCATCTTGCTGCCCAGTCCGGAAACCGGACTGGCAAAGTCGAGGTAGTCGATCGGCGTGTTCTCCACCAGCAGCGTGTCGCGCGACGGATCGACGCGGGTGGTGAGCGCCCACATGACTTCCTTCCAGTCGCGCACGTTCACGTCGTCGTCGGTGACGATGATGAACTTGGTGTACATGAACTGGCGCAGGAAGCTCCACGCGCCGAACATCACCCGCTTGGCGTGACCGGGGTAGGCCTTCTTCATGCTGACCACCGCCATGCGGTAGGAGCAGCCCTCGGGCGGCAGGTAGAAGTCGGAAATTTCGGGGAACTGCTTCTGCAAGAGCGGCACGAACACTTCGTTCAGCGCCACGCCAAGAATCGCCGGCTCGTCCGGCGGCTTGCCGGTGTAGGTGCTGTGGTAAATCGGGTCGCGCCGCATCGTGATGCGCTCGACGGTGAACACCGGAAAAGTTTCCTGCTCGTTGTAGTAGCCGGTGTGGTCGCCAAATGGCCCTTCAAGGGCCATCTCATAAGCGTGGCGGCCTTCCAGCGCGGGATCGCAAGGCAGGATCACGCCTTCGAGCACGATCTCGGCGGAGGCCGGCACCTGCAGCTCGCTACCGAGGCATTTCACCACTTCGGTCTTGGCGCCGCGCAGCAAGCCGGCGAACTGGTATTCGGAAAGCGAATCCGGCACCGGGGTGACCGCGCCGAGGATGGTCGCCGGGTCGGCGCCGAGCGCCACCGCAAGGGGAAACGGCTCGCCCGGATGCGCCAGCGTGTGCTCGCGAAAATCCAGCGCGCCGCCGCGGTGCGCCAGCCAGCGCATGATGAGCTTGTTCGGTGCGAGCACCTGCTGGCGATAGATGCCGAGGTTCTGCCGTTTCTTGTGCGGACCTTTCGTAACGGTCAGCCCCCAGGTGATCAGCGGCGCCACGTCGCCCGGCCAGCAGTGCTGGATCGGCAGGCGGCTCAAGTCCACATCGGCGCCTTCCCACACAATCTCCTGGCACGGCGCGCTCCGTACTTCCTTCGGGGCCATGTTCAAAACCTGCTTCAGAACCGGCCACTTGTCCCAGGCGTCGCGCAGGCCCTTCGGCGGCTCGGGCTCCTTCAGGTAGGCCAGCAGCTTGCCGACTTCGCGCAGCCGGCTCGGGTCGTCCTCGCCCATGCCCAGCGCCACCCGCTTGACCGTGCCGAACAGGTTGGCCAGCACCGGAATGGTGCTGCCCTTCGGGTTCTCGAACAGCAGCGCCGGGCCGCCGACGCGCAGCACGCGGTCGGCGATTTCGGTCATTTCCAGTTTGGGATCGACTTCGACGGCGATGCGTTTGAGCTCGCCCATTTTTTCAAGTTGCGCGATGAAATCGCGCAGGTCGCGGTAGATCATGGGAGGGGGGGCAGGCGGGTTGCGGCGTCAGTCGACGGTTTCGAACAGGGTAACGACCTTGGTCACGCCCGACGTGGTGCGTGCAATGTCGGTGGCGACCCTGGCTTCGGTCGGCGTCAGCAGCCCCATCAGGTAGACCACGCCGGACTCGGTCACCACCTTGACCTTGGTACCGGGCACACGTTTTTCGCCCAGCAGGCGCGTCTTGACGTTGCCGGTGATGGCGCTGTCGTTGGCCCGTGCGGTGAACGAGGTGACGCCCGAAATGCCGAGTTCGTTGAACACCGTGCGCACCTCGGGAACACCCTTGACGACCTCGCTGGCGCGCGAGCGGGTGGTTTCGTCCGGCACCTGGCCGGTCAACAGCACCTGGCGGTTGTAGCTGGTCACGGAGATGTTGCCGGTTTTTTCCGGGATGGCTTCACCCAGGCGGCTCATTGCACGCAATTCGATTTCCTGGTCGCCGACGAACACGCCGGTGGTGCGGCGGTCGAGCACCGCCGCCGTACCCGTGGCGGCGCCGCCTACGGCGACCGCGGCACATCCATGCAACTGCGACAGCGCCACACCCGCCAGCGCGATATAAATCAGTTTGTTCATTCCTCAACTCCCAGTAAAACGCTGTCCACCGCATCGCACAAGCAATGGATGGCCAGCATATGGACTTCATGAATGCGCGCCGCGGATTCGGCGGGCACGCTGAGGAAGACGTCGTCTTCCTGCATTTGTTCCCCCAGCACGCCGCCGCCATTCCCGGTCAGGGCGATCACCGGCATGCTGCGCGCGTGGGCGGCGGCCACCGCCTGCAGCACGCTGGGCGAGTTGCCGCTGCTGGAAATCGCCAACAGCAGGTCGCCCGGCTGCCCCAGCGCCTTCACCTGGCGCGCAAATACCTGATCGTAGGCGAAGTCGTTGGCGATCGAGGTCAGGGTGGCTGTGTCGGCGGTCAGGGCAATCGCCGCCAGGCCGGGGCGCTCCTGCTCGAAGCGGTTGATCATGTGGGCGGCGAAATGCTGCGCATCCGCTGCCGAACCGCCGTTGCCGCAGGCCAGGATTTTTCCGCCCTGCGCGAGGCAATGCACCATGTGACGCACGGCCTGCTCAATCGCCGGAACAAGCGCCCCGGCAGCATCCAGCTTGATCTGTGCCGAGGCCTGGAAATGACCGAAAATTCTGTCGTGTAGAGGCATGAGGGCGCACGATTATGAAACATTCGAGCCCGGATTATCCCACATCGTCGAAAGCGTTTTTGATCCAGTCCGAGACGCTATCGCCGGACAACGCCACCACGTCGAAGCGGCACGGCGGCAGCGTTTTCAGCGTGGTCAGGTACTGGCGCGCGGCGGCCAGCAGCTTTCTCTGCTTGGCCGGCGTCACGCTGGCGGCGGCACCGCCGAAATCGCTGCGGCTGCGCAGCCGCACCTCGACGAACACACGGGTGGGGCCGTCCTGCATGATGAGGTCGATCTCGCCGAAGCGGCAGCGCCAGTTGCGCGTGACGAGCTTCAGGCCGTGCGTTTGCAGGAAGGCCTCGGCGCGCGATTCGGCGGATTGCCCGAGCAGGGATCTCAAGCTTGGCGCCCCAGTTGATCGCTCATCATCCTTTGGATCACCTTATAAATTTCAGCTTTATCGACTTTGGTACGCGCAACATTCGGGTGGGACCGCTACACACCTGAACTGGGGAGCCAAGGTTGAACATCTGCGACAATGACGGCCCATGAACGAAGCGACCCATCATACCCGCCTGCCGCCCGCGCTCTATGTCGTCGCCACGCCGATCGGCAACCTCGGCGACATCACGCTGCGTGCGCTCGACACGCTGAAATGCGTCGACCGCGTGGCGGCGGAAGACACCCGCGTGTCGGGGCAGCTGCTGGCGCATTTCGACATCAGAAAACCGCTGGTGTCGATCCGCGAGCACAACGAGCGCGCCGCCGCCGACAAGGTGATCGCGTGGATCGCCGCCGGCGAGGCAGTAGCCTACGTGTCGGACGCCGGCACACCCGCGGTGTCCGACCCCGGCGCGCGGCTGGTGGCGGCGGTGCGTGCGGCGGGGCTGACGGTAGTGCCGATCCCCGGCGCCGCGGCGGTGACCACGGCGCTGTCGGTTGCCGGCATCGAATCCGGGCAGTGGCTGTTCCACGGTTTCCTGCCGCCCAAATCCGGCGCGCGCCGTGCGCAACTGCAAACCCTGGCGGCGCTGCCGGCGGCACTGGTTTTTTACGAGGCGCCGCACCGCATCGAGGAGACGCTGGCCGACATGGCGACGGTGCTGGACGGCGCCCGACCGGTGACACTGGCACGCGAGCTCACCAAGCGCTTCGAGAGCATCGTTACCCTGCCGCTCGCCGAGGCGCCCGCCTGGCTCGCCGCCGACCCCAACCACGTACGCGGCGAATTCGTCGTCGTCGTGCATCCGCCGGCCGCCGCCGCCGCGATGGTCGATACCGAAGCGATGCGCGTGCTCGACGTGCTGCTGGGCGAGCTACCGCCGACGCTGGCGGCCAGGCTGGCGGCAAAAATCACCGGCCGCAGCAAGGCCGAACTCTATAAAATGACTTTGGCACTCAAGCCGCAGGCTCAAGACGACGCATGACCGACACCCTCACTCTCATCCGCCCCGACGACTGGCACATTCATTTCCGCGACGGCGCCGCGATGCGGAGCGTGCTGCCCGACACTGCGCGCGTGTTCGGCCGCGCCATCGCCATGCCCAACCTGCGGCCGCCGCTGGTCAACGTGGCCGATGCGGCGGCGTACCGCGAGCGCTTGCTGGCAGCCGCGCGCGGCACCGCGTTCGAGCCGCTGATGACGCTCTACCTCACCGACAACACGACGCCTGCGGAAATCCGCCGCGCGCGGGCAAGCGGCTTCGTCCATGCGGTGAAGTATTACCCGGCCGGGGCGACCACCAATTCGGATTCCGGCGTCACCGAACTCGCCAAGGCGTACCAGGCCATCGCGGCGATGGAAGAAACCGGCATGCCGCTCTTGCTGCACGGCGAAGTGGTCGATCCCGAGGTCGACGTATTCGACCGCGAAGCGGTATTCATCGAGCGCCACCTGATCCCGCTGCTGCGCGATTTTCCCCAGCTCAAAATCGTGCTCGAACACATCACCACGCGCCAGGCCGCCGAGTTCGTTGCTAGCGCGCCGGCCAACGTCGCCGCCACCGTCACCGTGCATCACCTGCTGTACAACCGCAACGCCATGTTCAAGGGCGGCATCCGTCCGCACATGTATTGCCTGCCGGTGCTGAAACGCGAACAGCATCGCCAGGCGCTGGTCGCCGCAGCCATCTCCGGCAATCCCAAGTTCTTTCTCGGCACCGATTCCGCCCCGCATGCCGTGAGCGCCAAGGAAACCGCCTGCGGCTGCGCCGGCATCTATACCGCGCATGCCGCGATCGAACTCTATGCCGAAGCGTTCGAGGACGCCGGCGCGCTCGACAAACTCGAAGCCTTCGCCAGCTTCCACGGCGCCGACTTCTACGGCCTGCCGCGCAACACCGATACCATCACCCTCAAACGCGAAAGCTGGGACGCGCCGGCCCGCCTCAAAATGGGCGAGGAAAGCCTGGTGCCGCTGCGCGCGGGCGAAGCCATCTACTGGCGCGTCGTCGCATAAATTGGTATTCGATGGGCTAATTTTTGAAGGCCGCCCGTTGCTCAGCGAGTAGGCGTTGGTCATCGTAGGGGCAATGCCCGCAGTTGGCCAAGACCAGATATCTGAGTTAGCCATCCCTTGGACCCGCTTGTGGCCGGCGGTTGCCTTTGGGAGTAGGCGCCTGAAAGCGGCTGTTGAGCATCCAGCAAAATTTGCTACCGCCGGCTTACGGGCATCACGTCGAATTCACACAATCGGCCAATAGCCGTTACTGGCGGAGCAGTAAAATGCGATACTTAGGTGGCCGGTGTGGATCCATCAGTGGTCGGTCGTGAAATTGACGCGTACTTCTGTTGATCGGCCAGGCTGGCACACAAGCCTTGCACACTTGCCTACAATGAAGTTGTTTTTAAAGGAATTGGGCGCATCTCATGAAAAAAATCATTGCTTCTTTTAGCGCCCTTGTATTTGGCCTCAGCGGTCTTTCAGGCTGTGCCAATATGACCGAAACTCAAAAAACCTCCGGCACAGGTGCGGGGATTGGCGCAGTTGCCGGAGCGGTAATTGGCGCCGCGACAGCCGGCGGACACACGGGCAAAAGCGCCGCGACCGGCGCGGCTATCGGCGCGGCAGTGGGTGCGGGTGGCGGTTATCTGTGGTCGAAGCACATGGAAAAACAAAAGGTCGAGATGGAGCAGGCGACCCAGGGAACCGGCATAAGCGTGAGCCAGACCGCCGACAACCAGCTCAAGCTGGACATCCCGAGCGATGTTTCGTTTGACACGAACCGCTATGAGATCAAATCGAACCTGCGTCCGATCCTTGATCGCTTCGCCACCACCCTGAATCAAAACCCGGTAACAATGGTGACCATCATCGGCCACACGGACAGCACTGGCACGGATGCGATCAATAATCCGCTTGCGGTCAATCGCGCCGCCTCGACGCGCGATTACCTCGTTGCTCGCGGGGTGGCGACAAACCGTATCGCAATCGATGGTCGCGGTTCGCGCGAACCGATCGCTGACAATAACACGGTGGAAGGCCGTGCGAAGAACCGCCGCGTCGAGATTTTCGTGGCAGAACCCGTACGCTGACGACAGCTTATTCGGGCAATCTGGCTTTATTCACGCCGGGGCATTTCTAGCCAATGGCCGGTGTGCGGTGCATAGCGGACCAAGTTGACCAGAACCCTTCATCGCCTTTGGCCGATGAGCAGGTGAGTGACGAGTTCATCGACTGACGGTTTCGGGTCGGAGAGCCATTGCGACAGCCAAGGCAGGCCGGTTTGGGTTGTACAAAATCAGGTGCCGGTCCGGGATCGCCAGGATGTGCGCCAGGGGCGGTTCCCGCGCTGACCGGGTAAAGGCCTTATAATCCCGGTGGGGAAGCCGATCAGACAATCGCTGCCACGCAAGTGGGAGAGGAAAGTCCGGGCTCCACAGAGCAGGATGCCGGCTAACGGCCGGACGCCGCGAGGCGAGGAATAGGGCCACAGAGACGAGCGTATTAAGTTACGGTGAAACGCGGTAACCTCCATCCGGAGCAACACCAAATAGGCAGACGATGACGCGGCTCGCCGAGTCTGCGGGTAGGTGGCTGGAGCCGGTCAGCAATGACCGGCCTAGAGGAATGGTTGTCCACGACAGAACCCGGCTTATCGATTGACTTTCCCACTTTTCATGCAATTCAAATACTTAGCGTTTTTATCTAAAAAAATAGATAGGGTTCATCGCTAAGTCACGGTTTTTCCAGAAACTTATCCACAACCAAAAACCACCCCTAAGTCCTTGAGGCATAGGGGTTTTTTTGTGTCTGTCGGCTTGACCCTCACAAAACTATCCCCTATAGTGGGTGTAAGTGGTGATTAGTGGGAGGCTGTGGGAGAATGCGCCCAGCCAAACACGGCCAAATCTAATTTCAATAATGGGGGAGCGCATGTTTCGGGGGGTCGCAACGGTCAGTCTGGACAGCAAGAACCGGCTCGTGGTGCCGGCGCGCTACCGTGACGCCCTCCTGGTGAATGGCGGCGGGCGCGTGGTGATCACCGCCGACCCCAGCCAGTGCCTGCTGCTCTACCCCCTGCCCGAGTGGGAGCCGATCGAGAAAAAGCTCAACGGCCTGTCCGACTTCAATCCCCGCACCCGCAGTCTCAAACAATTGCTCGTCGGCTATGCGCACGACATGGACATGGACAGCGCCGGTCGCGTGCTGCTGCCGCCGATGCTGCGCAAGTTCGCCGATCTGGATAAAAGCGTGGTGATGGTGGGCCAGGGCAGCAAGGTGGAGTTGTGGAACGAGGCGCGCTGGGAGGCGCAGGTGGCGCAGGCGCTGACCTTCAGCGACGACGCCCTGCCGCCCGAACTGGAAGGCTTTACGTTGTGATGGAGACCGCCCATGTGCCGGTGCTGGCACAGGAGGCGGTGGCAGCGCTGACGATCAGGCCTGATGGCATTTATGTCGACGCCACCTTCGGACGCGGCGGCCATAGCCGGTTGATCCTGGCGCAACTGGGGCCGGACGGACGCCTGATCGCGCTGGATCGCGATCCGGACGCCATCCGCGCGGGTGCGGCGCTGCAGGATGCGCGGCTGACGCTGGTGCGAAGCGCGTTTTCGCGGCTGGGCGCGGTGCTCGATGAAATGGGTTTGACGCAGGTGGACGGAATTTTGCTGGACATCGGGGTGTCGTCGCCGCAGCTCGATGATGCGACGCGCGGATTCAGCTTCCGCTTCGATGCGCCGCTCGACATGCGCATGGATCCAGGAAGCGGACTGTCGGCGGCGGACTGGCTGGCGACGGCGGAAGAGGGGGAAATCAGTGAAGTCATCCGCACCTATGGGGAAGAGCGGTTTGCTAAATCGATTGCGCGCGCGATTGTTGCGGCACGCCAGGAAGCAGCCATCCGCAGCACCGGGCAGCTGGCGAACCTCATCGCCGCGACGATCAAAAAGCGCGAGCCGGGGCAACACCCGGCGACCCGCAGCTTCCAGGCTATACGGATTTACATCAACCGCGAACTGGAAGAACTGAGTGCCGTACTACCGCAATGTGTGGACAAACTGAAGCCCGGCGGCCGGCTCGCGGTCATCAGCTTTCATTCGCTGGAAGACCGCATTGTCAAACGCTTCATGCGCGACGAGGCGATGGGCGAGCAGGCGCCGCGCCGCCTGCCGATTCAGGCCGCCATGCTGAAACCGGGACGCTTGAGGCTGGCGGGCCGCGCCCAGCGTGCGACAGGCGCCGAAGTGGCGGCCAACCCGCGTGCGCGCAGTGCCGTATTGCGGGTGGCGGAACGGGTGGCTGAGGCATGAGCCGGCTCAATGCCATTCTGGTGCTGGCGCTGGTGGCCTGCGCGCTGGCGGTGATCCAGTCGCAGCACCGCTCGCGCACGTATTTTGTGGAACTGGAACGCCTGAAGAAGCAGGCGCACGGGCTGGACGAGCAATGGGGAAAACTGCAGCTGGAGCAGGGCACCTGGGCCAACCCGGCGCGGGTCGATACGCTCGCACGTACCCGGCTCGGCCTGATTGCGCCACCGCATGATCGTGTGCGCGTCGAAACGCTGGTGAGTGCTCCATGAATTACCACTCAAAGAAATTGCTCAAGCTCAATCTTGCGCCCTGGCGCATGGCGACAGTGGGCAGCCTGCTGCTTGCCGGGCTGGCGGTGGTGGCGGGGCGGGCGTTTTATCTGCAGGGCATCAATACCGACTATCTGCAGGGCAAAGGCGATGCGGTGGCCAACCGCAACCTCACGCTGCCCGCACATCGCGGTCAGGTGTCGGACCGCAACGGCCAGTTGCTGGCGATCAGCACGCCGGTCGAATCCCTGTGGGCGCGCCCGGACGAACTCAAGCTGTCCGACGGCGAGCGCGCGCAGCTGGCCAGGGTGCTCGGCATGTCGACCCAGGAACTCACAAAAACGCTGGCGCGCAAGACACACGGCGAATTCAGCGTACGACGCCCGGTGACGCCGGAGCAGGCGGTTAAAATCGCCACAATGGGGGTGCCGGGCCTGTATCTGCGGCGCGAATTCCGCCGCTATTACCCGGCAGGCGAAGTGGCGGCGCACGTGGTCGGCTTCACCAACGTGGACGATCTCGGCCAGGAGGGTGTCGAGCGCGCCTATCAGGACTGGCTGGCCGGCCGCGAGGGCCAGCGCCACATTCAGCGCGATCGCCGCGGCAACACCATCCGTGACCTGGCGCCGATCCAGACTGCGCAGATGGGCGGCAACCTGGCGCTGTCGCTCGATCTGAACATCCAGTATCTGGCGCACCGGGAACTGGCGGCGGCGATCGTTGCGCTCAAGGCCAAAGGCGGCAGCGTGGTGGTGCTCGACGCCAAAACCGGCGAGATTCTCGCGCTGGCCAACCAGCCGATCTTCAATCCCAACAACCGTCGCAACTACAAGCCGGGGCCGATGCGCAACCGCGCGGTGATCGACACCTTCGAGCCGGGCTCCACCATCAAGCCCTTCGTCGCGGCGGCGGTGCTGGAGCGCGGCCTGTATCGCCCAGACAGCGTCATCGACACGCCGGAAACCTGGCGCGTCGGCGCCAAGCTGGTACGCGACAGCCACCCGCATCCCCAGTTGACGGTGAGCGAAATCATCCAGAAATCGAGCAATGTCGGCGCGGTGAAGCTGGCCATGTCGCTGACTCCGCAGCAATACTGGGAGGTGCTGCACCGTTCCGGCTTTGGCCAGCTGCCGGGCTCGGGCTTCCCCGGCGAGACCGCCGGGCGCTTGCGCGATGCCGCCACCTGGAAGCCGATCGAGCACGCCACCATGGCGTATGGCTACGGCCTGTCGGTCAGCCTGTTGCAGCTGACCCGCGCCTATATGGCCTTTGCCAACGACGGCGAAGTGATGCCGCTGTCGTTCCTCAAGCGCGAACCGCAGGAAATTGCCGGTGAGCGGGTGTTCTCTCCAGGGGTGGCGCGCAAAGTGCGCGCCATGCTGGAAACGGTGACGCAGGAAGGCGGCACCGGCATGCTCACCCAGGTGCCGGGCTATCGCGTAGCCGGCAAGACCGGCACCGCGCACAAGGTGGTCGACGGCCGCTACGCACCCGATATCTTTCTGTCTTCCTTCGTTGGCATGGCGCCGGCATCCAACCCGCGCCTCATCATCGGCGTGGTGATCGACGAGCCGTCCGGCGGGGTGTATTACGGCGGCAGCACGGCCGGCCCGGTGTTTGCGCAGGTGATGGCCGCCAGCCTGCGCCAGCTCGCGGTGCCGCCGGATGCGCCGGAAACCGCGACGCGGATGACGCAGAACACGCCAGCCGTGGTGGCGCGCGCGGGAGGGGGCGCGTGATGGCGAGCACCCAAAAGAGCACAAGCTCCGGCCTGGCCGCATCGCAGGCGATCCGGGAATCCGTGCCGCACATTCTGGAACGGCTCGGCATCGACGTTACCGAACTCGTCAACAACAGCCGCAAGGCCATGCCGGGCACGGTGTTCGCCGCCTATCCCGGGGAGACGCGTGACGGCCGCGACTTCATCGCGCCGGCGGTGGCGCAGCGCATCGACGGCGTGTTGTGGGAAGCCGACCACTACCAGTGGGATCCCGCCCTTGATGTGCCCAACGCCGGCGTACTCGACCTGAAAACCCGCATCGGCGAAATCGCCGCCCACGTCTACGGCGAGCCTTCGCGCGCGCTGCACATGGTCGGCGTTACCGGCACCAACGGCAAAACCTCGGTGGCGCACTGGGTGGCGCAGGCGTTCACGCAGCTGGGGCGCAAAACCGCCGTCATCGGCACCGTCGGCAACGGCTTCCCCGCCGCGCTCACCCCCGCGCTCAACACCACGCCCGACGCCATCGACCTGCAGCAGCGCCTCGCACACTATCGGCAGCAGGGCGCGGCAGCGTGCGCGATGGAGGTGTCATCGCACGGCCTGGTACAGGGACGGCTCAACGGCATGTCTTTCAACGTTGCGGTACTGACCAACCTGTCGCGCGACCATCTCGACTACCACGGCGACATGGACAACTATGCCGATGCCAAGGCGCGGCTGTTCAGCTGGCCGGGGCTGGAGTGGGTGGTGGTCAACGTCGACGATGCCTTCGGCCAGCGGCTGGAGGCGGAGACACGGCCGGCGCGCGTCGCCGGCTATGGCTTCCAGCGCGGCGCCGTGGTGGGCGAAAAGCTGCGCTTGTCGCAGGCGGGCCTGCACCTCGCGGTGCGCACCGACTGGGGCAATGCCGAGATCGACGCGCCACTGTTGGGCCGTTTCAACGCCACCAACCTGCTCGCCGTGCTCACTACCCTGCTGGTCTCCGACGTGAAGCTGGACGATGCCTGCCAGGCGCTGGCGCACATCACGCCGCCGCCGGGGCGGATGCAAACCCTTGGCGGCAATGCACATCCGCTGGTGGTGGTGGACTACGCCCACACTCCCGACGCGCTGGAGAAAGCACTTGCCACCCTGCGTGAAATCGTCAGCGGCGGGCGGCTGATCTGCGTCTTCGGCTGCGGCGGCAACCGCGACAAGGGCAAACGCCCGCTGATGGGGCAGGCCGCCGCCGCGGGCGCCGACGAAGTCTGGATCACCAGCGACAACCCGCGCAACGAAGACCCGCGCCACATCATCGACGACATCCTGGCGGGAGCCGGCAGCAAGCCGCACGTCGAACCGGATCGCGCGCGCGCAATTTTCGAGGCCATCGGCGGCGCGCATCACGGCGACGTGGTGGTGATCGCCGGCAAGGGCCATGAGGATTACCAGGAAGTCGCCGGCGCGCGATTGCCGTTCTCCGACGTGGCGGTTGCCAGAAAAGCCCTGGAGGCGTGGACTTAAGATGGTCATGATGCAACTCTCCGAAGCCGCCGCCATGCTCGGCGTGCCGTTTGACGGTGCGGACGCCGAGGTGCTGCGCGTTTGCACCGACAGCCGCCGCATCCAGCCGGGCGATCTCTTCTTCGCGCTGCGCGGCGAAAAGTTTAACGGCGGCACTTTCGCCGCCCAGGCCTTGCAGCAGGGCGCGGCCGGCGTGGTGCTGGACGCCGTGCAGGCACCCGAACTTGCCGCCATCCGCGTCGACGACACCCGCCTCGCACTCGGCAGGCTGGCCGCCGCCTGGCGCCGGCGCTTTGCGATTCCGGTCATCGCCATCACCGGCAGCAACGGCAAGACCACGGTGAAGGAAATGCTGGCGGCCATCCTGCAGGTGGAAACCGGCTCCGACGCGGCCGTGCTGAAGACCGAAGGCAACCTCAACAACGACATCGGGCTGCCGCTGATGCTGCTGCGCCTGCGCGGGACGCATCAGTTTGCGGTGCTGGAAATGGGCATGAACCACGCGGGCGAAATCGACTACCTGACGCGGCTGGCGCGGCCGGACGTGGCGCTGGTCAACAACGCAATGACCGCGCACGTCGGCTTTCTCGGCTCGATCGAAAATATCGCCCGCGCCAAGGGCGAAATCTTCAACGGCCTGACGGATGCCGGCATTGCGGTGTTCAACGCCGACGACCCGCATGCCGGGTTGTGGCGCGAATCCAACGCGCGGCGCTGCATCGTCGATTTCGGCATCAGGCAGCCGGCCTCGGTGCGCGGGCAATACCAGCCCCGCGATTTCGGTTCGGCGCTTGCCGTCACCCTGCCCCACGCCTGCCTCGAGATCGCCCTGCAGGTGCCGGGCGAGCACAACGCGATGAACGCGCTCGCCGCCGCCGCCGCCGCCTTCGCGCTCGACGTCAGCCTCCGCAGCATCGACGCCGGGCTGTCCGGCTTCACCGGCGTCAAGGGGCGCCTGCAAAGGAAGCCCGCGCTGCACGGCAGCACCTTCATCGACGACACCTACAACGCCAATCCCGATTCGGCGAAAGCGGCGCTGGCGGTGCTGGCGCAGCAACCCGGCAGGAAGGTGCTGGTGCTGGGCGACATGGGCGAACTGGGCGCGGATGCGGTCACCATGCACGCCCAGATCGGACAGGCCGCGCGCGCGGCGGGCGTCGACCGCCTGCTTGCGCTGGGCGATTTGTCGAAGGAGACCGTTGCCGCGTTCGGCGCCGGCGCGATGTACTTCGAGCGCATCCAGGAACTTCTCGCCGAACTCGAAAACGAACTCGCGCCCGGCACCACCGTGCTGGTGAAAGGTTCGCGCTTCATGCAGATGGAGCGCGTGGTGCAGAGCTTCATGGAAGACCCGGTGGCCTCGGCACCCGGGCAAGAAGGACACTGACATGCTCCTGTGGCTGTTTCAATATATGGGTCAGGACATCCGCGCATTCAATGTCTTCAACTACCTGACGCTGCGCACGGTGATGGCGACACTTACTGCGCTGACGATTTCCTTCGTCGTCGGCCCCGCCGTCATCCGCAAGCTCACCGCGCTGAAAATTGGCCAGTCGGTACGCAGCGACGGCCCGCAGACCCACCTGGTCAAGGCCGGCACGCCGACCATGGGCGGCGCGCTGATCCTGATGTCGGTCGCGATCACCACGCTGCTGTGGGCGGACCTGTCCAACGACTATGTCTGGGTCGCGCTGCTGACCCTGGTCGGCTTCGGTGTCATCGGCTGGGTCGACGACTGGCGCAAGGTGGTGGAAAAAAACTCGCGCGGCCTGCCCTCGCGCTGGAAGTATTTCTGGCAGTCGGCGATCGGTCTTGCGGTCGCGGCCTATCTGTGGAACACCGCCACCTTGCCGGCGCACACCGAGCTCATCATTCCCTTCCTCAAGTACGCCACGCTGAGTCTGCCGGCGGCAGCTTTCATCGCGCTCGCCTACTTCGTCATCGTCGGTTCCAGCAACGCGGTCAATCTCACCGACGGCCTCGACGGCCTGGCGATCATGCCGACCGTGATGGTGGCCGGCGCCCTGGCGATCTTCGCCTACGTCGCCGGCAACGCGGTGTTCTCCAAATACCTTGGCGTGCCGTTCGTCCCGGGCGCCGGCGAACTGGCGATCTTCTGTGCCGCGATGGCGGGCGCCGGGCTCGCCTTCCTGTGGTTCAACGCCTATCCGGCGGAAGTCTTCATGGGCGACGTCGGCGCGCTGGCGCTGGGCGCGGCGCTGGGCGTAGTCGCCGTCATCGTGCGCCAGGAAATCATCCTCTTCATCATGTGCGGCGTGTTCGTGGTGGAAACCCTGTCGGTAATCGTGCAGGTCGCCTCGTTCAAGCTCACCGGCAAGCGCATGTTCCGCATGGCGCCGATCCATCACCATTACGAACTCAAGGGCTGGAAGGAGAACCAGGTCGTGGTGCGATTCTGGATTATTTCCATGATGCTGGTGCTGATTGGCCTGTCGAGCTTGAAACTGAGATGAACTACGACAGCCTGCAACTCTCCGGCAAAAAGGTCCTGGTGCTCGGTCTGGGCGACACCGGCTTGTCGTGCGCGCGCTGGCTGGCGACGCGCGGCGCGCAGGTGAGCGTGGCCGACAGCCGCACAGCACCGCCGCATGCCGGGCGCCTGGCCGAGCTGCTGCCGCAGGTGCCGCTTCACACCGGGCCCTTCGACGATGCGCTGCTGCAATCGACCGAAATGCTGGTGATCAGCCCCGGCGTGCCGCGGGCCAACCCTGCGGTGGCCCGCGCGATTACGGCAGGCATCGAGGCGGTGGGCGACATCGAGCTGTTCGCCCGCGCCATCCAGGCACTCAACGCACAGCGGGCGCACCCGATGCGGGTGATCGCCATCACCGGCAGCAACGGCAAGAGCACCGTCACCGCGATGTGCGGCGACATGTGCCGGATGGCGGGGTTCGTCACCTGCGTGGCAGGCAATATCGGCCTGCCGGTGCTGGATGCGCTGACCGAGATCGAGCAGGGCATCGCGCCGGCGCCGCGGGTATGGGCGCTGGAACTGTCATCGTTCCAGCTCGAAACGACCTCCAGCCTCAACGCCGATGCCGCCACCGTGCTCAACCTGTCGGAAGACCACATGGATCGCTATCCCGACATGGATGCCTACGCTGCGGCCAAGGCGCGAATTTTCAGCGGTGACGGCGTGCAGGTGCTGAACCGCGACGATGTGCGCACCCTGGCGATGGCGCTGCCGGGCCGGCCGGGGGTGAGCTTCGGCCTCGACCGCGATCCGAAAGATGAGAACTTCGGCCTGTGCGAGGATGAGCTCTGCCTCGGCGGCGACATGCTGATGCCGCTGTCCGCCCTGCCGGTGGCCGGGCTGCATAACGCCGCCAACGCCCTGGCGGCGCTGGCGCTGACCCGTGCGCTGGATTTGCCGATGGAAGCGCTGTTGCGCGGGCTGCTGCATTTCAAGGGCCTGCCGCACCGGGTGGAGAAGGTCGCCGAGATCGAGGGCGTGACCTGGTACGACGATTCCAAGGGCACCAACGTCGGCGCCACCGAGGCCGCCCTCTACGGCATGGGCAACCGAAAGGCGGTGGTGATTCTGGGCGGCGACGGCAAGGGGCAGGACTTCAGTCCGCTCAAGGCCGCGGTCGAAGCCAACGCCCGCGCGGTGGTGCTGATCGGGCGCGATGCGCCCTTGATCGCTGTCGCCATTGCGGGAAGCGGGGTGGACAGCCATCGTGCAGCCAGTCTGCAGGACGCCGTCGAGCAGGCGCATCGCCTGGCGCAACCCGGCGATGCGGTGATGCTATCGCCCGCATGCGCCAGCTTCGACATGTTCCGCAACTACACCCACCGCGCCGAAGTATTTGTCGACGCAGTGAACAAACTGGCAGCGGAAAAGGCAGATTGACGATGCTTTACGCCGCGCGCACCCCGCAACCCCGTGCCGAGTTCGATTTCAGCCTGCTGTGGCTGGCACTCGGCCTGCTGGCGCTCGGCCTGGTAATGGTCTATTCCGCCTCGCTCGCGATTGCCGAAGCGTCCCGCTACACCGGCCATAACGGCGAATTCTATCTGCTGCGGCAGGGCCTGTTCATCGCCCTTGGCGTCGGCGCCGGCATTGCCGCCTTCCGGGTACCGATGCGGGCGTGGCAGCAGGCCGCGCCCTATCTGTTTCTCACCGGCCTGCTGCTGCTGGTGGTGGTGCTGATCCCCGGCATCGGACGCGAGGTCAACGGCAGCCGCCGCTGGATTCCGCTCGGCTTCGCCAACCTGCAGCCGTCCGAACTGATGAAGTTTCTCGCCGTCCTCTACGCCGCCGACTACACCACGCGCAAGGCCGCCTTCATGCACGACTTCAAGAAGAGCTTTTTGCCGATGGCCGCGGTGATGATGCTGGCGGGCACCCTGTTGCTGAGCGAGCCGGACTTCGGCGCCTTCGTGGTAATCGTTGCGATCGCCATGGGCATCCTGTTTCTGGGCGGACTCAACTGGAAGGTGTTTGCCGGCCTGGTGGTGGTGCTGATGATCGGGTTTGCGCTACTCATCTTCACCTCGGAATACCGGATGCAGCGCATCCTCGGCTTCCTGGATCCGTTCGCCGACCCCTACGGCAAGGGCTATCAGCTGTCGCACGCGCTGATCGCCTTCGGGCGCGGCGAATGGCTGGGGCTGGGGCTGGGCGGCAGCGTCGAAAAGCTGTTCTACCTGCCCGAGGCGCACACCGACTTCCTGCTCGCCGTCATCGCCGAGGAATTCGGCTTCATCGGCGTGGCAGTGGTGATCGGGCTGTTCGCCTGGCTCATCGTCAAGGCCTTTCTGATCGGCCATCGCGCCGCCCAGCTCGAGCGCAACTTCTGCGCACTGGTGGCGCAGGGCATCGGCATCTGGCTCGGCGTGCAGGCGCTCATCAATATGGGGGTGAACGTCGGCCTGCTGCCGACCAAGGGCCTGACCCTGCCCTTCCTGTCGTTTGGCGGCAGCGGCATCGTCGCCAACTGCCTGGCGATTGCCGTGCTGCTGCGCATCGACTGGGAACACCGGCAGATGATGCGAGGGAAGACGTTTTGATGAGCACTGCCAATCGCACCCTCATGGTCATGGCCGGCGGCACCGGCGGCCACGTCTACCCGGCGCTGGCAGTAGCGGACGAGATGCGCGCGCGCGGCTGGGACGTATTCTGGCTCGGCACGCGAAGCGGTCTCGAAGCGCGCGTGGTGCCGGCAGCCGGAATCGACATGGTGCGGGTGTCGATGGGCGGCGTGCGCGGCAAGGGGCTACTGAAGAAACTGCTGCTGCCGCTGACGCTGCTGATCGCCTTCTGGCAAAGTCTGCGCGCCTTCCTGCAGCGCAGGCCCGACGTGGTGCTGGGCATGGGCGGCTATACCGCCTTCCCCGGCGGCATGATGGCGAGTCTGCTCAACCGGCCGCTGGTCATTCACGAACAGAATTCGGTCGGCGGCCTCACCAACCGCGTGCTGGCGTGCCTGGCCGACCGCGTGCTGGTCGCATTCCCGCAGGCGTTCAGCGGCGTCAGGGACAAGCCCATACCGTGCCGCCGCGTGGCGACCGAATGGGTGGGCAATCCGGTACGCGCAGACATTGCAGCGACGCCGCTGGCGCATCGCGCCGGCCGCAGCGGCCCGCTGCGGCTGCTGGTGGTCGGCGGCAGCCTCGGCGCGCAGGCGTTGAACGAACGGGTGCCGCAAGCACTGGCGTTGCTGCCGGTCGGACAGCGCCCGCAGGTGGTGCATCAGTCCGGCCGCCAGCACCTCGACACCCTGCGTGCAAATTATGCCGCCGCCGGGGTGGCGGCCGAGGTACGTGACTACATCGAGGACATGGCCGCCGCCTGGCGCGACTGCGACTTCGCCATCTGCCGTGCCGGCGCGATGACGGTGGCCGAGCTGGCCTGCGCCGGCGTGCCGGCGCTGCTGGTGCCCTTTCCTCACGCGGTCGACGATCACCAGACCGGCAATGCCGAATTTCTCAGCACGGCCGGCGCGGCCTGGCTGGTTCAGCAGAAAGACCTGAGCGCGGAAAAGCTGGCGGCGCTGATCGGCGGGCTCGACCGTGCCACGCTCGCCGCCATGTCGGACAAGGCACGCGCACTGGCGAAACCCGATGCGACCCGGCAGGTAGCCGATATTTGCGAGGCCCTGGCCAATCAGGGATCAGGGAAGAAATCATGAGCCTCTTGCGCCCCTCAGCCCTTGCCTCTTACCCCTCACTGCTTGCCCGGAGGGCACCATGAAGCACGCCGTCAAACACATCCACTTCGTGGGCGTCGGCGGCGTCGGCATGAGCGGTATCGCCGAGGTGCTGCTGAACCTGGGCTACGCGGTGTCGGGGTCGGACCTGGCCGACAGCGCAGTGACGCAGCGGCTGGCCGCGCTCGGCGCGCGTATTCATCGTGGCCACGCCGCCGACCATATCGCCGGTGCCGACGTCGTTGTCGTTTCGACCGCCGTGGCCGACGACAACCCGGAAGTCGTCTGCGCGCGCGAAAACAAGATTCCCATCGTGCCGCGTGCGCTGATGCTCGCCGAGTTGATGCGGCTCAAGCAGGGCATCGCGGTTGCCGGCACCCACGGCAAGACCACCACCACCAGTCTGGTCGCCAGTATTCTCGGCGAGGCGGGGATGGACCCGACCTATGTGATTGGCGGCCGGCTGACCGCCGCCGGCACCAACGCACGGCTGGGGCAGGGCGATTTCCTGGTGGCCGAGGCCGACGAATCCGACGCCTCGTTCCTCTATCTGACGCCGGTGATCGCGATCGTCACCAACATCGACGCCGATCACATGGAAACCTACGGCCACGATTTCGAGCGACTGAAATTGGCCTTCGTCGATTTCTGCCAGCGACTGCCTTTTTACGGGATGGCGGTGTTGTGCCTCGACGACCCGAACGTGCGCGAAATCCTGCCGCACATCACCAAGCCGATCACCACCTACGGCTTCGACGAAGCGGCCCAGGTACGCGCCGTCGATGCGCGCTTCGAGTACGGACGGATGCATTTCGGCGTCAGGCGCGAAGGCATGCCCGACCTCGACGTGGTGCTGAACCACCCCGGCATGCACAACGTGCTGAACGCGCTTGCCGCCATCGCGGTGGCGACCGAGGTTGACGCCAGCGACGCCGCCATCGTCAAGGCGCTGGCCGAATTTCATGGCGTCGGCCGCCGTTTCCAGCGCTATGGGGAGATCGCGGCGAAGGATGGCGGGCATTACACCTTGGTCGACGACTACGGTCACCACCCGGCGGAAATGGCGGCCACCCTGGCCGCCGTGCGCGGCGCCTTCCCCGGGCGCCGGCTGGTGCTGGTGTTCCAGCCGCACCGCTACACCCGCACCCGCGACTGCTTCGAGGACTTCGTGAAGGTGCTGTCGGAAACCGACATGCTGGTGCTGACCGAGGTCTATCCCGCCGGCGAAGCACCCATCGTGGCGGCGGATGGCCGCGCGCTCGCCCGTGCGGTGCGGGTGGCGGGCAAGGTCGAGCCGGTGTTCGTGGAAAACGTCGCCGAGGTACCCGCCACGGTGCACGATCTGGCCCAGGCGGGCGACGTCGTGCTGGTGATGGGCGCCGGCAGCATCGGTCAAGTGGCACCGGACCTGGGAGCGCCCCATGCAGCATGACGGCCGCATGAGCGAGATGGACGTGGCGGATGGCACCGCCCCGGTGCTGCGCGGGCGCTTCCTCTACAACGAGCCGATGAAAAGATATGTGTCGTGGCGCGCCGGCGGCGCGGCGCAGCGCGTCTACATCCCGGCCGATCTGGAAGACCTGGGCTGGCTGGTGCGTTCGGTGCCCGCGCACGAAGACATCCACATGATGGGGCTGGGCAGCAATCTGCTGGTGCGCGACGGCGGCGTGAAGGGGGTGGTGATTCTGCTGCATGGCGTGTTTAAAAAGCTGGCGATCGAAAGCCGCACGCACGGACTGCCGCCCGCTCCGGAGGATATCGAAACCGCCCTGGTGTATGCCCAGGCAGGAGTCGCCGCGCCCAGGCTGGCGCGCTTTGCCGCCAATCACGATCTGGTCGGCGGCGAGTTCTGGGCCGGCATTCCCGGCACCGTCGGCGGCGCGATCGCGATGAACGCCGGCTGCGACGGCAGCGAAACCTGGGACAAGCTGGTGCAGGTACACACGCTCGACCGCCAGGGGCGGTTGAACGAGCGGCGGCCGGGCGAATACGTGACGGGCTACCGGCATGTGGCGCTGAAGCACCCGCAGCAGGAATGGTTCATCGGCGGCTGGTTCCGTCTGGCCCGCGGCGATGGTGCGGCCGCGTGCGCGACGATCCGGGAATTGCTGAAAAAACGTATTGCTTCACAGCCCCTGAACCTGCCCAACGCCGGATCGGTTTTCCGCAATCCACCCGGCAATTTTGCCGCACGGCTGATCGAATCCTGCGGGCTCAAGGGCTATCGCATCGGCGACGCGCAGGTGTCGGAGAAGCATGCCAACTTCATCGTCAACCTGGGAAACGCCACGGCGACCGACATCGAGCGCCTGATCGAACACATTGAAGACACCGTGGAAGCACGCACCAACGTGCAGCTGATCCGCGAAGTGCGAATTATTGGAGAGCGGCAGTGAGTGAATTGGGTTCCGCGAAACGGTTCGGAAAAGTTGCGGTGATGCTGGGCGGCACCTCGGCCGAGCGGCCGGTGTCGCTCAATAGCGGCGCGGCGGTGCTGGCGGCGCTGACCCGGCAGGGCGTCGATGCGCACGCCTTCGATCCGGCCAACCGCAATCTCGGCGATTTGATCGGCGGGGAATTCGACCGCGTATTCATCGCACTGCACGGGCGCTTCGGCGAAGACGGCTGCATGCAGGGCGCGCTCGAACTGCTCGATCTCCCCTACACCGGCAGCGGCGTGATGGCGTCGGCCATCGGCATGGACAAATGGCGTACCAAGCTGCTGTGGCGCGCCGCCGGCCTGCCCACCGCCGACTGGGCGATCCTCGACGCCGCCAGCGATTTCGCCGCGGTGGAAAAGAAGCTCGGCCTGCCGATTTTCGTCAAGCCCGCGCGCGAAGGCTCCAGCATCGGCATGAGCAAGGTGACCGAGGCCGGCACACTCGTGACCGCGTATGAAACCGCCGCCGAACACGATGCGCTGGTGCTGGCGGAAAAGTTCGTCGACGGCGCCGAATTCACCGTCGGCATCCTCGGCGACAGCGCGCTGCCGCTGATTCGGCTGGAACCGGCCAGGGACAAGGCCTTCTACGACTTCGACGCCAAATATATCCGCAACGACACCCAGTATCACTGCCCGGCGGACCTGCCCGAGACGCAGGAAATGACGCTGCGGCAACTGGCGCTGGATGCCTTCCGCCTGGTGGACGGACGCGGCTGGGGCCGCGTCGACCTGATGCTCGACAGCCTCGGCAATCCCTACCTGCTGGAGGTGAACACCTCGCCCGGCATGACCGACCACAGCCTGGTGCCGATGGCCGCACGGGTGGCCGGGATGGATTTCGACGCGCTGTGCCTGAAGATTCTGGAGCAGACGCTGGTATGAAACGTAAACCATTAACCACAGCGGCACAGAGAAACCCGGGGGGGCTTCTTGTTGTTCTCTGTGTCTCTGTGGTGAGCGGTCTTCAAAATGACCAATGAACTCGCTGCCCATCCGCTGACCCAGGTCGCCCGCGTGCTGACCTGGGGCGCGCTCGGCCTGCTGGGCTATGGCGCCGTCAGCTGGGTGGTGGCGCAGCCGTGGTTTGCATTGCGCAGCATCGAGGTGAAAACCCCGGTGGCGCATGTCACCGAAGCGCAGATCCGGCTGGTGGCCGAGCGCCAGGCGCGCGGCACCTTCTTCACCGTCGACCTGGAAGGCGTGCGCAACAGCCTGGAAAAACTGCCCTGGGTGCGCGAAGCACGGGTGGAGCGCCGCTGGCCCGATACCCTGGTGGTGTCGCTGACCGAGCATGTTCCGCTGGCGCGCTGGAACGACAATGCGCTCATCAACCAGGCGGGCGAGGTGTTTGTCGCCGCAGTATCGATCCAGCTGCCGCGACTGTCAGGCCCCGAGGACAGCAGCGCCGAGGTGGTGGCGGCCTATCGCCGCCATCAGGCCGCGCTCGCCCCGCTCGGCATGACAATCGACGAATTGCGCCTGTCGCCGCGCCGGGCCTGGCGGCTGCGGCTCGCCAACGGCATGCAGTTGGTACTTGGCCGCGAGCAGGACGACGCGCGGCTGGCGCGTTTCATCGCTGTGTATCCACGCCTGCTCGGCGCGCAGCCGGCAACGCAAGGCCTGGCTGCGGCGGCGTCTGGGGCCGCACCAAGCGCCCCGATTACACCCACCACGGTCGATCTGCGCTACCCGGACGGCTTCGCCGTGCGGATGCCGGACGGCGCATCCCCTTTCAAACCGAGTGAAACATGAGTAAGCCAAGAGACTCCAAAAACCTGGTTGTCGGCCTCGACATCGGCACCTCCAAGATCGTCTGCATCGTTGCGGAAATCAACGACGAGGGCGAGCTTGAGATCATCGGTATGGGAACGAGCCCGTCACGCGGCCTGCGGCGCGGCGTGGTGGTCAACATCGAGGCCACCGTCAATGCCATCCAGCGCGCGCTGGAAGAGGCCGAACTGATGGCCGACTGCAAGATCCGCGAGGTCTATACCGGTATCGCCGGCAGCCACATCAAGAGCTTCAACTCGCACGGCATGTTCGCCATCAAGGACAAGGAAATCAGCCAGATGGACGTCGACCACGTGGTGGAAACCGCGCGCGCGGTCAACATCCCGACCGACCAGCAGATCCTCCACACCATTCCGCAGGAATTCATCGTCGACGGCCAGGAAGACGTGCGCGATCCGCTCGGCATGAGCGCAATGCGCCTCGAAGTAAAGGTGCACATTGTCACCGGCGCAGTGTCGGCGGCACAGAACATCATCAAGTGCGTGCGCCGCTGCGGGCTGGAAGTGTCCGATCTGGTGCTGCAGCCGCTCGCCTCGGCGATGGCGGTGCTGACCGAGGACGAGCAGGAGCTCGGCGTCTGCCTGGTCGACATCGGCGGCGGCACCACCGACATCGCCGTGTTCACCAATGGCGCCATCCGCCATACCGCGGTAATTCCGGTGGCTGGCGACCAGGTCAACAACGATATCGCAGTGGCGCTACGCACCCCGCCGAAGGAAGCCGAAGACATCAAGATCCGTTTCGGCTGCGCGTTGCGCCAGCTGGCCGACGCGCGCGACATGATCGAAGTGCCCGGCATCGGCGACCGCCCGTCGCGCACGCTGTCGAGGCAGACGCTGGCCGAATTCATCGAGCCGCGCATGGAAGAACTGTATTCGCTGGTGCAGGCCGAATTGCGCCGCAGCGGCTTCGAGGAACTACTGTCGTCGGGCATCGTCATCACCGGCGGCTCGGCGGGCATGCAGGGCATGGTCGAACTCGGCGAAGAGATCTTCCACATGCCGGTGCGCATGGGCTGGCCGCGCTACGAGGGCGGACTGGCGGACGTGATGCGCAACCCGCGCTACGCCACCTGCATGGGCTTGCTGATGGCCGGGCTGGAAGCACGCGGACGCGATGCGCCGAAGCTGTCCGGCAGCAGCTTCAAGGAGGTGCTGGAACGCATGAAAAGCTGGTTCAAGGGAAATTTCTGACGCCGCCCCGCTGATTTGAGCGCGCGACGTCGAAACGGGATTTGGCGGCTGTACCGGATACATGAACATCGCGGTAAACACGCCAAAGGATTTGTGAATGTGGGTTTTGTTTGGGCAGAAAGAGGAGAGCAACATGTTTGAACTGATGGATGTAGACACCCAGGATGCAATAATCAAGGTGATTGGCGTAGGCGGCTGCGGCGGCAACGCCATCGACCACATGATTTCCTCGGGCTTGACCGGCGTGGAATTCATCGCCATCAACACCGATGCGCAGGCGCTCAAGCGCAACCAGGCCAAGCTGCAGCTGCAGCTTGGCAATGGCGTGACCAAGGGACTCGGCGCCGGCGCCAACCCCGACATCGGCCGCGAAGCCGCGCTGGAAGACCGCGAGCGCATCGCCGAACTGATCGACGGCGCCGACATGCTGTTCATCACCGCCGGCATGGGCGGCGGTACCGGTACCGGCGCCGCGCCGGTGGTGGCCGAAGTCGCCAAGGAACTCGGCATCCTGACGGTTGCGGTGGTCACCAAGCCCTTCATGTTCGAAGGCAAGCGCGTGCGCGCGGCCAATACCGGCATCGAAGCGCTGGCACGTCACGTCGATTCGCTCATCATCATCCCCAACGAAAAGCTGATGCAGGTGCTCGGCGAAGACGTCTCGATGCTCGACGCCTTCAAGGCCGCCAACGAGGTGCTGCACGGCGCGGTCGGCGGCATTGCCGAAGTCATCAACAGCCCGGGGCTGGTCAACGTCGACTTTGCCGACGTGCGCACCGTAATGTCCGAGATGGGTATGGCGATGATGGGCTCGGCGCAGGCCAGCGGTGAAAACCGCGCGCGCATCGCCGCCGAGCAGGCCGTCGCCAGCCCGCTGCTGGAAGACGTCAATCTGGCCGGCGCGCGCGGTGTGCTGGTCAACATCACCGCATCAAGCACCGTCAAGATGCGTGAAATCCACGAGGTGATGAATACCATCAAGGCCTTCACCGCCGAGGAAGCCACCGTTATCGTCGGTCAGGTACTCGACGACAGCATGGAAGAAGCCCTGCGCGTCACCATGGTTGCCACCGGCCTGGGCAGCCCGGTTGCCCGCCAGCAGCCCAAGCTGACGCAGATCATCCGCACCGGCACCGACGATGCACCGATGATGACGGGCGGCAGCGAGGAAGTGCCCAACGTGATGACCAGCCGCCGCTCGCGGACCATCCAGGCGATGACCGATTCCGGTATCGATACCCTGGACATCCCGGCCTTCCTGCGCCGCCAGGCGGATTGAGGCTGGATGAAGCGTTCGTCCGGGAACCGGTCAATTTCGGTCCCCGTGTGAATGGCGACCTGTCCCCGTGACCGGTAAAATGCGCGGATGATCAAGCAACGCACCCTGAAAATGCCGGTCAAGACGACCGGCGTCGGCCTGCATTCCGGCGTCAAGGTCGAAATGACCCTGCGCCCGGCCGGCCCCGATACCGGCATCGTGTTCCGGCGGATGGACCTCGACCCGCCCGCCGAACTCAAGGCCGATCCCTATCTGGTGACCGACACCCGGCTGTGCTCGATGCTCGAATCGGGTGCCGCCAAGGTGTCCACCGTTGAACACCTGATGTCCGCACTTGCCGGGCTGGGCATCGACAACCTGCTGGTCGACCTCACCGGTCCGGAAATTCCCATCATGGACGGCTCCTCGGCGCCATTCGTGTTCCTGCTGCAGTCAGCCGGCATCGTCGAGCAGGGTGCGGCGAAGCGCTACGTGCGCATCAAGCAGCCGATCGAAGTGCGCGACGGCGACAAGTGGGCGCGCTTCGTCCCGCACAACGGCTTCAAAGTCGAGTTCACCATCGATTTCAAGCATCCCGTGTTCGACAAGAGCGGCAAGACCGTCAGCATCGACTTCGCCGACACGGCCTATACCAAGGAAGTCGCGCGCGCGCGCACCTTCGGCTTCATGCACGAGGTCGAAGCCCTGCGCAACCAGGGCCTTGCGCTGGGCGGCTCGCTCGGCAACGCCATCGTCATGGACGAATTCCGCGTACTGAACCAGGATGGCCTTCGCTACGACGACGAGTTCGTCAAACACAAGGTGCTCGACGCCATCGGCGACCTGTATCTGCTGGGCCACCCCATCATCGGCGCCTTCGAGGCCTACAAGTCGGGCCACGCGCTGAACAACGCGCTGCTGCGTGAACTGCTGCAACACCGGGAATCCTGGGAATTCGTCAGCTTCGAGCACAACGAGGACGTTCCCCTCGCCTTCCTGCATCTGCACCCCCTCACCGCATGATCGCCGTTCGCCTGCTGATCGTCGCCCTGCTCATCGCCGTGGTGGCGCTGGGGCTGGCGTGGCTGTTCAGCGGCAACCGCAAATACCTGCGCGCCCTCGGCCGCGTGCTGCGCTTCGCGCTGGTCGTCGGCCTGGTCGTGGCGCTGATTTATGTGGTGGAGCGGCTGGTGCTGCGGTGAGCATGGCAGATACCCGTTGCCAGGGTTCGGAACACGTTCGCCGGGCCTAAATTACTGACCGAGGAGGAAATTGCATGGGACAGACAGGCCGGGGTAAAGCGCTGGCGATTCCTTTTAGTCCGACAGGCGCCTAACCTGCCACCCACCGATCACTCTGCTCGAAGCCGCGCGTATGCCGGCCCAGCAGGGCGGTGGCTTCATGGCAGGAAAGCGGAGGACTGTAGTAATAGCCCTGCACCGCGCGCATGACGCTGTCTACAAATTCGTCACCGCCCAGACGCGCCAGCAGTTTCTGGCGACGCTTGGCCTGCGCCAGCATGAGGCCGAGATGGTCGCGAAACAGCGCGCGGTTGGGCAGCCCGATGAGCAGGTCGTGGTAGGCCTGGTCGTGCACGGTTTCCTCGGCCGGCTTGCGCTCGGTGACGCCCTTGGCGACACCGTAGCTGCCGATGAAGCGCTGCTCGAAGGGGCTGATTTCCTCGTCGTACGTGCCGGTGGCGGTCAGTTCGACCGACTCGCAGCGGCCCGTCATCAGTCGCGGATACCGCATCCACGGGTTGCACTTGAGGCGGATTTCGATGTTGCGCGCGCCGCGCCGACGACCGCAGCGCGGGGATCGCCGTATCGATAGTACCGTCGCCGGCCGGAGCGAACAGGCAGGCGGTTCGATGCCGAGCAGCGCACGCATCGCGTCCTGCAGCAGCACAAACACCCGATCGGCCCCGCGAGCCTGGCGGAAATGACCGTGCAGCGTCGATTGCGCCCCTGCGCGGCAGCGCCTTGCATCAGAAGTTCGAGCGACTCAGCCACCACACACAGGCACACAGGCAGGTCGTTAGCGCCGACTTCTTTAGTAAATTATTCGGAATCTCTCACATCTCATTGCTATTTATAACTAAATTTGCTACACCGTCATTCAGGAATTAAAAAATTCCGGCCATTGCCATGAACTGTTGTTTTCAAGTTTTGGTCAGCATGTCCGTATATTGCCTATGGTGTTGTAATCCTGCCGCCCTTCATTGAAGCAAACGCATATGAAAGCTGTACTGACCGGATTGATTTTATTGTGCGTTCACACCAGCGCCGCCGCGCTCGATGGCCGCACCTCCCTGCAATGGAGCGACCCGTTCGACACGACGCTGTCCGCCCCGCAGCCGGCGCCCGACTTTGCGTCGATACCGGAATTGAGCGCGCATTCGGTGCTGGTGCTCGACCAGGCGAGCGGGCAAACGCTGCTGTCGAAGAATGCCGGCCTGCAGACGCCGATCGCCTCGATCACCAAGCTGATGACGGCAATGCTGGTGATCGACGCCGCACAGCCGCTGGATGAGCGCATCGCCATCACCGACGAAGACCGCGACACCCTCAAGGGCACCGGCTCGCGCCTGGCCATCGGCAGCCATTACACGCGCGGCCAGTTGCTGCATCTGGCGCTGATTGCATCCGACAACCGCGCGGCGCATGCGCTCGGGCGCAGCTACCCGGGCGGGCTGCAGCGCTTCATCGCCACCATGAACCGCATGGCGCGCGCACTGGACATGCACGACACGGTGTACGTCGAGCCGACCGGGCTGTCGAGCGACAACCGTTCGACCGCGCTCGATCTCGCCAAACTCGTCGATCACGCCTATCAGAACTACCCCGAAATCCGCGACATCAGCACCACCGGTAATTACACCCTGGGCACCCAGCGCGTGGTGACCCGGAAAAAACGGCAAAAGCCCCAGGTGCACTACCGCACCGTGGCATTCAACAACACCAATCGCTTCACCCGCGCGGAAGACTGGCATATCGGCCTGTCCAAGACCGGCTTCATCAACGAGGCCGGTCATTGCCTCATCATGCAGGCGCAGATCGCCGACCGCGATGTCATCATCGTGCTGCTCGATGCACAGGGCACCAGCCGCCGCGCCGGCGATGCCACCCGCATCAAGACCTGGCTGGAATCCAGCCCGCCGCTTCGCACCGATAACCGCCACACCCCCGCCTCGCGCACCTGACCTCCTCCTGCGCTGGCGCGCTTCCCGCACCAGCGGCCTCGCAGCCTGCCGGACTTGAAGGAAATCGGCTGCAAATCCGCCTGGCCGGTTTATATTTCGCCACTTTCTTGGGCAATAAAACGACTATTGCCCGGCAAAACCGTCAAAATCATGTCCCGTCGGGACGGTATCCCTTGGGACTGCCCTCGCCCAGTCGAATTTTCGCTTCGATTCTTCAAGTCCGACAGGCTGCTAGCGGCGGCGTTATGATGAACGCCCCGTCCGTCCGCATCCCGTCTCATGTCTGCCGAACTCGCCCAGCAACTGCTGCTTAAAACGCTGCTGCCCCTGTCCCTGCTGATCGCCGCCGGCGCCATCTGGCCGCGCTGGCAAAGCGGCATTTCCATCGTCGGTCTGCGTGGCGAAATCAACCGGCTGGTGCTGAATTTCTTCGCGCCGATGCTGTTCTTTGCGGCCGGCGCATCCGCCACGGTTGATCTCGCCATCCTGCAGGTGCCGCTGATTCTCGGCGCCGCCACCCTGTTCGGCCTTGCGCTGGCCGCGCTGGCGCTGTTCGCCACGCCGCTCGGGCACGGCCTCACGCGGCCGCAACGCGGCGCCATCATGCTGGCGTCCGGCTTCGGCAACGTACTGTTCTTCGGCTATCCATTCCTCACCACGGTGTACGGCGAATCGGGCGCGCGCTACCCCTTCTTCGCCGACATGCTCGCGACCACCCCGCTGGTGTGGTCGCTCGGCGTGTGGATCGCGTTTCACTGCGGCAAGCACACCGAGCATGCCTCGTTCCTGTCGATGTGGCTGCGGCTACCGCCGGTGTGGGGCTTCGCGGCGGGTATCGCGGTCAACCTCTCAGGCGCCGCGCTCGACCCGCTGGTGGAAGCCGCGCGCTGGGCCGGCAGCCCGACCATTCCGCTAATGCTGTTCGTGCTGGGCCTGACCATTCCCTGGCACGATCTGCGGCCGCACAAGGCCGTTTTTGTCGCCATGGCCATCAAGCTGGCGCTGATGCCACTCTTGGCGCTGGGGATTGCGCTGGCGTGGCCCGGCAAACTCAGCGAACCGGGTGAAGCGGCAATTCTGGAGGCCGCCATGCCAACCATGGTGATGGTCATCGCGCTGACCGACCGCTTCGGTCTCGACACCCGCCTGGCCGGCCTCATCATGGGCTGGTCAACGCTGGTGGGATTGGTTACGCTGCCATTCTGGCTTGTTGTCGTGAAAGGCATTGCATCATGAAAATCGGATTCATCGGCAGCGGCATCATGGGTCGCCCCATGGCGGAAAACCTGCTGCGCGCCGGGCACCAGCTGTTCGTCTACGGCCGCCGCTTCGACCGCCTCGAACCGATACTGGTCGCCGGCGCGCTCGGCAAGGGCACGCCGTCCGAAGTCGCCGCCGAATCGGACATCACCTTCACCGTCGTCTCCGACACCACCGACGTCGAACAGATCATCCTCGGCGACCGCGGGCTGGTGCACGGCGCCCGCCCCGGCCACACCATCGTCGACATGAGCACCGTCTCGCCCGCCGCCACCCGCCGCATCGCCGCGGCGCTCGCCGAACGCGGCGTCCACATGCTCGACGCCCCGGTGTCGGGCGGCGAAGTCGCCGCGCGCGAGGGCACGCTGTCAATCATGGTCGGCGGCGAAGCGCCGATCTTTGAAAAGATCCGTCCGCTGTTCGAAATTCTCGGCAAGAACATCGTCCACGTTGGCGGCCACGGCGCCGGCCAGGTGGTCAAATGCTGCAACCAGATCGTCGTCGGCCTCACCTTCGAGGGTGTCGCCGAAGCCATCCTGCTGGCGCGCCGCAACGGTGTCGACCCGGTCAAGATGCGCGAAGCGCTGCTGGGTGGCTTCGCCGGCAGCCGCATCCTCGACGTCCACGGCCAGCGTATGCTGGACGCCAATTACAAGCCCGGCTTCAAGGTGAAATTGCACCACAAGGATATGGCCATCGTCATGGACAACGCGCAGGAAACCGCCACCCCCCTGCCCGGCGCTGCGCTGGTCGCACAGCAGATGAATGCGCTGATGGGTGCCGGCGACAGCGAACTCGACTCGTCGGCGATCATGCGCGCGCTCGAGCGGCTGACCGGCGGCACGCAATGAGCTTCGAGGAACGCATCGTTTTCTCGACCGTGCCGCCCCTGTTCCGGTCCACTACTACCAAGCCATAACCACCAGGCAGGAGGGGTTCGCCAGGCGCCGGCATGGATCGGTCGTCCCACCGCTTAGCTCAAGCGCCGCAAAGCCTCCACATCATTGAGGACGATCTGGTCGCCATGCACGTCGATCAGATGCCCGCTGCGCAGCTTGGCCAAAACTCGGGACAAGGTTTCCGGCTGAATCCCCAAACGCGACGCAATGACGTGTTTAGGCGCCGTTAGCCGCACGTTGGATGCAACGGCTCCCTCCGGCAACTGCTCCAGCAGGTATCCAATCACTCGCTGCGCGCCGCTGTGCAGGGTCAGGTTTTTTATCTCGTTGATCAGGCAGTGCATGCGCTGGCTCATGGTCGACAAAAGCCGCATGCACAGATCCCCATTGCTCCGCACCAGCCCAAGAAAATGCTTGTTATCCAGAACCACCAGCCGGGTTGCCTCAAGCGCGCAGGCGTGGACCGGGTAACGCCCTCCCATGAACATCGCCGCTTCAGCAAAGAAAAGTCCGGGCCGAACCAGGTCCATCACCTTTTCTTCACCGCTCTGCGCCACGCGGCACAACTTGACGATTCCCGACAGGACAAAGAAAAAATGCGTGCACGGATCGCCCTGATCGAACAGACATTCGCCCGGCATTAACTTGCGAACCTTAACGTGTTCCAGCACCTCGTCAAACTCCGCTGGCGACAACGCAGCCAGCAGGTAGCCGCCTTTTAGACGTTGAATATCCACAGAGTCCAGATGCATGAGCGTAGTATAAGGCCAAGATTCATTTGACTTAAGTCACGGCGCGCCGACCGGCCCGGCCGGAATATGGGCCATACTTCGATCGGGCTGCGATAATGTCTGCGTACAGCGCATAACATTGAATTTCATGATCATGCTCTCTAGCTTCTGCCCCGCTCTACCCCACCGGCGTGCTCACGCAATCAAAATACGGCGTCCCCATTTCACAAGCCCGGCAAGCCGTTGGGGTACACAGATCAGGCGGCGTTACCCGCACCCCGTGTGGGCGATGCTTCTCTTCTTGATGCTGATCGCTGGCGCGACTTCGACAGTCCGCGCGAATATCGCCACCGACTATCCGCAGGTGCGCGCCCTGTTTCCGGGTGCCGACCACTTTGGCGAATCCGAAGGCAGCCCCCCCGCCAGCGCCGTCTATGCCAGCAATGAATTGATTGGCTTCGCCTTTCTGACCATGGATATGGTGCGCATTCCCGCCTATTCAGGGAGCCCGATCAACATCCTGGTCGGGATCGACACCCGTGGACGTATCACGGGCGCGCGCATTGTCCACCATGCAGAGCCGATTCTTGCTGCGGGCATCAGCGAAGCGGAATTGACGAAATTTGTCGATCAGTACCGGAACAAGCCGGCAAGCGGGCGCATCGTCGTCGGCGCGGCGCGTGACGGCTACGCCACCGTCGATGCCATTTCCGGAGCCACGATCTCCACCATGGTCATCAACGCCTCCGTCACCCGCGCAGCCAGAATGGTGGCCGAATCACGGGGAATCCCCTTGGTGGAGGCCGCAATACCGTCCTCGGCGACGCCGGAGACGGCGCCATCCCCTCCGCCCCATGACAAGGCGGCCGAGACGCCCGGCCGACCGGCGTCCACCTCGCCGGCGCAGGCTGTCCGCCCCGTCGAGGCGACATTGCCGCAGCCCGCTGCCGCGGCGGCATCTGCCGAACCCGCCACCGTCCCTGCCTTGACCGCAACCATTGCCATGGACGAAAGCCCCATATGGCCCACCCTCTGGCACCTGCACAAGGTGGAGATCGTGCTGCTGCTGCTGGGGCTGGTCCTGCTCACCTGCATCCTGCTGTTCCAGGATTACCTGGCACGCCGCCCCACCTTGCTGCGCCGGGTACGCACCGGCTTCCTGGCCTACACCCTGTTCTTCATCGGCTGGTATGCGATGGGCCAGCTTTCCATCGTCAACGTCCTCACCTTCGTCCAGGCAATTACCCATCAATTCAGCTGGGATACCTTTCTCATCGATCCCATGCTGTTCATCCTGTGGTCTTTCGTGGCGATCACCCTGCTGCTGTGGGGCCGCGGCGTCTACTGCGGCTGGCTGTGCCCGTTTGGTGCCTTGCAGGAGTTCACCTTCCAGCTTGCGCGCAAGCTCAGACTGCCGTTTTTCGAAATCCCCTATGTCGTGCACGAGCGCATGCTGGCGCTCAAATTCGTGATTCTGCTGGTGCTGTTCGGGCTGTCCCTGCAGTCGATGGAACTGGCGATACGCGCGGCCGAGATCGAGCCCTTCAAGACGGTTTTCACCCTGCGCTTTCAGCGCGAGTGGGGCTACATGGCCTTTGCCCTGGGGGTGCTCCTGCTCGCCGCCTTCAACCGCAAGTTTTACTGTAAATACATCTGCCCTCTGGGCGCCTCGCTCATCATTCCCGGCCGCTTCCGCTCCTTCGAATGGCTGCGCCGCCGCAAGGAATGCGGCAAACCCTGCCAGGCCTGCGCCATGGCATGCGAAGTCCAGGCCATCCGCCCTACCGGAGAAATCGTGCTCAACGAGTGCCATCACTGCCTCGACTGCCAGGTTACCTACTATGATGAACACAAGTGCCCGCCATTGGTCGTGAAGCGCAGACGCCGTGAACGCGGCAGTCTGACGCGCGAACTTGCCCAGGACATGGAGGGCGCCGGTGACGCCACCTCACACTTGAATGGCATTCCCATCACGGTCATGAGTATCCTCGCCGAGGATGACGAGGATGCAGAAAGCCCGTGTTTGAGTTGCCGGGCTAATCGTTGACCTAAATCAAGGCATACATGTGGAAGACGGTTTAACTTACTGCTCAGTAATCAGGATTTTTCACTTAACCAGAGGAGGATTCAAATGAACACCAGGCTAACCATTCTGGCTGCCAGCATTTTCATCATGGGCGCGACACAACTCACTTTTGCAGCGGATGCGCCTGCTTCCGGCCACCCCGGCACCACCGATCCCGAATTGCGATACAAAGGCGCGCCCACATCGATCACGGGGGAAAAGGCCGAGGACGTCCGTACGCCCAAGGCACCGGCCATCACCACCAGCGAATTCACCCGCGCCAAGCAAATCTATTTCGAGCGCTGTGCCGGCTGCCACGGCGTGCTGCGCAAGGGCGCAACCGGCAAGCCGCTCACCCCGGACATCACCCTGGCGCGCGGCACCGAATACCTGAAGGTCTTCATCAATTTCGGTACGCCCGCCGGCATGCCGAACTGGGGCTCCTCCGGCCTCCTGAGCGAGGCCGAAGTCGACCTCATGGCGCGCTACCTGCAGCACGAGCCGCCGGTCCCACCCGAATTCGGCCTGGCCGAAATGAAGGCCACCTGGAAGGTTCTGGTGCCCCCCGAAAAGCGTCCCAAGAAAAAGATGAACAAGCTGGATCTGGAGAACATCTTCTCCGTGACCCTGCGCGACGACGGCAAGATCGCGCTGATCGACGGCAACACCAAGAAGATCATCTCGACCATCGAGACCGGCTATGCCGTGCACATCTCGCGCATGTCGGCTTCGGGGCGTTATCTCTTCGTCATCGGCCGCGACGCCAGGATCGACCTGATCGATCTGTGGATGGAAAAACCGGCGGTGGTGGCCGAGATCAAGGTGGGCATGGAAGCGCGTTCCGTCGAAACCTCCAAGTACAAGGGCTACGAGGACAAATATGCGATCGCCGGCACCTACTGGCCGCCACAATTCGTCATCATGGATGGCGATACCCTGGAGCCGAAAAAGATTGTCGGCACCCGCGGCATGACCGTGGACACCCAGGAATATCACCCGGAACCGCGCGTCGCCGCCATCATCGCCTCGCATGAACACCCGGAGTTCATCATCAACGTCAAGGAGACCGGCAAGGTCCTGATGGCCAACTACGAGGACATCGACAACATGAAGATCACCGAGGTCGGCGCCGCGCGCTTCCTCCACGACGGCGGCTGGGACTCCACGCACCGCTACTTCATGTCGGCAGCCAACGCCTCCAACAAGATTGCCGTAGTCGACTCCAAGGACCAGAAACTGACCGCGCTGGTTGAGGTAGGCAAAACCCCGCACCCGGGCCGTGGTGCCAATTTCGTCGATCCGAAATTTGGCCCGGTATGGGCCACGGGGCATCTCGGCGATGACAGCATCGCACTGATCGGTACCGACCCCAAAAAACACAAGAGCAATGCCTGGAAAGTGGTGCGCACCCTCAAGGGCCAGGGTGGCGGTTCGCTGTTCCTCAAAACCCATCCGAAGTCAAGGAACCTGTGGGTGGATACGGCGCTCAACCCGGATGCCGCCATCAGCCAGTCGGTCGCAGTCTACGACATCGACCATCTCGACAAGGAACCGCAGGTGCTGAACATCGCCGAGATGGCCGGCCTGGGTGAAGGACCGAAGCGCGTCGTGCAGCCCGAGTACAACAAGGCGGGGGACGAAGTCTGGTTCTCGGTCTGGAATGGCCAGAACCAGGAATCAGCCATCGTGGTCATCGATGACAAGACGCGCAAGCTCAAGGCCGTGATCAAGGACAAGCGTCTGATCACGCCGACGGGCAAATTCAACGTCTATAACACGCAGCACGACGTCTACTAAGCAGATGGGGCGGAGCAGGATTCCCTGCCCCGTCACTCCCTTACGGCGGGCAACAAGCGCACATGCGAACTTTGACGACAGCAGGAATGATGATTGCCATGGCTTTCGGCAGCGCTTTCGCCGATTCGCCTCCTCTCAACTCGGCACGGCAGAACGAGCTCGTTCACCTGGTGCGCCAGGACTGCGGCTCCTGCCACGGCATGCAGCTTCGTGGCGGTCTCGGCCCGGCACTCACGCCCGAAACACTGAAAGACAAACCTGCTGATTCGCTGATCAGTACTATTCTTCATGGGCGGCCCGGCACACCCATGCCACCGTGGAAAAACTTCCTCTCCGAATCCGACGCGTCATGGATCGCGGAAAGTCTGCAAAAGGGATTTCCCGATGCGCGCTAACATTCCTGCTCTTCTTCTGCTTGCTCTCGGCATACTGACGGGCTGCGCCGGCACCAACCTGCGCGGCACCGGCGACCTCGGCGTCGTCATCGAACGCGCCACCGGCAGCGTGCAGATTATCGACACCTCCCATCGCACCAGTCTGGCGAAAGTGGAAGGCCTGGGCGACCTCTCCCACGCGTCCGTCAGCTACTCCCGCGACGAACGTTACGCCTACGTGTTCGGTCGCGACGGCGGGCTGACCAAAATCGATCTGCTGGCCCAGCGCATCGACCGCCGCATCATCCAGGGCGGCAACAGCATCGGCGGCGCCATCTCGACCGATGGCACATTGGTCGCCGTGGCCAACTATGAACCCGGCGGCGTGAAGGTGTTCGACGCAAACACCCTGGTGCTCGTCGCCGACATTCCCGCCGTCGGCGCCGATGGAAAACGCTCCAAGGTCGTCGGCCTGGTCGATGCGCCCGGGCAGCGGTTCGTATTCAGCCTGTATGACGCCGGCGAGATCTGGGTCGCCGACATGCACGACCCGAAACAGCCGCTGCTGCGCAAGTTCGCCGGCATTGGCAAGGAGCCTTACGACGGCATGATCACCGCCGACGGCCGCCATTATGCCGCCGGCCTCTTCGGCGAGGACGGGGTGGCCGTGCTGGACCTGTGGAACCTCGACGCCGGCGTCAAACGCATGCTGGTGGAGTTCGGGCGCCACGGCGAGAAACTGCCGGTTTACAAGATGCCGCACCTGGAAGGCTGGGCCGCGACCGGCAACCAGATCGTGCTGCCCGCGGTCGGCAAGCACGAGGTCATCATCGCCGACCAGAACAGCTGGAAGGAAGTCGCGCGCATTCCTGTCGCCGGCCAGGCGGTGTTCGCCGTGGCGCGCCCCGACGGGCGCCAGGTGTGGATCAACTTCGCCTTCCCCGACAACGATACAGTGCAGGTCCTCGATCTGCCCTCGCAGCGCATCGTGCAAACCCTGAAGCCAGGAAAGGGGGTACTGCATCTGGAGTTTTCCCCGCGTGGCGAGCAGGTCTGGCTCTCGCTGCGCGACGAGAACCGCATCGACATCTACGACCCGGATTCATTCACCCGCATCGGCACCCTGCCCGCACAGAGCCCAAGCGGCATTTTTTTCACCGTGCGTGCCCACAGGACCGGATTATGAGCGACCTTCAACTCAGCCTGCTCAATGATTTCCAGCGCGACTTTCCGCTCACCTCGACGCCCTTCGACGCCATTTCGCGCCGTCTCGGCCTGGAGGTGGAGGACGTGCTCGACAGCTTGCGCCGCCTTACGCGGGAAGGCGTCATCAGCCGGGTCGGCGCGGTGTTCCGCCCCAACCGCATCGGCGTCAGCACGCTAGCCGCCATGGCCGTCCCACAAGCAAGGCTCGCCGGCGTGGCGCAACAGGTCAGCGCCCATCCGGAAGTCAACCACAACTACGAACGCGAACACCGCTTCAACCTCTGGTTCGTCGCCACTGCCGCGAATGCGGCGCACCTGGGACGGGTGCTGCACGACATCGAGCAGCAGGCCGGGCTGCCGATGATGCGCCTGCCAATGGTGCAGGACTACCACATCGACCTCGGCTTCGACCTGCGCCGCAGCGTCGCCCTGGCGCATCAACCCCGGCAGAAGGCGGTCCCGCAAAGTGCGCTCGAACTCGACGGTCTCGACTATGCCCTGGTCGCGACGATACAGGACGGCCTGCCGCTGGTGGCGCGCCCCTACGCGCAGGTTGCCGCCGCCATCGGCACCTCGGAGGCCGACGTGCTGAGCCGCCTGGAAAAACTGCTCGAGCACGACATCATCAAGCGCCTGGGAATCATCGTGCGCCACCACGAACTGGGGTTCCGCGCCAACGCCATGGTGGTGTGGGACATTCCGGACGAACAGGCCGATGAAGTCGGGCGCTGCATCGGCGCATCCGGTCTGGTGAACCTGTGCTACCAGCGCCCGCGCCGCCTGCCCGACTGGCCCTACAACCTGTTCTGCATGATCCACGGCAAAGACCGGGACGCCGTGCTGGAACACCACCGGCATGTGCGCGATCAATGCGGACTGACCGACTTCTCGTGCGAAGTCCTGTTCAGCAAGCAGCGCTTCAAGCAGACCGGTGCCCGCTACGTCGAACCCCCCCCCAGGAAAGAGGCGGCCTGATGGACGAGCTGGACCGTGCCCTGATCAACACCCTGCAGGGTGGGTTTCCGGTTTGCGAGCGTCCCTACGCCGAGGTGGCGGCCCGCGTCGGCAGCGACGAGGCGAGCGTCATTGCCCGCATCGAGAGCCTGTTGCAACGCGGCCTGCTGTCGCGCTTCGGCCCCATGTACCATGCGGCGCAGATGGGCGGCGCGCTGAGTCTGGCAGCAATGGAAATCCCGCCGCAAGACTATGACCGCGTGACCGGCATCGTCAACAATCAGCCCGCGGTGGCGCACAACTACGAACGCAACCACCGCCTCAACATGTGGTTCGTGCTGGCCACCGAAACGCCCGATGCGCAGCAGGAAACGATTGCACGCATCGAGCGTGAAACCGGCTATGCGGTATTCAACATGCCCAAGATTCGTGAGTATTTCGTGGAGCTGAAACTGCACGTATGAACGCGCCCCAGGATTTCAGGCTGCTCGACGACATCGACCGCCGCATCATTCAGGCAACCCAGGCGGGGCTGCCGCTGAGCGCCCGCCCCTACCATGCCATTGCCGAGCAGCTTGGTGTGGACGCGGCAGAAGTCATGCAGCGCATGCGGCGCATGCTCGATCTGGGCATCATCCGCCGCATCGGCGCCGTACCAAACCACTATGCCCTGGGCTATCGCGCCAACGGCATGACAGTGTGGGACGTCGCCGACGATCGCATCGACGAACTGGGCGAACGGGTCGGGCAGCTGGAATTCGTCACCCATTGCTACCAGCGCCCGCGCCACCTGCCCGACTGGCCGTACAACCTGTTCGCCATGGTGCACGGAAAAACGCATGAAGAAGTGGAAGCCAAGACCGCGCTGATCGCTGCCGTGCTGGGGCCATCCAGCCGCGGCAACGACATCCTGTACAGCACGCGAATTCTCAAGAAAACCGGGCTGCGCATCGGCTCATAGGAGAACACATGTTCCGCATCTCCCAATACATGCAGGCGCTCGCCCACCCGACCGCCCTCGGCCCCCGGCGCAGCCCGCCCGGCCCAGTGGTGATCTGGAATCTGGTGCGCCGCTGCAACCTCACCTGCAAGCACTGCTATTCGATTTCCGCCGACAAGGATTTCCCCGGCGAACTCGGCACCGATGAGGTGTTCACCGTCATGGACGACCTCAAGCGCTTCCACGTGCCCGTGCTCATCCTCTCCGGTGGCGAGCCGCTGCTGCGGCCGGACATCTACGACATCGCCAAACGCGCCAAGGACATGGGCTTCTACGTCGGTCTGTCCTCCAACGGCACCCTCATCGATGAAGACAACATCGGCCGCATCGCCGACATCGGCTTCGACTACGTCGGCGTCTCGCTCGACGGCATTGCGGAAACCCACGACCGCTTCCGCCGCATGGAGGGCGCCTACGCGAGCTCGCTGCACGGCATCCGCCTGTGTCGCGACCACGGCATCAAGGTCGGCATCCGCTTCACCCTGACCCAGGACAACGCGCAGGATCTGCCGGGGCTGCTGCAGCTGATGGAAGACGAGCGGCTCGACAAGTTCTATCTTTCCCACCTCAACTACGCCGGCCGCGGCAACACCAACCGCAAGCACGACGTGGTGCACCAGACCACCCGCCAGGCCATGGACCTGTTGTTCGATACCTGCTGGCGCTACCAGCAGGAAGGCCGTCAGAACGAGTTCGTCACCGGCAACAACGACGCCGACGGCGTGTATCTGCTGTTCTGGGTGCGCAAGCACTTCCCCGAAATGGAAGCGCACATGCGCGCCAGGCTCGCCCAGTGGGGCGGCAATTCCAGCGGCGTCAACATCGCCAACATCGACAACCTGGGCAATGTGCATCCGGACACCTTCTGGTGGAACTACACCCTGGGCAACGTAAAGGAGCGGCCCTTCTCGGAAATCTGGCCCGACACCCGCGACCCGCTGATGGCCGGCCTCAAGGCAAGCCCGCGCACGGTCAAGGGCCGCTGCGGCGAATGCGCCTATTTCGACATCTGCGGCGGCAACACCCGGGTACGCGCCTACCAGCTTAGCGGCGATCCGTGGCAGGAAGACCCGGCCTGCTACCTCGACGACGACGAAATTGGCGTCACCACGCCGCACGAGCGGCTGACGCTGACGCCTTATGTGCCACTCAAACGGGCGATGCGCGCATGAAAAAACGATTGATCACCGGCTGCCTTTTCCCGGCCATCCTGCTGCTGGCGGCACCCGTTTTCGCCGCCGAACCGGTCGCCGAACCCACTGCCGCGGCCTACGCCCAGCACTGCGCCAGCTGCCACGGCGCCGACCGCCTGGGCGGAGAGGGTCCCGCGCTGCTGCCCGAAAACCTGGAACGGCTGCGCAAGCCGGACGCGCTGAACGTCATCGCCAGCGGCCGCGCCGCCTCGCAGATGCCGGGCTTCGGCGACAAGCTTTCTGCCGCCGACATCCAGGCCGTCACCGATTTCATCTACACTCAGCCGGCGCGCGTGCCGGCCTGGGGACTGAAGGAAATCAATGCCTCGCGCATCGAGCATTTCAAGGCCGGCAGCCTGCCCGACACGCCCGCATTCAAGGCCGACATGCTCAACCTGTTCGTGGTCGTGGAAACCGGCGATCACCACGCCACCATTCTCGACGGCGACACCTTCAAGCCAATCCACCGCTTCCAGACCCACTTCGCGCTGCACGGCGGCCCCAAGTTCACGCCCGACGGACGCTACGTCTATTTCGCCTCGCGCGACGGCTGGATCGCCCGGTTCGACATCTGGAACCTCAAGACTACCCATGAAATCCGTGCGGGGATCAATACCCGCAACCTGGCCGTGTCGGGTGACGGGCGCTACGTGATCGTCGGCAACTACCTGCCGCAGACCCTGGTCATTCTCGACGCACTTGACCTGAAGCCGCTCAAGCTGATCGAGGCACAGGACGAAAACGGCAAGCATTCGCGCATATCCGCCGTCTATGATGCGGCGCCGCGCAAGAGCTTCATCGCCGCACTGAAGGACGTCAAGGAAGTGTGGGAAATCCCCTACGGCGAACACCACGAGCCAATCTATCCCGGTCTGGTGCACGACTACCGCATGGCGGAGTCGCTCGCCGACACGGGGCCGTTCCCGATCCGCCGCATCCCGCTCGAGGACTACCTCGACGACTTCTACTTCGACCAGTCCTACACCCACCTGATGGGCGCCTCGCGCGACGGCGGCAAGGGCCAGGTGATCAATCTCGACGCGCGCCGCAAGGTCGCCGACCTGGATCTGCCCGGCATGCCCCACCTCGGCTCCGGGATCACCTGGGAGTATCAGGGCCGGCCGGTGATGGCCACGCCGAACCTCAAAACCGACGTGATCAGCATCATCGACATGAAAACCTGGCAGGTGATCAAGCGCATCGCCACACTGGGCCCGGGGTTTTTCATGCGCAGCCATGAGAACACCCCCTATGCCTGGACCGACAACTTCATGAGTCCCGCCAAGGACACACTCATCATCATCGACAAGCGCACGCTGGAAATCGTGCGCAAGCTCACGCCCGTACCCGGCAAGACCGCCGCCCATGTCGAATTCACCCGCGACGGCAAGTACGCTTTGGTCAGCATCTGGGAGATGGATGGCGCTCTGGTCGTCTACGACGCGGCGACGTTCAAGGAGGTGACGCGCATTCCCATGAGCAAGCCTTCGGGCAAGTACAACGTCTATAACAAAACCACCCGCTCCGCCGGCACCAGCCATTGAGGCCGGTTTGTGCCATCCAGGGTGCCGGTGACGGGGATCGCCGGCACCGGACATCTTCGTGCGCCGGTTCGGATGCGGCCACCTGTCGTCGCATGTGCGAATCCGCAGATCTGACGAACAATTGTCCTATGCTCCGGGTAACAGCAACCAGCAAAGCGACGCTTTAAAATGAAGCCCTTCGATCCCTTGTTATTCCGGCAGCAGGCGCTACTCGATGCCGTCACGCGGCAGCTGCGTGACGGGTAATCAACCTCGGTCAGCAACGAGGCCGATGAAAGGGTTCTCGCGGCGTTCGTGCCCGAACGTGGACATCGCGCCGTGTCCCGGCACGAAGCGCACGTCATCGCCGAGCGGGAACAGCTTGTTGCGGATGGCGGCCAGCAAGGCGGCGTGGTCGCCGCGCGGAAAATCGGTGCGGCCGACCGAACCCTTGAACAGCACGTCCCCGACAAAGGCGAGCCGCGTCTCCGGCTGAAAAAACACCACATGGCCGGGGGTGTGGCCGGGGCAGTGCAGCACGTCGAAACGGATCGACCCCACCTCGACCCGGTCGCCGTCTTCCAGCCACCGGTCGGGCGTGAACGCCAGCATCGGCGGAAAGCCGAACAACTCGGCCTGCTGCGGCAGGAGGTCGAGCCAGAACTGCTCCTCACGCTGCGGGCCGATGATGGAAATGCCGAGCGCCTCGCGCAATTCCACCGCAGCGCCGACATGATCGAGGTGGCCGTGGGTGAGCAGGATTTTTTCCAGCGTGAGGCCGCGCGCAGCGACCTCCGCCAGGAGGCGTTCGGCCTCGCCGCCGGGATCGATCAGCGCCGCGCGGCCCGCGGTATCCCACACCAGCGAGCAGTTCTGTTGATACGGGGTGACGGGAAGAATGGTAAATTCCATGCAGCCATTATCCCGCCTCGCCACCATTCAACCAATCGCATTCGAACAACGCCCATGCCCGCCCCCGACGCCCTGCTGCTGATTTCCACCCACTGCCCGCACTGCCCGGCGATGCTGGCGGCACTCGCCGATCTGGTGAAACAGGGCATGATCGGCCGCCTGGAGGCGGTCAACCTGGAGCAGCGCCCCGAAGTCGGTCAGGCGCTCGGGGTGCGCTCGGTGCCGTGGCTGCGCATCGGCCGCATCGAACTCACCGGGGTGCACGGCAAGGCCGAACTCGCCGAGTGGGCAGCCAAGGCCGACAGCGAGGCGGGCCTGGCCGACTGGTTTCATGCGCTGCTGAAGGAAGGCCAGCTGCCCCGCGCGCAGGCGCTGGTCGAAGCCGACCCCACCCTGCTGGCAGCGGTTCTGCCCATCGTCGGCAATGTCGAGGCGAGCCTCAACGTGCGGCTGGGCGCCGGCGTGCTGCTGGAAAATTTCGCCGGCAGCGATACCCTGCGCGCGCTGCTGCCGCGCCTGGGCGAACTGTCGCAGCACGCCGACGCGCGGGTGCGGGCGGATGCCTGCCATTATCTGGGGCTGACCGCGGACGCCGCGGCGCGGCCGTGGCTGGAGGCGCGCATCAACGACGAGGATGCCGACGTGCGCGAAATCGCAGCGGAGAGCCTGCAAGCCATTTCAGGTTAGCGCGCAGGTTAAGCTGAATGAAATGAAGCCCAACATCGAACTCCAGTACATTGTGCGGGGATCCGCAAGGTCGGGCTTTACAGCCCAAGCTGCATCTTATTCATGAGCGTGATGATATAAGCAGATGCCATAAGCGAAGCACCGCACGTCCCATCCGGCGCAATAACCATCACGCCCGACTTCAAAACGTATTAGCAAACGCCCACGCCATGTCCGTCCCGGCCGCTTATCTCGGCGTCATCCTCATCTGGTCGACCACGCCGCTCGCCATTCAATGGAGCGCGCAGGGGGCGAGTTTCAGCTTCGCGGTGATGGCGCGGATGCTTATCGGGCTGGCGATCTGCATGCTGCTGCTCTTCGCCACCCGCACGATGCTTCCGTTTACCCCGGCCGCAAAACGCCTTTACGCCATCAACGGCCTGTCGATTTTCGTCTCCATGCTGCTCACTTACTGGGGGGCGCTGCATATTCCGTCGGGGCTGATTTCGGTGATCTTCGGGCTGTCGCCGCTGGTCACCGGCGTGTTCGCCGCGCTGTGGCTGAGTGAGCGCACGCTTACGCCGCTTCGCCTGGCGGGTCTCGGGCTGGCGCTGAGCGGCCTGTGGATTATCTTCGGCCAGCCGTGGCCGGGCGACAGCCAGGCCACACTCGGCACTGCGGCCGTGGTGATCGGGATGGCCATGCAGGCGCTGGGGCTGGTGTGGATCAAGCGCCTGAATGTGCGCGCCTCGGCGCTCGCCATCACCGCCGGCTCGCTCGGCGTGGCGACGCCGCTGTTCGTGCTGGCCTGGCTGATCGCCGACTCCGCGCAGTTGCCGCCCGACACCACGCTGCGCGCCGGCACCGCCATCGTCTACCTGGGGGTGCTGGGGTCGGTGGTGGGCTTCACGCTGTATTACTACGTGATCAAACATCTGGATGCCGGGCGCGTCGCGCTGATCATGCTGGTCACGCCCGTTTCCGCGCTGCTGCTGGGCCAGACGCTGAACGCCGAATTCATCCCGGCCAGCGGCTGGGCCGGCATCGCGCTGATCGGCGCGGGGCTGCTGCTGTACGAATGGCCGGCGCTGCGGCAGTTGAACGGACCGCGGACGAGCCCGGACACGTGATTGCCGGCATGCCTGGGACTGGCCGGTGCACACCAACGTATTATTTGTTGATATCATTATCCGAAAATAACATTGAAAGGTGCTCCATGTCCTTGATCAAGTTTTCCTGCATGACCAGCCTGCTGTTCGTGACCGCATTCGCTGCCGCGACTCCGAACCGCAACACGGACAAGCCTGCTCCACCCACCCCCGAGGCGCTGCACGAGAAGCTGACCCAGATCAGCCAGGATCCGGCCAGATTGTCCGCCGCGATCCAGCGCGGGCAGAGGGACGCGTCGGTCTGTCGGCATTGCCATGGCGCCGGCGGCAACAGTGTGCTGCCCGAGGTGCCCAATCTGGCGAGCCAGAATGCGGCTTATCTGCTGGAACAGATGAACAAGTTCGTGCAGGGACAACGCAAGTCGTCGGCCTTCATGGAGGGGATGATCAAGGCCCTGACCCCCGACGAGCGGATCGCGATCGCGCTGTTCCTGTCGCAGCAGCCGCTTGCCCACAAGCCTGCCGCCGCGCACAGCGCCGCGGGCAAGCGTCTGTACGACAAGCTGTGCGTCAGCTGCCACGGCGCCAGCGGCTACGGCAACCACATGATTCCGCGGCTGGCCGGACAGCAGGAGGCCTATCTGGAGGGCTCGCTAAAACGTTACCGCAGCGGCAACGGCGAGCGCATCGATCCGCGGATGGCCGCGTATACCCGCAACCTCAAGGATGCAGACATCCGCAACCTGGCAGCCTACCTGGCCGCGCTGCAACCCTGAATCAGGGCTTCTTGAACAGGTCGTCCGGCGTCTGCGGCGCGTCGACCCTGGCCGGCGTCCCGCCAAACAGCGCATCGAGCGCGCCGCGGCTGGTCTGCGCCATCGCCGCGCCGCCGCCCTTATAGGCTTCCGGACGCGGCACGAACCAGCCGCAATCGTTGACGCGCGTCTTGTCGGCGACGCGTTCGGCCGCCATTTCGCGGCACTGGCCGGCGCGGTGCGCGTCATAGTGGCGGCACAGCTTGCACACGTGCAGGTCGGCTCGACAACTGGGACAGGTCTCGCGGCGCGACAGCGGCAGCAGCATGCCAGCCAGGCTGGCGCCGCATTTCCAGCATTGCAGGCTCATGATGTCCACCGGACATCATGTTGCCGGCGCAATCCGTTACGCGCGCCGCTCACGTCATTCTCCTGCATCCGTGGCCGGATCGGCAAAGGTGGGGGCCGGCGCCAGTCTGCCCGCTGCCGCTGCGGCGGCATGGGTTTGCTCGACGTGCGCCAGCAGGCTCGGCGCGGGGTAGCCGTCGACCGGCAGACGGTGCATGAACTGATATTGCCGGATGGCAGTTTGCGTGCGCGGACCGAGCAGGCCGTCCGCCTCGCCGGCATCGAATCCCAAGTCGTTCAATGCCTGCTGCAGCGCTTGCAGTTGCGCCGTGCTCAGCGCACCCGCTTCGCCCGTCTGCACGGTCAGACCGTCGCCGCCCGCCACCTGTTGCGCCAGCTGCGCCACCGCCAGCGCATAATTGACCGAGCGGTTCCAGCGCATCACCACGTCGAAATTGTCGAACACCATGAAGACCGGACCCTGCCAGCCCTGCGGCACCACGATGGCCGCACGCCCGGCCACGCCCGGCAACGGGCCGCCGCCCACCGCCTTGACGCCGAGCGCCGTCCATTGCGCCACCGGCAGACGGTTGGCGATGCTCGCGCGCCGCCAGTCGAAGCCTGGTGGCGGCCGCACCTCGATGGCCACCGGCTCGCCTGTGCGCCAGCCGGCGCGCTTGAGATAGTTCGCGCCCGAGTAGAGGGCGTCGGGCAGCGATTGCCACAGGTCGATGCGGCCATCGCCGTCGCCGTCGACTGCATAGGCGCGAAAGGTCGACGGCATGAACTGCATGTGCCCCATCGCGCCGGCCCACGAGCCATTCATGCCGGCCGCGCTGACGTGCCCGGCGTCGATGATGCGCAACGCGTCGAGCAGCTGGCTGCGGAAGAACGCGCTGCGGCGACCGTCATAGGCGAGCGTGGCAAGGCTGGCCGGGATGTTGTGGCTGCCGAGAGTGGCGCCGTAATTGGTTTCCAGTCCCCAGAACGATACCAGCACGGCTTTCGGAACCCCGTGCTGCCGTTCCGCCGCATCGAGCAGCGCGGCGTGTTCGGCCATCAATTCCTGGCCGCGCGCGACCCGGCTCGCGGTGACGCGCGCCCTCAGGTAATCGGAAAACGTCTGCAGGAATTCGGGCTGGCGGCGGTCGAGCTCGACCACGCGTTCGACCGGCTTGATGCCGGTCAGCGCGGCGTCGAGGGTAGCGGCGGAAATGCCCTGCGCCGCCGCCTCCCGGCGGAAGGCGGCGAGCCAGTCGTCGAAGCCGGTCTGGGCGTGAGCGGGAAACGTCGCCAGCAGCGCCAGCAGGAAGAAAACTTTAAGCATGTTTTTGCAGCCAGTATTCCAGTAGCGCCAGATGCCACAGCTTGCTGCCCTGGATGCGGGTGTGGTGCTGCTCCGGGGCATCCAGCAGTTTATTGACGTAGGCACGGTGATACAGGCCGCGCTCGCGGCAGGCCTGTGAATTCAAAATGTCCTGCATGAAGTTCAAAAATTCTCCGCGTACGAATTTGAGTGCGGGCACCGGGAAATAACCTTTCTTGCGGTCGATCACAGCGTCCGGCACCCGCCCGCGCGCGATGCATTTCAGCACATGCTTGCCGCCGGATGCCAGCTTCAGTTCGGGCGGCATCGACGCCGCCAGTTCGACCAGCTGGTGGTCGAGGAAAGGCACGCGCGCTTCCAGCCCCCACGCCATCGTCATGTTGTCGACCCGCTTCACCGGATCGTCGGTAATCAGCATGGTCGTGTCCATGCGCAACACCTGATCGATGAATTCGTCGGCAAAAGGTTCCGCCAGATGACCCGCAATCATTTCCGCCGTGTAGTCGGAGCCGTGATATGCCGGCATGGCCATCTCGAGAAACTCGTCATGGTCGCGGTCGAAATAGTGGCGGCGAAAGCGCGCCAGCGGGCTGCCCGAGGTATCCGCCGCCATCTGCGGATACCAGAAATAACCGCCGAATACCTCGTCGGCACCCTGCCCGCTCTGCACCACCTTGACGGTCTTGCCGACCTGTTCGGCCAGCAGGTAGAACGCCACCGCGTCCTGCGCGAACATCGGCTCGGACATTTGATCCACCGCCTCGGGCAGGCGGCGCAGCACCTCGGCATTGGGGATCAGGTACTTGTGGTGGCGCGTGCCATACATCGCCGCCACCGGATCGGAGTACTCGAACTCGTTGCCGCGCTCTTCCGGCTGGTCCTCGAAACCGACCGAAAACGTCATCAGGTCGGGCGCGCCCTGCTCGGCCAGCAGCGCCACCAGAAGGCTCGAATCGAGCCCGCCGGAGAGCAGCACGCCGACCTTGACGTCGGCAATCTCGATACGTTTCTTCACCGCCTGCCTGAGGCTTTCGTGAATCGCCTCGGTCCACTCGGCATCGGTCTTCGCCACCGCCGGGCGCTGCGCCTTGAGTGACCAGTATTTTTTGTGGCTCAACTCGCCGCGCGCATTCACGGTCACGGTGGTGCCGGGCGCGAGCTTGCGCACGCCGTTGAAAATCGTGCGCGGCGCCGGCACCACCGCATGCAGGGTGAACAGGTGATGCAGCGCCACTGCGTCAATACTGGTGTCGACCCCGCCCGCCGCCTGCAGCGCCTGCGGCGTCGAGGCGAAGCGGAAACAGCCGAGGTTTTCGCTGTAGTACAAAGGCTTGATACCGAGGCGATCGCGCGCCAGAAACAGCGTTTCGCGGTTCCAGATTGCGAACGCGAACATGCCGTGCAGGCGCTCGACGCAGGCCTCGCCCCACTGCAGATACGCGCGCAGGATGACTTCGGTGTCGCCGTCGGAATGGAAAACATGGCCGCGCCCGATCAGCTCGGCGCGCAGTTCCGGGTAGTTGTAAATGGTGCCGTTGAACACCAGCGCAGTGCCGCTGGCGGCGTCGAGCATCGGCTGCTTCGAGTGCTCCGACAGATCGATGATCGCCAGCCGCCGGTGGCCCAGCCGCACCGGCCCGTCGGCATGCTGGCCCTCGGCATCGGGCCCGCGCCGCGCCAGCTTCGCCAGCATCCGCACCATCACCACCGCATCGGGCGCCTTATTGTCGAATCGGAATTCACCTGCTATGCCGCACATATTTACCCCTGTTATCCGCGAAGAACGCGAAGGAACGCGAAGGGAATCTGCAGAATTTTCTTCGCGTTCCTTCGCGTTCTTCGCAGATAAATATTTTGTTTCAAGCCGCCAGCGGCGGCTCGTCCATCAACGCGATCTGCTCGCGCAGTTCGAGAATACGCGCCTGCCAGTACTGCTGCGTATTGAACCACGGAAACGCAGCGGGGAAAGCCGGGTCGTCCCAGCGGCGGGCGAGCCAGGCGGCGTAGTGGATCAGCCTCAGGGTTCTGAGCGCCTCGACCAGATGCAGTTCGCGCGGGTCGAATTCGGCGAAGTCCTCGTAGCCGGTCAGGATCTCGTTCATCTGTGCCTGCTGCTCGTCGCGCTCGCCCGACAGCAGCATCCACAAGTCCTGCACCGCGGGCCCCATGCGGCTGTCGTCGAAGTCGACGAAATGCGGGCCGGCGTCGGTCCACAGCACGTTACCGGCGTGGCAGTCGCCGTGCAGGCGGATGGCGCGCACCGTGCCGGCGCGTTCGTAGCAATGCGCGACGCCGGCGAGCGCATACTCGACCACGCTGTCCCACGCGGCGACCAGATCGGGCGGCAGCCAATTGCCGTCGCGCAGGAAGTCGCGCGAGGCGGTGCCGAAGGTCTCGATATCAAGCGTCGGGCGATGCGCAAAATTCGCCTGTGCGCCCACCGCATGGATGCGGCCGAGAAAGCGCCCCATCCGGCGCAGGGTGTCGGCGCGCTCGAACTCGGGCATGCGCCCGCCCTGCTTGGGGTAGACGGCGAAGCGGAAACCGGCGTGGGTGTGGAGGGTGGCGCCATTGAGCTCCAGCGGGGCGACGACCGGGATCTCGCGCGCGGCCAGCTCGGCGGTGAACGCGTGTTCTTCGAGGATGGCGGCGTCGCGCCAGCGTTCGGGGCGGTAGAACTTGACCACCACCTGCGCTGCCGCATCCTCCACCCCCATCTGGTAGACACGGTTTTCGTAACTGTTCAGCGCCAGCAGGCGGCCGTCGGCCTTGAGGCCTGTCGCGTCGAGCGCATCGAGCGCGCAGTCGGGCGTCAGCGCGGAATAGGGGTGGGACGGGTTCATCATAAAAACAGGGTGACCGTAAAAGGCTATAAACGAATAATGCCTCATCTCCCTGGCCCTATCGCCGCGCCATGACGTCAGCCGACCCCTTCGGGATGGAAATCTCCCGTCATATCTGGGAGACCCGCTACCGCGCGCCGGGCGAGGCCGACATCGGCGCCAGCTGGCAGCGGGTGGCGCAGGCGATTGCGGCGGCAGAAAACCGGGAACGCGAGCAGTGGGCCGGACGCTTTTACCGCCTGCTCGACGGGTTCCGCTTTCTACCCGGCGGGCGCATTCTCGCCGGTGCCGGCACCGGGCACCGGGTGACGCTGTTCAACTGCTTCGTCATGGGCGAGATCGGCGACGACCTGGTCAGCATTTTCGAGGCGCTGAAGGAAGGCGCGCTCACCATGCAGCAGGGCGGCGGCGTGGGTTACGACTTTTCCACCCTGCGCCCGGCCGGCATGACGGCGCAGACGACCGGCAGCATCGCCTCCGGCCCGGTGTCCTTCATGCGCATCTGGGATGCCATGTGCGCCACCATGCTGTCAACCGGCGCGCGGCGCGGCGCGATGATGGCGACGCTGCGCTGCGACCACCCCGATATCGAAATCTTCGTCGACGCCAAGCGCGATGCCGCGGCGCTGCGGCATTTCAACCTGTCGGTGCTGGTCAGCGACGATTTCATGGCGGCGGTGGCGGGCAACCGCGACTGGCCGCTGATTTTCCCCGTGCACGAAGGCGAGCCGGCCGACGGCCCCTTGCTGCAGCGCCGCTGGACCGGCAGCGCCGCGCCGGCGCCCTGCCGCGTGCTGCGCACGGTGAAGGCACGCGAGCTGTGGCAGCGCATCCTGCGCGCGGCCTACGACACCGCCGAACCGGGGGTGCTGTTCGTCGACCGGATCAATCGCGAGAACAACCTGCACGACCGCGAAATGATCAGCGCCACCAACCCCTGCGGCGAAATTCCCCTGCCGCCCTACGGCGCCTGCGACCTCGGCTCGCTCAACCTGGTTGCCTTCGTGGCCGCGCCTTTCGCTGCCGACGCCCGCCTCGATCTGGATGCGCTGGCCGACGCGGCGCGACTCGCGGTGCGCTTTCTCGACAACGTCGTCGACATCTCGCGCTATCCGCTGCCGGCGCAGGCCAAACAGGCGCACCGCACGCGGCGCCTCGGGCTCGGCATCACCGGACTGGCCGACGCGCTGGTGCTGCTCGGCCTCGACTACGACAGCGAGGCCGCGCGCGCGCTGGCCACACGCACGATGCAGACCCTGCGCGACGCGGCCTATCGCGCGTCCGTCGAGCTCGCCCGCGAGAAAGGCCCGTTTCCCGGGTTCGCGCGTGAAGCCTTCCTGGCAAGCGGCTTCGCCTCCCGGCTGCCGGAAGACATTCGCGACGCCATCGCCGCGCATGGCATCCGCAACAGCCATCTTCTGGCCATCGCTCCGGCCGGCACCATCAGCCTGCTGGCGAACAATCTTTCCAGCGGCATCGAGCCGGTCTTCGCCGCCGAGGCCGAACGCCGCGTGCTGGGAACGGACGGCAGCTACCGCACCCATCGCGTGGTCGACCACGCCTGCCACCTGTGGCGGCAACAGGGTGGAAACGGCACGCCGCCGACCCTGGCCGAGGCACGGCAGATCGATCCGCTGGCCCACCTGCAGATGCAGGCCGCGCTGCAGCCGTTCGTCGACAACGCCATTTCCAAGACCATCAATGTCGCCGCCGACTATCCGTTCGAACGCTTCGAGGCGCTTTACCGGCAGGCGCATGCGCTCGGCCTCAAGGGCTGCACCGTTTTCCGTCCCAATCCGGTCACCGGCGCCATTCTCAGCCAGTCGCCGGAAGGCGAACAGGTACACTGCTGCGGTCTGGAACGCGAGGCCGATTAGGCCGCTAAATGAAACCACCCCCCGCCCATCTCAGTAAAACCCGCATCGGCCTCGCCCTCGGCGGCGGCTCGGCACGCGGCTGGGCGCACATCGGCGTGATCCGCGCCCTGCAGGACGCCGGCATCGAGCCGGACATCGTCTGCGGCACCTCGATCGGCGCCCTGGTGGGCGCCGCCTATGTGGGGGGCGAACTCGACCCACTGGAAGCCTGGGTGCGCAGCCTGCACCTGCAGACCGTGGTGAGCTTCCTCGATTTTTCGCTCAGCGGCGGGCTGATCAAGGGCGAGAAGCTGATCGGGTTTTTCCGCAGCCATTTTGTCGATCGCGACATCCGCGAACTGGCGCGTCCATTCGGCGCCGTCGCCACCGATCTGCAGCGCGGCCGCGAAGTATGGCTGCGCGAGGGCCCGGTGACCGACGCGGTGCGGGCCTCGATCGCGCTGCCCGGGCTGTTCACCCCGGTACAGCTCGGTGGCAGCTGGCTGGTCGACGGCGGCCTGGTCAATCCGGTGCCGGTGTCGCTGTGCCGCGCGATGGGGGCGGACCTTGTCATCGCGGTCGACCTGAACACCGACCGGCTGAGCCGTAACCTCAAGCCCAAACCTGCCAAAATGCCGCGCAAGCGTGCCGCCGCCGAGCCCGAAACCCTGGCCGACGCGGTGAGGATGCGCATCGAGACAGGCATGTCGCAACTCGGCATCAACTACGAGGCGGGACCCAAAATTCCCGCCATGCTCGATGTGGTGGCGAGCAGCATCAACATCATGCAGGTGCTGATCACGCGTAGCCGGCTCGCAGGCGATCCGCCCGACGTAACGATGGCGCCGCGACTCGCGGATCTGGGATTGATGGAGTTTCACCGCGCCGGCGTCGCCATCGATGCTGGCCGACATGCCGCCGAGGCCGTCATGCCGCAGCTACAGGCGCATCTGGATGATTCAGACTGAAACGGAAAGAAAAATCATGACGCGCAGCCGCAAAGTGCCAGCTTGCGCGCGCGATCCAGCCGCTTGATCGCCGCCTCGCGCCGCGTGGCTTCCGCGCGGCTGACTGCGGCTTCGGCATGGATTAGTTGCACTGGACGGCGGGTTCGGGTGTAGCGGGCGCCCAGCGAGCCGTCGCCGTTGTGTTGCGCGATACGGCGAACGATATCGGTGGTGATACCGGTGTAAAGCGAGCCGTCGGCGCAGCGCAGCATGTAGACACACCATGCTGCGGCGCTGGCGCCGTCGGTCGCCATCAGATCAGACGTCGACAGACAATTGTTGCGCCCACAGCAGCGCATCCATGTGCACGGCGTTGATGTCGTCCACCTCGCGCCCGATCTGTTTGGCCAGAGCCTCGATGCTGCTCTGGTCGTCCTGCTCGCAGGCAATCGCCAGCGCCAGGTAGGGCGCGTAGGGTCCGCGCTGCGCGGTAATGGCCTCGGTGATTTCGGCGGGCAGGCTGATCTGCTTCAGCACCTGTTCCATCGGCATCCCCATCACAACATCGAGCAGCGAAAACAGCCCGGCGACGAAAATTTCGTCGCGCGCCTTGGCGAACAGCGCACGCCCGGCCAGTTGCTCGGCCACGCGGCCGCGCACCAGGGCATTTTCCAGCACAGCCTGGTCGAGTTCCTGGGCCTTGCCGCCGGTAAACAGGATCAGCGTCAGCCAGCGATACAGCTTGTCCTGTCCCATCACCATCAGGGCCTGCTCGATACCGCCGATCTTGTTCGTCAGGCCCATGCCGGGGGAATTGACATAACGCAGCAGACGCACCGACAGTGTCGGGTCGTGGCGGAACTGCGCCGCCAGCTCCGGCTGCTCGGCCCCGCTGCGCACCCGGTTCATCAGGTCCAGCACCTTGGCGCGCGACGGCCCCATGGTGGGATTGTCGAGGGTTTCGCGGCGGGTGATGAAGGGTCCCATGAACAGCGCAAACTGCAGCTTATGACACATGTGGAACGCTTCCAGCGTTTGCACGCCGGTCGCGACAAAGCGCTTGCCTGTGGCCACCTTGGACACGGCTGAGATTTGCGCGGTAATGGCGGGAATGTCCTCGCTGTTGACGTCCACCAGCACATAATCCGCATGCTGCAGCAGCGCATGCCATTCGGGCCGCGCCACCTCGTCGGCATGGACGGCAAAGCTGAAACCACGCGACTTCAGCTCACCCAGGCGGGCCAGCATAGGTTGGTCGGCCGGGGGCTGGGCGACGACATTCAGGAGCAGCACCGTACCGGTAGCGGGCCAGCTATCGATTAGCGGAAGATCCAGGCTGGCCGGCGCAATCGGCACGAATGCCAGCCGCTGGCCCAGCAGGCGTGCGATATCCATACGCTCAAGGTTGCCGAGCAGGGCCTCGTCGTAGAGACGCTGCACATCGGGCAGGTTCGAATCGCTCTGGTCGTCCAGCGCGCGGCGCAGCATAAAAGTATAGGCGGCCACTTTCTGGTCGCGGCCCAGCATGGCCTCGCGACGCATCACCGAGGCCGGCTTGGCGACCGGCTTGGCGACCGGTTTGGCGGGCGGTTTGGCTACCGGTTCTGCCGCAGCCGCAGCCGTGCGAGGCGGCGCGGCGGCCTCCTTGTTATTACCCGACAACATTCCGACAAGACGATTCAGCACGCTTCATTCCTCCACGACAAACCCGGGCGTATCTGTAGCGTAATCGGCAGCGCTGCGCGAGACTGAAGCCTTCCTGCAGAATGTTTTACATGACTTACAGTGAACGCTTGATCGAGACGATGCCGCGCACCATGCCGGGCGCATAGCCGGTGGCCTTGTCCAGCGGATATTCGGCAGCGAGCCGTTCCTTCACGCCTTCGGGGATATCAGCCGGGCCGCCGTGACAGGTCAGGCACATGGGCTGCACCGGCAGCGCCTTGGCGTAACGGAACTGTTTGCCGCCCGACGTGGACACGATCTGCCAGGTGTCGAGCGTTTCCGGCTTTTCGCCGGCGGCCAGGCGCTTTTCCAGCCCGGCCTGGGCTTCGGCTTCCCATGCGTCGGGTATGCCGGCGGGATTGCGGTTTTTCGGGCTGACGCGCTTGACATCAAAGTTGAACTGCTTCGACATGTCGGCGGCAATCTGCGGTGCGCGTTCCTTGCATACGTTGATCGCACCCGCCGGGCCTTGTTCCTTGATCGCGGTTTTCAGCTCACCGCCGAGTTTCTGGATCAGCGCACCGCTGGCCTTGCGCGCATCGGCCGCCATGGCGGCCTGTTCTTCGGCACTGGGGCCACTGGCGCACGCGGCAAGCATGACGGGCAGGGCAAGGGCAATCAAAGCAGGCGCTTTCATGGGAGTTCTCCGGATAGGGATAAGGTAACGATAATTCTAGCAACGCGTCGCTGTTATGCTAACGATACAGCATGAAACATTTCCAAACACAGTCGCGGGGTCCAAAATTGACCAAGAACCTTTCCCAGTATTTTTTTCGCGGCCTGATCACCGCCCTGCCGCTCGGGCTGACGGTCTACCTGCTCTATGTCTTCCTGAGCTGGAGCGAATCAGTGGCGATGCAACTAATCCGGCCATTCATCGGCAGGCTTTACGTGCCGGGTATGGGCCTGCTGCTGGGTATTGCCGGCATCATCCTGCTCGGTATGCTGATGTCGCAGCGCGGCATGGGCAAGCTGCTGTCGCTGGTGGAACTGCCCTTCACCAATCTGCCGGTGGTGAAAAGCATTTATTCTTCGTTCAAGAGCTTTGCCGACTATTTTTCACCCCAACGCAACCGGACCACGCAGCAGACGGTGGTGGCGCTCAGGCTGCCGGGGCAGCCGCTCGAACTGGTGGGACTGGTCACGCGTCAAAACGTCGGCGACCTGCCCGCCGGCTTTCTGCAGGGCGACCGCGTGGCGGTTTATCTGCCGATGGGTTACATGATCGGCGGCTACACGGTTTTCGTGCCGCGCGATTGGGTGCAGCCGATCGACATGTCGGTGGAAGAAGCGATGCGCTCGGCGCTGTTCGCCTGGATGAGCTCGGCTGCCCCGGCCGCTGCGCCCGATCGCCGGCAGCCATGATCCGGTCGCGCCAACCGCGGAAGTAGCGTTCAGTTCCCATGCAGATCGAATGCTTCGCTCAGCGCCTGCTCAACCCGTTTCGCGGGGTGGTGCATACGATTCGTTTCGCATCGGCCGAAGCGGTGACGACCGACGGCATCGAATGGGATATCTATGTGGCCAACGACGCGCTGCTCGACGGCCTCGGACGCGCCGGCAAACGCGCACAGATCTCCGACATCCGCTACGGCCACTGGTCGGCGGAAAAGGGACTCAAGCGCGGGCCGCTGTATCCGTCCGACGATTTCCGGCGACTGGAGGAGATGGGCGCAGTGGTGTACGAGCACTTGCTTCGTGTGCATCGCGACGTGCCATTCAGGTTCCGCGACCCATTCGAGCTCTGGCTGCTCGACCGCAACGACCAGCCGCTGGCGCTGCTGCACAGCGTACGCGCCGACAGCGAAACCGACACCCGGCCGCCGCTCGACTGGCGCGCCGGCATGGCCGCGCAGGAACAATTCCGTAGCGCGGCCGCCGATCCGGCCGAGCCCGCCGGAGTGACTCTGACGCGTTATGTAAACAGCCTCGCCAGCGGCGTGGCACAATGGTTTCGCCGTTCCGACGACGGCGACGGGCTGGGGCTGCACACGCTCAAGGGGGGCGACGAATTACGCGGGCGCGTGCTCGACGCCGAAGCCTTCCCGCCGCTGTTCATCGCCACCGCCGGTATGGATGCGGCGCACGCCCGGCTGGTGCGCGACTATCACACCTGGCAGGCGCCATGGCTGCTGCTGTTGCCGCAGCTCGACCCCGCCACCCGCAGCGCGCTCGAGGCCTGCGCCTGCCAGCAGGCCGAGCTGGTCGAAAAGCACTGCCGGCTGTATCCCGCCATCATCGATCGCCCGGCACTGCAGGCGGCACGGGTGGAGGCAGCGCTGCTGCGCAGCCAGCCGCGCATGGACAAACAGGACGAGGTGATGCCGATGTGCTACATCGAGCTCAGCGTGAGCGCGGATGGGTGATCGGCCGGCCAAAGTTCCGCCGGATCACATCCGCACCGGCTCGAAGGTCGCATCGAGATTCTGGTCGTCGCAATAATCGAGAAAATCGCCGCGCAGGGTGGCGATGTGGGCATCGGCGGGAATGCCGAGCGTCATGTGCACGGCAAACATCGGCGCGCCGGTGTGCGGCGCAGGATAGGTCTCGGTGTCGAGCGCCTCGATGTTGATGTGCAGGCGCGCAAAGAAATTGGCAAGGCTGTTGACGATGCCGGGCTGGTCGAGCGCGGCGACTTCGACGGTATACGGGATCAATGGCTTTTCCGGGCGAGTGGGGCGGGTGCGCTGCTGGGTGAGTGCCAGGCCGAGTTCCTCGCCCACTGCCGGCAGGCGGGCTTCCAGCTTGGCCAGTGCGTCCCAGCTGCCGGACACGCGCATCAGCAGGGCAAAGCGCCCGCCAAGCGCGGCCATACGCGATTCCTCGATGTTGCAGGCGGATTCGCTGATGCGACGGGTAAAGCCTTCCACCAGGCCAATTTTGTCTTCACCGCTGGCGGTGATGACGAGGGATTCGGTGTCGCTTGCCATTAAATTAATTCCCTATCGGACAGTTCTTTTTTGATATACGCGTAGAACACGGGTGCGGCGATCACGCCCGGCACGCCGAAAGCCGCCTCCATTACCAGCATGGCGATGAGCAACTCCCACGCGCGCGCCTTGATCTGACCGCCAATGATACGGGCATTCACGAAATATTCGAGCTTGTGGATGATGACCAGGAAGGCAAGCGAGCCGGCGGCAACGTAGAGCGAATGCGACAGCGAAATGATGACGACGATGGTGTTGGAAATGAGATTACCCAGCACCGGCAGCAGACCGACGACAAATGTGACCAGCACCATGGTCTTGACGAAAGGCAGCTCGACGCCGAACGCTGGCAGGATCAGGACAAGATAGGTCCAGGTCAGCAGGGCATTGAGCGCGGAGATCCACATCTGCGCGAATACCACGCGGCGGAACGCTTCGGCCAGACGGTGGACGCGTTCGCACAGGGCTTGCGCCAGCGGCGCCATCATTTGGTACGGCGAGGCTTCGCGCAGCGCGACAAAGCTGCCGATGATGAAGCCGACCAGGATCAGCAACAGCACGCGGCCGGCGTCACCACCCAGTTTGCGCAGGTCCTGCGCATGGATGCGCAGCCATTCGACCAGGCCGGCGCGAATCACCGATTCGTCGCCCTGCGGCAGCCATTCTCGGGCCCACGGCGGCAGCAATTCGCGCGAATTTTCGATAACCTCGGCCATCTTGGTGAGCAGGCCGGCAAGGCCGCCCTCGGTGCGCAGATAGAGGATGGCGCCCGCGGTAACGCCGCCCAACGCACCCAGCACGATGAGGGTGATCAAGGACACCACCAGCACCTTGGACCAGGTATGGTCGAGCTTGCCGATGACGAACCGCGGCGCCAACAGGTGGACAAGCTGCACCACCAGCAGGCCGGCAAGCAGGGCCGGCAACAGCCGCAGGTAAAGGACAAGCAGCAAGCCACTGGCCGTCATCAGCCAGGCAGCAATCTGATAACGGGTGGCGGGGACGAGCGTGGCGATGGTCATGGCCGCCACGATGCCAACAAAGCGGGCGCGGAGCAAGGGGGACGATACGATATTCCGGTATGGCGTCCCGACTTGGTACTGCTTTCCTGAAATCCCTGCGGACGCTGCTGCCCGCCGGCAGCCTGCCGACCGCGCCCGGGGACACCCGGCCGTTCGAGTCGCGCCACCCCGACGTGGCGGCGATCCTCAACGCAGCACAAACGCGCTGATCGGTGCCCTGCCAACCGATTGCTGAAGCGGCTGCCCATTCCGGCTTATCATATGGCATTCGAAAAAGCACCGCGCCCGCCGCGCGGGCTGCCCGCATAATAGCGTGTCGCTTCACCTTCAACGGAGACCCAATGCCAACCCCCTTGAACATCATTCTCATCGACGATCATCCCCTGCTGCGCATGGGCGTGGCGGGCTACATCCAGCAGGAGCCGGATCTGACGCTCACCGCGCAGCTGGCCAACGCCGCCGAGCTGCGCGCCTGGCTGGCGGCGGGCAACCGCGCCGATGCCGCGCTGCTCGACCGTTCGCTGCCCGACACCGACGGCCTCGACCTCGTCTCCGACCTGCGCGACCTCGGCATCAAGGTCATCATGCTCACCATTGCCGACTCCGACGAGGAGATCTCCGAAGCGATCTCGTCCGGTGTCGACGGCTATGTCGTCAAGTCCAGCGAGCCCGACCAGGTACTCGCCGCCATCCGCAGCGTATGCGACGGCCAGAGCAGCTTCCCGCTCAACATCATGCAGAAGATGGCGCGCGGCGAACTCAACAACAGCGCGCTATCGGCACTGACCGCGCGCGAAATGGAAATCGTCAACCACGTGAAAGAAGGCCACTCCAACAAGGCCATCGCCTACAAGATGACCCTGTCGGAAAACACTGTGCGCAATCACCTGCGCAACATCATGGAAAAGCTCAACCTGCGCAACCGCGTCCAGGTCGCCACCCTGGCGCTGAAGGAAGACCATAAGCGGCACTGAGCCGCCACCTATTTCCCGGGCTGGCTGGCCGGCCGTAGGGGTTTCTGTCCTGTTTTAATCAAGTTTCTGCCAGGCCCGGCAGTCCGGGTCAGCACAGTGCTGGACGGGCTCGAATCCGCCCGGTGCGGACTCCAAAATAGAATTTCGAAACTTCCGTTCCTCGGCTTGTGTGCCAATCGACGCCTGCGGCTAACGGTCGCTCGGCAATGACCATTTTTAAAGATATTGAATGGGAGCTTTCGACCCCGAAGGGCCGTTCGGCCATCTGCACCATGAAGGTCAGCTATCTGAGGTGAAGCCGCCGTTCGCCAGTTGGTCGTGGACCTCGGCTCATCGGCCGACGTCCCCCCGGTTTTCAGTAGCACTCGGCTTTAGAGTCCGGGGGTTAATGTAGCCGATTTGTCGGCCAGTTTCTTGGCGTAGGCCGACGGTGTCAGGCCACCCAGCGATTTCTTCGGCCTCTCC
>Ga0307376_10000219_pt1 | contig 78515 bp, 81 predicted proteins | sample TR2MG_FD_202536 | JGI IMG/M metagenome (GOLD analysis project Ga0307376, IMG submission 202536) | Soil microbial communities from Risofladan, Vaasa, Finland - TR-2 | ecosystem: Environmental > Terrestrial > Soil > Coastal area > Acid sulfate soil | place: Finland: Risofladan, Vaasa | collected...
GGATGCGCAGGTCGATCTGCGCGTCGTTCAGTTCCTGCTCGTTGAGCCAGTTGCGAAAGTCGCCGACGTTATCCAGCAGGTGGCCGCGCCAAGTGCTGTAGGATTCGAAATGCGCGACCAGATCATCATGTGCCATGATTTTCCCGGGAGATAATATAGATTGTTCAGGATGAACTGACTCTATCACAAAATGCCAATGAATCAATGTGGTCTGACATTACTGTAATGGGCGCGCTTCAGTAGATTTCGCGCTTAAGTTTCAGGAGTGAGTGCGTATCCCGATGTGAAGCCGACAGCGGTTCCAATGTAAAACCCATCACCCATGCTGATCGAAACCCACCATCTACAGAATGTTGCAGATGTGCCATAAGCCGTCGCTGACAGCCCTGAAAACCCGCACTTTTGAACGTCCGCTGCCAGCTTTAACCATGACAAAGGCAAATTGTTGTCAATGGCTGGTGTTGGTATAGCAGTCGCAATCTTCTAGGTTGAAAATCAGCGTTTTCGTTTCAATTGGCGGCTTCTCAAAAAACTGGTCGTTGGCAGGGTTACGTGGCGTTCGCTCTTTCCTGCTAAACCTCGCGAAGCGAGAACGCTGGACAGATGGCCCCTTTATGGGGTCGTCTGCGCCAGCGTTGTAGCTCCCTCTCTCACCCCGGATGAACTACAATTCTGATGGCGAAGAATACAAGCGCATGCCTGTTGTAGCTCCCTCTCTCACCCCGGATGAACTACAATCGTATTCTTGCGGCAATGAAGTGGACTGCTGTTGTAGCTCCCTCTCTCACCCCGGATGAACTACAATTCATTTCGCGCTCATGAGCCGGGAGAACTGGTTGTAGCTCCCTCTCTCACCCCGGATGAACTACAATACAGTATTTGTGCAGTGTGTGGGCGCGGCAGTTGTAGCTCCCTCTCTCACCCCGGATGAACTACAATGTCAACTGAATAAACACCATCGTAATCATCGTTGTAGCTCCCTCTCTCACCCCGGATGAACTACAATTGAAATCCGCAAGCTGTGTGGGATGCTGATGTTGTAGCTCCCTCTCTCACCCCGGATGAACTACAATTTCCTCAAGCGGCGCTGAACCGAAGGCGCTGTTGTAGCTCCCTCTCTCACCCCGGATGAACTACAATGGCAGGGCGCAGAAGGAAGCCGTGGCGCATGTTGTAGCTCCCTCTCTCACCCCGGATGAACTACAATAAGGGCTGATGCGTACATGCAGCGGGAAATGTTGTAGCTCCCTCTCTCACCCCGGATGAACTACAATGGCGTCAAGTTCCAATGGGCACCCTTGCTGGTTGTAGCTCCCTCTCTCACCCCGGATGAACTACAATGTGGCAGACTCCGACCGCGACGGACGTTCAGTTGTAGCTCCCTCTCTCACCCCGGATGAACTACAATGGCCGCCGCCGGGGAGCCTTCGGAGATTGAGTTGTAGCTCCCTCTCTCACCCCGGATGAACTACAATTTGGCTTGGGCGCAACTGGTCACGTCGGGCGTTGTAGCTCCCTCTCTCACCCCGGATGAACTACAATGAAATGGCTTAACGACCGCATCATCGTCGAGTTGTAGCTCCCTCTCTCACCCCGGATGAACTACAATTCAGGCTGTGCGCGCTGTTCCAAGGAAGGTGTTGTAGCTCCCTCTCTCACCCCGGATGAACTACAATGACGAATACGAGGATGCCGAAGCAGGCAACGTTGTAGCTCCCTCTCTCACCCCGGATGAACTACAATCCATTGGCGCGAGCCTATCGAGGTTATTTTGTTGTAGCTCCCTCTCTCACCCCGGATGAACTACAATAAAACAAGCTGCCGAAGTTTAACGATTTTCGTTGTAGCTCCCTCTCTCACCCCGGATGAACTACAATGGAGCAACAGATTAGAAAAGCTCTGAGCTAGTTGTAGCTCCCTCTCTCACCCCGGATGAACTACAATTACGGTTCTCATGATTACCCAAGGTAAGGAGTTGTAGCTCCCTCTCTCACCCCGGATGAACTACAATCCGCCCTGGGCAACTCAACCAGCAGCATAAGTTGTAGCTCCCTCTCTCACCCCGGATGAACTACAATCGTTGGTGTGGTCAACACTTGCGCACCGGAGTTGTAGCTCCCTCTCTCACCCCGGATGAACTACAATTCAAGGCTTGCGGCGGCCGGCGGTAATTCCGTTGTAGCTCCCTCTCTCACCCCGGATGAACTACAATGATTCGCGCCGCGATGATCGACCCGATTACGTTGTAGCTCCCTCTCTCACCCCGGATGAACTACAATCAATGCGGTTCCGCACCCTTCGGGATAGCCGTTGTAGCTCCCTCTCTCACCCCGGATGAACTACAATAAGGGGTTTGGGCTGTGGCCGCCGCACATTGTTGTAGCTCCCTCTCTCACCCCGGATGAACTACAATGCTTGGAGTGCGTGACGCGGCGGGCAACCCGTTGTAGCTCCCTCTCTCACCCCGGATGAACTACAATTCGGCAAGCTGGTTCAGGCGCAGCGGCAGCGTTGTAGCTCCCTCTCTCACCCCGGATGAACTACAATTATGATTACAGCAGGGAACGCCAGAGCAACGTTGTAGCTCCCTCTCTCACCCCGGATGAACTACAATGTGGATGGTTTCACTGCGGAGTATGTAAACGTTGTAGCTCCCTCTCTCACCCCGGATGAACTACAATCAGAAGGTCAACGGGGGCGGCGTCAAGCTGGTTGTAGCTCCCTCTCTCACCCCGGATGAACTACAATACTTCACCAGCCGGGGCGGCTGGTGCAACCGTTGTAGCTCCCTCTCTCACCCCGGATGAACTACAATGCCACGTTGCATTGTCCCTGCGCATTCGGTGTTGTAGCTCCCTCTCTCACCCCGGATGAACTACAATAGCTCTCACGCAAACCCCCGTCAGACCTCAATCTGGCGGGCGTTCTGTTTGAAAAATTGCTCTTCAAAATAGCAGCATTTGGTTGATCTTCAGCGCTTTTTCTTGAAAAAGCGGCAGGCCGACCAGGAGCTTCATGCTGGCGTATTGTTTTTCGGTGACGGTCAGGCAACGCACGGAGCCTTCGGGAGGCAGATTACTCACTAATCGCTTCATGTGTTTTTCCTGTGCATCGTTGCCATTCAGGATGCGACCATACACCGAGAACTGGATCATGTCGTAGCCGTCATTAATCAGGAAGCGGCGGAACAGCGTGTAGGCGCGGCGCTCGGCCTTGGTAACAACGGGTAGATCGAAGAGAACAATCAAGCGCATAAATCGTCGTGTCTCCGTGCTCATGGTTCAGCATTCCAAGCGGTGCTGTTCCAGCCCAATGAGCGTGGGCAATTCCAGCAGCGTTTCGCTGCCGCCGTCATACACTCTCGCAAGGCTTTCTATCGTGTGTTCGATGGCAGAAAGCACGGACATCTTTCCGCGTGGCATGCCAACATCCACATTGAGTAGTCCGACCAACGCCGTTTTATCTTGCGGATTTAATTCATCGCCAGCCAGCGGCATGTGTTTTGCTACAAACAAATCCACTATCGGACGGAACGGTTCGATCACGTCATCGGCCAGATTGAAGGCATTCTGTTCGCTGGCGTGGAACAGCCCGATGGAAGGCATCAGGCCATGCGCAACCAAGCCCCGTGCAATCGTGCCGCGCAACACTGCGTAGCCATAATCCAGGGCTGCATTGGCGAAGCGTGCTTGCTCACGGTGAAACCCTTTGCCGAAAAGTTGAACGAAATAAAAAGCAGCGGCTTGGCCTTCCAGATTGCCGACATCACCAGAGCGCACACGCCGTGCGTAAGAGTCCATCCGATCCACACCTTCACGCCCCATGAGCTTCAAGCAGGCGGCTTGGTTGGCAATCTTCTGGCGCACGATAGTTGCCCACGTCTGCTTGGCAGCAGGGCGCGGCAAATCCAATTGTAGACGCAACCAGCGCGTAGCGCGCGAGTGCGACAAGAAAGGTAAGAACACGCCGCTGGGGTGGTGCGTGTCGCCTGTGGCGAAAAGGCTGATGCCATATTCCCCGCAGGCCGATAGCACTGGATGGGTGAGGGTGATTTCGCGGTGATTGAGTACGATCACCGCGATGTCCTCGAACGGCACGAACGCCGTTTGATCTTGCTCGATGGCAAGTCGGAATTGTTCTCGCCGCAGTTTAGCAGGGCGCGAAATAACGACGCTACGCCAAGTCACGACGTTTCTCAGGCGGGGCGGGGTAACGGTTGCCGAGTATATCCACGTTAAGTTTTGTGAATAATTCTGCGCTAGATATACCTCTCTTTTTTAAGCTATCTGCGCTTCGTTGGTCATGCGGGAAATACTTTAATCCACCGTCATTGATGTTGATCCCAGCGAAATATCCAAGGATGGATTCCCCATCAATTTTTAATTGGAGTAGGTCATTTGGATACAGTGAAAGATGAAAAGCGTAGCTGTCGTCCATCACTGTCCATTGGCTTTCGTCCTTCTTCGATACAACCGCCTTGTTCGGCAGCACCTTTGCCACGCTGTGATGCACATACACGGGCACAAGGTGAAACTTGCCCGTCTTGGTGAATACATCAACGCGAAGCATGGTGTCGTTGGCCGCTATGCCGTTTCGCACTGAGATGCCAGTTGTTTTCCCTGCATTGACTTTGACCGCACGAATGATTGGGCCGGTAAATGGACCGCTATCTGGATCGGCTTGTAAAGGCTTGCGCGGCAATGCACGCAAGCGTTCGAGTTCTGCATTCTCAGCATCGGTTGGCTTACGCTTCTCTTTACCACGACCGAAATTAGCCTCAATTGCTTTGGCTGCTTTTTCGCGCTCGTCGCGGCTCGCAATCCAAAGGCGCAAGGCTTCAATCATGCGTTCGTTTCGGCGTGGGTCAAGGATATCCCCCAGTTTTTCTAATGTAAGTTTGTAGTTACCTTTGCTGTCTTTATCCGTTACACCGATACGAGCAATAGCCATGCTGGCTTTTTCCTCGATTGTTGCAGGCCGTAATACTTTTTCGGCATTATCTTTCGCAATCTTTTTTGCCTCTTTGTCTTCCACCATTAGTACATGACCATCGCGTGGTTTAGTGTAGATGGTGTCCATGTGTGCTGCACCGCTGTTGCGGCGTTGTGGCGCGCGTGAGACGAACAATGGACGCAATGACTGCAATGCGTCATCCGAGTAGGTGCCAAGGCGTTGCATTGCATCACGCAATAACGCGGGGTCATCTAGTTTCAGGCGTGCTTCGAGTTCATCGCGGAAATGTGGCCACGGATTGGGGAAATGTTTCTCTATCTGATCGAACATGTCTGAATTGATGATCTCGCCCGTATTCACATCTACAAACCCTTCGCGCACCTGTTCCAACTCTTTACGACGCGAGTAATCAGACAGGCGTTTGACCATGCTGTGACTGCACGCTGCGACCACGGCGGCATCCAGTGCGTGATGGCGATCACTGTCGCCGCGCACTTTGACCAAGCCCCAGCGGGCGCGCAGGAAAGAGGTCATCTGGCCGCTGAGTACCACGCAGCGCTTAACGTCGCTGTCTTCATGCAGTTGCAGATATTGCTCAACGTAGTTCTTGAAAAATTTGCAGATGTAGCGCGTATCGTTGAGGTTGCGCTCGCGAAATTCCTTCGCTTCCTTTTCGCCGAAGTCCTTGCGCAATAAGCGGCTGCGCTTGGCGAGGCGATAGGCTTTATTACCTTCGACAAAAGCGACGAATTGCCGCCAGTGTTCACTGTTATCTTTGCCATCGAGATATTCAAAAGGCGTTAGGTTGCCCTTGTCGCGGTTTTCCCTTGCGAGCACCAGCACTCGGTTGTTCTTGCTGTCGTCGAAGCTGCGCGAGTAGGGCAGGGCGTGGTCGATTTCGACGTAGCCATGTTCAAACAAACGGTGAATATCCATCGGCTCAATGGAGTAAGCACACTTGCCTTGTTGTTCACGATAAAGCTGGTACTTCTCGAACTCTTTGCCTTTGACTGCGCCCATGATGTTGAAGTCTTGGGCGAACTGTGCTTTGTCTTTTTCGTTGCGCTCGCGGAATTCTTCTTGTTTTTTCAGGATGTCTTGGCGACCTTCAATGAATTTCCCTTGAGCGTTCCAGTGGCCGCGTAGCGGTTTTGTTAAGTCGCGCGCCATTTCGATATGCACTTCATGCGGCGAGCCGAATTTCTTGATGAGTGCATTCACGACCTTGCGCGCCTGATTGAGCGCGCGCAACACTACCGGGTTGCGCGGAATATCCATGTCGTCGTTGAACACCATACGCCCGGTTTTGTCGCGCTCTTTGTAGAACGGCGGCAGGTATTTGTGCTCGCCTTCGCCAACCTTGTGTAACTGGCTGTGGTGGCCGTATTCCGGGATGTTGGCGACGGCCTCGTCGTAACGCTGGCCTTGTTCCATCAGCGGCACGATTTGGCGCAGTGCTTTGAGAGAGAGGTTGCTGAACTTGTCGAAACGAATATCTAGCAGTGCGTCGATCATCTTTTCGGCACTGGGCAAATTCAGTTTGCGCAACTCGGCTTCCACTTCGGCATCGTCTTTATATACGCTCAATACCCATGCGATCTGGTCGAACTGTTGCGGTTTGCCGTCCAGTGCATCGGTAGAGATTTTTTGCCACTCGGATGCGAGTTCTTTTTTCTCCAGCGTTTTGTGCAATTCCTGCCAAGCGGGAAATTTCACCAGCGTAGCGGATTCGGGGTCTTTGGATTTCTCATCGGCCTTTTGTCCGCTGGCATACGCTAGTCCGGTATAGCGGAATGACTCGGGCAAATAGCCCGCTTTGGTGAGCGCGGCGCGTAGTTGCTTGTAGGTCAAATCGCCTGCTTGCAGGTATGGCAACGGCAGAGCGACACGACGCTCCGCTTCATTCAGCGAGCGGGTCGAGCCATCCACCACGATGCGCAGGTTGTTGAGGCGTGTCAGCCAGACATGGCGTTCCGCAGTGAAGCTGGCCTTGGGTGCGCGGTATTCGGTTTTCTCGAAGGTGCAGTGACCGAGCATCTTCAATAAATCGTTGCCAGCCAGCGCTGGGTTTTGCGTCCAGAACAAGCCGCTTTTTTTATCGCCCGTGCCAAGTATCTTTTCTTGGAATTCTGCGCTGGTGTGTGTGTTTCCTAACTCTCGTTGCCGTTGGAACAGCAACACAAACTCATCATTGAGCAACAGGCGGGAAAGCGCTTTGCTGTAATCGCCTTGTTTGTTGCGTTGTGCCTCCGGGAATTCGGCAAGCACCATTTCGGCGGCGGTACGGTAGTTCTTTGCCTTCTTCAGTTTTTCAGTATCAGCCAAGCCTTGCTTCACTCTGCCGCCTTCACTTTTGCTGTCGCCTTCGACTGGTTTTGCTTCTGCACGGCTAATCCAGTGGAAGCCGCGGTGTTTGCACAAGTGATAGATCACGCGTGCCCATTCTTCGGCGCTCAGTTGACGGTCAAGCGCGTCAACGCGCAATTGCCAAGATGATTTTGGAACAGGAGTGTTCTTCTCGATTTTGCATTTGAACAGATTCGCATCCGCAATCAGCCCTTCGCGCTTGAGCAAGCGCGCCAGCTTGGTGAGCCGCCATGCTCTACGCCGCAAGCGGCGGCGCAGCAGTCGCGCGGTACGGCGAGCAAGGTTGAGAGATTCGCCCTCTTTCGCGGTCTCCGCTTTGTCGAAGCAACGCACCCCAAGGTCGATGATGCGGCTCTCGCCGAGCACCGCCCACCCCACGGATGCAATGCCGATGTCCAATCCGAAAGTCAGTGCGCCAAGATTATCTTGCTTGCTTGTCATTGCGTTCTCCGTGATAATGGAACCGTTGTAGTAGTTCATCCGGGGTGAGAGCCGTTGCTACAATAAAGAATCGAAAGGTTCTGTATCCGAAAGCCCAGCGGGGAAACCTGCTGGGCTTTCTCTTTTCCGATGAGCGCAAAGTCTGCCCCCGGGAAAATTGACCATATATGATAATGGCACATAGTACGCGCTGGATTATGGTTTCGCAAAGCAGGCATCTGCTTTCCGTGAGGCCTTCAGTGCTGCGGGCTTCTATGTGGCACCGTTAAGCCCTGTCCCTGAATACTGCGACCTACCGCAATTGAATGTAGAGCGGCCATTGGTGCGGCCACCTCAACTAAATTCTTGGCAAGGAAAGCGGTCAATCGCCTTTCACATGTCATGTGCCTGGTTTGGGTCGCTAAGCGAAGTTCGCGGCACTGAATTGTGGACGTTTTTTCGTGATTGTGATGTCGATCCGCGATGCGCCAACGGACGGCAGGCATTACTTCTGGCAGCCGGGACAGTAGAAGGTAGAACGCTGTCCCTGGCGAATCTGGCGGATGGCCGCGCCGCAGCGCGGACAGGGCAGGCCGGTGCGGCCATAAACCCGGTATTGCTGCTGGAAATAACCCGGCGCACCGGCGCTGTCGACGAAATCGCGCAGCGTGGAGCCGCCTGCCGCGATGGCGCGTGTCAGTGTTTCTTTCACAGCTTCCGCAAGCCTTGCGTAACGCGTCTTGCTGATTCTTCCGGCAGCGGTTTTCGGGCTGATGCCGGCGCCAAACAGCGCTTCGTTGGCATAGATGTTGCCGATGCCGACCACGATATGGCCGTCCATCAGGAATTGCTTGATGGCGGTCTGGCGGCCGCGCGACGCAGCATACAGAAAATCGCCGTCGAATGCCGCAGTCAGCGGTTCGACGCCGAGGCGGGCCAGCAGCGGATGGTTCTGCGGCGGCGCCGTCGTCCACAACACCGCGCCGAAGCGGCGCGGGTCGCGCAGCCGCATGCATTGGCCGCTTGCCAGTACCAGGTCGAAATGGTCGTGCTTCTGCGGCGGCGTGGCGGCAGGCAGGATGCGCAGGCTGCCCGACATGCCGAGATGCAGGATCAGCCAGCCCGCGCCGCAGTCCAGCAGCAGATACTTGCCGCGCCGTTCGATGCCGTGCAGGGTCAAGCCGGACAGAGTTCGATTCAGCGTTTCCGGCACCGGGTGACGCAGGCCGGCATGGCGAACAATGGCGGCTTCGATGCGCTGGCCGGCAAGGTGTGGTTCCAGGCCACGGCGGGTGATCTCGACTTCGGGCAGTTCAGGCATGGGTTATTCCGGACGGACAGAGCTATCGACTCAATTCAATTTAAAACCGGTTTTTAGCCACGGATTAGCACAGATATAACAATGTGTTATTGAGTGTTGGCCATTCATTGATAATCCGTGCTAATCCGTGGCTAACGGTTTTTTTATTCAACGATCTTCATTCGTTTTTTTACCGGCGAGATTTTTCCGGAATTCTTCAAGCCTGGCATGGAAATTATCGCCCTCGCCGTAGTCAAGAAACCGGGCATAGCGTTCATGAGTTCCCAGCATTTTGTGTGCATGTTTGATCGGGCAGAAATATTGCTCGGTTCTCGCCACGACTTCGCGGGCATAGGAAATAATACCGCTGGCATATGAGCAATAGATGCAATGCCCCTTTTCAATGAAATTCAGATAGGCCAGGTGTTGGTGGTCTATGGCGATGTGGTCGGATCGTCGCACTCTGGGAATGCCGTAAATCGGGAAGCAGGTGAACTGGTAGATCATAACGCACAGGTCGAACAGCGCCAGCGGGATAACTATGCCGTAGATGATGGGCGCGGTAAGAAAGTTTTGCGGACGCACCGTGAGGAACCAGCGAAAAATCCCTTGCTTGAGCTGAAGGTGCGCCTCCCTGATGGAGCACTCGAATTCGATGCGCTTCCCTTTGATCTGATAAAGCAGGTGGTTTTCCCGTTCACGGAGTTCTGTCCGCAATTCGTTTTCAAGTGCGGTTATCTGGTCGCTGAGGCGACGAATTTTTTCATTCATGAGGCCGTCTTTATTCCCGGAGTGTTGAAGTCGCCCAATACGGTAGCTATCGGATCAATGCTGCAAGTTGGGACTTTAGCCGAAATTTCAGGCCCCGGCATGATTAAATTCCGACGGTCAGTGTATTAACTAGCGGTTTAACCGGGCGAATTTTCAGTCGAATTCCTTATGGGAGCATAAGGATTTTTCTTAAAAAAGGAATGCCGGTTTTTTTTCGTAAATTGATGACTATAAAGAATCAGTAGTAAATGTTTTTCATTTCAACCAATACCTTATATCAAGGAGCAAATTCCATGACGACATTACAGGAAGCGCGAAATCTCGCAAAGACATATCACATCAAAACCGCCGGTCTGTCGGAAACAGAGCTTATCCGGAAAATCCAGCAGTCGGAGGGCAGCTTTGACTGTTTCGCCACCGCTACCAATGGCGAATGCGACCAGTTGGGCTGTCGCTGGCGTAACGACTGTTTCGCCACATCGGTCAACTAATGCCGGATCGCTGCTGTTTTTTTATTAATGGAGAGTCAAAATGAATCAGGAAGTGGTGTCAAAAAAGGAAAAAGAAGTTCAGGCGATGGAAAAAGCCCAACCTGTCAGAGCGCTGGCACCCTTCGAGGAGATGGAAAGAACCATGGAAAAGATGTTCGACCGCTTTTTCCGTCGCGGCTGGATGACTCCTTTCCGCTGGGACGAAACCCTCTTCCCCGAATTTTCCGGGGAAAGGATGCCCAGGGTCGATGTCATCGAGCGCGACGCTGAAATTCTGGTGCGCGCCGAAGTGCCTGGATATGCCAGGGATGATCTGAATATTTCCCTGACCGAAGATACCGTCACCCTCAGTGGCAAAACCCGGCGCGAGGAAAAAGAGGAAAAGGGCAATTATCACCGTATGGAAATCAGCAGCGGCGAGTTCTCTCGCACCCTGCACATGCCTGCCGGCATAGACGGCGCCAAAGCCGGCGCGAAATTCAAGGACGGCGTGCTGGAGCTGACGTTGCCCAAGCTCAGGAAGTCGGAGCGGCATACGGTGAAAATCAAGGAGGGCTAGACTTCCCTGCCTGAAATAACGCGAGGTGAAGAATTATGTACAAACGCATCCTGGTCGCGGTTGACGGAAGCAGCACCTCGGACCTGGCTTTGCAGGAGGCCGTCAAGCTTGCCGGGGAGTCACAGGCGGAATTGCGTCTTGTCCATGTGGTCAACACGGTGAATTTGAATGTGGATTTGGGGTATGTTGCCACCGCCGAATGGCTGGAAGTGATTCGTCGAGGGGGCGAAGCCGTAGTCGACAAAGCCGCTGCCTATGCAAGGCAGGCGGGTGTGAATGCCGAAGTTAAATTGGTTGAAATCGACACCATTGGCCAGAGGGTTCCCGAGGCGATTGCCGAAGAGGCCAGCGCCTGGCCTGCGGACATCATCGTGATTGGAACCCATGGACGACAAGGCATTCATCATCTCCTGATGGGCAGCGTGGCCGAAGGCGTGATGCGCATCGCGACCGTACCGGTATTGCTGATTCGCGGGAAATAGGCGATCCAGGCTCATGGACGAATTGGTTCAGGGCGGAGCAAATGAAAGACGCATATTGGGAGCATTTTCCGCATCAGGCCGACATGGGCGTGCGCGGCATCGGCCCTACTTTGGAGGCGGCCTTCGAGCAGGCGGCGCTGGCGATGACCGCGGTGGTCACCGATCCGGGGCTGGTGGTGCCGGGCGAACCCGTAAAAATCGCCTGCGAGGCGCCGGACAAGGAGTTGTTGCTGGTGGATTGGCTGAATAGCCTGATCCTCGAAATGGCGACTCGCCACATGCTGTTCAGCCGCTTCGCGGTGGCCCTGGATGGGGGCCGCCTTCTTGCCACCGCCTGGGGGGAGCATGTCGACGTGGGCAGGCATCAGCCGGCGGTCGAGATCAAGGGCGCCACCTATACCGAGCTTGAAGTGAGCCGGACCGAAGACGGTTCATGGATCGCACAATGCATCATTGACGTTTGAGAAAACCATGGATCTCGCCCAGCTTGAACGCATCTCGGATTATGAGTGGCGCATCGCCCCGTTCGGCAGAATGCGCGTGCCGGCGGTGATTTATGCCGATCAGGCGCTGATTCTCGAAATGGACCAGAAGGTTTACGAACAGGTGACCAATGTCGCCATGCTGCCCGGCATCGTCAAGGCGGCCTATGCCATGCCCGATGCGCACTGGGGCTACGGCTTCCCGATCGGCGGGGTGGCGGCCTTCGATCCCGGCGAGGGCGGCGTGGTTTCCGCCGGCGGCGTGGGATTCGACATCTCCTGCGGGGTGCGCACCCTGCACACCGGCCTGAAGGTCGAAGATATCATGCCGCTCAGGCAGAAACTGGCCGACCGCCTGTTCGCCAACATTCCTGCCGGGGTGGGCAGTACCGGGCGGCTGCACCTGGACGCCGGGGAAATGGATGCGATGCTGCGCGGTGGCGCCAGTTGGGCGGTCAAGCGCGGCTATGGCAGCGCGGCCGATCTGGAGCGCATCGAGGAGCATGGCTGCATGGCCGGCGCCGAGCCGGACAAGGTTTCCGAGCATGCCAAGCGCCGCCAGCGCGACGAGGTCGGCACGCTGGGTTCCGGCAATCACTATCTGGAGTTGCAGGAGATTGTCGAAATCTGCGATGCCGTGGTCGCCGAGCGCTTCCGGTTGCGCCAGGGCGAGGTCGTGGTCAGCATCCATTGCGGCTCGCGCGGGTTGGGGCATCAGATCGGCACCGAATTCCTCAGGCAGATGGTGATTGCGGCGCCCGGCTACGGCATCCAACTGCCCGACCGCGAACTGGCCTGCGCCCCGATCGAGTCTCCGCTCGGCCAGGATTATCTCGGGGCGATGCGTGCCGCCGTCAACTGCGCCTTGGCCAACCGCCAGGTCATCACCCATCTCACCCGCGAAGTGTTCGCCGAAATCCTGCCGGGAGCGTGCCTGACCCTGCTGTACGATGTCTCGCACAATACCTGCAAGCTGGAATCGCATGAGGTGGATGGCAAGCCGCGCCGCCTGTACGTGCACCGCAAGGGCGCGACGCGCGCCTTCGGCCCCGGCAACCCGGCGCTGCCCGCCGACCTGCGGGATGTCGGCCAGCCGGTGCTGATCGGCGGTAGCATGGGCACCGCCTCTTACATCCTGGTCGGTACCGAGCAGGGCATGGCGCGCTCCTTCGGCTCGGCCTGTCATGGCGCCGGGCGCGCCATGAGCCGCCATCAGGCGACGCGGCAGTGGCATGGCAGCGACCTGGTGCGCGATCTGGCCAGCCAGGGTATTCTGATCCGCAGCCCATCGCTGCGCGGCGTCGCGGAAGAAGCGCCGGGCGCCTACAAGGATGTCGGCGCGGTGGTCGAGGCTTCCGAGCGCGCCGGACTGGCGCGCAAGGTCGCCAGGCTCAGGCCGCTGGCGTGCATCAAGGGATGAGCGGACGCGCTTTCATCGGCACCAGCGGCTGGAACTATCCCGAATGGCGCGACAGTTTCTACGGCGGCATTCCCGCCAGGGACTGGCTCGGCTTTTACGCCCGCCATTTCGATGCGGTCGAGGTCAATGCCACCTTTTACCGCCATCAGCGCCGCAGCACTTTCGAGCATTGGCGCGAACAAACACCGGCAAATTTCGTTTTCGCCATCAAGGGCCACCGCTATCTGACCCATGTGAAGCGCCTGGCCGAAGCGGAACAATCGCTGGCGACCAGCCGCGAAGCTGCCGCCGGGCTGGGGAATAAGCTGGCCGTGGTGCTGTGGCAGACGCCGCGCAGCCTGCACAAGGACTTGGCCCGCCTGGAACGGTTCGCCCAGGCCCTGTCGGCTTGGCCGGAGGTGCGCCACGTGCTGGAATTCCGCCACGCCTCGTGGTTCGACGCGGAAGTGGCCGGCTGCCTGCGCGGCCATCGGCTTGCCAACTGCCTGTCCGATGCCGTCGACTGGCCCCTGTGGGATGCCGTCACGACCGATCTGGTTTATGTCCGGCTGCACGGACATGCCCGCACCTATGCGTCTGCTTACGGCGATGGCGAGCTTGGCGACTGGGCGGGGCGGATTCGGGTTTGGCTGGCCGAGGGGCGCAACGTGCATGTCTATTTCGACAACACCGCAGCCGGCGCCGCGCTGCACAATGCGCTTCGGCTCAAGGAGATGCTGTGAACGATACCGGCCCGGCAACACGATCATCTGCCTGATGGAGCCGGATGAAGGGTCATTTCAAGCAGGGGCGCATCGGCATCGAGATGCAGATAATAAGTCGCCTCCACGGTGACCGGAAGCAGCAGGCGAAAGGTCTTGCTCCGGCATAGCCGCTCCTCCAGAAGAATATCGAATTTTTCGTTCGATACGCGCAGGTTTCCTTCCGCCGCCCTTTCAAAACCGAGGCTCAGCTCATGGCGGCCTTTGGTCAGTTTTCCCAACGGTACAAAATAGTTGTCGCCACTTGGGTTTTGCCACTGCCGCAGTGCCTCCGCTCCCCATTCACCCTTGATTGGCACCGAATCGGGCAGGGGGTAATGGGCGCAATTCACTTTTACATATTTCAGTATGGCGTAAAGCTCGCTCGCATCAGCGGGTGTGGCTTCCGGAAAGTAACGCCATATATGGCCCTGGGTCGCGGAGGGGCCGGAAGAGAAGCTAAGCCGTCCGCTGCATTCGCCTTCGTGGCAGCGAGCGCACACCGTATTGAATTTCACGACGGCAGGTCGGGAAATATTGTCGGCCTGCGCCAGCAGCGGCGATGACAGGGCCATCCAGACGGCAATGGCAGACCGGACGTTAGCCTTGTTGGTCAGGCGGGGCCGCATGGCTGGCAAGGAGACGTGATTAATGGGCGGCAAGGTCGACCGCTTCCGCCAGTTCCCGCAATGCCGGGGCAATTTCGACCGTATGCGGCAGGGGCGAAGTTTCCAGTTGCTGCAAGTGCTTTGGCAGGCGCGCCAGTCCACCCGCTGCACGCTGTCGCGCTCGTTCCAGCGGTTCCGGCGGTGACAGGCGTTTCCCCGCCTGCATGAAGGGTTCGATCAGCGGCACCCCGGGATGGGTGTCGCGTTCCAGCGTCAGGGTGTCCCGCTCCAGGCTGCCGTCGGCGCCATAGGTGCGGTAAACCTGCTTGCGCCCGGGCCAGGTGGCTTTGCCCTCCGAGCGTTTGCGGCTGGGCTTGCCGCCACATTCAACCAGCTTGTAGGCGCAGTCGAGGTAAGGGGCATCGGCCGATGTGTCGAGCAGGGTACCGACGCCGAAACCGTCGATCGGCGCGCCGCCCGCGAGCAACTGCCGGATGGCGTATTCGTCGAGATTGCCGCTGCAGAAAATGCCGATCTTCCGGCATCCGCCCTGGTCGAAAATATGGCGAACCTTGCGTGCATGTTCGGCGAGATTGCCGCTGTCCAGCCGCACCGCCTTGATCTGGATGCCCTGCCGTTCGAGGCGGGGTGCGAGCTTCACCACTTTCTGCGCGGCCGCTTCGGTGTCGTAGGTGTCGATCAGCAGCACCGTATTGGCCGGATGCGAATGGGCGAAGCGCTCGAACGCGGTTGATTCGTCGGCATGTGCCTGGATGTAGGAATGCGCCATGGTGCCGTAAAGCGGTATGCCGAACAGCGGCGCGGCGAGCACCGTGGCGCTGCCGGAATAGCCGGCCAGGTAGGCGGCGCGCGCCGCCAGCAGGCCGGCTTCGGCGCCATGGGCGCGGCGCAGGCCGAAATCCACCAGCAGCTTGCCGGGCGCGGTCAGCACGCTGCGCGCTGCCTTCGAGGCGATCAGCGTCTGGAAGTGCAGCAGGTTGATGACGCGGCTTTCCACCAGTTGCGCCTGGGCGATCGGGGCGGTGATGCGCAGGATCGGCTGGTGAGGGAAGAACGGGGTGCCTTCGGGCATGGCGTGGACATCGCCGGTGAAGCGCAGCGTTTCGAGAGAGCGGACAAAATCCGCGGTGAAATGGCCGCAAGCGGCGAGCCAGTCCAATTCTTCCGGGGAAAAACGCAGCCCTTCGAGGAACTGCAGCACCTGTTCCAGACCCGCCGCCAGCAGGAAATTCCGCTGCGGCGGCAGGTCGCGCATGAAAAACTCGAAGACGGCGGTTTCCTCCATGCCCTCGTCAAAATAGGCCTGCAGCATGGTGAACTGGTAGAGGTCCGTCAGCAACGGGCTGGTCTGGGGGTTCATGCGGCGATTTCCGCGAACCTGACCGGACGGGCGCCGAGCGCAGTCATCTCCTCGATGGCGTACCGCCCGTCATCGGGATTGAGGTTCACGGCGCGGATGCCGTCGAGCAGCAGAAGTACGCCGAACTTCAGCTTTAGCGCGTCCCGGACGGTGTTGAGCACGCAGTAATCGGTAGCCAGCCCACCGACGAACAGGCGGGTGACGCCTTCCGCGCGCAGTCGCTGTTCGAGATCCGTTCCTTCGAAGGCTGAATAAGTATCGGCGTCCTGGCGGGTAGCCTTGGAGATGGTCGTTGTGGTGGCAGGGAGGGAAAGTTCAGGGGGGAACGCCGCCCCCGGGCTGCCGGCAATGCAATGAGGGGGCCAGATGCCGCCTTGCTCCCGGAATGAGCAGTGATCGGCAGGATGCCAGTCGCGGCTGGCATAGACGGGAAGGGCACTGCGCTGGAAAAGATCGAGGTAGCAGTTGAGCCCGGGGATGATTTCATCCCCGCCCGGCACGGCCAGCCTGCCGCCCGGCAGGAAGTCGTTCTGCATGTCCACCAGCAGCAGGCCGTCCCCCCTGCGAGGATGCAGGCTGGTGGCGCAGGCGGGGAGTTCGGTTCCGGATTTCATCTCAAAGCAGGCTCGTGGGGTAATTGATATTTTTTAGCATTTTTTATTATAGTTCGTGGTTGGCGTTGTAATTGGGCAGTCGGCCATGCCACGCAGCAATTTTTAAGGATAGCCGGAATTTAGTGTGGAAGTGCAGGATTGGTCGGCCCTGCAGCCCATGACCCTACAGTGTTGAAACGAAGCGTGAATATCGGTTGGAGTGAATGGACGGGATATGGCTCGGAGCCAACAGTCAAGGTAAAGGGGCCGCCAGCCACTTATCCTTATAGCGCATTGCCGTCCCTTGTGCCCTATGGGTATGGGCATTACACTAGGGCCCAATCAATCTCTGGATTTCGGCACTCCATGACCACAGACGCTCAAAACAATTACCTGGTAATCACTGCCTCAGGCGAAGACAAGGTGGGCCTTGTCGACCGTTTTTCGAGCAAGATCACCGAAATCGGATGCAATATCGAGGAAAGCCGCATGGCGGTACTGGGCGGTCAGTTCGCCCTGATTATGCTGCTTTCCGGTCCGTGGAACGCGCTTTCCAAGTTCGAAGGGCAACTTGAATCGCTGGGCACCCAGTTAGGGCTCACCATTATCCACAAGCGCACCCAGCAACGTGAGCTGTCGCAGCCCATGATGCCTTATCAGGTTGAAGTGGTGGCCATGGACCATCCCGGCATTGTCCGCGGCCTGGCAAGTTTCTTCTCCAAAAATGGCATTAATATCGAAGAGCTTCAGACCAGCATTTACCCTGCTCCCCATACCGGAACATCGATGTTTTCCGTCACCATGACGGTAGGCATCCCTGCCGATGCCCATATCTCCACCCTGCGCGGCAATTTCCTCGACTACTGCGACGACCTGAATCTGGATGCGAGCTTCGAGCCTGCACGAGGATAATGTCGCCCACGTATCCGGCCCGCAAGAAACAGGGGCCTATCCAGTAAAGCGATTCTATGGCCCTTAAAGCGACAATCTTCAAAGCCGTGCTGCAAATTGCCGACATGGATCGTCACTACTACCATGATCATGCGCTCACCATCGCCCAGCACCCATCGGAAACCGACGAGCGCATGATGGTGCGATTGTTGGCCTTTGCATTGCACGCCAACGAGGCCTTGTCGTTTGGCAAAGGGCTGAGCACCGATGACGAGCCCGACCTGTGGCAAAAAGATCTGACCGGCGCCATCGAAACCTGGATAGATGTCGGCCTTCCCGAAGAAAAGCTGATCCGCAAGGCCTGCGGTCGCGCCCGGCAGGTATTCATCTATAGTTACGGCGGCCGTGGTGCCGACATCTGGTGGAATCAGAACAGAAGCAAACTCGAACGGCTCAACAACCTGACAGTAATCAACCTGTCGGAGGCTTCAAGCCTTGGCCTGGCGAAGATGGCGCAGCGCAATATGCAGTTGCAGTGCACCATACAGGATGGGGAAATCTGGATGGCCGATCAGGATGGTACAACGCAAATAGATCTGGCGATTGCAAAAAGTCCGCCCGCCACTTTTCGCTGATGCAGTCCCTTAACCGGAGTTCCCGGTTGGATCGACCCGGTTTATAAAATCATTCCGCTTCCGAAGATGGGTCTGGGTTCTCTTCAGCCGGCGGCTGATCCGGGCTCTCCGCAGGCTGAGTGTCGCCTTCGCTCTGCTTGCGTTGTCTTTTTTCTTCTTGCTTTTTCTTCTTTGCCAACTCTTTTTGACGTTTTTCGTATTGAAAATTAGGTTTTGCCAATTTGTCGCCCTTTTAGCCAGGATTATTCATAAAAATGGCAAAGTTAAGTTTAACTGTTTAATGTGACGTGTCTTGTCTAGAAACGCATTCGTAAAACAGAACAGGACCTTGCCCATGTCTAATTCTACCCCACAACAACTGCGTTTTCCCCCAATTTCCGATTTCGATGTCCCGGTTGACCAAGCATTCGGGCAACAAGCGGCATCCCGATAGCCATCTCGTTCATGGCAATTCACTCTTCATGTGTCGATCGAGCTAAAAACCCGATCCCGGCCTGAAGTATCATCCGTCCGTTTTGACATGGATATGTTAGTTGCGGCATTCAGCAAGAGGAAAGGGACATGGGATGCATACTGGCCCTGTTTCTTGCCGGCCCTTGGTGGCCGGTAATTCGGCCACGCCATTTTCCAGGCTGGCAGGCCTATTGGCGCACTCAAGGTAAAATTTTTGGGTGGGGGTGAATCATTTCTTCCGGTTTCACCCAGCGGTCGAATTCTTCTTCCGTCACATAGCCGAGCGCCACGGCCGCTTGTTTCAGCGTGCCGCCATCGCGATGCGCCCGTTTCGCGATTTGCGCGGCGTGGTCGTAGCCGATGTGCGGGGTCAGGGCGGTCACCAGCATCAGGGAACGCGCCATGAGTTCCGCGATGCGCTCGCGGTTGGCTTCGATCCCGTTCGCGCAATAGACATCGAAACTCGTCATTCCATCCGCCAGCAGCCGTATGCTTTGCAGGAAATTGTGCGCAATCATTGGCTTGTAAACATTCAACTCGAAATTGCCCAATGCGCCGCCGATATTGATCGCCACATCGTTGCCGAAAACCTGGCAACACAGCATGGCAAGCGCTTCGCATTGCGTGGGATTGACCTTGCCCGGCATGATCGAACTGCCCGGTTCGTTTTCCGGAATGGACAATTCGCCCAGTCCGGAGCGTGGGCCGGAAGCCAGCCAGCGGATGTCGTTGGCGATTTTCATCAGCGCGGCAGCCAGCGTTTTGAGCGCCCCATGTGCGGCCACCAGTGCGTCATGCGCGGCCAGGGCCGCGAATTTGTTGGCGGCGCTCCTGAATGGCAGGCCGCTGACCCGCGCCAGCTCATGCGCAACGCGATCGCCGAATTCCTCGTGGGTGTTGAGTCCGGTTCCTACAGCAGAGCCTCCCGCCGCCAGTTCGAAAAGCGCCTGGAGTGAAGCCGTTATAAAGGCTTCGGCATGATCCAGTTGCGCGACATAGGCGGAAAACTCCTGCCCCAGGGTCAGGGGGGTCGCGTCCTGCAAGTGCGTGCGCCCGATCTTGACGATATCGGCAAAGGCCAGGGATTTTATTTCCAGCGTCGAACGCAGTTGACGCAGTGCCGGCAACAGCGACCGGGACAGGCCTGTGCAGGCAGCCACATGCATTGCCGTGGGGAAAATGTCGTTGCTTGATTGGCCAAGATTCACTTCGTCATTGGGATGCACCAGCCGGGCTTGGCCTCTGGCTCCCCCGAGCAGTTCCGAAGCGCGGTTGGCAAGCACCTCGTTCATGTTCATGTTGGTCTGGGTGCCGGAGCCCGTCTGCCAGACTGAAAGCGGGAATTCCGCTGGATGTCCATCGGCGAGTATTTCGTCGGCGGCATGGACGATTGCCCCCGCTTTCGCCGCCGGCAACAAGCCGAGGTCGCGATTGACGATCGCACCGGCACGCTTGACCGCCGCAAGTGCCAGGATCAGTTCGTCCGGCATGAGTTCGGTCGAAATGCGAAAGTGCTCGAGCGAACGCTGGGTTTGCGCGCCCCAGAGCTTTTCCGCGGGAACTTCAATTGCGCCGAATGAATCGTGTTCTGTTCTGGTCATGGCGGCTATCATCCCGTTAGAGTCTGCATGAATCAAGACAAAGGCAAGCTTGAAAAAAGTAACCTGTCCCCTATAATTAACTTGAGTGATATACTCGGATTAAAGGCGCGAACGTGAAATCCTCGTTCATTATAATCTTCGCTCTTTGCGCTTCCGGTGCCTTTGCCGAACCGTTCGGCAAAGGCAATCCCGCAACCGGCAAAACCCTGGCGGGAAAAAACCGCACTTCCTGCCACATCGCCCTCTATGGCGGAGATGGGTCGAATATCTACACGCGCCCCAATCGTATGGTGAAGAATCCGGAGCAGATACTGCCGCGCATTCAGTTCTGCAATACCAATATCGGCTCAGCCCGGTTGCCGGAAGAGGAAATTCACGCGGCGGCTTTTCTGAACAAGGCCTATTATCATTCTAGATAGGAGACACGATCATGGACACCCCGACATGCGACTTGGCCACCAAAACCTGCAAGCCTTGCGAGGGCGGCATGCCCCCGCTTGCGCAGGCGGAAATCGACCGGTTGTTGAAGGAATTAGATGGCTGGGAACAGGGCAACCAGGAAATCTTCAAAACATATCGCTTCAAGAATTACCACGACACTATCGCTTTCGTGAATGCCACCGCCTGGATTTCCCATCGCGAAGACCACCATCCCGACCTGGAAGTGGGTTTCAACCAGTGCCATATGCGCTATTCCACCCATGCCATAGGCGGGCTGTCGGAAAACGATTTCATCTGCGCTGCCAAGGTGGATAGCCTTTTCAGGCTTTGACCCGGTCATCAAACATGTCGTCGCGAACCTTCTGCTTCGGTATCCATACGCCCCGCTCCGGCTGGCCAGGCCTGACAGCCGGATGGTTTTCATAAGGTCAATGGATGTTTCGAAATCAATGGCCATTTATTCCCATATGTCTGGAACTTCGAGAAACCATTCCGGGCAATGAAACCGAACGTATTATCCCATCCGATAATGACGTCGATTTATTTTTAGTACATGTCGGCTAAAATACAAAATATGGAGCATGAGGCCGAATTCAGAAAAAAGGAGGTTGAGATCATGAGTCCCCTTACCCCAAGAGGCGAACACATCCGCACCTGCTCTGAAGAGGAACTGTGCGATTTGCTGACCTGCGAGTTTTGCCGGGTCGTCATACCCGAAAGCGCGGCCGTTACTTTCGAAGGAGCGGACTATGTCATTCATTTCTGTGGCCTGGACTGCCTGGAAATCTGGAAGACGAATCAGCCCGCGAAGATTTTGGAACCTGGCGGCTCGCAATGAAGGCGGCATTGAAGAGCAAAAAAACCGCCCCGTTCAAGGTATCAGGACGGTTTCGACGCTTTGCCCACTTCACCCACGTGCAGTCCTTCCTGAAAAATCCTCTTCCTGCCTTCCAATAATTCACCGACATATTAATTAAGATCACACCCACAACAGCGTGTGCTGACGATGCGGCCAATCGGCTAGGTCAGCTTGCTGGTCCACTCATCCAGGACCACACAGGCTTCCTGGCTCGGGTTACGCGGATCGCGTAGCGCATTGATCTGACAAAGATACTCGTTGCCGCGTTGGTCATGCAGGTTGATGTAAGGGCTGGTCTCGTAAGACTCGAAAGCGCTGCCGTCGGCGAAGATGAAATCGAATTCGCCATTGATATCGACCTCCATCTTGCCGCCATGGCTGGCGCCGTAATCGTGCCAGCGCGTGTTGACATCGCCACCTTCAACTACCGGAGACATCCGCGATGTTCTCTTGTCATGCCAGGCAACCATGATCGGTTCGATCAGGTCCTTGTCTTTATCGGCCAGGGTGGATGCGATCGAACTCGCTTTTCTGTAATCCATATCTATGCCTGAAAAATTTATATGAACCGCTTTCATGATTTTCTCCTTTTATCCGTTGGCCCAGAGTTCGGGGGATGCCCGATGCAAAAAACCGGAGAATGTTGAAATTTCTCGGTCTCGATAAACTTGATCGGCCCCCTGAATCTGAAAAGATAAATTGATAACTACCTCTTTATGACTACAATATAGTGCAATAGTTGACCAAGTCAATATGGTATTTTGTCTGGTTGCATTGTTTATTGGCTACCTGCCAAAGTGCGGAATGCTTAAATCGTAACGGTGCGCAACCAGGCCTGGAAAATTCAACGGATGGTGCCGCGCAGGCTCTCTGGGGTGACAATTTCCCCCTTGCGGATCAGGGCGCGGGCTGCTTCGATCTTTTCCCACACGTTGCACATCATCACGCCACGCACGCGGCCTTCGCGCAGGTAGTAGATCACGCCGGTACGGTTTTCCTCCTGCCAGTCGGCGAAGGTTTCGAGCCGGGAATCCACCTCGCCGGTGGCTTCGTAGCCGAATTCGAACAGGTCGGAGAAGAAATATGGCTGGTAGGTGAACGGCTCGCGGGCGCCGGCCATGTTCCGTCCAGCCCATTGCCCCTGGATCATGGCATTGTCCCAGTGCTCGATGCGCATCGACTGTCCCAGTGCCGGATAAGGAAAAAAGGCGTTGTCGCCGGCGGCATAGACATCCGGGCTGGAAGTTTCGAGGTATTCGTTGACCACGATGCCGTTGCCCACCTCCAGCCCGGCCTGCTGGGCGAGTTCGGTGGCGGGTGCAATGCCGACGCCGACGATCAGCAGATCGGATACGATGGTTTTGCCGGTGACGGTGACGGTGACGAACCGGGCGCCGTCGCGGCTGAACGACACGGGCTTGTCGCCGGCCAGGACGTTGATGCCGCGCTTCTGGTAATGGCGTTGCACGGCCTGCCCGAGGTAATCCGGAAACACCCGGCTGCACAGGTAGGAATCTGGGAAGATCATGGTAACGTCGATCTGGTTGATATTGAGCGCGGCAGCCAGCTCCGAGCCGATAAACCCGCCGCCGACGATCAACGCGGATTTTCCTGTCGTCGCTTCGCTCCGGATTTGCAGGTAATCATCGAGGCTGCGGTAATAGCAGATGCCGTCGAGATCGCCGCCCGGGATCGGCAGTTTCCGTGGTGCGCCGCCGGTGGCGAGCAGCAGCTTGCCGAAGCGGTACTGCCGGCCGTTTGCGTCGGCAAGCGTTTTCGCTTGCGGGTCGAGTTTCACCACCCTGGCGCCCAGCGAGAGGACAACGGCATTGCTGTCGTAGTAAGCCTGGTCGTGAAGATAAATTTCTTCGACCTTCATGCTGCCGAACCACAGTTTCTTGGAAAGCGGCGGCCTGTCATAGGGCAGTCGTGCCTCACCGCTGATCAGCAGAATGCTCCCACCCGGGTTGCGCTCGCGGATTCCCTGGATGGCGGAAGCGCCAGCCAGTCCGCCGCCCACTATCACATAGTCGTATTTCGTCATGGCACCTCCCTATGGCGTTGGTGCAGCCCTTACTTCTTGGTACGCGGGGCGGATGTCTTGGGGCTGATGGTGCAGATCGCCTTGGGCGCGTCGATGCGCAGCACCAGCGATTCCCGAAGAGCGAAGTTGAAATGGGCGGAATCGGGGAATGTGTAATCCACCGTCAGATCTTCTCCGATCAGCAGTATGCCGGCCTCCGGCGCGACCAGCACCGCGCCCTGAATATCGGTTTTATAAATGCCGTTGGTGCATAAGCCCTTCAAGTGATCGATCTGCAGCAGGTCGGAGCCCTCCGGGTAGCGCCGGAAAAGGTTGTTGTAAAGCCGTGGCGCCAGCGCCAGCGCATAGGGGCCATGGAAGCGTGCATTGTCCAGCAGGGTGACGGCGGCCAGGACATCGCGCAGCACCTGCTCCACGTCCATCCAGTCGCCGCCTTCCAGATGGTTGCGGCCCTCGACGGTGCACAGGCCGGCCAGCCCGAACTCGGGGTCGCCCAGGTAAATCAGCGCCTCCTCGCGGGCGGCCACTTCCATGGCTGCATGGCCGAGCTGGCTGAGATCCAGCGGCTGTCCCAGATCCAGGTGCGCGGCAACGCGGCGCCGGCTCATGGTGAAATGGCGGAAAATCAGGGGAACCGGGATGGTGCGCGAGATGATGGTGGTGGCGCCATGGGAAGCATGCTGCCTCTGGTCGTCATCGCCTAGCGGGGCGGCGACATATCCCAGGCCGAACGGGCCGTCCACCGTGAGGAAGCGGCGCGCCGTCAGGGTTTTTTTCACCTCGGCCACCGCCATTTCCTCCATGCGGGACAGAATCGCGGCGTCAAAAGGGATGCTGGATGTATTCATTTCAATCTCCTTTCAGGGAACCGACCGTCAAGCGCGGTTTCGATGCAGCCGCCTGAGGCGCGCCACCGCCGACATCCTTGCCGGTGGCTTTTTTTTCCGCCTGGGTGATATTGCCCTGGCTGAACAGGTAGGTGCGCAGGATTTCGTCCAGCCTGGGTGTGCTGCGGCGCAGCCATTCCAGAAGCATGGCGGCATGTTCCATTTCTTCATGCATATTGTGCAGCAGGATTTCGCGCAGTTCGGCATCGGTGCAGGCATCGGCCCGCTGGTGATACCAGTCCACCGCCTCCAATTCCTCCATCAGGGAAAGGATGGCGCGGTGGGAATCAACGGTCATTATGGCGAGCTTGGCCTCGTTTTCATGTAAACCTTCGTGTGCCATGGTATTGGCTCCTCATCGGGTCTGTTGTTGAAGTCTTTAGAATAAATTAAGTCTTTAGAATAAATATAGCAGATGGCAGATCGGGCGTTGCTGTCGTAGGCAACCAAAGCGAATGCATGAATAAATGAAGCCCGGCACAGGCCTTGTGGAATAACATGCTGCCGACGCCGGCATACTGCGAAGAACCTGACCACTGAATTGGTTCGGCTACACGCCGCGCCAGTCAGCCCGCGTTTCTGGAGAGCGTGATGAAATATCCGGGCTAGGCGGTCAATTTGGCTGCAATGGTCGCCACGTGTCTGCCCTGGAAGCGCGCCGCATCCAGCTCGTTCGCGCTGGGCATGCGCTCGCCTTTGCCGCCGGCAATCGTCGAAGCACCATATGGAGAAGCGCCCGAGATCTCATCGATGCGCATCTGCCCCTGAAATGAGTATGGCAGCCCCACGATAACCATTCCCAAGTGCAGCAAGGTAGTATGAAAACTGAGTATGGTCGATTCCTGGCCGCCATGCTGCGTCGCTGAACTGGCAAACACGCTGCCGACCTTGCCGACCAAGGCCCCGGATAGCCAAAGCGTGCCGGTTGCATCGAGGAACTGACGCATTTGCCCGCACATGTTGCCGAACCGCGTCGGCGTGCCGAAGATCAGCGCATCCGCTTGCCCAAGCTCCTCCACGGTACACACCGGCACATGCGCAAACCCTTTTTGCGCCTCGACGGCCCCCATTTTTTCCAGCACTTCGCCTGGCAGGGTCTCCGGAACCCGGCGCAGTTCTACTGTGCACCCGTCCACGCTCTGCGCGCCTTCAGCAACCGCCTTGGCCATTTGATGGATGTGGCCATACATCGAGTAATAGACAATCAGGATTTTCATTGCCGTGCACTCCAATTGAGTTAATGGCCTGCCCTGGAATCCACCGGAACAAACGAAAAATTCGGGGAGACCATTAAGGATGGCCCATGCGGGAAATAGACCTGTGCTTCCGGTGCATTGAGCAACAACACTAACAATATAGATCCTCCTCTCAGGAAAACCAGCGCAGGAAAGCGGCCGCGGTCAATGCCGTCGCGGCGAGAGCCGCGAGCGTGCGCCAAATGGCTTGGTGCGCCCGCTCGCTCCAGGCGACGCCGCTATAGAGATACACGGCAGCAAGGATAAAACCCGTCGCGGCGCATGCCATCTTGATTACCAGCGCCGCTATTGCGATGCCATGGATATCGGGGAATTGTCCGTAATAAAGCCAACTGACGGCGCCGAAGGCCCCGCCGCTTGCGGCTTGTGTGGCCCATCCAGCCAAAATTACCCATGCCAGCGGTTTTTGCAGCCCGGATTGCCAAGGCTTTAGCCATAATGCGAAAACTGCGCTGCCGACGACCGCAGCGGCGCCAAAATTGTGAGCTACCTGAATGAGTGCGTAAGCTAGGTTTTGACTGTCCATGATGAGGCTGATTGGCTACTGCCTTGACGCGCCGCGCCGTTACTTGACCATCACCTTGATGCAGCGCTCCACGCCGATAGGCGTATGTCCCTTGTCCACGACCTTGACGCAGATGTCATGTTTGCCCGGCGTGAGCGTTTCCAGTGTGTGGCTGCCTTTGAGCTGGCGCAGAATGGCGGCTTCCTTGTTATCCACGTAAAGATGGACATGGTCGCCCCTGGGGCCAGGCATGGCTTCGTAAACAATCTTGTTCTGCGCCATGGCGTCCAGCTGTGCGCCGTCGGCAGGGGAAGTGATCTTGACGGAGGCATCCCCGGCAAGACTAATTTGTGCGCAGGCGAGCAGCATGGCGCCGAAAATGGGATAAATAAATGAGATACGCATGGCAATCCCCTTTTCGTTAATGAGGAAGTCGCGAAGCGACACCTCAGCCCGATTCGGATAATTTTATTTATAGCACATTAGTAAATATCCACCGGAAGAGCCTGCCCGCAAGCAATCCGGAACGCCAAACGAAACCGGAACTATTTTGCGGCCATCTTTGGCGGCTCGACCGGGTTCTGACTCAGCACCCACTGCGCCATGGCTTTGATGTCGTCAGCAGGGAGTTGCTGGTGGGGCGTCATTGCTGCTCCACCCGTATAGTCATTCCAGTTGCCCATGCCGCCATTCTTGATCTTGGCGGAAAGGTTGGCGACCGCCTCCTTGTCATCCTTGTATCGGTAAGCAACCCATGAGTAGGCGGGGCCGATTATTTTCTTGTCCACCGCGTGACAGGCAAAACAATCGCTTCTTTTCATCGCCGCTTCAGTGCCGGCCATGGTTGCTGCCGCCTTTTCGGCTGGCGCAACGGCTTCAGGTGCGGCAGGGGGTGCGACTGGCGCCGGCACCTGCGCGATATGGGATGGCGGCGAAGAGGGCGCCGGCGAACTTTCTTTCTTCCCGCATCCGCCCAGCATGGTTGCACATGCGGCAAGCGTCAGCGCAAAAAAAACTGGAGAGGGAAACCGGTATTCGATCATGATGGCGACTCCTTATCTTTTCGGATGAATGTCTTTATAGATATATAGATGCTGGCGACTTGTTTGACAAGGCAAGGCGGTTTTCGGCCCCGTATTTTCTCCCGCAGCGTCAAACCCGTTTTTCAGCCCGGTTGAATCCACAGCCAAAACCGGTCATTCCGGTTTCGATGAAGATCGAGTACCCAATGGACATAACACGCCTCCTTCCGTATGCTGTAATACAACAATGCGGGTGCGGTCGCGAAGGTTTGAAGGTGGAAAAAGCTGGTCCAAAAAGTGTGGTACGGTAAGGATGAAATTAACCGAAACGGGATTTTCAAGTTGAAAGCGGACAACTCCGCAGCGGCGGAAAAACGCTTCGGCGAAGGCAATCGCCTGATGGCCGAAGGACGGTGGCACGAGGCGGCGCAGTGCTACCGCCAAGTCGTCGGGTTCGATCCCGACTGCGCGGAAGCCTACGCCAACCTCGGTATCGTTCACGAGAACCTGCATGAATTCGGCCCAGCCGAGCAATGCTACCGGCGCTCGATTTTGCTCAATCCCGGCCACGCGCAGGTGCATTCCAACCTCGGCATCTTGCTGGCGCGCCAGAGCCGCTTTATTGAGGCCGAAACGGCTTACCGACACGCTCTCCTCGTCGACCCGGCATCGCCGGCAGCATGGTCTAACCTGGGCGTTCTGCTCGCCAGCCTGAAGCGCGAGGACGAGGCGGAGCGATGCTACCGCGCCGCACTCCGGCGCAATCCGGATTATTGGCGAGCCAGTTTCAACCTGAGCTACCTATTGCTGCGCCAGGGTCATTTCGAGGAAGGATGGACATGCCTGGAGAAAAGAGTTTACGACGGCCTGCCGGATTTCCACTTCCCGCGCTGGCAAGGTGAACCCCTCGACGGCAAGGCGCTGTTGATCCACCACGAACTCGGCCACGGCGACGCCATCCAGTTCTGCCGTTATGTCCCGCTTCTGAAAACGCGCTGGGCCGTTCACATCACTCTGACCTGCCCGCCAGCGCTGAAAACCCTGTTCGCTACTCTCGCCGGAGCCGATTTGGTCCTTTCCACTCGAGATGCCCTTCCCGAGCGGCACTACGATTATTGGACGCTGCCGCTGAGCCTTCCTTTTCAGCTTGGCACCCGGCTCGATTCGATACCGCAGAAAATCCCCTATCTGCGCGCACCCCAAGAGCGCATCGAAAAATGGGCGAAGAAAATTCCGCGTTCAGGATTTCGTGTCGGCCTGGTTTGGAAGGGCAACCCGCTCCACGAAAACGACAACGAACGCTCCCTGCCCAGCCTGGAAACCCTTGCACCGCTGGCGCAAATTCCTGGAGTCAGATTCGTCAGCTTGCAAAAAGGCGCGGGCGAAGAGGAAGCCAAGCATCCCCCGGACGGTTTCCCTCTACTCGACCTCGGCCCGGACATCGAAGACTTCGCCGACACGGCGGCAATCGCAACCCAGCTCGATCTCATCATCAGTATCGATACCGCAACCGCCCATCTTGCCGGCGCACTCGCACTGCCTTGCTGGGTGCTCATCCCCGACTTCATCCCCGACTGGCGCTGGCTCGATCGGTGCACCGATTCCCCTTGGTATCCGCAGGTTGTCAGGCTGTTCCGTCAACCGCCGGAAGGTGGCTGGACAGCCGTCGTCAAAGAGCTTGCTGCCGAGTTATGCAAACGATGAACATGACAAGGATTGCATGGTGCTTTGTCGCAAGGTGAACGATTTCCGCCGAGAGGCACCGATTGGGAGCCCCATTCAGTCGGCGCGCATGGGTCGATTTTAATGCCCTTGGTTATGCGTTGGAACGCGATGTCCGTAGATCCTCATGTTCCTGCACTTCTCTCACCGAAGATGCCCTTCATATGGCCTGATGCAGCGCGGCGATTATCGCCTCCCTCAAGGCGCGCCATTGACGTCCCCCCTTGAAAACGTGTTTCTGGTTGATTTCCAGCTCGATCCCGACGTAGACATCAGGCGGAAAGCGGCGGCGGAGATAGGCGGCAAGGCCGTCCGACTTGCCGGTGTAGGGGTAGTTGCGACGCACCCTCAGGCCCGGTGTCCCTGCCATAAGGGCTGCTTGCCAATGCCGGCACAGCTCATGCTCCGTCAGCCGCGCCGGGTCATAGAGCAGGCCTATGTCCGCATTGCGAATCCTGCCGTCAAGTTCCGGCGTGAAGCTGTGGGATGAAATGTGGATTACCCGGCTGCCCTGCGCCACCGCTTCGGCGATGGCCGTCTCGACCTTGTGCCGGTAGGGCAGGTAATACCGTTTCAGGATGTTGCCGCGGTCTGGCGCGGCGGCTTTCCGGGTTGCTTCGGAATACAGGCCGGGGTGGCCGATGGAGCGGTTCAGGTCGATCAGCAGGCGGCTGGCGGTGGAAAAATACAGCGGGGCGGCGAGCTGCCTCGCCAGTTCCCGGGCCATGGTCAGTGCGCCCGGATCGTAACCGCGATGCGTTTGCAGCAAGTCTTCGTGGCCGAGAAAATAGGGGCGGTAGCGGCGAGGAATCCGGTTCCCGCCGTGCTCGCAGGTAATCAGGAAATGGTTGGATTTATCCATGGAACATCCGCCCCTCGGCAAGACAGTCGCAGAGCTGCCGGTAGACGTCCTCAAGGCGGGAACGGTCGCATGCCGTCCCGGTCGCCCGCAGGATGCGGCGGGCAAGCGGTCCGCTTCTCAGTATGACATCCAGCGGTTCCTGCCATTCGCTGCGCTGATCAAGGTAGCCCCAGGACATGGTTTCGACGAGGTGCTGCCACAGTTCCCCGGCCTTGCAGCGCCGGTCTGGGAGGCCCAGCAGGCGCAGGTAGGCGGCATTCGCGATGTCAGCCTGATCGGCATCGCGGATGCAGGCGAGCATGATCCCAGCCAGGGCGTCGGTGCCGATTTCCTGCTGCTCGGCGAACGGGGTCCATCTTGCGTCATACAGCGTGCCCACGAGGTTGGCGACTGCGGCGGCAATGGCGAAGTCGGCCAGGGGGCATTCCTGCACGTCGATCACGCGTATCTCGATGGCGCTGCGTTCGAAGCGCGGGGCAGCGCCGCGAACATTGAGCCATTCGTGATGCAGCACGCTTTCCGGGTCGAGAGCGGCAATTTCACGGTACATCGGCTGCATCACCTGCGAGTCGTACCCGGCACAGCTCATGGCCGTTGCCGGAATCACTTGTCCGATGGTCGATGCGACTCTCGCCTGGTGGGTGCGATAGTTTTCCATGCGATAGTCCAGGAAGCCGCTATTCCTGCCTTCGGCGAAGGGTGAGCTGGCCGCCAGGGCCGGGAGGATGGGCAGTACCAGACGGATGGCGGCATGCAGGCGTGCGAATTCGTTGTCGCCGGCAAAGGGCAGGTTGAGGTGCATGCTTTGCAGGTTGGCCCAGCCATGCCTTTTGCAGTCGAAGATACGGTCGTAGGCTCGGTAAATCGCCGTGTTGTCGTGGGGCCACAGGCGCGTCTCGGCAGACGGATTCATCCAGGGGTGCATGGCGGTCGGCATGAGCCGCGCATTCAGGGGTTCAAGGATTTTGTTGACGTGCCGGATTTCGGCCTGGAAAGAGGAAGACAGGGATTTGAGGGCGAGCGCGGATTCCGGGCCGGTATTTTTGAGTTCGATGAGGTGCATCACCAGTTCATTGGACAATGCGAGCCCACCCATCCTTAATTCTGAAGTCCGGCTTCCCGCCATTCGGCGCAGCAGTTCGTCGGCGACCGGCAGGACCGACAGGGTGTGCCGGTCCACGATCATGTATTCCAGTTCGATGCCATAGCCCGCAAAGGCATGGAGCGGGGTGCTCATCTGCCCGTGCCCCGCTTGCGGTCTTCGATGCGTTTCAGGAATACGCCCATCACTTCGCGGTAGAGCGCGTCCTTGAGCACCCCGTCCTCGTTGCCTGCATCCACATTGGGATTGTCGTTGACCTCGATGACATAGCAGCGGCTGTCCACTTGCTTGATGTCCACGCCGTAAAATCCGTCGCCGATCAAATTGGCCGATTTGAGCGCGATCCTGACTATTTCTTCCGGCGTTTCGCCCACCGAAATGGCGATCGTCGGCCCTTCGCTCAGCTTGCGCTGTTGTTCGTCACGCTTGATGATCTGCCAATGTCCGGCGGGGAAGCAATATTTGGCCACGAACAGCACCCGCCGGTCGAGTATGCCCACCCGCCAGTCGAATTCCGTGGGCAGCCATTCCTGGGCAATGATCAGCTCCGATTTCGCCAACAGGGCGCTTACCTTGGGGAGCAGTTCCGCTTCTGTTTCCACCTTCACCACTCCGCGCGAGAACGAGCTGTCCGGCTGCTTCAGCACGCAGGGGAGGGCAAGGGAGGGGATGATCCGGGCGATGTTGTCGCGGTGCACCAGCAGCGTCCTGGGGGTGGGGATGTTGTGCCGCGCAAGGAGTTCGGCCAGATAGACCTTGTTGTTGCACTTGAGGATGGAATCCGGTTCGTCGATCACCACCAGCCGCTCTGCCAATGCCCGCCGTGAGAAGCGGTAGGTGTAGTGGTTTACGAAGGTGGTGTCGCGGATGAACAGGGCGTCGAATTCTGGCAGCCGTCCGATATCGGCGCGGGTGATGAATTCCACGGCCATGCCCAGATCCTCGGCGGCCTTCGCGAACTTTTGCATGGCTTTTGCATTGGAGGGGGGCTCCGGATTGGCCGGGTCGTGGAGGATGGCAAGGTCGAAGCGCGGGGAAGGGCGCTTCTTCGCCCGCTGCCTGCGCCCCATGAAATAGGCCGTGGCGGCCTGTACCACGAATTCGTGGTGGCGGGGCGGGATGTCGCTGGCGGCGATCGCCCGTATGCTGCGCAGGCGCCACTGATTGCGACGGCGTTCGAAATGGGCACGCAGCAACGGCGCCTGCAGCAGGTTGAAAAGCCGAAGGCTGAGCGGGTCGTAGTGGCTTGTCACGTTGCGGCCGAAGTAGATGCTGAGTTCGAAATCGTCCGATTTGAGCGGGGCCAGCAAACGCTGGATCAGGGCGTCCAGATCCTCGGTAAGGTGACGCACCAGACTCTGGGACTGCAAATCCTCGATGGTGCCCACCCTGGGCAGCGGCTTGTGGCCGCGCGCCTCGGCGAGCAGCGAAACGTAATAGCCCAGACTCTGGTAGCGATAGGACTTGCACAGGTTGAAGATTTTGGCCGAGTAGTCGACACCATAGGCCGGATCGGCCAGGTAGGCACGCGCGGAAACCAGCATTACGCCGGGAATCTCCAGCGGCCAGTCACGGGGATTGTCGACGACGATAAGGATGTTCATGGGAGCGCCGCCGTGGTTACTGTCGTCGCGGATGGATAATCAGGAGATTGGCGTCGTGGGTGACGATGCCCAGCAGCACCGCGCCCAGTGCCCGGTCGATGTTGGCCCAGTATTCCCGGGATGGGCCATAGGGGTGCGCCCCATAAGGATCTGAAATCAGCACGGTACGTTTTTTGCGGTTATAGCCGGAGATGACGACAAAATGCCCGGATGGCGCACCGCGCACATCGTCAGGTATGTCGTTTGGGCCGTATTCCCGAGCTGCGCGATAGAGATAGGTGGAGCTCAACCCGGTGAGGATGGGAAAGCCGCGGCGCAAGAGGCCACGGATCAGGGGGCGGGACAGGTCGGTCAGACGCAAATGTCCGCCCAGCCGCAGAAACTCCAGATAACCCTCGGTGGCATGCCGTAACCTGGACTCTTTTTTTACTTCCCGCTGCTGCCGAAGGCGTTCGGCAATGTCCACGCCCGCAGCGAACCAGGTAGGGTCGAAGACCGTCAGATTGTAAGTGTAGATGGTGGCCTCATAGCCCTTGCGCAAGGCGTCGCAGGCCAGGAATACGGCAAAAGTCCCGCCGCCCTGCTCAAGCTTCCGGGTGCGCGCGATCACCTCGCCGAGTTCCGCCTCCTCGCCCCAGTAGCGGTAGATGGCGTGCAAACAGGTCGGGCCGCAGGTGGTTTCATCCGGTTGCGGCAGGATCTGGAGAGGCAGGCTCAGCGTGATCGGTAGCATGCGCTGCGATCTGCATCAGCGCGCCCAGTGCACGCGCAGGAGATTTTCATCGGGGTTGTAGTGGAACTCCAGTTCTCCCTGGTAGGCGTGGTGCAAGGCCTCGCCGATCCCCCTGGCGAGGTGGGTTCCGGTGGTGGTGATCATGACGCCGTCGTCCTGCTCCTCGATCTTGATGATCCGCTCCAGAGCGTGCTCTGCCTTGGCTCTTGCTTCCTCGTTTTTCACCAGATGCAGCAGCTCGTCCCGGTGTTCCCGGAAAAATGCGCCGCCCACGGTGACGAAGCCTGCCGGAAACTCATCGTGGATGCGGTGGCAGGCCGGGCACATTTCCTCATGGGCTTGAGCCGGCCTGGGTGCCCATTGCCAGCGTCCGTCGTGGAACACGGCGCCGCATTGCGGGCAGGCGGTGGGTTCCGGCAGCTTGAGCCTGGATTTGTAGGTGTCGTGCCGATATTCCTGAATCAGGCGGTCATGCCGGATTGGCTGGAAACCTTCGAATCGGGTTTTCATTTTGTTCTCCTTCTGTTTGATTAAGTAAAAAAACCTTTGACCGCGTACCGAATTCATTTCATGCCATTCCCGCCGCAAGGCGATGGACGTCAAGAATCAATTATTCGAAACTCACCTAAACTGAGTATAGCCAAAGGATTAAAGGGCCGTATTTCGTTGGGTCAAACTCGCCACGGGGATCTTCCATCATGATCATGCCAAGGATTTTTTTCGCTTTTGCACCGATGGGCGCCGGACTGATGTGTGCCGTGGTCTACATTGAATCCGGCAATGACGTATACGGCTGGTGGTGCGGCTATCAGGACGGACATTTTCCGTCGGCATTTTTCAAGCTGGAGGATTTCTTCTCGACCCGGACGACAGCCTTTTTTACCACCGAGGGATCGGACCTGTATGGCGGGTGGAAAACCGATTATTCCATCGGCAAACCGGAGCGGATCGATCCGTCTTTGCCGGTCGAAGAGGATATGTGCCACGAGCTGGACAGGTTGCAGGGAGCGTTTGCTGATGAATGGCTATTTCCCGATGGCGATGAAGCGGAAACTGATGCCTATCGCCACCATGATCTGCCGGTTTTGGACATCAATATCAAGAGCAGGAAGCTTAACAAGCTGGATAAGGGCGATGTGGTCTGGACTTACCGGTCCAAAGAGTTCGATCGGGATGTCCTCGATTACCTGACGGCCAGATGGCCGCTGGAATACGGCAAGTAATAGGGATCAAAAAACCTGTTGCGCCGTTTCGACGCCATGCTGTTCACCTGACGTTCAACAAACGCCGCCATGTTGTAATGGGACGTGATCGCCTTGCTTGAAAAACCGGCTCCGTGACCTATATTGAGGTTGACGGCGGATGATTCGCCAAATATTTCAGGCGGCAGCGCACATTTGATTTCAAGGAGGAGATGAACATGACGAACATTAAACGTTACGACCCTTTTGATCTTGCTTTCGAGCCATTTGACGATGTTTTCCGGGGATTTTTCCGCCCGGTGCGTTTCGAGGGCGTGCCTCAACAGATGCAAATCAGGTTGGACATAAAGGAAAGCGACAAGGACTACACCATCAATGCCGAGATTCCCGGCGTGAAGAAGGACGATATTCATGTCACCATCGACGGCAACCAGGTCAGCATCAGTGCAGAAGTAAAGAAGGAAGAAGAGGAAAAGGAGGGTGGCAAAGTGCTGCGTAGCGAGCGCTATTACGGCAAGGTTTTCCGTAGTTTTACCCTTGGCAGCGACGTCGATGATGCCGCGGCGAAGGCTAAATACACCGACGGCTTGCTGAAACTGACGTTGCCGAAAAAAGCAGGTACCGCAGCCAGGAAGCTGTCTGTCCAGTAGTTTCCCGCTCTTGGGGGCGGTAATTGCTGAACCGCAGAGGCACAGAAAAACAAGGGTGGGCGGTTGGCAATTGGCTTGCCCGCCGGGCGGCAGGCTGGGATGTGTTTTTCTTTTTTTGAATCAACTCCGCGTCTCTGCGGTGAAACGCTTTTTCCAGGGTTAAAACCAAAAGGAATGATCGATCATGAAAATTCCACTCCAGATCACGCTATGCGATATTCCCCATTCCGATGCCGTCGAGGCCGTCATTCGCGAAAAGGCGGAGAAACTGGATCTGCTTTATCCGCACATCATGAGCTGCCGCGTGGTGTTGGAAATCGCCGGCAAACATAAACATCAGGGCAGGCAGTTCAATGTGCGCATCGACATTACCGTGCCGGGCAGCGAAATCGTCGTGAACCGGGATTTGAACGAAGACATTTACGTGGCGCTGCGCGATTCATTCGATGCGGCCAAACGGCAGCTCGAAGATTACGGACGCAAGCAGCGGGGCGACGCCAAGACGCATGAGCCCGTGTTCCACGGCCATATCGCCCGGCTATTTCCGGATGAAGGTTACGGCTTCATTAAGGATTCAGAGGGGCGGGAATTGTATTTCAGCAGCGAAAATCTGGTGAATGCCGATTTTGACCGCATCGAGGAAGGTGCCGAGGTGCAGTTTCTGGAGGAGTCCGCCGCGGAAGGGCTACAGGCCAAGCGGGTGAGTTTTGGCAAGCATTCGGCGGACTAGGAGCCTGTCGGACTTATCTGTCCTCGCCCGGCAGGGCTATTCTTTGTGTGCCCGTCCGCGTCTATCCATTCGATCCCTGGCTTTCCAATGTGCTAATTGAGGATTGATTCGAGCCATGGGTAGAAATATCGTGGTGATGCCGTTTTCCTGCGCTCCAGTGGAGCAGCGGCAGGTGGAAATCTGCGAGCATAAGGGGGTCGGGCATCCGGATGTCATCACTGACGGTGTGTGCGAGGGGGTGTCGCGCGCGCTTTCGTTCGCCTATATCAAGACATATGGCCATATCCTGCACCATAACGTTGACAAGGGGCTGCTGGTGGCGGGGCGGAGCACGCCGCGTTTCGGCGGTGGAACAATCGACGAGCCTGCGCGCCTGATCGTTTCGGGGAGGGCGACGAGACCCGGACAAGGCTTCGATGTGCGGGGGATCGCCGCGGCTGCGGCACGCATCTACCTGGACGAGCGCTTGCACGGTGCTGCCGCCGGTTTTGAAATCGACCCCCAGATACGGGAGGGCAGCGCCAACCTTAAACAGGTCTTCGCTCGCAGCGCTCGCGCGACATTGGCCAATGATACCTCGTTCGGGGTCGGGTTTGCCCCGTATTCCCCGCTTGAACAGGCCGTTCTGCGACTTGCGGAGCGGCTGCGCTCAGCCGGGTTCAGGCAGCGTTTTCCGTGTGCCGGCATGGACTTCAAGGTCATGGGTAAGCGGATGGGAGAGGAAACCGCTTTCACTGTTGCGCTGGCGTTTGTGGACCGCCATGTGGAAAGCGTACCCGATTATTTCCACCATAAGGCCCGGATCTGCGAGTACCTCGGTCAGGATATCGGGCCGGCGGCCAGCTTGCGGCTGAATACGCTGGACGACCCGGCAGCCACGGACGAAAGTGGCATTTATCTGACCGTATCCGGGTTGAGCGCCGAGATGGGGGACGACGGCCAAGTGGGGCGCGGCAATCGTGCATGCGGCCTGATCACGCCGGGACGCCCCATGTCTCTCGAGGCAGTCGCAGGCAAGAACCCTGTGTCTCATGTGGGTAAACTATACAACGTCCTGGCGATGATGATGGCGCGGGATATCCATGAACGTCTGGATGAGGTGGACGGCGTAGCAGTGCAGATACTTTCCGCCATTGGTGAACCCATAGACCAGCCTCAGGTTGCGGCGATAGAAATTCAGACAACGGGCGAAGTGAGCCGCGAGCTGCGCGGCCGGGTCATCAGGATTGCCGATGGGTTGCTGGGGAATGTCGAGCAAGTAACTGCGCTGGTCCTGGAGCAGGCAGTTCCCTTGTACTGAAAAAACCGAGGGGGGCTGATTCCTTTCTTATTAGCCGCGGGGCAGCGTGAAGTACAGGCTTGCGCCTTCGCCCACCTTGCCCTCGGCCCATACCCGTCCGCCATGGCGGTCGACAATGCGCTTGACGATGGCCAGGCCGATGCCGGTGCCCCGGAATTCACCGGCCCCGTGCAGCCGCTGGAAGACGCCGAACAGCTTGTCCACATATTGCATGTCGAAGCCGACGCCGTTGTCCTTCACCCGGTAGGTGTTTTCTTCGCCCTCGGTGACGCCGTCCACTTCGATCACCGCTTCGGCCCGCGGGGCGGTGAACTTGACGGCATTGGCGAGCAGCTTGGCCAGCACTTGGCGGATCATCGCGCGATCCCCCTTGGCCGGCGGCAGTTCGCCCAGGCGCAGCACGATCTTCCGCTCCGGCGCCGCGCCGCGCACCTCCTCGAATACCTCCCGCGCCAGAGCGGCCATGTTCACCTGAGCCACGGTCATCTCCCGTCGGAACATGCGCACGAAGTGGAGGATGTCGTCGATCAGGTCGCCCATGCGGATGGCATTGCTATGGATGATGTCCAGGTAGCGTCGGCCCTCCTCGTCAAGCCGGTTGTAATACTCCTCCATCAGGATGTGCGAGAAGCCGTCGATGGCCCGCAGCGGCACCCGCAGGTCGTGGGAGACGGAATAGGAGAAGGCTTCCAGCTCCTTGTTGGTCCGCTCCAGGTCGGCGGTGCGCTCAACGACCCGTTGTTCGAGTTCCTGATTGAGCTTGCGGATTTCTTCTTCCGCCCGCTTATGCTCGGTGATATCCTTGATCAAGCCATCGTAAGCAATCAGTTGTCGCCGCTGGTCGTAGCGTGGCACGGGGGTATTCCGCACCCAGTGCATTGAACCGTCTTGATGCAGGAGGCGATGTTCCAGCGGTTCTGCCGCTTGTCCAGACAGCAACCGGGCAGCCTGTGCTGTCACCGCCGCTCGGTCCGGCTCATAAACCATGCGATACCACAGCCCCGGGTCAGCCGCATAATCCTCCTGCCTATAGCCCGTCACCGCCTCGCAACCCGGACCATGAACCGTAGCGACGGGACGGCCATCCCGGACTTGTACCGTGTAGATATAGTCCGTAACCGAATCGAGCAGTTGCTTGTGGCGTTTTTCGCTTTCTTGTAGCGCATCCTCCGCCCGCTTGCGCTCGGTGATGTCGTGAAAGGTCGTGACGACCGCGTATGGTTTTGTCTCCCCGGCGGAGATCAGGGGCTGGGCGTTGATGGAGATCCAGACCAGGGTGCCATCCGGCCTGTGTATCCCCATCACCACGTCGTATTGCGGCTCTCCCGTGTGAAGGGTGACTATGGAGGGGTGGAGTTCTCCCGGAAACGGGGTGCCGTCTTCATAAACAGCCCCCCATATCGGGTCGTCCGAGGTCCGTCCGATCATCTGTTCGGCGGTGCGCCCCTTGATCCGTTCGGCTGCGGGGTTGACCGCGGTTATTCTTCCGCCTGCATCCTGGAAGACAGCGCCTTCGGCCATGGCCGTGACCAGCGAACGGTACATCGCCTCGCTTTCCCGCCGCGCCTCCTCAGCCTGTCGTGCAGCCTCTTCGGATCGCCTGGCGGAGGAGAAGATCGGTGCGATGCGCGCTATGCCCACCACCATCAAGACCGATATTGCAAGGGCGGTAATTTCGGCAGAGATGTCCGGCTGGTAAGATAGGTCTCCTTCGATCATATGGGTCAAAGGAATACAGCGTCGCACAGCCATGAACATTATGGCTGTTGCAATAAGACCCCATGCCGTGCGTTCCCCTGTCAGGCGGATAAGCCTGAAAGCCATGATCGCCGCCGCAAATTGAAGAATGACTGAAAGCGCCAAGACATACGCAGTCATGGCTGCGATCCCTTCGCCCGTTTTTTTATCCGTTCCTTCAGTTCGATCATCCTGAGTTCCCTGCCCATAAACAGTTTGTACCGGACATCCCCTGTTTCAGTCGATATTTGATAATGTCGAAACAGACCTCAACGCAAAAAGAGGTCGAGTCTTGACATCGTTCTACTCGAAAGCAAATCCCTTTTCCCTGAACAAGGCGATGCAGGCATCCGCCACAGCCGGATCGTAGAGCACGCCGCGCTTCTTGCTGATTTCCTCCATCGCCGCATCCACTCCCAAAGCAGGCCGGTAAGGCCGGTGCGACGACATCGCCTCCACCACGTCGGCCACGGCCAGAATTTTCGCCTCGGGCATTATCTGGTCGTCTTTCAATCCTTGCGGATAACCGGAGCCGTCCAGCCGTTCGTGGTGCTGAAGCACCATTTGCGCGATGGGCCAGGGGAATTGCACATCCTTGATGATGTCGTAACCGGCTTGGGGATGGGACTTGATCAACTCGAATTCAATCGGCTTGAGCTGCCCGGGCTTGCTGAGAATTTCGGCGGGAAGATGAACCTTGCCGAGATCGTGTATGGTGGCGGCCAGATTAAGTCCGTGGATTACATCGGCGGCAAATTTCATTTCATTGGCAATAGCGCTGGCAAGAACGGCCACCCGCCGTTGATGGCCTGCGGTATAAGGATCTCTTGCCTCGACCGTGGCGGCGACGGCCTCGATAGTTTGCAACAGGGTTTGCTCCAATTTTCTCGCACTGGCATGGCGTTCTTGCTCGGCCTGCTTGCGTTCAGTGATGTCGCGGTTGATCCCGCGATACCCCACGAAGCCACCGGAACCATCGAAAATGGGGGTGCCGCTGGTTTCCATGATAATCAAACGGCCATCTTTGTGCAGATTCGCATTTTCCAGAAGCCGGAACGGCTTTCTTTCCGCGATGATGGGACTGAAAGTGGCCCGCATGCGCGCGGCCTCGTCCGGCGGCATCAGGTCGAACGGCGTCTTGCCGATTATCTCCCCGGCGGTATAACCCAGAAGTGTATACACTCGAGGGCTGGTGTAGGTGTAAACCGCTTGCTCATTGATCTCCCATATCCAGTCGCTGGTACTTTCCACCAGAGAGCGGAACTTCTCCTCGCTTTCTCGTAGCGCCTTCTCCGCTGCCTTGCGCGCGCGGGCAACCTGTTCTGCCGACAATGCCCGCTGGACGGCGGGCGCCAGCCGCGCCAAGCGGTCTTTCAGCACATAATCCTTGGCGCCCGCATGGATCAGTTCCACCGCCTCGATATCTGGCAGCGCGCCGGTAACCATGATCACCGGCACTTCCGGATGGTCGCGCTGCACGATCTTCAGCGCAGCCATGCCATCGAATTCAGGCAGCTTGTAGTCAGAAAGGACAATATCAGGCTGAAAATCCTCGATCGCCCGGACAAACGCTTCCTGCGTATCCACGCGCTTCGAGACAAAAGCGAGGCCGGCCTTGCGCAGTTCATGCTCCATCAACTCGGCGTCGGTCGGCGTATCTTCCAGAATCAGGACGCGCAGTTTCTTTTCCATCCCCGCTTGCGCCATGATTATTCCACCGTCGCCGGCGGATGGTTCACCAGCAGCCAGTAGAGCCCCAGTTCGGCCACCGTCTTGACGAACTCGTCGAACTCCACCGGCTTGCTGATGTAGCTGTTGACGCCGAGCCGATAGCTTTCCGCCACATCCCGGTCTTCCTTGGACGAAGTCAGTACCACCACGGGGATGGTCCTGGTACGCTCGTCGCCCTTGACCCGGCGCAGCACTTCCATGCCGTCCACCTTGGGCAGGCGCAAGTCCAGCAGGATAACCTTGGGGCCGTTAGTCATGGCGCGCCCGGCATAGTCGCCCGTGGCGAAAAGGAAATCCAGCGCTTCCGCGCCATCCTTCACCCATACCAGCTTGTTGGCGAAATTGCTTTTTTTCAGAGAGCGGATCGCCAGTTCCGCGTCGGTCGGGTTGTCTTCCACCAGCAGGATTTCCACTTCTTTCACCGTATCATCCATGTTCTTTCTCCTTTGTCGGTAAAGCGAAATAAATAGCCGCGCCCTTGCCTGTCTTGCCCTCCGCCCGCACCCGCCCGCCGTGACGGGTGATGATGCGCTTGACGATGGCGAGCCCGATGCCGGTGCCTTCAAATTCAGTCACGGCATGCAAGCGCTGGAATACGCCGAACAGCTTGTCAACGTACTGCATGTCGAAACCGACGCCGTTGTCCTTCACAAAATAAACGGCTTCCGCTCCTTCTATGGAGCCGCCCACCTTGATCCGTGCGACCTCCCTGGTGCGGCTGAATTTGATGGCATTGGACAACAGGTTGACGAACACCTGGCGCAGCATGGCGGGGTCGCCCCTGGCCGGAGGGAGATGTTCGATTTCCAGTTGCAGCTTGCTGGCGTCAACGGAAGGCTGGATATCTTCAAAAACCTTGCGGGCCAGCTTCTCCATGTCGATTTCTGAAAAAGTTATCTCCGCCCTGCCGGCGCGGGAGAACTTCAGGATGTCATCGATCAATTGTCCCATCCGGCGGGTATTGTCCCGCACCACGTTGAGTAGCCGCTTGCCTTCATCATCCAGCCGATCGGCATAGTCATCCAGCAGGATGCGCGAGAATCCGTCGATGGCGCGCAACGGGGTGCGCAGATCATGCGAAACCGAATAGGAAAACGCTTCGAGTTCCTTGTTGGCGGCTTCCAGTTGCGAGGTTCGTCCAGCCACTCGCCGCTCCAAATCGCGGTTCAGCTCTTTGACTTTATCCTCGGCCTTCTTGATCTCGGTGATGTCGTGCACCGTGCCGACAGAACGCAACGGCTTGCCGTCCTCGCTGTAATGTGTCTCGCATTTCTCGTTCACGTATTTCACCCGGCCATCCTTCATCAGCAGCCGGTGCGCAATGTCGTAAGGCACTCTGTTCTTGACCGATTCGGTATAGGCGCGGTTGACCAGCTCGCGGTCATCGGGATGGATCGCATCCAGGAAGGCGTCATAGGACGCGCCGAATTTCTCCGGGTCAATTTCGAAGATGCGGTAAATTTCGTCCGACCAGGTCAGCACGTTATGGACGAGGTCGAGATCCCAGTTGCCCAGGTGAGCGATGCGCTGAGCTTCGGCAAGGCCCTGTTCGCTGCGCCGGATCTGTTCCTCGGCCAGCTTGCGTTCGGTGATGTCGCGAAACATCAACACAGCCCCGGTGGTTTTTCCTGCCTCCAGGATCGGCGTGCTGACGAATTCCACTTGGAAACTGCTCCCGTCCTTCCGCCAGTACAGGTCGACCCCACGATGAACCACACCTTGTTTGTACGCCTCATGGACCGGGCATTCCTCCTCCGGATAGGGGCGGCCATCCGGCTTGGTGTGATGGAACATGGAATGAATGTGCTGGCCAATGAGTTCTTCGACCATGAAGCCGAGCAATTGCGACGCTGCGGGATTGACGAACGTGCAGCGGCCGTCAATGCCCAGCCCGTAGATACCCTCTCCCGCCGAATCCAGGATCAGCCTGTTCTGCAAACTCAGTTTCACCACTTCCTGTTCCGCCATTTTGCGCTCGGTTACATCGCGCGCGGCGGCAAACACGCCCAATACCTCGCCAGCCTCATTGCGATAGACGCTGGCGTTGTACAGCACCTCTGTAAAGTACCCATCCTTGTGGCGGATGGCCAGCGGGTAATCGGTAACAGGGCCTTCCTGGAAGGCTTGCCGGTAGCTTTCCCGCGCCTTGTCCGGCTCGGTAAAGTAATCAGAAAAATCCGTTCCGATCAGTTCGGAACGGCTCCTGCCGGTTACGTCCTCGGTCGCCTTATTGACGTCGGTTATCTTTCCTTCCCGGCTGATGGTCACCAGCGGGTCGAGGCTCGCTTCGATCAGGCTCCTGGTATAGAGCGATGCAGACCGTAGCTGTTCCTCATCCTGTGCCAGCGCATCCAGCATCTGGTTGAGGCTATTGCCCAATATGGAAACTTCGTCTACACCTGAAATCTTCGCACGCGTATCGAAATTTCCAGCCTGCACTTCCTTCGCCACCTGCACCAATGAGCCGATGCGATGCCCCAGCCGGTTCGCTATCAGCAGAGCGGCGAGAAGGGACAAGACCATGGATAACAAAACGAAAAGCACACTGCGCATTATCATTTTGCGCAGGTTGGCAGCGATTCCTTCCCGGCCAAGTGCAATCCTCGCCCAAGCGACATGCCGATGATCAACCATGATGGGCACAGCAATGTCGATCATGGATTTATCGTCTGTCAGGACTCTTTTTTCGGGTGGCGCCTTGATGAGGGTAAGGCTACGCTCGTCGGATACGAATTGTCCCACCTTGGTTGCATCGCTATGCGCGAGCACCCGTCCCGAGGGCGAGATAACCATCGCATAGCGCAATCCAGGATGGCTCTGAAAGGAATGAACGACTTCCTGCAGCCCCTCCAAATCGTTTGCCAGCACCCAGGACACGGAGCTGACCGCGAGCGATTGCGCCAGGCTGGTCGTTTCATTGTTGCTATTGCGATAAAGGTAGTCGCTTTCGGTCTGCACCATGTAAGCGGCAAAAGCGGCAATCAGCAGGAAAAAACCGACCACGAAGGTCAGGATGATCTGCCGCTTGAATGATCCTCGTGACGCGATGCTGAAAGGAAATATTTTCATTTCTGCGGCTCGTCCAGGGGGCGCACGGTCTGGCTGAACTTGTGCAGAAAATCCTCGATCACCCGGTAACGCTGGTCATCGGCGAGCTCGAAGCGGGATAGCGGCATGCGCGCCAGAATGGCTCTCCCTTCCTTGCTGGCATGCAAAGTATCGAGTAGTTGGGCCACCCGTCTGGCCAGCTTTTCGGGCACGTCGTTTCTCGCCACCACCCCGTTGTTGATCAGCGACCCGGTTTCCCATTTGACCTCCAGTTCGCTTGCCTTGTCCGGATGCTCTTTTTGAAACGCTTTCCAAGGCAGCGGCCAGGTCGCACCAGCCGCCACGTTGCCGAGGTAAACGTTCATGATGGACGATTCCTGCGAACCGACATACAGGTTCTCGATGTCGCGGTTCACATCCAGGCCGTGGGTCTGGAAATAATATTGCGGCATCATGGTGGCGGCTAATGCCGTGCGGGCGGGATACGATACTTTCTTGCCCTTGAGGTCGGTTACCTCCTCGATACCGCTATCGCGCCGGACCAGGATGACGCCGGTAAACTGGTCGTCGTCCCCCATCTTGGCGATGACGTGATAACCGTGTTTCAGGGAATTCAACGTTTGATAGGGATTAGGCAAGGCAAAATCAACTTGCCGCGCGTACAGTTTTTTCTCGAATTTCTCGTAATTGCGAGAAGCTTCCAGCCTGAATGTGGTGCCGGGGATATTCCGGTTCAGATAATCGATCAACGGGCCGTAGACCTCAAACAGGCGCTCCGGATTATGCAGTGGGTGGATGGCGAATATGTATTCTTTGCCAACCGCCGGCGCCAGTGTGCTGAACTGGGGTTCGGTCGTTTTGCCCGCCTCGTTTGGGCCGCACGCAGCCAGGGCAAGCGCAAAAAACATCATCCATGGATTTTTCATTCCAGTCCCCGTACTTCGTTGCCGGCCGGCACGGCAAGAATGCCGCCCGGCAGGAAATCATTACGCATATCCACCGGCAACAGGGTCTCGCCACTGCGAGGGTGCAGGTCAGTGGTGCTGGTAAGGGGTGCAACTCCGAATTCCGCAGCAGGCTTGTCGGGTATCGGTTTTTCAAATTCGGCGGGCTCAGGCCAGAAGTGGCTGACGCCTCGGTCGGGCATTATTTGGCCTTGTGCTCCAGCGCAATGCCGGCCATCTCCAGGATTACGCCCAGGCCAAGCAGCAGCGCACCCGGCCAGACTTCCGGGGCGAGAAACATCAGGATTGCGCCCAACGCCACCATGGCCAGTGCGGCGGTTCGACGAATACGCGTATTTTTAATCATGATCGGAATCCTTCGCTATATTTAGAAAGTATAGAGCCTTAACAAAAAAGAGCGGCTTCCAAAATAAGGAGAATTTCATGGCTATCATCGGCATCGACCTCGGCACGTCCAACTCGGCAGCCGCCGTGTTGCGAGGCGGCCGGCCGGTCATCATCCCCAGCGCCGAAGGAGTGAGCCTGGGCGGCAAGGCATTTCCCAGCTATGTCGCAGTACTCGCCGACGGCCAGGTGCTGGTCGGCGAGCCGGCGCGGCGCCAGGCGGCGTCGAATCCGGAAGGCACCGCCTCCGCTTTCAAGCGCCAGATGGGGCGGCGCGAGAAGGTTCGCCTGCGCAATAACGAGTATTCTCCCGAGCAGTTGTCCGCCTTTTTGCTGCAGAAAATCAAGCGCGACGCCGAAGCATTCCTGGGCGAGCCGGTCACCAGGGCGGTCGTCACCGTCCCCGCCTATTTCGACGACAACCAGCGCAACGCCACCAAGGACGCCTGCAGCATCGCCGGCATCGAGGTGGCGCGGCTGGTGAACGAGCCCACCGCAGCCGCGCTCGCCTACGGCCTCGACCGGGCGGGCCAGGAGCTGCGCATCGCGGTGATCGACTTCGGCGGCGGCACGCTCGACGTGACCATCATGGAGTTCGGCAAGGGCGTGTTCGAGGTGAAGAGCACCTCCGGCGATACCCAGCTCGGCGGCACCGACATGAACCAGCGTATTTTCGAATACCTGGCCGACCGTTTCAGGACGGAATCCGGCATCGACCTGCGCGGCGACCGCAAGGCCGCCGCTCGCCTGCTCGAAGCTTCCGAGATGGCCAAGATCGAACTCACCACCAGCACCACCGCGCATGTCAGCCTGCCTTATATCGCCTCCTCCGGCGGGGAGCCGCGCCATCTCGAACTGGACTTGACGCGCACCGACCTGGAACGGGTGGTGCGCTCGGTGATCGAGCGCTGCCGCGGGCCGGTGGAGCAGGCGCTGAAGGATGCCGGCATCACGCCGCGCGACGTCGATCGCATCGTCTTCGTCGGCGGGCCGACCCGGATGCCGTCGGTGCGCACCTTTTTCGAAGACATGTTCGGCCGCAAGGCCGAAATGGGGGTCGACCCGATGGAATGCGTCGCCTCCGGCGCGGCGATCCAGGCCGGCGTGTTGTCGGGCGAGGTGGGCGATATCGTGCTGGTGGACGTGACGCCGTTGACGCTCGGCGTGGAAACCCTGGGCGGCGTGGCCACCCCGCTGATTGCGCGCAATACCCCGGTGCCGGTGAAAAAATCCGAAATCTTCACCACCGCCGCCGACATGCAGACCAGCGTCACCATCCATGTGTTTCAGGGCGAGCGCCCGATGGCGCCGGACAATGCCAGCCTGGGCGAGTTCAACCTCGACGGTCTGGTGCCGGCGCCGCGCGGCATGCCGAAAATCGAGGTGACCTTCGATATCGACTCGAACGGTATCCTCAACGTCAACGCCAGGGACACCGCCACCGGCAAATCCCAGTCGATCCGCATCACCGGCTCGACCCGGCTTTCCGATGCCGAGAAACAGCGCATGATCCATGAGGCGGAACAATATGCCGATCAGGACAAGCAGCGGCGCGAGGAGGTGGACAAGCTGAATTCGGCCGATGCCGCCTGCTATCAGGCGGAAAGGATGCTGGCGGATTTCGGCGACAAGCTCACCGATGAACTCAGGGGCCGGATCGAGGCCGCATTGCGCGAGGTGAAGGAAGCGTTGACCAAGCGCGATGCACAGCTTGCCACCGAGCGTGCCGAGGCCTTGCAGAAAGTGCTGAAGGAGGCCGGCGCGGTGATTTATTCCCAGTCGCCCAACGCCGGGGTGTATGCACAGACGCCCTATCCGGGGGCGAAAGCCGAAGAGAGTGCGACCGCTGGCGAGGCGCGGCCAAGCGGCTCCGGGCCGCGCGGCAGGGTGGTGGATGCGGAATACAAGGAAACAAGATAGGGCAATTGCTTAACCGCAGAGGCGCAAAGGCGCGGAGTAAAAATAAGAAACTATAGATTTGCACTGATTTTTACTTCTCGTGATCTTTTGTAGAGTGCCGGTTTTTGAATTCCTCTGCGCCTTTGCGCCTCTGCGGTTCAAGGTTTTTCAACTTCGATAAGCTTGAGATGAAGGAATCATCATCGCAACCACCCCGCGCGATTACTACGAGGTGCTCGGCGTTCCGAAAAACGCCGACGGCAAGGCGATCAAGGATGCTTTCCGCAAGCTCGCCCTGCAGTACCATCCCGACCGCAACAAGGCGTCGGATGCCGAAGAGCGTTTCAAGGAAATCGCCGAAGCCTATGCGATACTCTCCGATCCGAAGAAGCGTGCCGAATACGATGCACGCGGTTTCGAGGGCGTAGCCGGATTCAGCCGCGAAGACCTGTTCGGCGGCATCGATTTCGAAGACCTGCTCGGCGGCCTCAATTTCGATTTCGGTCTGGGCGGAGGGCTGTTCAATCATTTTTTCCATCGCCGCCAGGCTGGCCCGATGCCCGGAGCGAATGTCGAGGTTGAGCTGCATGTGCCGTTGCAACGGGTGGTATCCGGCGGCGAAGAAAAAGTCCGGCTGCCGCGCCGGACGGCTTGTTCGTCTTGCGGCGGAAGCGGCGCGGCGGCCGGCACACAGCCCCGCGCCTGCAGCGCGTGCAACGGCTCCGGTCGCCAGACGACCAGCCGCCGCGAAACACACGACAAGAGCAACGTGATTATCCAGCAGGTCAGTATTTGTCCGGTCTGCATGGGCCGGGGCAGCGTGATCGACAAGCCCTGCCCGGATTGTGGCGGTTCGGGGGAAACAACGCGCAACGAAGTTCTGAGCGTCAACATACCGGCTGGCGTGGAGGAGGGCATGGCCCTGCGCATTCCAGGGCGCGGTATGCCGAGCCGAGAGACCGGTGGACGGCCTGGCGATCTGTTCGTGGTTGTGCGCAGCGAACCCGACCCGCGCTTCGAACGCAATGGCGCGGATCTCTGGCGCAGTGAATCAATCGCGGTGGCCGATGCCGTCCTGGGGACGAGTCTGAAAGTGCCGACACTGGACAAGCCTGCCGAGGTGACCGTTCCGCCCGGCACCCAGCCCGATACCGTGCTGCGGGTTCGCGGCAAGGGCTTGCCTGAATTCGGCGGACGCAAACGCGGCGATCTTTATCTGCGCATCCGGGTGACTATCCCGGAGAAGCCAACGGCCGAAGAACGCGATCTGTACCGGCGGCTGCGCGATCTGGGCGGCGCGCGCAAAAGCCGTTGATGGCACCTATAATAAAAACAGGGCATTTCAGGAAGAAAAAAAATGACTACCCTTCCCTCATTGGAACCACCGCTGCTTCACTATCCTTGCGATCCGGAACAGTTCGGATTCCAGACTACGGCAGATCTGGAAGACCTGACCGAAATCATCGGCCAGATGCGCGCCATGGACGCGGTGCGCTTCGGTGCCGGCATCCGTCATGAAGGCTACAATCTTTTCGTGCTCGGCCCGTCCGGCATGGGCAAGCGCAGCATGGTGAGCCAGTTTCTCGAGAAAAAAGCGGAAAGCGAGCGCGAGCCCGATGACTGGTGCTATCTCAACAGCTTTGCCCAGCCGCACAAACCCAAGGCGCTCAGGCTGCCGACCGGCAGGGGGGAGGAACTGCGCCTCCACATGGAGCAGATGGTGGATTATTTGCGTACCGCGATCCCCGCGCTGTTCGAGAGCGACGAATACCGCGTCAAGATCGGAGCAATTCAGGAGGAGTTCAGCAAGCGCCGGGAGGGGTTGTTAAAGGAGCTGGGCGATGATGCCGAGAAGCAGGAAATCATTTTGCTGCGCACGCCGGAAGGTTATGCCTTCGCGCCGACCCGCAACCATGAGGTGATTCCCCCGGACGAATATGAAAAATTGCCGGAAGAAGAAAGGACGCGGGTGGAAACCGCCATCGCGGGGCTGCAGGAACGGCTGGAGAAAATCCTGCGCCACATGCCGCAGTGGCGCAGGGAGCGGAGCGAACGGATCAAGCAGCTCGACCGGGAAATGATGTTGTCCTCGGTCGAGCACCTGATGAACGAATTGCGCGTGATTTACGCCGACCTGCCCGAGGTGCTGAAATATTTCGACGTCGTGCAGCAGGACATGATTGAACATGTCGATGATTTCCGCAAGCAGGAGGAATCCACCACTGTCTCCGGCATGACCATCACCACTCAGCAGACCTTTCACCGCTACAAGGTAAACGTGCTGGTAACGAACGGCAAAAGACCCGGCGCGCCCATCATCAGCGAGGACAACCCGACCTACAGCAACCTGATCGGACGGGTCGAGCATATCGCCCAGTTCGGCGCACTGGTCACGGATTTCACCCTGATCAAGCCGGGTGCGCTGCATCGGGCGAACGGCGGCTATCTGCTGCTGGACGTGCGCAAGGTGCTGATGCAGCCATTTGCCTGGGAAGGGCTGAAACGGGCGCTGCAATCGCGCGAGATCCACATCGAATCCCTGGGCCAGATGTTCAGCCTGGTCAGCACCGTATCGCTGGACCCCGAACCGATTCCGCTCGATGCCAAAATAGTCATGTTCGGCGACCGCCTGTTCTATTATCTGCTGCAGGAATACGATCCGGATTTCGGCGAGTTGTTCAAGGTGGCGGCGGATTTCGAGGGGCGCATCGAGCGCAACGCCGACACCCATCTGCTCTATGCCCGCCTGATTGCCACGCTGACCCGCAAGGAAGGGCTGCATCCGTTCGACCGCAGTGCCGTAGCAAGGGTGATCGAGCACGGAGCGCGCCTGGTTGGCGATGCGGAAAGGCTTTCCACCCATATGCGCAGCGTGGTGGATCTGTTGCGCGAGGCTGATTACTGGGCGCGCGAGGCGGGTCGTGAGGTAGTGGATGCCACCAACGTGCAGCAGGCGATCGATGCCCAGATCCGCCGGCAGGATCGGTTGAGGTCGAGGCTGCACGAGGAAATCCTGCGCGGCAACATGATGATCGCTACCCAGGGCGCCGTGGCGGGGCAGGTCAACGGTCTTTCCGTGATCGAACTGGGCAATTTCGCCTTCGCCCTGCCGACCCGGATCACCGCCACCAGCCGGCTTGGCGAAGGGGAACTGGTCAACATCGAGCGCGAAGTGAAGCTTTCCGGCGCCATCCATTCCAAGGGCGTGCTGATCCTGTCCTCCTTCCTCGCCGCGCGCTATGCCAGGAACCAGCCTCTGGCGCTTTCCGCCAGCCTGGTGTTCGAGCAGTCCTATGGTTTCATCGAGGGCGACAGCGCCTCCATGGCGGAATTATGCGCGCTGCTTTCCAATCTGGCGGACGTGCCGATCAAGCAATCGCTGGCGATGACCGGCTCGGTGAACCAGTTCGGCCAGGCGCAGGCAATCGGTGCGGTCAACGAGAAAATCGAAGGGTTCTTCGATATTTGCGTGGCGCGGGGATTAACCGGCGAGCAGGGAGTGCTGATTCCCGCCGCCAACGTCAAGCACCTGATGCTGCGCCGGGATGTGGTGGCTGCTGCCGAGGCCGGAAAATTCCGGATATACGCCATGGAAAATGTCGATCAGGCTATCGCCACCCTGACTGGCATGCCGGCCGGGGAAGTCGGTGCCGACGGCGCTTATCCGGCGGGCAGCGTCAATCACCTGGTTGCGGCGCGGCTGGCCGAGCTGACCGAGATCGGGAAGTCGTTTGCGCGGCAGCCCGAAAAAAAGCCGAGAGCGAAGAAAAAACCGGATTGATCGGCCAAGGCGAGTGTTTCTGCAGCCGAATGAGCAGGGTGCGCCGTACGCACCAATCCACGGCGCACCCTATGACTTCAGTTTGGCGGGCTGCTGGAATTTATCTGTGTTCAGTGTCGCAAGGAGTACGTCATGCCCTTCAGAGACCGCGATGAAGCCGCTCTCCGCCTGGTTAAGCGGCTGGCCGCCTATAAGGGAAAGAACCCGCTGGTGCTGGCGATTCCGCGCGGCGCCGTGCCGATGGGCAGGATTATTGCCGATGCGCTGGGCGGCGAGCTGGACGTGGTGCTGGTGAGGAAGCTGCGCGCGCCGTTCAGTCCGGAGTTCGCGGTCGGTTCAGTGGATGAAAGCGGCTGGACCTACATTGCGGATTATGCGGCTCGGGCAGGCGCCAACCCCGAGTATCTCGAAGCCGAGAAACAGGCTCAGCTGGAAACCATGCGTAGTCGCCGTGCCCAGTACACGCCCATCAGGCCGCCGATAGATCCGGCAGGGCGCATCGTGATCGTGCTCGACGACGGCCTGGCTACCGGCGCGACCATGATTTCCGCGCTGCATTCCCTGCGGGCCAAAGGTCCGGAGAAGCTGATTTGCGCTGTGCCGGTTTCGCCGCCGGATACGTTGGAAAAGATCAGGAAATATGCCGATGAGGTGGTCTGCCTGGAGGCCCCGGAATGGTTTCAGGCGGTCGGGCAGTTTTACCTGGATTTCCCGCAGGTGGAGGACGAGGAAGTGATCGAAATTTTGCGGCAGGGTGCCAAGGCGAAACAATTTGAGTAGACTACCGGGATGAACGTTTCGGCTGTCCTCTGGCTCAAGGCAGTATCGAGAGCGCCGCCAGCAGCATGGCTATTGCTACCGCCAGGGCGCCGAAACTCAGCAACAGAACGGCTCCGGCGGCACAATCCTTGGCGGTTCTGATGGCGGGATGGATTTCTGGATGGAGGTGGTCGATCAATGTCTCCAGGGCGGTATTGAAAAGTTCCGCCGCCAGCACCAAAACCGCCATGATGAAACAAAGCGCCCACCATAACAGGGGCGGACGGAGCAGCAACAGCGCCATCAGCAAGGCGGCAGCGAGTCCAGCCTGTATCCGGAAACTTTGTTCGCTTTTCCAGGCAGCCAGGATGCCTGCCCAGGCAAAGTCGAATCGCGCGCTCAATTTTCTGTTTTTCATGGCCTTTCCGGTTCGCGTGCCAACAATACCTGTTTATCCCAGATTATCGTTTGTTCGTCTACCGGGCCGGGCATCTCGCTTCGCCTGGCCAGACGTGCCGGTACACCCGGCAGGCTGTCGAGCAGGGTTTGGCGCGGTTGGTTAAAGTCCCTGCCGTCCCGGGGCAGGTTAAACCAGGGCAGAGGGTGGATTAAGCTTTCCTGCGCCACCATCCCTACCCACACAGGCTGGGCAGCTTCGCGAAGCATGGTGTCGGTCCGCCAGAGGCGCAGTACCAGGCGTTGGTCGCGCTGGCCTGGCACCGGGTGAATCAGTGCCAACGCTTCGTGGCGACCATCGTGGACACGTGGCAACAGCGGTAGTTCCATGGCGGAGCGGGAGGGATCAAGCCACAGCAAGAAATTTCTCCCTGATAGCGGCAAAGGCTCCCGCCATCCTGTCGCCAGGAGGCTGCGGCGCAAGTATTGGGGCGAGCCGGCCCATTGCACGGTGATCGGCTGTTCGTATTCCCCCTCGATGTCAATGCGCCAGGCCGGGAGGGTTTGCCAGGCAACACTCCACCAACCCTGTTGTGCCATGAACCTGGTGTTCTGGTGCACGGCGTAACGCAGGGTATCGTCCGCGTGGCGGGTCGCGATATGAAAGCCGCCGCCGGCCAGCAGCGCCGAGAACGCCACAACCGTCAAGCCCCGGACGGAAAACGCCGGGGCGGGATGGCGCAAATAGGCGATGCCCAGCAGGGCTACCCAGGCAACGCCGAAAGCCAAACCTCCCAACACGTCTGAAAGCCAGTGCGCTCCCAAATACAGCCGGGAAAAAGCGATCAGGATGACCAGCAGGACGGTCGCGGTCAATACCGCAAGGCGTCTGCGGGCGGAGCGTTCCCGTGCGGTCAGCACTGCCAGAAAACCATAGATGACGATACTCATGGTGGCATGGCCGCTAGGAAAAGAAAATTCACTCATCCCATTGTACAAAGGCGTCGGGCGCGACAGTTGCAGTCCTGCCTTGACCGCCACGGTCAGTGCGGCGGCAAAGCCCACCGCAGCCAACAAATAGGCCGCCGGACGCCAGGCGCGTTGCACCAGCAGCCAGAGTAGCACTGCCGATACCACCGGGAGTGTGACCGCCGCGTCGCCCATCTCGGTTAGCGCAATCATGATCGCGTCACCGAAGGGGGTGCGCAAACCCTGCAAAAAGTGATACGCCGAGCTGTCAATAAATACCAATGGATCGCGGGCCAGAACGTCTTCCAGAATGCCGAAAAATCCCCAGGCGGCGACAATCAGCAGCCCCGCCAATATCAGCAAGGTGCGGGATTCAGGTTGCGCGGGGTCGATCAGCGCAGCAACCAGTTTGCGGATACGGCGGCCCCTGCCGGACGGTATGGCCCCGGCCCAAGCCTGCAACAGCATCAACCCACCCTCGATGCGTGGTTGCAGCCACAAAACAGCGCGGCCTATCCCCCATGCGCCGCCCCAGATCGCCACCACCAGCGCCGCCACCGTCATGGCGAGGCGTGTTGCCACCGCTTCCGCCAGTCCCAGTGATGCGCCAAAGACGACTCCGGGCAGAATATAAGCGGGCGCCCAACCGAGCGCCGATATGATATTCGCCGGATAGAAGCGCGCTGGGGGCATGCCGAGCATGCCGGCAATCGCCGGAATAACCGGGCGCATCGGCCCGACAAAGCGGCCCAACAGGATGCTTTTGCCGCCATGCCGGTGAAAGAATGCCACGCCCCGGTCTATCAGTTGCGGGGAACGGCTAAAAGGCCAGAGGGTTTGCAACTGCTCGCGGTAATGGCGCCCCAGCCAGTAGCTGATGGCATCGCCAGCAATGGCGCCTGCCGTAGCCCAAGACAGCGCGGCCAATAAATTCACCGCGCCGGCGGCGACCAAGGCACCGATTCCGAACATCGCTACCGCGCCGGGAATGAATAAGCCCACCAGAGCCAGTGATTCGGACAGAGAAACAAGGAAAATCGCAATGCCAACCCAGTAGGGATGCTGTGCGATCCAGATCAACAGCGGATGAGTGGCGGTAAATGGCTCCATCTATGTGCTCGCCTTCTCCTGCTTGCGGAGAAACGAGCCGTCTCGCCCTTCTCCGGGGAGCGGGATCAGGTGCCTTTGCCCGTTCCGAGATATTGACTGAACCATTGAGCGGCGTGCTTCGCGGCCTGCTCCAGCGTGCCGGGTTCCTCGAACAGGTGGGTGGCGCCCGGTACGATGATCAGTTCCTTTTCACAGCGAAGGAAGCGATAGGCTTGCCGATTGAGATCAATCACCACATTGTCGAATCCGCCCACGATCAGCAGGACGGGGCATGCCACCTTGCCCAGGGCTTCTTCCCCGGCAAGGTCAGGGCGGCCGCCGCGGGAAACGACCGCGGCAACTTTTACGTCTTCCGCCGCCGCCTGCAAGGCTGCCGCCGCGCCGGTGCTGGCGCCGAAATAGCCGATGGCGAGGGGTTTTGTCCGTTCATCGTTACGCAACCAGCGGGTTGCGGTTAGCAGCCGTCGGGTCAGAAGCGGGATGTCGAAGCGGGCGGCATAGTCCGCGTCCTCATGTTTGGTCAACAGGTCGATCAGCAGCGTACCCAGGCCGGCGTCGCGCAGCACTTGTGCCACGTAGTTGTTGCGCGGGCTCAGGCGGCTGCTGCCGCTGCCATGGGCAAACAGCACGACCCCCGGCGCGCCTTTCGGAATCTCCAGCATCCCTTCCAGCCTGACCTTGCCATCCGGGATGTAAGTCAGTTCGGAAATCATGGTCAGGGATGAAAGGTGCTCATTATCACCGGGATACGCCGCGATCCGAACGCCCCGGTAAATTTTTCGAAGCGTCCGGCGATCGCTGTGCCGCATTTCGGGCAGTGTCCGTCGTCGGTCAGGTGGTAGGTGTTGATCTGGTACCAGTCGCGCTCGATCAGGGGCGCCTTGCAGGAGGGGCAATAGGTGGTATCCCCCTGCGGGTCATGCACGTTGCCGGTATAAACGTAGCGCAGTCCTTCCTTCATCGCAATGCCGCGGGCGCGGGAAAGGGTTGCCGAAGGTGTCGGCGGCACATCCATCATCTTGTAATCGGGGTGGAAGGCGGAGAAGTGCAGCGGTACGTCCGCGCCCAGTTCCTTGAATATCCATTGGCTCAGGGCAGTGAGTTCTTCGTCCGTGTCGTTGTGGCCGGGGATCAGCAGGGTGGTGATTTCGAACCAGACATTCGTTTCGCGCCGCAAATAGACCAGAGTGTCGAGCACCGGCTGGAGATGGCCGCTGCACAGCTTGCCGTAGAAGCCATCGGTGAAGCCTTTCAGGTCGACGTTGGCGGCGTCCATTTTGGCGTAAAATTCCCGCCGCGCCTGATCGTGCATGTAGCCGGCGGTGACCGCCACGGTCTTGATGCCGCGGGCGTGGCATGCGTCGGCGGTGTCCATGGCGTATTCGGCGAAAACCACCGGATCGTTGTAAGTAAAAGCCACGCTCTTGCAGTCATGCGCTTTTGCGGCTGCGGCGATGGCCTCGGGCGAGGCCTGGTCCATCAGGAGATCCATGTCCTTCGCCTTGCTGATGTCCCAGTTCTGGCAGAACTTGCAAGCCAGGTTGCAGCCCGCGGTGCCGAAAGAGAAAATGCTCGACCCCGGATAGAAATGGTTGAGCGGCTTTTTCTCGATCGGGTCGATGCAGAAGCCGGAGGAACGGCCATAGGTGGTCAGCACCATCTGGCCGCCCTCGACCATGCGCACGAAACACAGGCCGCGCTGGCCCTCGTGCAGCTTGCAGTCGCGCGGGCACAGGTCGCACTGGATGCGGCCATCGTCGAGTTTGTGCCACCAGCGGGCGGGGTAGTTGGCGCTCATTTCAACTCCTGCTCCTCATCTTTCCTGCAAACGGTGGAAAACCTGTCACTATGGCCCCCGGCAGGACTTTCATAATCCGTAAATGTTTCATTTTGTGCCCTCGATGCCGCGGCCGGCAATCCCGGAAAATGGATGTCATGTCGAAGCGGATGGAGCAGCAAAACGGTTTTGTCTTTCGTGCCTTCTTTCCCTGGAAAGAAGCTTGGTCAATTCATTCATCTCTTCCGCCAGAAGCTCCAGAAGATCGTCCAGGGTGACGATGCCGATGAGTTCCTCCTGGTCGTTCACCACCGGAATCCGGCGCACCCCCTTTGCGCGCATGTAACGAATGGTTTCGTATACGCCGTCGCCCTCGCTGATCGTGGTGAGTTCCGGCCCCATGATGTCGCCGGCAGTAAGCACGGAGGCATCCAGTTCCATGGCGACGACTTCCAGCACGACGTCGCGATCGGTTACGATGCCCACCGGTATTCGCTTGCCGGAAACCTCATCGACAATCACCAGGTCGCCTACATGATGCTGGCGCATCAGGCGGGCTGCCTCCAGCACGGTTGTTTCACGCTGCGCGACCACCACTTTCCGGTTGCAAATTTCACCAATAGCCATGACACCCCCTATTTTAATTCAAGGATAAGAAACCGCTTCGCAATTTCATTTAAGGCCACTGGAGCCTAAAAAGCAATGTGCCGATTTTTTATCCGGTTCTTGACGAAAGCAGCACTAATGTTCCCTGTGCCAGATCAGTTCTCCATCCTTGTGGACTTCCTTGACCCGATGAAATGGAACATCATGAGCATAGCCGTCCGGATCGGTGACCTGGAAGGAAAAATGATCGCCAGGGGTAAGGCGGATCTGGTGCAGCGGCACCAGGATAATTTTTTCGCCCACGCGATTGTAATAGCCGATCACGAAATCTCCTTTTGCGTAGGTTTCATCCCAGCGCATTCTGTTGAGCAGTTCGTGGATGGGGATCATGGGGGAGCTATTTCGCCGATTCCCGACAGGAATCTATCGCCGCCGCTGGTATAAACCAACCAGTTCGGCATGAGCCAGGACATGGCCTTGCATTGCTTTTTCCAGTGCCGCCTTGGTGGGGTTCTTCAGATCCGGCAGCAGGACACTCAGGGCATAAAGCCTGTGGAAGTAGCGGTGCCTGCCAATCGGCGGGCACGGCCCGCCATAGCCGGTGCGATTCCAGTTATTCACCCCCGGCAGGGTGCCGGCCGGGAGGTTATTCGCCACAATGCCCTCGGGCAAGCCGCTGGCAGCGGGCGGAATGTTGTACAGCACCCAGTGCACCCAGGTCATTTTCGGCGCCGCAGGGTCCGGTGCATCCGGATCATCGACGATCAGCACCAGGCTTTTGGTGCCGGCGGGCACCCCCGTCCATGAAAGCGGCGGCGAACCATCCTGCCCGTCGCAGGTGTGGCGGGCAGGGATCATGCCGTCGTGATTGAAGGATGCAGATGTGACGGTCAGGGACATGGCAAGCCGCTCCTTTCCGCCAGTGGGCATATCGATTTGGGCTGCCCCGGCGGAGACGCAGATCAAGGCAAGCGCCAGGCCGATCAGTCTTGCCCGGCGAATGCGCAGACGATGGGTGTTCATGTCTTCCGGCGACGGAAATGGGCTTGCCCGATCCGGCTTCTTCAACGAACCCGGCATGATTTGGCTTCCCATTTCTATCTCCCGATGACGCGAATTCTCAGTCTAGTTCATGCGCCGCGCATTTTCAGGGTAAATCACCATTTCGGGTCGTCTTCCATAGCACGTCCGCATGCCGTGTCGGCAGGTCGTTGCCGCAACCATGGCTTGGCGCAATGCCCTTCGGTTATTGCGCCCTACGCGGGCTGTTTCTTTCCAGCCACAGGTCCCGGGGCATCCAATCACAATCATAAATGAATTCTGCTGGTACGCTTTATAGTAGACAATAATAGTCTAGTATTGAATTGCTTTAAGCATGTTTAGCGTGTAACCCAATCAAACTGATCAAGAGAGGTTCATCATGAATACTTTACGAGTATTTAATCGCCTCGGTTTCCTGGTCGCGCTTGCCGCAGCGGCAATTTCGCTTGCCGCAGCGACAAGCATGGTCTTTGGCGACGAGATTAAGGTCACACTGAGTGGCGGCAATGAGGTTCCACCTGTCATGACGGAAGCCGCCGGGAGTGGAACCGTCATGATCAATTCTGACATGACCGTTAGCGGCAGCGTTATGACGACGGGTATAGCGGGAACGATGGCGCACATCCACCAGGGTGCAGCAGGGAAGAATGGTCCGGTAATCATCAAGTTGTCCAAGGACGGCGATCACGGTTGGATGGTGCCTGCGGGCGCGAAATTGACCGATGCCCAATATCAGGCATACAAAGCGGGTGAGCTTTATATCAATGTTCATAGCGCCGCGAACAAGGGTGGCGAGATTCGCGGGCAGCTCAAGTAGTAGCAGTTTTGACGGGCCGGCGTTTTGCCGGCCCATCTGTTTAAAAATCCCGGATTTTCTCCGTGTCCCTGTGTCTCTGCGGTGAAAGACTTTTTTAGGTTTATTTTCCCGGGCGCAGCAGCCGTTTTCCGACTTCGGTGGGGAAATGGTATTGCAGCTTTTCGTCCTCGCGCAGCAGAACCAGTTCCGGTTCGCGCCGCAGGATTTTGCAGGGGATGGTCTTGCCATCGCGCAGCCGCAGGGTAATCGATTCTTTCGCGGGTGTGCCGTCGTAGGGTTGGGTCAGCAGGCTGGAGGCGTTGCGCCACTCATCCACCCAGCGGTTGAGGTCGTCCTGGCTCCAGTCCGGGTTGGCCGGGGAGGCTAACCATTTGCCGTCGTCGCGCTGGTTGAGCGCCAGATCGGCGAATTCGAAGCCGACTGGTTTTTCTTCCTCTGCCAGCAAGGCGCGGGCGGCAAAATCGGCGGGGATTTTCAATACGTGGGCGAGATAGCGCGGCGCGATCGGATAAACGCCGCCATTGGCGGCGGCATAGACTTCGCCGGTCAGCGGGTTCTGCATGCCGAAGCTGATTTCCTGACCGTCGAGGGTGAGGCGCAGCAACGGCTGGTCGAGCTGGAAGCGGCCGAGATCGGTGGCGGGAAAGCGTTGCAGGCTGGTAGCGGCAGTTATTTCCAGTACGCGCCTGACCATCTCCTCGTCGGCCCGCGCTTTGAACGGCGCGATCAGACGCCAGCCAGCCGGGGTTTTTTGCAGCACGGTGGCCGGCTGCCCGTTTTTTTCGATGGTTATGTGGTTGATGCCGGCGCTGGCAAGGGCGGTGAGTTTGAATTCTGGTTGGGCCGCGGGCTTGGGTTTGAGCCAGACCAGCAACGCCAGCACAATAACCAGCGCGGCCAGGCCGAGGTTGAGCCAGATTCTGGGCTTCATGCCCTGCGCCGTAGCCACCGGATGCCGATACCGATGGTGATGAAGGCCAGCGGCAGGCCGACCAGGAAGCCGAGGGCGATGACCGCTGCGGCGTTTTTGCTCAGTTCAAGGCTGGTATCCAGAGTGGTTTTTACCGGGATGGTGATGAGGCTGTCGTCCCTCGCCAGCCAGTTGAACAGGTTGAGGCCGAGATCGAGGTTGCCGCCGTTGCCGAGATAGGTGTTGGACAGAAAGCTGCCGTTGCCGATCACCACGACACGCTGGCTCTTGTCTTCCACGCTGCGGTCGAGGGCGACGGCGATGGTCACCGGCCCTGGCGTGTCGTGGTTCTTGTCGTAGGCCAGGGGGCCGTTGAGTTTGCCGGTTTCCACCCAGCCCTGCGGCGCGACATCGATCAGGGGGGTGGCTTGCCAGCCTTTGCCTTCGCTGGTGCCGATCTGGCGCGCGAAGGGGAAGGCGGTGACCAGGTTGAATCCCTGCGTTGCCGGGTGGCGACCGTATACGGCACCGAGGGCGGTGGTGGAAGCAGCGTTGAGCTGCTCGGCGGCAGGGTCCACTACCGTGCCTGGAGTCAGCACCAGGCCCAGCGCTTCGGCCAGCGGCCGCAGGCCATGCAACGGTTCCTGGTCGATCAGCCACAGCAGGTTGCCGCCTTTTGCCAGGTATTTTTTCAGCTTTTCCACTTCCCCCGCCATCAGGTCGACCTGCGGACTGGCGATCAGCAGCAGGCTGGCGTTGCCGGGCACGTCCTGGGCCAGGGAGAGGTTGAGGCTGGCGATCCTGAAACCTTTGGATTCCAGCTTTTTGCCGAAATCGCCGAGATCGTGGTTGGCTATGCCGTCGAGCTTGCGTTCGCCGTGGCCGTCGAGATAGAACACCAGCCGCTTGTCGGCACGGGCCAGCCGGGTCAGCAGGGAAGTGAGCATCTGCTCGTTCAGGGTGGTGAGGTGTTCGCTGCGGCCCCGGTACCCTACCACCATTTCGCCGTTGGCCTGAATTCCGGCGGCGCGCGTTTGCTGCGGCTGCTCCGCGGGATCGACGAACTTGAGTGTGAGATCGGGTTTGGCGCGGCTGTAGAGGCCGACGAATTCGCGGATGATTTTGCGCACGTCGCCCAGCCGGGGGTCTTGCTGGGTCGCATAGGCGGTGATGGTGACCGGGCCGGGCAGTTGCTTGAGCGTGTCGATGCTGGCCTGGCTCAGGGAGTTGCGGTTGTTGCGGGTGATATCCCATTGCGACGGATATTCGCGCGCAAGGACGGCAAGCAGGCCGACGGCGAGGAGAAACAGGATGATGAAGATGGCGCCGTGCAGGCGCAACCGAAACTGTAATTTGCTGTTCATCTTCATGTCTATCCTCGCAGTCTGTCGGAGTCGAGCCGCCGCACTGCCAATACCAGGAAAGCGACGGTGAACAGCACGAAAAAAGCGGCATCGGCACTGGCGATCACGCCGCGATTGAACGATTCGAAGTGCTTCAGCAGGGACAGGGTGTGCAGCCAGCTATCCGGATCGTGCGCCGAAAGGTTGATGATCCACAGGCCGAGGAACGCGCCCAGGCTGCCGATGCCGGCAATGATCGGGTGTGCGGTGAGGCTGGAGATGAACAGGCCGAGTGCGGCGAAGCTGGCTGCCAGCAGGATCAGGCCGATGATGTTGCTGGCGAGCAGACCCAGGTCGAGCGTCGTGCCGACATACAGCGACAGCGACATCAGTGCGGCCAGGCCGATGAACAGGGTGAGGAAAGCCATCAGGCCGACGAATTTTCCGAGCACGATCTCGGTGATTGAAACCGGCGCACTCAGCAGCAAGGTGAGCGTCTGGGCGCGCCGTTCTCCGGCGATCAGGCGCATCGAGAGGAACGGCACCGCCATCAGCAGGATCATGGCGGCGTTGCCGAACAGGGGCGTAACGATCAGTTCGGTGACGCCGGGCGGGTTGGCGAAAGAGGCCAACTGCGTCTGGATCGCCAGAAAGGCATCGATCTGGTTCAGGAAAAACCAGGCGAGAACGAATTCCAGCACGGCCAGGATAATCCAGGCCATTGGTGCGCTGAACAGGATGCGCAGTTCCTTGGCGGCAATAGTGGTAATCATGAGTTATTCCTGTTGCGTCAGATGGATGAAAACTTCCTCCAGATTGGCCTGCTCCGGGTGGGCCTGTTTCAGTTCGGTCATGTTGCCGGCGAATGCCAGCCGGCCTTTGCTCATGATCTGAACCCGGTCGCAGACGCTTTCCACATCCGGCAGGATATGGGTGGACAGGATCACGCTGTGCTCGCCGCCCAGTTCGCGGATCAGTTTGCGAATCTCGCGGATCTGGATTGGGTCAAGGCCGGTCGTGGGTTCGTCCAGGATCACCACCCGGGGGTTGTGCACGATCGCCTGGGCGATGCCCACCCGCTGCTGGTAGCCCTTGGACAGGCTGCCGATCAGGCGTTTGCCGACATCGGTCAGGCCGCAGCGCTGTTTGGCGCTTTCCACCGCAGCGGGAATCGCCGCTTTGGCGACGCGGTGCAACCGCGCGGCAAGGCGCAGGAATTCGTTCACCGTCAGTTCCCGATAAAGGGGCGGCGTTTCCGGCAGGTAGCCGAGCAGGGACTTGGCTTCCCGCGGGCGCTCTAGCAGGTCGATGCCGCAGATCTCGACGCCGCCGTTGCTGGGGGCCAGACACCCGGCCAGCATTTGCAGGGTGGTGGTTTTGCCTGCGCCATTCGGTCCCAGCAGGCCCAGCACCTCGCCCCGACGTAGCTCGAAGCCGATATTGTGCACGACAACGCGGGTGCCATAGTGGCGGGAAAGGCCGCTGGCGGAAACAGTAATATTCGTCATATTCTCGTTGTTGCCCTGGCTGCTTTGAAAAAGTGCAAATATGTCCTAATATGGGCAACGCGTTTTTAAAGAACGCCGCCCCCTACTCAATTAAAGATCGTATTGCTGACTGCCGCCATTATATCCCTGTGATGAATTTAAAATACCTCTTGCTGGTTCCCGCCGTGCTGGCCGCGTCCGGATGCGCCCAATTACAGCCGAAAAATGCCGCGCCGCAGGCTCCGGCACAAGTCCACGCGCCGCAGCATGCGGCACGAACTGCGAATTTGCCAAAAATCGAACTGAACAGCGAGATATTCTTCCAGTTCCTGGTTTCTGAAATTGCCAGCCAGCGTGGCGAGTCCGACTTGGGCGTCGAGGGGATGCTGGATCTGGCCAAAAAGACGCGCGACCCGCGCCTGGCAAAGCGTGCCACCGAGATTGCCCTGCAGTCGCGGCAAGAAGCGCGGGCGCTGGAGGCGGCCACGCTGTGGAACCAGATTGCGCCTGACGAACCCATGGCGCAGCAGGCGGTTGTGGCGATTCTGCTGAATAACGGCCAACTGGAAAAGGCCAGACCCCATCTCCGGAAGTTGCTGGCGGCGGAGGGTGATAACGTCGGCAGGGCGATGCTGCATTTGAACCCGATGTTGTCGCAACAGAAGGATAAGGCAGCGGCTCTGTCCCTGGTGCAGGAACTGGCCGCGCCCTATTTGAATCGCGCCGAAGCGCATTTTGCCATTGCCCAGGCGGCATGGGGCGCGGGCAAGGATGACTTGGCGCTGAGCGAAATTCGCGAGGCAAGCCGGCTTCAGCCCGAATGGGAGGCCGCAGCCTTGCTTCAGGGCATGCTGTTGCAGCGCGTTTCCATCACCGGGGCACTGGAGTTTTACCGGAATCTGCTTGCCGATCATCCAAAAATGCAGGATGCCCGTCTGGTTTATGCGCGCCTGCTGGTGAGCGAGCGCCAGTATGCCGAAGCGCGCGTCCAGTTTGAAAGGCTGCTCGACGAACTGCCCGGCAACGCCGACGTGAATTTGGCGGTTGGCCTGCTGGCCATGCAGACCAAGGATTACGATGCTGCGGAGAAATTCCTGAAACAGGCATTGGCCAGCCGGTACCACGATGAGGCCACGGTGCGCATGTATCTCGGCCAGTTGTTCAATGAACGCGGGCGCTACGAAGAGGCCGCAGGCTGGTACGCCTCGGTCGGCCAGGGCGAGCAGTACGTTCTTGCGCAAATCCGTTACGCGGCAATGCTGGCCAAGCAGGGAAAACTGGCCGAGGCGCGCCGGCACCTTGAGCAGCTTGCGGTGCAGAGCAACCAGCAGCGGGTGCAGGTGATCGTGGCGGAGGCGCAACTGTTGCGGGATGCCAAGGCCTACGGCGAGGCGTTTGAATTGCTGGGCAAGGCGCTGGAAAAGCTGCCGAATCATCCCGATCTGCTTTACGACCACGCAATGGCGGCGGAGCGCGTGGGTAAATTCGATGTCCTTGAGCAGGACTTGCGCAAGCTGATCCAGATTAAACCCGATGATGCTCATGCCTACAATGCGCTGGGATACACGCTGGCGGACCGTTCGGAACGGCTTGACGAGGCGCTGCAGTTGATTGAGAAAGGGCTCAGTCTGGCGCCGGACGACCTTTTTATCCTGGACAGCATGGGCTGGGTTCAATATCGCATGGGGCAGCTTGAAAAGGCCGAGGATTATCTCAGGCGCGCCTATGCCGGCCAGCACGACGCGGAAATTGCGGCACATCTCGGTGAGGTCCTGTGGGTTCGCGGCAAGCATGAAGAGGCGGAAAAAATCTGGCGTGCCGCCCTGAAGGAAAACCCCGGGCACGAAGCGTTAATGAATGTCATCAAGAAATTTGTACCCTCGAACTAGATCACGTTTGATAAGCAGGGCCGCGATTTTTTTTCTTGTGGCGCTCTTGGGGGGGTGTGCCGAACTGCCGGTGCCCCCGGTGGAGCTCGAAAGCGCCTCTCGCCCGCAAGCCGGCGCCGATGCCAGCACTTCGTTCCGGTTGTCCGGCCGGATCGGCGTGTCGCACGACGGGGAAAGCTTTTCCGGTTCGCTGCGCTGGCGCCACGATGCAGGGGAGGATGAGATTTTTATTCTTTCCCCGCTGGGGCAGGGAGTTGCCCGCATCACGCGCAATCCTGCCGGCGCCTCGCTGGAAACTGCGGAGGGACAGGGTTATCGCGCTGCGGATGTGGAAAGCCTGACCGAGGAAGTGCTGGGCTGGCGCCTGCCGGTGAATGGCCTGCAATATTGGATTGTCGGCCGGCCCGCGCCGGACCGACCGGCTGAAAGCGAGTTGGACGACAGCCATCATCTTGCCACCCTTCGCCAGGATGGCTGGCGCATCGACTATCAGGGTTATCGTTCGGTGCAGGGAGCCCTGTTGCCGGCCAAGATGGAAATGACCATGGGCGACCGCCTGCGGGTCAGGCTGGTGATCGACGATTGGGTGTTGCCGTGAGCTTGCCGGCTTACCCCGCCCCGGCCAAGCTGAACCTGTTCCTGCACGTGGTAGGCCGGCGCCCGGATGGTTATCATTTGTTGCAGACCGTGTTCCGCTTCATCGATTACGGCGACAGCCTTTCCTTTTCTGTCCGGGATGACGGCCTGATTCGGCGGGTGAACCCGCTGCCCGGCCTGAACCCGGAGCAGGACCTCGCCATGCGGGCTGCGCGCCTGCTGCAACAGGAAACCGGCTGTCGTCTGGGTGCCGACATCGCCATGGAGAAGCGTTTGCCGATGGGCGGCGGCCTGGGCGGAGGCAGCTCCGATGCAGCCACCGTGCTGCTGGCGCTGAACCGCCTGTGGAATTTGAATCTTGGCCGGCCAGGATTGCAGGAACTGGGGTTACGTCTGGGCGCGGACGTGCCGGTGTTCCTGTTCGGCGAGAGCGCCTTTGCCGAGGGGGTAGGTGAAAAGCTCCAGCCGGTGACGCTTCCGGCAGCCTGGTACGTGGTGCTGGTGCCGCCTGTGGCGGTTTCCACGCCAGAGATTTTTGCCAGCAGGGAATTGACACGCGATACGAAACCTATCAAAATGTTGGACTTTTCAACGGGCTGTGGTCATAACGATCTGGAGCCCGTGGTGTGCCGGAAGTATCCGCAGGTGGCCGAATGTCTGGCTTGGCTAAGGGGGTTCGGCGATGCCAGGATGACCGGTTCTGGGGCCTGTGTGTTTGCCGGGTTTCCGGGCGAGGAAGAGGCGCGCAGGGTTTTTTCCCTCAAGCCGGCAAAGATGGCCGGTTTTGTGGCGAAAGGCCTGGATCGGCATCCGTTATACGATTTTGCAAGTTAATTGGGGAGTCGCCAAGTGGTAAGGCACCGGATTTTGATTCCGGCATTCGTAGGTTCGATCCCTACCTCCCCAGCCAGTTGATCCAAACCGGTAGGGACGGCGAACTCGCCGTCCCTACGTTTGTTTTGTAAAGGCACGTCATGGCACACAGCAGCATGATGGTTTTCACCGGTAATGCGAATCCCCGGCTTGCCGGAGAGGTGGTGAAACATCTCAATCTGCGTCTCGGACGCGCGACGGTCAGCCGTTTCAGTGACGGCGAAGTGATGGTCGAGATTCTGGAGCACGTGCGCGGCAAGGACGTGTTCGTGCTTCAGTCGACTTGCACTCCGACCAACGATACCCTGATGGAAGTCATGGTGATGGTGGATGCGCTCAAGCGCTCCTCCGCCGGACGCATCACCGCCGCCATCCCCTACATGGGGTATGCGCGCCAGGATCGCAGGCCGCGCTCGGCGCGCGTGGCGATCACCGCCAAGGTGGTGGCGAACATGCTCACCAGCGCCGGCGTCGACCGCGTGCTGACGATGGATTTGCATGCCGACCAGATTCAGGGGTTTTTCGATATCCCGGTGGACAATGTCTATGCTGCGCCGATTCTGCTCGGCGACGTGTGGAAGCAGCATTATGAAAACCTGATCGTGGTGTCGCCGGATGTCGGCGGCGTGGTACGCGCCCGTGCGCTGGCCAAGCGCCTCGAAGTGGATCTGGCGATTATCGACAAGCGCCGTCCCAAGCCCAATGTGGCCAAGGTGATGAATATTATCGGTGACGTCAAGGGCCGTACCTGCGTGCTGATGGACGATCTGGTGGATACCGCCAACACGCTGTGCGAAGCGGCAGCGGCATTGAAGGAGCATGGCGCGGAGAAAGTGGTGGCGTATTGCACCCATCCGGTGCTGTCCGGCACGGCGATAGAACGCATCAAGAATTCGAAGCTGGATGGATTGGTCGTGACCGACACCATTCCGCTCAGTGAGGCAGCCAGGAATTGCAGCCGCATCCGCCAGCTTTCCGTGGCGGAACTGTTGGCCGAAACGATGCGCAGGATCAGCAACGAGGACTCGGTCAGCTCGCTGTTCATGGAATGATTTTTTGCAGGGACGGCATTTTCCGTCTTTGCGCAAACCGAGTGCCACCTGGTCGCGGGCGGCATTTTTAACCTTAGGAGTTTCAACATGAAAATCGAAATCAGCGCAACCCCGCGCACGATCCAGGGAACGGGTGCGAGCCGCCGCCTGCGTCGCACGGGTCGCATTCCCGCCGTTATTTACGGCGCCGGCAAGGATGCCGCGGCAATCGAACTGGATCACAAGGAAATATTCTTCAAGCTGAAGAACGAGTCCTTCCACGCCTCGGTTCTGACGCTCAACCTCGACGGCAAGAAAGAACAGGTGCTGCTGCGCGATTACCAGATGCACCCCTTCAAGCCTCTGGTGATGCACGCGGATTTCCAGCGTGTTGACCCGAAAGCGAAAATCCACACCAAGGTGCCACTGCATTTCGTCAATGCCGACATCGCTCCGGGCGTGAAGCTCTCCCACGGCATCGCCAGCCACATCATGACCGAAGTGGATGTGGCCTGCCTGCCGAAGGATCTGCCCGAATTCATCGAGGTCGATCTGGCCAACCTGGCTGCCGGCCATTCGATTCACCTGTCCGAGCTGAAGCTGGCCAAGGGTGTCGAACTGATCCCGCTAACCAAGGGCGAAGATCTGGCGGTGGCGACGATCACCATCCCGCGCGGCGCAATCGAAGCGGCTGCAACGGAGGTGGAGGCGGAGGCAGCCGCGCCAGCGGCTAAAGCCTGATCGTTCTTCTGCATCATGGACAGCAAGCCCGTCGAGTTCGCTTGGCGGGCTTTTTCATTTGAGCAATGACAACATGGCAGGTATCCGTCTGATCGTCGGCTTGGGCAACCCCGGCGGGGAATACGCCAACACCCGGCATAATGCCGGGTTCTGGTGGGTGGACGTCGTAGCGGCGAAAAAATCCGCAACGCTCAAGCCCGAGAAAAAATTTCATGGTATGGCCGCGCGCGTGACAGAGGGTGCCCATGAAATCTGGCTGCTTGAGCCGGATACTTTCATGAACGCCAGCGGCCGCGCTGTCGGCGCGCTCGCCGGATTTTACAAAATCGCTCCGGAAGAAATATTGGTAGTGCATGACGAACTCGACCTGCCGCCAGGCACGGTGCGTCTGAAAAAAGGCGGCGGCCACGGCGGCCACAACGGCCTGAAGGATATCATCGCCCATCTCGGCACGCCGGAATTCTGGCGCTTGCGCCTGGGGATCGGCCATCCCGGCGACCGCGACGCGGTAGTCAACTTTGTGCTCAATACGCCGCAGCGCGCAGAGCAGGAACTGATCGAATCCTCCATCGAAGCCAGCCGCGCCGCGCTGCCGCAATTACTGTCCGGGGATTTCCCCGCAGCGATGATCAAGCTGCACACCAAGCCGAAAGTGTGAGTTCCACGGAGGATCGTTCTTGAGCAAGTTGACCCTCGACATGATCCTGAAGTCGCAGGGCTTCGGCACCCGCAAGCACTGCCGCAAGCTGATCGAAGAGGGCGAGGTGTCGGTCGCGGGTGAAGCGATCACAAATCATCGCGCTGCCTTCGAAACGGAAAGGCTGGAATTTTCGCTGTTCGGCGAATCCTGGACCTACCGCGAGCAGGTGTACATCGTGCTGAACAAGCCGGCCAATTTCGAGTGCTCCAGAAAGCCCAGCCATCACCCCGGCGTCCTGACGCTGCTACCGGAACAGTTTGCCTGGCGCGATATACAGCCGGTGGGCCGCCTCGATCACGATACCACCGGCATGCTGCTGATGTCGGATGACGGCCCTTTCATTCATGCCCAGTCGTCGCCGAAAAAGCATATTCCCAAGGTCTATGTGGCCACCACGCACGACCCGGTGACGTCGGAACTGGTCGAACGTTTGCTGGCCGGGGTGAAGCTGCACGACGAGCCCGCGCCGCTGGCGGCGGTGAGTTGCCGCCGGCTCGATGGCTATCGGCTGGAGATCGTGCTGGAACAGGGCAAGTACCATCAGGTCAAGCGCATGCTGGCGGCCGCCGGCAACCATTGCGATGCCTTGTGCCGCACCGCGATCGGCGGTTTAACGCTCGATGCGCTGGAGTTGGCCGAGGGCGAATGGTGCTACCTGGACGAGGCGCAGCGGGCCTTGCTGGTGCCCGGCGTATAGCCGCTTGGGGTTATAATGGCGTTTTGTTTTGCACAGTATAGTTAATAGTTAAAGGATTTTCATGAGTCTGCAATGCGGTATCGTCGGCTTGCCCAACGTCGGCAAGTCCACCCTGTTCAACGCCATCACCAGCGCCGGCATCGCGGCGGAGAACTATCCCTTCTGCACCATCGAGCCGAACGTCGGCATCGTCGAAATCCCCGATCCGCGCATGGAAAAGCTGGTGGAGATCGTCAAGCCGCAGAAGGTCCAGCACGCGATCATGGAATTCGTCGACATCGCCGGCCTGGTGGCCGGGGCGAGCAAGGGCGAAGGGCTGGGCAACAAGTTTCTCGCCAACATCCGCGAGACCGATGCCATCGCCCATGTGGTGCGCTGTTTCGAGAACGTCGACGTGGTGCATGTGGCGGGCAAGATCGACCCGATTTCCGACATCGAGGTGATCCACACCGAACTGGCCCTGGCCGACCTCGAAACCGTCGAGAAGGCGATGCTGCGCGCCGGCAAGCTGGCCAAGTCCGGCGACAAGGAAGCGGTGCGCATGATGGCGCTGCTGGAAAGGGTGCGCGCCACCCTGGACCAGGGCCAGCCGGCCCGCAGCCTGAATCCGGACAAGGAAGAGGCTGCACTGCTCAAGCCGCTGTGCCTGATGACCATGAAGCCCACCATGTACATCGCCAACGTCGATGAGGGCGGCTTTACCAACAATCCGCACCTCGACAAGGTAGTAGAGCTGGCTGCGCGCGAAGGTGCGCCGGTGGTGGCGATCTGCGCCGCTATCGAAGGGGAGATCGCCGACCTCGAAGAAGAAGATAAAAAAATCTTCCTTGCCGACATGGGGCTGGAAGAGCCCGGCCTGAACCGCGTCATTCGCGCCGCCTACAAACTGCTCGGCCTGCAGACCTACTTCACCGCCGGCGTCAAGGAAGTGCGCGCCTGGACCATCCACATCGGCGACACCGCGCCGCAGGCTGCCGGGGCGATCCACACCGACTTCGAACGCGGCTTCATCCGCGCCGAGGTGATCAACTTCGACGATTTCGTTGCCTGCAAGGGCGAGCAGGGCGCGAAAGAGGCCGGCAAGATGCGCCTGGAAGGCAAGGAATACGTGGTGCACGACGGCGACGTGATGCACTTCAGATTCAACGTTTGACAAACTCTGGCATGGGAAGCGCAAAGAGGGTCGCCTAAATAGGCGACCCTCTTTGTTATTGGTCTCTTGTTATCGTTTCTTGCCAGTGAGGAAGGCTTGAAATGGCCGGCATTCAGTAGCCGGTTTTTCTTCCCTCGATGACGGGCAGCGGGGTATCGCTCATGATTGACCAAAGAAAATGGGCGATGCTTTCAGGGGCGATGACGGTGTGGCGATTATTCGAGGCAAAAAACTTTTCGCGCAAGTCTTTCCTGACCTCCGGAATGCCGGTGAGGTCGAAAACGATGTCCACGCCTTCGCCGAGGGCAATCAGTTCGTCAATTGTCAAAATCTTCACGCCAGCGGCTTCTGCGGATTTTTTTCCCGGCGTGTCGTTCTTTTCCACCGCATAGGCGACCTTTACGCCTTTTCCAGTCAGACAAAGCATCTCATCCAGAAATGCGGAACCTACTCGCCCCAGGCCGACGATTGCAACCCTCTGTTTTTGCATTATTCCCTCCTTGTTGTTGTGTGCGATTCAGGATATAGGCATCCTCTTTTCATTTTATCCGCGCCAAGCGCTAATAATCAACCTGAAAAACAACCGCCCATTTTTACCCGGCCCCGATCCATATGCATATATTCCAAACGGCGACAGTGCCGAACAGGGCCATGTCTATCATAAGTTGCGCCTCGATTTCTTATCTCTTTGTGATTGTCGATCAATCTTGACAAACGGGCGATAAAAAGCCAGAATTCGCATCCTTCGATTTATCTCGGTGATATAGCTCAGTTGGTTAGAGCACAGCACTCATAACGCTGGGGTCGGTGGTTCAAGTCCACCTATCACCACCATTTCCTTTATGGCCGCGTACCTATCCGCCGTGACCGTGCTTTGGTTGTGTGCTATCGTGCATTTATGCTGAAGCATTTTTTATTCGCCTTCCTCCTGTTGTTCACCCTGGCTGCACATGCGGGCAGGATATTGCCGCAGAATGCCAGAATCGGGCAGATCGACGGCAACGCTTACCCGGAAGTGAAGATCGATGGGGAAGTCTACCGATTTGCGCCCGGCATACGCGTATACGACACTTACAATCGCATCATCTTGCCCACCCAGATGCCACAGAGCGGCAAGGTCTATTACCAGCTCGATCCGGGCGGTCTCCTGAGCCAGATGTGGCTGCCCACTCCGGACGAAGAAGCGGGGATGGGGCGTTAGGCTATAATCCGCGTGGCGAAAAAGCTTTTCATCAAAACTTTCGGTTGTCAGATGAACGAGTACGACTCTGCCAGGATGGCGGACGTGCTCAAGGCGGCGCATGGCATGGAAGTCACGGAAAATGCGGAGGACGCCGATGTCCTGCTGCTCAATACCTGCTCGGTGCGGGAAGGCGCGCAGGAACGGGTGTTCCACCAGTTGGGCCGCTGGCGGCCGTTGAAGCAGCGCAACCCCGACTTGCTGATTGCCGTCGGCGGCTGCGTGGCGAGCCAGGAAGGCCGCGCCATTATCGGTCGCGCGCCCTACGTCGACATGGTGTTCGGCCCGCAGACCCTGCACCGCCTGCCGCAGATGATCGACGCCCGGCGGCAAAGCGGCAAGGCCCAGGTGGACGTGTCCTTTCCGGAAATCGAAAAATTCGACCATTTGCCGGCCGCCAAGGTGGAAGGCGCAACCGCCTTCGTTTCGATCATGGAAGGCTGCAGCAAATACTGTGCTTATTGCATCGTGCCCTATACGCGCGGCGCCGAGGTATCGCGCCCGTTCGACGACGTGATCGCCGAGGTGGCGCAGCTCGCCGGGCAGGGCGTAAGGGAAGTCACCTTGCTCGGCCAGAACGTCAATGCCTATCGCGGTGACACGCACGATGGAGAAACCGCCGATCTGGCCGACCTGCTGCATTACCTGGCCGAGGTGCCCGGCATCGAGCGGCTGCGCTTCACCACCTCGCACCCGGTCGAATTTTCGCAGCGCCTGATCGACGCCTATGCCGAGATACCCAAGCTCACCAGCGGCTTGCACCTGCCGGTGCAGTCCGGTTCGGATCGCGTGCTGGCGGCGATGAAGCGCGGCTATAGCGCGCTGGAATTCAAGTCTCTGGCGCGCAAGCTGCGGGCGGTGCGGCCGGACATTTCGATTTCATCGGATTTCATTATCGGTTTCCCCGGCGAAACCGATGCGGATTTCGAGGCGACCCTGGCGCTGATCGAGGAGGTGGGTTTCGACGCCGGCTACAGCTTCATTTACAGCGCGCGACCCGGCACACCGGCGGCTGAACTGGCTGACGAGACGCCGCACGAAGTGAAACAGCAGCGGCTGAAGCGCCTGCAGAAAAAAATGGACGAACAGGAACAGGCCGCCAACCAGAAAATGGTCGGCACGGTGCAGCGCATTCTGGTGGAAGGAATTTCCAGAAAGGACGACAACGAAGTGATGGGGCGCACCGACAACAACCGGGTGACCAATTTCATCGGCAATCCGCGCCTCATCGGGCAGTTCGTCAATGTCACCATCACCGCTGTTTCGACCCATACCTTGCGAGGAGAAGTGCTTGTCCGTTAATTTTTTTACCGCAGAGGCGCAGAGACGCGGAGAGAAACAGGCTGAGGCCCGGTTTTTGGGTTTTCTCCGCGTCTCTGCGCCTCTGCGGTGGGAGTCGCTATCTTGACTCGCGAACCTCTGGAAATATCCTTCTCCCCTGCGGACAACGCCCGGCTCGCCAACCTGTGCGGTGCGCTGGACGAGAATCTGAAGCAGATCGAGATCGCTCTCGACGTCGCCATTTCACGCCGCAGCGAGCATTTCTCCGTGAGCGGCGAGCAACGCCAGTCGCGCCTGGCGGTGGATGCGCTGAAGAAGTTCTATGAGCGTTCCACCTCTCATCTTTCCGTCGAGGACGTTCAGCTCGGCCTGATCGAAGTGGCCAACGCCAATCTGGCGGGGCGAGAGGGCGTCGCCATGCCGGTGCTGATGACGCGCAAAAAGGACCTGCACGGACGTACCCCGCGCCAGAACGAGTACCTGTGCCAGATTCAGGAACACGACATCACCTTCGGCATCGGCCCGGCCGGCACCGGCAAGACCTATCTGGCGGTGGCCAGCGCGGTGGACGCACTGGAGCGCGATCTGGTGAAGCGCATCGTGCTGGTACGCCCGGCGGTGGAGGCCGGGGAACGGCTCGGCTTCCTGCCCGGCGACCTGGCGCAGAAGGTGGACCCCTATCTGCGCCCCCTGTACGACGCGCTTTACGACCTGATGGGTTTCGATAAGGTGGGCAAGCTGTTCGAGCGCGGCGCCATTGAAATCGCCCCGCTCGCCTACATGCGCGGCCGCACCCTCAATCATTCCTTCATCATCCTGGACGAGGCGCAGAACACCACGCCGGAGCAGATGAAGATGTTTCTCACCCGCATCGGCTTCGGCGCCAAGGCGGTGGTTACCGGCGATGTCACCCAGGTCGATCTGGCGCGCCACCAGAAAAGCGGCCTGGTGGATGCCCGGCAGGTGCTGGAAAAGGTCAGCGGCATCGCCTTTACTTTCTTCCAGTCCGAGGACGTGGTGCGCCACCCGCTGGTGCAGAAAATCGTCAATGCCTACGAACGGCATGAAAAACAGTCATGAGCCATCCCATGCCGCATAAAACCGCAAATTCAACACCGCACCCGGCACTGAGCCTGTCGGTGCAATATGCGGTGAAACCGGAAGATGCCCCGACCCGCGCCCGGTTCCGGCGCTGGGTGAAGGCGGCGCTGTGCCGGGATGCGGAAATTGCGTTGCGCATCGTCGGCGAAGAGGAAGGCCGGGCGCTTAACCGCGACTATCGGGGCAAGGACTATGCCACCAATGTGCTGACTTTTGTTTATGATGAGGACTTTTCCGGCGTGGAAAGACCGCTGGCCGGCGACATCGTACTATGCGCGCCGGTGGTGGCGCGCGAGGCGGCGGAGCAGGGCAAATCCGTCGAAGAACACTATGCCCACCTGACCGTCCATGGCGTGCTGCACCTTCAGGGCTACGACCATGAAACCGATGCAGAGGCGCACCAGATGGAAGCACAGGAAACACAAACTGTCATGAAGCTGGGCTATGCTGACCCTTATGGGAGCGATGAGTGATGAGCAATGGGTGATGGGTATAATGCGTACTCATCACCCATTACCCATTACCCATTACACGTGACCGAAATTATGGATGAAGAACCTGCGAAACCGAACTGGTTTGAACGATTAAGCACACTTCTGCTGCGCGAACCGGAAGACCGCGAGCAGTTGATCGCGTTGCTGCACAAAGCCTATGAGCGCAACCTGCTGGATTCCGATGCGCTTGCCATGATCGAAGGCGTGTTCCAGGTTTCCGAGATGCAGGTGCGCGACATCATGATTCCGCGCGGCCAGATGGACGCGGTGGACATCAACGAACCGCCGGAGAAATTCATCCCCTTCGTGATCGAGACCGCTCACTCGCGCTTTCCCGTGATAGACAAGGACAAGGATGACGTCATCGGCATCCTGCTGGCGAAAGATCTGTTGCGCTACTACGCCGGCGAAGAATTCAACGTGCGTGAAATGTTGCGGCCGGCGGTGTTCATTCCGGAGTCGAAGCGGCTTAACGTGCTGCTCAAGGAATTCCGCTGCAACCGCAATCATATCGCCATCGTGGTGGACGAATACGGCGGCGTGTCCGGCATCGTCACCATCGAAGACGTGCTGGAGCAGATCGTCGGTGAAATCGAGGACGAGTTCGATTACGACGATCAGGAAGACGACATCATCAGCGCCCCGAACGGACGCTTCCGCATCAAGGCGCAGGCCGAGATCGCGAATTTCAACGAAGCCATGGGCACCGCATTCAGCGACGAGGATTACGATACCGTGGGCGGGCTGGTGGTCAGCAAGTTCGGCCATCTGCCCAAGCGCGGCGAGCATGTCACCTTCGATGGCCTCAAGTTCAGCGTGCTGCGGGCGGATAGTCGGCGGCTTTATAGTTTGTTGGTGGAGAAGGTGGTAGAGGAAAAGGCAGACACGGACGCAGCGGCGGGTTAGGTTTTGTGCGCTTCGCGGAGTTGGTTTCGGTGTTGTAGGGTGCGCCATGCGCACCGATGTTTAGGTGCCGGGGGCAGCCCGGCGAGCTGGTTACTTTCTTTGAACGGCCAAAGAAAGTTAACCAAAGAAATCCACTGTACGAGTCAAGGACATAGGTAACAAAAGAGTGCAAGGACATGGGTTACACTTTCAGAGTCAGGTAATCATTGAATCGTCCTTTGGTCTGACGCTCATCGAACAAGCCGAGACGTACCGGCCCGAAGTAAACGGCCCAGATTCCATCCCCCACTTCCTCTAGTCCTACCCATTCGCCTGCTAGCAGATACCCAATATAAACGCGCAACCCCGCCCAATACATCAGCCCATTGGTCGATACCTTCTGGCTCTGGAAATAACCCGGATATTCCAGCTCGGGCAAGCGTTGCGGGTAGGGCCGTGGAGAGGGGCTGTAGCAGCTTTGTGGGCTACGCTGCCCTAAACCCTCGTGGGGTCGCTGTTCGTTGTAATGGGTGCAGAAGCGGTTAAAGAGCTCTTGCTGTGCTTGCCGGTTCGCTGCCGGTGGATGGGTGACGGCCCGCTTGAGGGTGCGATGCATCCGTTCGTGCCGACCATTCTGTTGTGGCTGCCCCGGCTCGATGCGTTCCGGCAAAATGCCCAACCGAATCCACCATACCGACAGGCGCGACAGGCCACCCGTGCCCGTGCTGGCGAAAGGAACGCCGTTGTCGGTGCGCATGCGGCTGGGCAAGCCGTATTGCCTGAACAGCTGCTCGAATACGGCACGGGTTTCTTGAAACCGGGTGCCTTCCAAGCCCTCGCAGCCCAAGAGGTAGCGGCTGGCGTGATCCATCACGGTCAGCGGGTAACACCAGCGGCCATCGCCTGTCTTGAATTGCCCCTTGTAGTCGGCGCTCCATAACTCGTTGGGCGCCGTGGCCGAAGACAGCCGATGCGGTGAGGCTTGCACCCGCCGCCGTCTGCGCCTCGGCTCAAGCAAACCTTCCCGCTTGAGTACGTTGTAGATGGTCGTCTTTGAGGGGATGGGCTGGTCGGCGAAGCGCCGGCCAAGCAGGACCTGTATCTTCTTTGGGCCGAGGGGCTCGCGCCCCTGGCTACGCAGTTCGATGATGGCTTTGCGTATCGTGAAGGGAATCTCCCCTGCCGAGATATGAGGGCGACGACTGCGTTCTTCGAGTCCTTCGATCCCATCGGCTTGGTAACGCTCCACCCATTTGTAGCCCGTCTTGCGGCTGATGCCATAGCGCTCGCATAGCTCGCTGAAATCGCAGATGGCTCGCAGGTGATCGGCAATAAACAGTATCTTCTCGTCCATCGGTTTCACATCTCTCCAAGGCATGGGAACCTCCATTGATCTGTACCCATGCAGAGTAACGACTGTTACCCATGTCCTTGTACTAATGTGTTACCTAAGAGTTTGAACCGTACCACCCCTATCCACCGGCCCTATGGGCTTCCCTGCGCTGCTCGCCGAGCCGGGCGGCTGCGGAACTCGGCCTTTGGCCTCAGACAGTCCTCGCCGAAATCCCCCGGCTCGGCTCCGCTGCTCGGCGGCGGCTCAAGGGGAATTCAAACCAAACACCCCATCCCCATCCTGGCCTTCCCCTTGAAGGGGAAGGAACTGTAACCCCCTCTCCCCAGCGGGGAGAGAGCTGGGGAGAGGGGAAACAGGGCGAGTATTCGCCCACACAACCGTTTCTAATCCCCCTCTGTGCCGCCTCGATTTTCCGCAAAGATCGGGAGCCGTCGGCTGCGGCTGTCTGAGCGCAACGCGCGAGTTCCGCAGCCGCCCGGTCTTTGCGGAAAATCGTGGGAAGCCCGCAGGGCCGGTGCGGGTGGGTGTCTTTTTGTTTGGTTACTTCTATTTTGGACAAGCAAAATAAAGTCACCTGCTGCCGGGCAGCTCCCGGCATCTGAACATCTGCGCGTAGCGCACACAAAATCCTGCCTCGCTTGTGATTAACTGAACAAATACCTATAGTGCCCCAGTTGTCATAAGCATCCAGCAGCGTTCTGGTAATCCAACGCATGATTTAATCGTACCTGGCCCCTTAAATTTTATGTAGCAATCGCACAAAATAAGAAAAATCAAATGATTATTGCGTTTTGTTACACAATGTATTATATGTTTCGCACCATAAAGTAATGCGCATCTAGAATGTAAGCGATACAACCGTTGTAATTAATTCTGACTTACTATAAAATGGTCTTCTGGAATATGAATTATCAGGAGCGCAATATGTCACATCTGCACGAACAGATTGCCATTGAAAAGCAACGTATAGCAGTTTTTGAGGCAAAAATAGCAAATTGTAAAAAGCGTATTGAATCGCTAGAGTTTCTTATTCTAGATGCGGATGATGAGCTTGATACGTTGGCATCCAATACGGCGAAGATTGGCTCGCATCATGATGCTCAAACAACATATGGAATGGCTGAATCAAAATCCGGTACGCGGAAAAGACCTATTGGAGAGGCACAGCTTGCACTTCTTAAATTCATCGGTTCCGATGGAAAGGCATTGAAGGAATTGGTTGCTTTTTCTAAGGAAAAGAATTTGGGTATGAATGACACGTACCTACGTAATTTTGCAAGCATATATCGCAATCGTTATGGTCTACTTGATAGTCCTCATATGGGATTTTACAAGCTGACCGAGGCAGGGAAGAATGCCATCAAGTAATACAAAAATAAAACGCCCTCGTGGGGAGGGCGTTGGTTGTGACCCGAATCTGGTCACTGTGCTGCTGTGCTGTCTAGGCACCCAGAGTCGAGCTGGTTTGATCTCGGCACTAGGAAAGGAGTCAATAAAATGAGGTGGTCGAATACTGCCACCGGAAAACATCGTCCAATTCGCATTGAACAAACGATGGAAGTACGGGTTACCTTATAGAATCGAAACCGTGTTACGGTGATTAAACAACCACCAGCGTTAGGCTTAATAGCTTTGCGCTGGTGCCTATTGTACTTAATCCTCTAAAATTTGCAACCATTTTGTATGTGCATACTAATGTGCGTATGTATTAACTTGCTCAAATTGTCAATCAATCTAGGCGCACTGTAGTACATCCAATAGCATCCATACACTGCAACAGGAACGCAGCCTAAATTTACCTCTGCTTATCTTGTTGGCGATGTTCTCGGACGTTTTTGGTATGCCCATTGTGGTCAGCTTGTCCAACGAGCTTAAAGGGTCAGCTTCGCATTACTTTGAAACGTTGCGATTCATATCTAGTGCGGCGCATACACCCATTACGCTACGCCGCTATCGGCATAACCTCATGATCGATTTTGTCACCCAGCTCGTTTTCGGCGATTTCCAGATCGTACTGTGTTTGCAGGTTCATCCATGTTTGCGCGGACATGCCGAACAAGCGAGCAAGGCGCATTGCGGTGTCGGCGGTGACGGCGCGTTTTCCGGTGCAGATTTCATCTATGCGGCGCTGGGGGACGCTGGTGAATTTCGCGACCTTGTAGCGGGTCAGCCCCATGGGTTCGATGAAGTCATGCAACAGGATTTCGCCGGGATGCACGGGCGCAAGCTTCTCGCCAGTAACGACGTTGCCCCACTTCATGTTGCTCAATTCTTCGCGCTGAATACTCATTTCATTCTCCTAGTGGTAATCGACGATTTCCACATCTGCTGCGTGTCCGTCTTCCCAGTTGAAACAGATGCGCCATTGGTTGTTGATACGGATGCTCCATTGACCTGCTCGATTGCCACTTAACAGTTCCAGATGGTTGCCGGGCGGGAGTCGTAATTCTTCGATTTTGCTCGTGGCCTCAATGAACTTGAGTTGTCGCCGAGCTTTTGCCTGAATCTCATGCGGAAGTTTGCGAGCAAACCGTCCGTCAAACACCGCAGCCGTAGCCTTGTCAGCAAATGATTTGATCATGTTGTGGTTTCCTTTCACGGCGCCATCACGGCGTTAGTTTGGTGGCTTGGTCAGAATTGACTTGGCATTGCA
>Ga0307376_10000220_pt1 | contig 77445 bp, 75 predicted proteins | sample TR2MG_FD_202536 | JGI IMG/M metagenome (GOLD analysis project Ga0307376, IMG submission 202536) | Soil microbial communities from Risofladan, Vaasa, Finland - TR-2 | ecosystem: Environmental > Terrestrial > Soil > Coastal area > Acid sulfate soil | place: Finland: Risofladan, Vaasa | collected...
TCAATGAATTGGAATGCAGGGGACTGGATCGGTGCCCCGACCGGGGTTACCCGAATTTCAAGCGATATATCGGGCTGGCTGTCGCAGCATATAACCTGCGGCGTATTGGACAAGAGTTGATCGCGATTCAACGACAATACTTGCAATCAATTGATAAAGAGCATAATATAGCGGCATAAGTGTCGCTTAACACATATTAAACGACTTATTTCAGAGGGGATTGGTATGTCTGATAAGCAAAAATTATGTGCATATCTTCAGAAATCTGCTATGAAAAATTGAGAATCAGGGAAAAACATTAATTTGAGAAGGTCTTAAACGGAACCATCCCTGGCAAATGAAGTCGTATATATGAAAATTTTGAAAAAAGATGAGTTTTCTTTCTGACACTAACTATATATAGCAAAATTCACCTAATAAAACACCAAACTTTTGTTCTACTCATTTTGACGAATTACATACAAGATTATTTAATACTATTTTTAAATTTGTTACCTATTTTTTAGATAATGAAAAAGATAAATCTTTCTCTTATAATATTTGTTCTCTTTTTCTTATCCTCTTTCAAGGGATTTCTTATTGCTCAGGAGATTGACTTAATTCCGGGTCTGGACTCGCTACCATCACAAACACTTGCAGAAGTAGTGATCACAGCCAACCGATATGGATCATTCCAGATTAAAACACCTGAAGCAATCAGAGTGATCGATAATAAATCAATTCAAAAATTTCAGTTACGCACTGCTCCTGAGGCACTTCTGCTGACACCTGGAGTATTTGTGCAGAAGACAAATCATGGCGGAGGTTCTCCCTTTCTACGAGGATTAACCGGCAATCAGACCCTTCTGCTTGTTGATGGCATCAGGCTCAGCAACGCAACAATGCGTTACGGGCCAAATCAGTATTTTAATACGATCAATGTCTTCGGCATTGAAAAGATTGAAGTCCTACGTGGAAGCGGTTCTGTGCAGTATGGTTCCGATGCTATTGGAGGGACCATACAGGCATTTAGTCATGAACTGGTGACTGCTGAAAAACCAACCTGGGGAAGCACTCTGATTACTAGGATTGCAACTCAAGGTATAGAGCAGAGTCTGAATGGCGGAGTAAATTACAGCAATAAAGGAGTTGCCTTCAGAGCCGGAATCACATGGCGAAATTTTGGCGATCTTGTTGGTGGCGACACTACAGGCAGGCAAACTCCAACGGGCTACGAGGAACTTGATTTCGACTTAAAAGGTAAGATATTTCTATCCCCAACATCCGATCTCACAATGGCTTACCAGAGTGTACATCAGAGCGACGTACCAGTATTCCATAAAGTAGTCCTTGAAAACTATGCTGTTAATAAAATGGATCCCCAAAAACGAGAACTGGCTTATTTAAGGCTAAATCAGAAAATTAATGCAGGAATATTGAACTCTGCAGTATTCACAGGCTCTTTCCAGCATAGCGAGGAGGGCAGGGAACTTCTCAAAAACGGCTCTTCCATCTTACGTACAGAAAATGATAAGGTGCGTTCATTTGCCTTTTCGGCAGAAGCATTTACATCGGACGGGAATGGCTGGTCGGCTAACACTGGTCTGGAAGTATATAACGATTTGGTTTGCAGCCGCCGCACTGATAGAGATCTGTCAACTGATCTGTCTGTTTTGAAACGAGGATTATATCCCGATGGAGCCACTATGACTAGTATTGCAGCTTTTAGTATGCATACGTTTGATCTGCTGAACTGGAATATTACTGTCGGAGCACGGTTTAATACATTTATTAATAAAGTTAAAGATGAGGTTATAGGTATTACAACACTAAAACCTTCAGCACTGGTAGGTAATTTAGCAATACTCAGAAAGTTGACTAAAACATCTAATATATTTGTCTCAATGAATACAGGTTTCAGGGCACCTAATATTGACGACCTTGGTACATTAGGTATTGTTGATTTCAGGTATGAAACTCCTAATTTTGATCTTAAACCAGAACATTCATTTCAGTATCAGATCGGCTATAAATACCAGGATCGAAAGCTTAGAGGAGAAATATACGTATACCGCAACGAGTTATATAATTTAATCGTGCGCAACAGAATGGTTGGTGACAGCATTGAAGGTTACCCGGTATATCAGAAAGAGAATGTTGAACGTGCTTATATTCAGGGTGCTGAAACAGCGTGGGATGTTGAGTTAAATAAATCATGGAGTGTTGGTGGAAGCATGACTTATACCTATGGTCATAGTATTACAAAAAACGAATCTGTACGAAGAATTCCTCCGCTTTTTGGTCGAATTGTTGTGGAGTATAAGCACAAAGGATGGTGGATTAACCTTGAATGGCAAACTGCAGGGAAACAAGACCGCCTGTCAACAGGTGATATTGATGATAATCGGATTCCATCAGGCGGAACACCGGGGTGGAATATATTTAATGTGAATACCAGTTATGAAATTCGGTTTTATAGATTTGATCTAAGCCTGCATAACCTTTTCAATCAGGATTACAGGTTCCATGGCTCAGGGGTAAATGGATATGGACGATCGGCTTTCCTGTCAGTAATTGTCAATATTTAGTTGAGAGTGCTAATGGTCTGATAATTTAATAATGTAACGGAAGCATGAATAAATGGAAGAATCTGGCACAGAGAGCAGGACTTATATCACTAAGTTCTACAAACTCAAGGCCAAACCAAAGACCTGTTACTCTCAATCTCTTCACAATTATCTTGACTAAGCGGGACTCATTAAAAGCAAAATACTTATAACGAGACAATAAAAAGTATCCAGACTGGAATAAAAGCCTGTTAATAACAGGATCCGATTAGTTAATTACCGTCAGCAGGTCTGATAAAGGTTAAAACTGTTATAGTTATTGCATTTCACCTCCCCAAATCCCCAAAATAGATAAGACACAGTATACCAACAACATACAGCATAGCCACAGTCTCATCTAAGGACATTCTCAGCCTGTTTAAGCCACTTTCCCCACCCCTATAGTATTATGTGTCAACGAAACGCAACAATGCCTTAAAACGCTTACAAACAAGCAATTATGGCATTTGTTGTAGTTGCGCTATATTCTAACTGCATATAGATCAGCATATTAATTATGCAACATACCAGCCTGGGACTTTGGGACCGGGCTTTCTTATTTCTATTTACTCACTAATCATACTAACATGAAAACACAACAGACTACAGGTTAAATGCTCAAAGGATGCATTTGACATATTTATGGAGAATTGGGACCAGGATTCAATAGAACATATTGAAGAGTTTAAACTAATGCTATTAACTAGGTCAAATAAAGTCCTGGGTATTGCTTCAATATCAAAAGGTGGTATTAATGGTACAGTAACAGATGTAAGGATAATATTACAATATGCAATTAAAGCTAATGCAAGTGGTATCATTATATGTCATAATCATCCCAGTGGTAATGTACAACCAAGTGAATCTGATATGAAGATAACAAGGAAGATAAAGGAGTCAGGTAATTTGATGGATGTACAGCTATTGGATCATTTGATAGTAATACCTGAAAGTAAGTATTATAGTATGGCAGATGAGGGGATTATTTAGTTAAAATGAGACACATATTGTAAAATCTTATGTCTGCAATCATCCTCGAGGACAGGAGTAAATGATAAGTGTCGCCTTAGATCTTTATATATTATAGTTTTTACTCATATTGGCAAATTAAGGTTGAAAATGAAATAAACATCAACGAATAGTTGTCAGATAATATATAAATATGTTTATCATGAATAAAAAAACAGTATCAGTTCAATTGTTTTTACTGGCTCTGATAATTCTGACGGAATCTGGCTATAGCCAAATGACTACGGTTCAGTCCGATACTTCAAGACAAAGTGCAGTAAAGATCTTTTTAGATTGTCAAGGATGCGATATGAACTATATCAGGCAGCAAATACCCTATATTAACTATGTAAGAGATGTACGAGAAGCCCAGGTTTATATACTTGAAACGGAGCAGAATGCCGGAAGCGGAGGGAATCAGTACACCTATATTTTCCAGGGACAGGGAGAATTCAGGGGTATGCCCGATACCCTGGTATATACTAGTAGCCCGGACCAGACAGGTACAATTATAAGGGAAAAGAGAACAATGATGCTTAAGGCTGGTTTAATGAAATACGTTGCCAGAACGCCATTAATAAACGAGATTGAAATTAATCACAATGCAGATCTCGAGGAGGAAGAGGTTATCGACAGGTGGAATAACTGGGTATTTGAATTATCTACTGAACCTCAGTATGAAGCTGAAGAAGCAAATAAACAGTTGGAGTTGAGAAATTCAGTTAATATCTCAAAGGTTACACAAGAGATAAAATTGGAAGTTGAAATGGATCAGTTCTATAACCGGGAGAAGTTTATTGAAAATGTAAATACTGATTCTGCCAGCGCCAGCAGCTATATAACAAGTCAGAAATCAATGAATGTGCTTTTTGTGAAAAGCCTTGGTGAGCACTGGTCGGCAGGATTTAAATTAGACCTTGGTTCTTCAACCCGGGAAAATTTTAGATTTAGGACTGATTTTATGCCTTCGGTTGAATATGATATATACCCATATTCAGAATCAACCCATAGACAATTACGAATTATGTATAGCGCTGGATATCAGTATAATAAATATGTCGATTCCACTGTTTATAATAAAGTAAATGAGGCACTCTATTTGCAGATGATAAATATTGCATTCCAGGTGCAGAAGAAGTGGGGATCAATCAATATGGCATTGGTAGGCTCAAATTATTTCAATGATTTTTCAAGGAACAGGCTTGAATTGAACTCATCTGTCAACATTAGAATTTTTAAGGGATTGTCACTCCAGATCAATGGAGGAGTAGCTCATATAAACGATCAGCTGAATCTTAAAAAGGGTGATATTTCTGAGGCTGAAAGATTGTTACAGTTAAGAGAGCTGGCGACAAAATATCGTATAGAAGGGGGAATTGAGATAACCTATACGTTCGGATCAATCTATAACAATGTTGTTAACCCACGATTTAGTTCAGGTGACTTTCATTATTAAGATACTTATACACTAATCTTTTAATAATAGAAGAAGGATGTAGATCAAAAAGTCTTGTAGCTATTACACACCCCAAAATCCCATATTTCACAATCTCAGTGAACTTGGTTCGTAACAAATAAATAGCTTAATCTTCAGAAATGTTTCATTATAGTTTCAGTAGTGTAAAAACAAAAAAGCGCATTCAGTTAAATTATCACTGTTTACGCTTATTTGTATGTGGGTTGTACTGGAGTCGAACCAGTGACCCCTACCCTGTCAAGGTAATGCTCTAAACCAACTGAGCTAACAACCCTTAAGGATGCAAAAATAATAAAAAATACTTTTAATTAAGAGGGGTACAGGTTAATCTGAATTTCGTTTTTTGCAACGAACCCTCTTAATTTTAAACTGACAAAGATTACATTAATTTAATTCGCGAATCTTAATATTTCTGAACCAAACCGGATATCCATGATCCTGTAGTCCGATATAACCCTCCCTGGAAATTCCTTCTTTCCACCCCGGGAAAGATTTGAATTTACTATTTTCAACAAGTATATCCCATTCCGGAGTCCATAATTCATACTCAACAACCTTTACTCCATTCTGAGTATGAGAGACCTTCCCGTCCAGAACACGAATCACGATTGTATTCCATTCTCCGGTAGGGTGAACTGTTTTGGGGTCAGCCGCAATAATATCATATAGTGAACCGGCAAGGTGGCTGTCTATTTTATTATCGGTAGCATCAACATTATCGAGTACCTGTATTTCAGGAGCAGCATAGTATACCGGCTGACCAGGAACCTCTCTTACGTTAAAAAAGATCCCGGAGTTTGCCATTTTACTTACTTTCCAGTCTATTGATATTTCAAAATTCCGGAAATTTTTGTCTCCATAAACAATGTCTCCGTTTGCACCTGATCCGGGCTTTTTACCTTCACCGGTAAAAACCTTCATTGCATTGTCCTCCAGAATCCAGTTTTTTGGCATTGCTGTTCCATTGCATTGTCTCCATCCTGAGAAGTCTTTTCCATTAAACATTAGAATCCAGCCCTCTTTCTTCTCTTTTGATGTGAGTTTGTTTACTTCCTGACCAAAGGAGGGAAGCATGATTAGCATCATAGCTAAAAATGATAATGATGAAATAATGTTTCTTTTCATAATATGGTTTTTAAATATAGGTTTACGATGCAAATTAGTTAAAAAAATTGAATCAGGCAATTTTTACGGAAAGACTTTATCGAGAAGGGAAATCCCCACAAAAGAATTTCAATGTGTTGTAAAACCCCATAAAATCAGCTCGAAATACTGTATCAACGGTATTAAGAGTTCTTGAAAAAAAGGAATATGTCGGGCATAAAGCCTAGGGGAATGTTCATCTTTATCATCCGCTTATCTCAAAAAGAGAATACTCAAAGAGTCAGCTATTCGGGCTAATGGATAGTTATTTCAACAACTCATTTCCGGCAATGGCTTCATTCTTTGCACAGGAAAAGGACCTCTCAATTAAGGATTTTGAAGAGCTTATTGGAGATACAAAAAAGGAACTTAAGAAGAGTAAAAAGAAAAAATAATGGAAGCATTTGCCTTATATTTGCTCAAGGCAGTAATCTGGTTTTTAAGATTTGAACAGTTCAATCTTCTGTTTTCGAGGAATTATGGAGTCATTGAGATAACGACAAGAAAGAAAGCAGAGAAGTAATGAGGTTTGATATCGGGGATTAAAAGGGGAGATTTATTCCCAGAAAGGAAGACTATTTAACTATACCTCAGAGTTTGCTCAATCATTATCCTTATCAGCAGGTATAAAAAATGCAGCATGTACTGCCGGGGGACAAGGTGAATCGAGTCCTTTGACAGCTCTCCAGATCACTTCGTTGAAGTCAGCATCGTTTATCCTGTCTTCTTTTGTAAAGTTAAATTGTTCGCTTTTTTGTTGCCATTTATTCTGAGCGAGGTTCTTATCATCCAGATTAATCAGGCACGACCTGACATCAAATGGAGGATGATCAGGAGTATTATTCAGGGATCTCCAAACCGGAACTGCTGATGCATCATATTGACTCATTGGAGGAAGTCCGAGTATCAGCTCTATGGTACGAAGCATCGATGATGTTGTATAAATGGTATGATCAACAAAGCCCTTTTTTACATAACCTCCTGCCAGATAAACTGTACTGCGGTGAGCGTCCACATGGTCAGGACCATTTTGAGCATCATCTTCAACAATGATAACAAGACTTTGTTTCCATACGGGACTATGACTCAGATAGTCAACAAACAGACCAACGGCCAGATCATTATCGGCAGCATGAGCAAATGGTGTTGGTTTTCGCAGATTAAGTCCTTCGGTATGATCGTTTATAAAACGCAGTGTGTTTAACTTAGGCAGGGCATCAGCAGCCAGGAGTGAATCAAAATCATGTTTCCACTGATAAAAGCGGACGGTATCGCGCACTGACATATCCCAACCTGTATAAGATTTACAGAAATGGTTTTTTAAAACAGGGATACTTGGTTTATTGTTACTAATAAATTCACCATATGAACGATAACTTACTCCAAGGCGTTGACAATAGTCCCACAGGAATCCATTTTTGTTGTTTGCAATTTCCCGCTGACCTTCGCCAGAATAGTTGCCGCCTCTTCCTCCATAACTTGTAGGCCATGTCTTCTCCAGGAAATCTGTAGCATAGGCACCCATAGTCCAGTTATGGCCATCGGCGCTAACCTCTCCATTAACATAGAAATTGTCAAATAAAACAAATTCACGGGCAATGGCATGCTGGTTCGGGGTTATGTTTTCGCCAAAGAGAACAAGATTAGTATCCCCATTACCTTCAGGAATATCTCCCAGTACCTGGTCGTAAGTACGATTTTCCTTGATGACATAAAATATATACTTAATTGGAGAAGGATCGCCTACCTTCTGTGGTATAGGATTATTTGCTTCTCCTTCAGAAATCAGCTCTTTGTTTTTGATATAAGGAGTGTTATTATATACAGCCTTTGAGTAGAGAGCCATCTGGCTATCATCAGGAGCATTCAGAATATTCAGGGTTCCACGGAACAGGCCGCCGATATATTGTTCCTTTATTTTATGTTCCTTATCTCCGGCCTGGTAAATTACCTCTTCACCTTTTCTATTAGGATTTGGGCCAAATGGATTTGCCAGGGAGGATAATCCTTTTCCGTTACTTACAAGAATTTTATTTTTTGCAATTCTCACACAGGTTGGATACCATGCGGTTGGTATAAATCCTCTGCTTTTTCCTGATCCTGGAATACTCACATCAAATACCGCAAGGCAATTATTATCAGCATTGGCAATGAAAAGGGTTTTATCGTCGGTACTCAGGGCCACACTGTTTGTTGTTGATCCGGCAGGAGAATCAGGATAGAGAGCCGAATTGAGTGTCTCGATAACTTTCTTTTGGTGTGTTTCAATTACTGATACTGTGTTATCATTTGCATTTGCTACGAACAGGTAATCACCTTTTTTTGTAATGCATAAATCATTTGGATTATCGCCAACGGCAATTGAACCGGTGATCTTCAGCTGATTGGTATTAAACAGAACAATTTTATCACCACCCCAGCAAGAAATATAGAGGGTTTTATGGTCAGGAGATAAGATGCAGGTATAACCTTCTCCTCCCAAAGGATGTTGCGACAGTACTTTTTTAGATTGTATATCAATAACATAGAGGGAGTTATCCTCCTTAGTTACAACATACAGTCTGTTTTTAGCATCATCCAGTGCCAGTCCTGCAATAGATATTTTTTCAGGCCAGCGTTTCCCAATTCTTATTGAGTCAAATATTGCAAGGTGGTTATTTATTATTGCATAACGGATTATAATATTGTCATTTCCGCCAGATGCATACAAATATTTGCCATCATCTGAAAATGTAATCCCCAACCATGCTTTTCCTATAATGATTGAATCGAGTATTACTTCTTTTTCAATATCTACAAGCTGGATAGTCTGATCACTTTGCCCGTTGTTAGTAATGGCTGCCAGTTTCTTTGAAGGCGAAAGAGCAATATTAAGAGGTAAATCACCGAGAGGCAGAGTATTTCCAACAGGTGTCAAACTCCATCCGTTTGGCAGAGAAACCCGGTGAGATTCAATTTCGGACAGGCTTTGAGCCTGAAGGGTAAATGTGTAGTTGAAAAGAAGAATACAGCTAAGAGTAATTATGCTCTTTGTTTTTCGTAGAGATGTCATTTTTTTTCGTCTTTTATTCTGGTCCGTATTATCGGGTAATAAATAGCACGTGAAAAATTAATTCCTTCAGTTTCTGTGCTAGCATTTCAGCTGTTATACTACCAGCCGCATTATTAAAGCCAATAGTGGATGACCTGGTTAATAAATATTTACCAGCGGTTTGCTGTATTTCTACTGGTTGAGGAATCAAATAGATTTCAGGATTTTGTCCATATACCTTTGTCAGGGCCAGGATAAGGTCGAATGGAATAAGGTTTTTCATATGATGAATTATTTAATAACAAGTCCGCTTGTAATATTGATATAGATAGAATCGTTCGTTGCCTCAGGATCCATGCTTGTACAGACCGTAACAATCTGATTGTTATTCCAATAGCCATCGCAGATCTCTGACATAAACGAAGTATCTGTTTCATAGCCATAATCTTGAAGATAATCAGAAATGTTTTTAATGTCGCCTGATGAAATGGTACTGGTTACTGAAATTGAATAACCATTTAAATAAAACTCCCTGGCCGTACTGGTACTATCAATCCAGTATCCCCATTTAAGATTAGCCGGTTGTGGTGCAGAAAATTTCAAATCACTAAAATCTGAAGAGATATCAACCAGTATCTGTACTTCAGGATATTTAGCTTCAAGAGGAGCCGTGCGGGTATAAATTTCTTCACCATCATTTAGGCTAAGAGTATCATTGGATAGAGCAAAGGAGTATTCAGTGGTTGTTCCGTTATCTATGGTGATAACAAACATTCCTTTGTCTATTTTCCATGTTCCATAAATAACCGGATGCATTCCCACTGTGCCTACAAAAATATAATTTTTTTCATCTTTGAGGAAACTGTACGCTTCCACATCTCCCTTGATTGTGTACCATTCTCCGAGAAGAGATTCTTCGGTTACGGCTGACTTCTTCTCTCCACAACCTGATATGATAAGACCAAAAAATACTACTGCAAAAATAGTTACGCTATAGGTTTTCATGATTTCACATGTTAATTATAATATTATGGTAATAAAATTAAGTAATAAATTTATTGTGAGCAGTTTTAAGAACGTTAAGAGCTTCCCTTTTGATCCTGACAACTACCTTTCCGGATATTTTCAATGGCTCTCCATCGATATGGAATCTTGTTTCATCAGTTTGTATAACTATCTCTTTATCTGTTTTTATGTATCTGACATATTTCGATTTGTTTATATTTTTTGTGAAAAGTCTGATAATAAAGAGTGCTCCTAAGATCTTTGGGAATGGTTTTATTAATACAAGGTCAATTATTCCATCATTTGGTCTGGCATCGGGGGCAATGAAAGCATTATTACCGAACTGTCGGGTGTTTGCAATGGTGAGTACAAATAATTTTTCAGAGACAATTTCTTCTCCGTCACACATGATGTTAACATGAAAGGGACGAAGTTGTAAGAAAGTTTTGAAAGTCAAAATAACATAAGGCAGGAAACCTCGTAATTTAAGGTCATTAAATGAATGTGCAACAAAGCTATCGAGACCAATACCTGCTACGTTAAGACACAAATTATCGTTAATCTCAATAACATCAATTTTAACACTTTTTGCTTTTTTAATATCGGAGAGAAGTGATCGCAGGTTCAGTTTAAATCCAAATTCTTTTGCAAAGCCATTACCGGAACCAAGAGGAAGGACTCCCAGAATCTTATTACTGTCAACCAGTTCCGAAGCCACAGTATGAACGGTGCCATCGCCACCTGCAGCAACAAAAATATTAAACTTATCTAAATTTTCTTTAACAAGAATTTCTGAATCAGCAATAGATAAGGACTTTATGGAAGTTAGCTCATTTTTCCTTCGATCAAGATCTTTTGACACAATGAAATTTACGGGAGGCATTCCTGAAGTCGGATTCAGAATAAAAAGGGGTTTATTTTTATTTTCTACATGAGGCATTGTCATGCCAAATTTACAGAAGATTTTCACATTGTAAGTAATAAATATCCATGAAGTTCCGGGAAGCACCTAATTACTTGAAATAGAGAGAGCCGGATTTGATTAATCCATGAAAGGATATTTAAAGCCTATAGCTGGTATTAGAGTCTCTTTAATAGGCCTCGGACTTACCCAGCGGATCAGGTTAAGATGACTTCCTGTATGAGTGAAGAAGCCAACAGAAAAGATATGTTCTGTATTAATAAAGAAAATCGTTATGGTACTGCTTTGTTCCCAAGGTCGAACATTGAAAGATGTTTTTCGCCAAAGGATTTTATTGCATAGGCGAAGAAAAGACCGGATAGTATATCAATGCTATAATGGCCATGCGCCAGGAATAAAGTAACTATAACCAGGATCAGACAGGCAAAAATAAGATATTTATAACCTTTGTTTTTAACCAGGAGAAACAATAAAAATACATTTCCTGTATGTCCGGATGGATAAACACCCAGATCATATTTTGCAAATCCGTTAAACAGAGAATCTGATCCATTAAACATGGGGGGATTTCCAAAAGGTGTTAAAACTATAAATACACCTCTCACAATATAAAAAATCCCGCTCATTAATAAGAAAAGAGGAATCCTGTTATAATCTTTTTTATGGACAAAATATATAAAAACAAGGATTATGGGAATCAGGCAGAAGATGTCATAGAACAGTGCAACATCAATAACTGGCAGGTTATCAAGAATAAGATCAGACAACATCGGTAATGTTTTACCTTCACTCATGTAATTGTGAAGGTAAGTCTGGGATGCGAAATTTAATGCTGCTCCGGCAAAAACGGAAAGGATGCCGATATACAGATATCTGCTTTTAATTACCGGAAGAATTGCATGAATAAACTCCGAAGTAAACAGGAATGGTTTTCTTTTGCCATTTAAGTTATTCATTTACAGAGCATTTTAAGTGTATCCATTTAGCATAAAAAAGCAATTGGTTCAATTCTATGGATTAATTTGACATTTCGTTATATATCTGCAATATTTCTTCTCTGTATTCTTCCGAAGCTTCTATATGGCCCCAGCCAGAACTGGACTGCCATAAGCCGTCATAAGCTGAGTCGTGGTATGTACGTATAATATGCGGAATTTTCTTGTCAGTCAATATCTCATCAAGAAGCATTGCTTCAATTTCGTTATTGAAAAGCAGAATTTTAACAGTGTTGCTCATCGCGCCTCAAATTTTCAATAAAAATAGTCAAAAACTGTTAAACTTAGAGATAATCTTAAAAAACGCTATGCCGGAGTTTACAGAAGAGGTTAAATTATCGTAAAAGCACATCTTTCCGTGTTGCCGTCCTCGTCTACTACTGTTATAAGGTGATTACCTGTTTTGGCAGTTATTTCAATCTGATGAATGAACCGGGTTGTACCCAGATATTTATTATCGAGGTGCCAGAAGATCTTTTTTGCAGGATTTCTGTGTATCACTTCAGGGATCACTCTTGTTAACATGCCTGTTTGATCGCGGGGGATGAATATTTTTATTCCAGGAGAGGGATAGATAAACTCCATTGCGGAAATATCATTGTTTAAGGAACAACCAGGTGATACAGGCGGAAGGGTCTTATAACCGGGATGTTTTTGCCTGTAGAAATATTCCATTGCCGGGGGCAGAACGAACCATGACACATTGATAATATCAGATGACAAAGCACAGTCAGATGTTACCCGGAGTGTTCTGGCTTTATTGAGATGAACTATCTGGTGATAAGGGCAGGCTTCACTTCGTAATCCATTTATACAGGCTTGTATTTCAATTGTTTCAGGGCAATCTGGTCCTGCCCTATACCCGCTTAAGCTACAGACGCGTATCATTGTCATATCATCATATGGAGTATTAAACCATCTTGTTGTTCCCATTATATTGACCAGGTCGAATAATATTGGAGCAGCTGCAGAAATTCCTGTTAGTCCCGGCCTTCCTTCTCCGTCAGCATTTCCTGTCCATACTCCTGCAACATAGTCAGGTGTTGTTCCAACTGCCCATCCATCTCTGAAACCAAAGCTGGTACCTGTTTTCCATGCCAGATCGCGAGATGAGGTGAAATATTGCCAGCCGCTTTCACCTTCAGGCCTGTTTACATTCTGAAGGGCTTCATAAGTCAGCCAGATTGCTGCAGCAGAAAGAGGAGGATCCGGATCTTCGGTTTCCTCTGGTATTAACCCTTTTTGTTGAACAAGAAAAGGAGGATGATAATCATTTAAATAATATTTTTTTTCAAGGTTATAGTTCTTTAGTACCCTTGAGAGAGAGGCGTAGACACCAGCAAGGTCCCATAATGATGTCTCCCCGCCACCCAGTATTAGCGACAGACCATAATAATCAACTGATTTATTAAAAGTTGTGAATCCTGTTTTATGAAGGAGATCAAGAAATTTTTCCGGGTTATATTTCTGTAGCATCTTAACAGCAGGTATATTAAGCGATTGAGAAAGGGCCGAAGCGGCATTTACTGCTCCTCTGTAACTCTGGTCGAAGTTTTTTGGTGTGAAGCCAGGGAATCGGGTTGGAACATCAGCAATGAGTGAGTTTGGTAAAATATCGCCTGTCTGTTGTATCCCTGCATATAGAAGAGGTTTCAGAATACTCCCGGTGCTACGGAGGGAGCGTATAATATCTACATCTCCTCCATGTGCAGCAGCATCTTCAAGCGAGCTGTTACCCACATAAGCCAATACGTTACCGGTTTCAACCTCCACTATTATACATGCAGAATTAAATATGTAATTTCCTGCAAGATCTCTTTGATGGTTATTAATAATTTCTGTGGCTCTTTCCTGAAGATCGGGGTCAATGGTGGTCATGATCATCTCGCCCCTTTTTCTTATGAAAAAATAATCAGTAAGATGAGGAGCTTTGGAAGGCAAGGCCTTTGGTTCTACGGGAAGTGGTTCATCAATAGCCAGTATAAGTGTTAAGGAATCAATAAACTCTCTTTCATAAAGTCGTTTAAGCAGGTCGTCGCGTTTTCTTTTAAGTAACTCATGATTCCTTCCGGGAAATACAAGTGCCGGGGAGTTTGGAAGAATAGCCAGGGCAGCAGCTTCCGCCCAGGTAAGGTCGGATGATGATTTGCCGGTGTAACGCCAGGCTGCTGCTTCAAGCCCTACAGTATTTCCACCGAAGGGAGCGTTGGCCGCGTACATCAGGAGTATAGTCCTTTTTGACCTGAGTAATTCAAGCTTCAGAGCAGATAGTATTTCTACAAATTTCTCACTATAGGTACGTGGCGGGTTCCCTCTCGAAATCCTCGCAACCTGCATTGTTATTGTGCTCCCTCCGCTTACAATCTTTCCGGCTTTAAAATTACTAACCAGCGCCCGTGCTATTGAAACAGGGTTTATTCCAGGATGGTAATAAAAATAGCGGTCCTCAAAAGTAAGAATAGCTTTTTCGAATTTTTCAGGCATTTGGTCGAAAGACGGAAATCGCCACTGGCCGTCATCAGCTATCCTGGCACCCAGCAAGCTCCCTTCGCGTGCCTCAACTACGGTTGATAATGGCGCCCTGAAGGCTGGTATTGGTGAAAGCAAAACAGGTGTAACAAATACCCCGGTTACTATGATTAGTATTTTAAGCTTTCTATTCAATTTTCTGTTTGGTTACTTTTACCTGACTCCCGGGATACCTGGAGTAACAATTATCTAAATACATTGCTTCGCACCAAACCGATGGCTGATAAAATTCGCCTTTATAAGCGGCATTGATTATCAACACGAAAGTTTTGCTTTCACCCTGATTTAAATCAAAATAGGTATTTACCCTGTCGTCTCTGAAGTCGCGGTAATCATAACGACTCTCCTTAATACCAAAGTTTGCTTCAAATAACCTGGTATTTTGAATCTCCCATCCCGAAGGGACCATCTCAGTAAGAGCAATATTATCTACTCTTGTGAAGGTGTTGTTTGTAACTTTTACAGCCATCATTATATCAGATCCCTGTTCGAGATTCTTCGGATCGACAGCTCTCAGCTCCATGTTGACAAAATTGATTTTCATGCTCAAACCTTTTTCTTCGGCTAACAGATCAGAAATTAGAGGAATACCTTTTCTGGACATAGTGATATAGAGTGGGTTTTCGGAACCGTTTTCTACGGTGAGTGAATTCTTCCCGGTTTTCATAATTATATCCTTTGACCAGATCTTTTTAGGCTCTATTTTCGGTTCAGAGATCTCGCCGTTCAGCGTGATTTTAATTTTTGAGGTTTTGTTTATGTCACTGGAGAGTATCTCTGTCCATTTCATATATGAAAACAACCCCCACGCAATAGATTGAGTGCTGTACCAATTATTTGTATTGAAGTTGTCACATATCTCTTTCAGCAGGAGTAGTGCCTGTTCTTCATTTTTCAGAAGGGTAAGCGCATATAGTATTATTGCTTTGTCGCGTATCTTACTGCCATAATAGTAATGTTGGTACTCCTGTTCGGTTGCGGTATCTCTCATGTCGAGAAGGCTGTTGGCCACCTCCGGGCGACCTGTTATAGCAAATGCTGCTGCCAATAGCCAGTGTGATAACTGAGGAATTTCTGGCGTTTCCCTCAGTCTGTTCATAGCACCTTTTTCAGGCTGACCAGCGAGAGCCAGGGTAAGGAGTCTGTAAGCCTGGTCGTTAGCAGATTGTTTGAACCTGGTATCAAAGCGCCACTCTTGTGCTGTCTTCTTCTGATAATCGAGCCACCTTTGTCTGAATCCCGCTGGGATACTGAATCCTTTTCTTTCAGCTTCTGTTATGAAATGTCCGGCGTATGATGTAACCCAGTTATCCGGCTGCGAAGAGCCCGGCCACAGAGCGATGCCTCCATTGATCATCTGTCTTGAAATGAGCTTATTAATAGCCATTGTGATGTTAGCCGATGCCGACTCTGCTATCGCAGTATCGTTACCGGTTAAATCATTAAGCCATAATTGCGGAAAGGCTGCCGATATTATTTGTTCAGAGCAGCCATGGGGGTATTCGAGAAGGTAATCCATCTTTTTTTCAAGATTAATAGAAGGAAGAGATGATACTTCCAGAAGGGCTGAGTTCGTTCCTTCCATTCCAAATGGGTTGAATGTTGTCTCCCATTTTTCGCCTTGCCTTAAAACCTTAAGTTCAGAACGGGTTTCAGGTGGGTTAGGGCTTCTTACTTCAATTTCCATATTATAAGTTGCTGTCTCGCCTCCTCCTGTTGCTGTGACACTTATTTTTGCCACCCCTGTTTTTTCACCTACGATAAAAGTAAATTCAATGTCCTTTTCGCCTGTTCCGGAAACTGATATATTTTTTGTTTTCTCTGCAAAACCAACCAGTTCATTAGTTTGGACTTTTACAGAGATATTTTTAATTCCTTCTTTTTGAATGAAGAGGGTTATTGGCAGAGCCACTTTTTCTCCCGGACTAACAACCCGGGGAGCTGTCACCAGTATCATCAGGGGATTCTTAACCAGCACAGTTTTTTCAGCAGCCCCAAATGCCCTGTCGCTCCCTGCAATAACCATTGTCCTTACTGATCCCGTATATTGAGGAAGGGTAAGTGTGTGGATATTAGTTTTCCCTGATGTGAGATTAAACGGTCCAATGAACTTAACAACAGGTATAAATCTCTGAGCTTTATTTGCTGCTTTATCTATAACAGCTTCATCTCCGCCAATGGCAAAGATCCTGTCAAGCGTCCCTCCGAATGCTCCAAGGACAAAGTCATAGAGATCCCATGTCTGAACACCCATGGCTTCCCGGGCATAGAAATAGTTCCATGGATCTGGAGTCCGGAATCCTGTTATATCAAGTAATCCATCATCAACTACTGCCAGGGTGTAAGTCATTGGTTTCCTGGCTTTTTCGCTAATTTTAATTACAAACGGTTTTTGCGATCGCACTTCTCCTGACATATCAATTTTGGGTGAAAGCCGTGTTTCTGCATCCTCAACCATAACAGGCACCACACCATAGAGCCTTACCGGCATATCATTGACAGTCTGGGCATGAGGCTGTATAACAGTCACATATGCATATATATTGGGTGCCATTTCAGGTCTGGCTTTGAATTTTACAACGGTATTTTCTTTACCTGTATTAACACGTATCTCCTCCAGAACACCGGTTGAGTTTTCAAGAGTTACAATAGCACGTGCATTTTCAGGTGCGGGAAAAGAGAGATTTATTTCATTACCCGGATTATATTTTTCCTTATTGGTATTGATAGTAAGGAGAGTAGCGCCATCTGTGTTTCCTTTCATCCCGTACTCCCATGGCCAGTCGATAAGTAAAATTTTCCCGGTTGAATGGCCCGAAGGTGTTATTGCTCTTATCAGGTATCGGCCCCACTCTTTTCTATCAATCTTAAATGAGAAGGAAGCGTCCCCATCCTGTGTAAGAAGAGTTTTTCTTATAACCGGTTTGTAAATATTATTTGAAATATAGTATGCAATATTTTCCTGGTCTGATTCCCACCACCATCTGTAAGATATTTTGTAGATGATTATTTCAACCTCCGAGTTCAATGGTTTCCCATTTTCATCGACAGTAACTACTTTAACCTCGTTATCATCATCAGTAAAAAGCATTCTGCTTTTTCCCTTAAGTCCGGGGAGGTTTATTCCTACGAACACCGGATATGGTGCATATTTATATGTTGCCTGGGTTATACTTTCATCACCACCCGGTTCGGATGCTCTGGCAGTGAAAACGGCATTTAGCATACCGGGAGCATGATTCTCTTTCTCCGGATCAAAAATGATAGCTGCATCACCGTTTTCATCAACTGCATCGTTAAAAATATTGACAGATTCGGAATAGAATTCTTTTACCGGGTCATCAAAGATATATTGTCTGTATTTTTCAAATTCTGTTTTCGTATGTTTCAGGATATATTCAACAGATGATTTTAGTTTTTTTGCAACAGCGCCGTTAAGCCATTTTACATTGAGGGCTCCTTTGCTAACAGGATTTGACCCGCCAAGTATTTCACCAGGGAAATTAAGGTTTATTTTTAGCCTGTTAGGCTTGATGGTCTCAATCCGTATTCTTTTTGTAAATGTTGCTCCCCCAATCCTGAATTGAGCTTTATAATTTCCTGTGACAGCATCTGATGATGTTTTAGTATTGAAAGTCAGCAAGTTGTACCCTTCAGGTTTCTTCACCTGGTTATCCACTCTCTGTTCAAGAGGGTTAATAAGTTCGAATTGAACGGGGTGGTCGGGAGGCAGATCGCTTTTCATATCTTTAATGAAGATGGAAAGGAAAATTGAATCTCCAGGTCTCCATACATCTCTTTCTCCATATATAAATGCTTTAATCCCATTTTCCGGTCTGGTACCGGTAACATCGAAAGAGCTAAGTGACAGAGAAGAGCCATCGTTGGTTTTAAGGTAATTACGGTCTTTATCTTTCGTAGCAATCACCAGGAATGGTTTTTTCTGGCAAAAGAGTGCTACTGATCCATCCTGGTTTGTTATTCCCGAAATAATCAGTTGCATCTGGTAGTCATAAATATCAACTTTAACCTCATTTACCGGCATTGCAGTAAGAAGATCATTTACCATGAGATGCATAATATTGTCATCCCCCATTTTTGCTATCAGCCCGAAGTTTGATGCCAGGACATTTCTTGAAACTCTTTTATTGGGACTGAAATATGCATCTTTACATGGGTCATTGCGATCATTCCAGTCGAATCCGAAGGAATAATAGACTTCATCTTCACTATCTTCATAATAATTATCAGGATCGTCCCAAAGCTCACGGCTCTGATCCTCTGCCTGCAGCAGCAGTTCCTCATAATTGCTCTCTTCCTCTGTACCGTTACATGGGAAAAGAGAATATGATCTTCTCATTCCCAGGTATACTTTGTAAAGGACCCCGGGCTCAACATCGATATAGTCGGCCAGATCGATTGTATAAAGGTTCCATGAGTTGTTATTATTTCCTGATCCGGAAACAAGATCAACTCTTCCGGAGAAAACAGGGCTTCCGAATTTTTTCACAGAGTAGCCGCCATTGATATCGTAGTCCTGGAGAAAATAAGGAAGGTTGTTCTCAAATATCTTGATTATCTTAAGGTCGACTGCTTTAAGATTAGCAGCTTTAAAAGGAAAGATAAGGTTTTGTGAAGAGGGAAGGATAATTCCATTTCCCTCCAGTTTTATGCCCGGGGGCAGGGCAGAAAAGTCAAATTCTTTCTTAACCGTTGAAGAGAGGGTTGAGCCTATATTGTTTTTTATAGATGATTCAATACTAAGTTCGACAATGCCGAGCAACCGTGTTTCGGGGAAGATGCTTACGATATTAGAGTTGATATTTATGATTACTTCCGAAGAGGGAGAAAAATAAATCAAACCATCTGTTTCCTGCGATGGCTCGATGGGGTCAGAAAAGATCAGATCTATTCTCTGGCTTTCTTCCGGGAAGGTAATTATATCAAGTATGCTGAAATCATCTGCAGGTGGGATGTTTAGAGATGATGATCCTTTTTGCTTAACTCCTACTGAATTGCCGTCCCATGTCAGTGTAAGCTCCTGAAGCTTGTCAGTCCTTTCAATACCGGTAACGGTGAATTTATGGCTGAGGTTAACGGAATGGTCCCAGGTAACTCCCATCTTTTTCTTGCCAAGTTTTGCCAGGAGGTAGTCTTCGGCTTCACGTGGATCAATAACATCAGCAGTAACGACCTCCCCATGCAGGATATAGCTGTTTTCTTCTGTTGAAGTACACTCCAGAGCCCCGATATTAACACGGAAATCTTTTCGAAGCGTCTGGATCTTTAATGGAAAAACTTTTAGTCGTTCTTTCACCTCTCCAATTTTATTCAGGTTCAGACTACCTGAATAGGTTTTCCCAGGGCTGAGCAACCTGGAGGGTGTGAAGACAAGTGTTGTTTCATCTTTCCATTCAGTCTTGCCTTTAATTGAAGGTTCAAAAACAAATAATCCGGAAGTTGACTTTCCGGCCTTTTCTGCAAATCCGGGAGTAAAACGGATTTCGATTGAACCATTTGCAGGAATAATACCTGAAGTGTATCCCGAAATATATTCAGAGAACCCTTTATCGAGCGGGATATTGGCTAGATTAGTTTCTGTAGACTGACCTTTTGCTGAACGGACAATTTTCTTATTCTTTGAACCACAAGAGGTTACCAGAATAAAGACTAAAAATATAGAAATGAGTTTTGCAGCTTTCATAGTCGGGGGATTTGAAATTATTTTAATTCTGTGGTCAATGGATTGCGTTTATCCCCTTAATAAATCTATTATTCTCCCACGAACTCACCCCTTCCCTGATGCCTGATGCCTGATGCCTTTATGGAGTTACCATCTCAGTCCTGAGTTTCAAGACGTAGTCGCGGATATTATTAAGGGTTTCGACAGTTACTGTCATCTCGCTGCCTGATGAAAGTAAAACCTGCTTTGTTGTGTCAATTTCAAGATCACCTTTTTTAAAATAGATATCGAAGGTGTCGAAATAGCTTTGAAGAAATTTAAGTTTTTTAGTATAATAGACAACAACCGGGTCGTCGTAATAATTTTTCAGGAAGCTGAAAAGAGAGGTGAGGGTATATTTTTGTTCGGCAATCTTTTGTACTACTTCCGGATCCGGATTATCAGGATCATAAAGAAGCTGGGTAGCGATGAAGAGCGCTTCAACCCATCCTCCCATTATCATTAGTCCGGCAGTACTCTCCTTACCTTCGGTACGAAGATGGTTCTCCATACTATAGAAAGCCGTATTCATGATGATCGCAATTGTATCAGGATCAGCCATATCTCCCTGTATCTGTCTGATTGGTTCAGTAAGGAAGCGATCGGGGATACCCAGTTTATTGCTCATTTCACGAATTGTCACCATATAGTCGATTAACTCCTGACCGATACCGAATATTTTAAGATATCCGAAGTCAACACCATAGATCCCTGTATTTATAGAGGCTTTTGAGCTGCTCAGGTATTCATCTCTTCTTGAAATAGGGTTTAGGATGGCATTATCGTAAGGAACTCCAAGTCTATTAAAAATTGCGCATACCTCAACAGGAGTGAGGATGCCATAAAAGATCTCATTTTTTTCTTCCGGGATCAATTTTCCTGTGGAATCTGATTTATAGGTTGAAAATACCGGCTTAAATGTATCTTTCTCCACAGGTCCGGGCTTACAGGAAAATGATACTAATAATAAAATTATTATCAGATTGGAGATGAGTATTCTCATAATTTTTTAATTATCATAACAAATTTAGCAATAAATATGGATTAAGGAGTTGAAATGAAAAAATTGTTTTTGCTCCCTGAAGGGTACCGGCTATTATATATTATTACAATAATATCCTGTTTCCCAGTTTCCTTGATATTAACCCAAGGATCATATTCAGATTAGCATACCTCTTTTGTAACTGTAACACTTTTTCAGTATCGTTGGCTTTAACAGCTCCCTCGAGAAGAGCCATGATCTCTTTTCTTTTAATAATGATCTTATCGCTTTTGAATTTAAGGACAGCATCGCCAACTATCTCCTTAAGTTTCATATCCTCTGTTTCAACATAGGTTTGTTTATCTTTCCATATCCTGCTTAGTTCATGAGAATCGGCAAGCAGGTCGGCTGCAAGGCTTGAAATCTCCGGATCTTCATGCTTAACAAATTGTTTATCTCCCGCAATTAGCCCCTGCTCGACATGAAACCGGAAATCAGCAAAGATTTTTGCACACACCCTGTCATCAAATGAAAGATCGTCAGTAATAATTTCCCTGACAACATAATCAGATACTGTCAGAACCTCCTCTTTGCCATCTTCTTTAGCTATAGACCTTTCAAATTCCGCACTACCGAATTTCAAGAGCAAACGTATTATCTCTTTTTCTGAATACCTGGCAATAGTCTCGCTTTGTACAGGCTTAATGGTTATCGGTGGAGGAACAGGAAGATCTTCCGGACCCGGATATTTATTTCTGTCCTGAAAGTTTTTCTGTTGCCTCAATTTATTTACTTCATGATAAAGAATCGGCTCGGATACCTCAAGGACGGTGCTACACTCCTTAATATATACTGTTCTGGTTATTGCTTCAGGAATCACTGCAATCGACTTAACAACATCGCGTATAAGGTCTGCTTTCCTCACCGGGTCGTTATTAGATTCCGATAGAAGAAGTTGTGTCTTGAAGCGGATGAAATCTGTTTCGTTTTCTTTCAGGAATTTTATAAACTCTTCATTGCTTATCTTCTTCGAAAAAGAATCGGGGTCCTCACCTTCGGGCAGAAGGACTATTTTAACATTCATTCCCTCTTCCAGCACAAGATCGATTCCGCGGATAGAGGCTTTTATTCCTGCAGGATCGCCATCGTAAAGGATAGTAATATTCTGCGTAAATCTTCTTATCAGCCTTACTTGCTCCTGAGTAAGAGAGGTACCTGATGAGGCAACTACATTTTCGATGGTTGCTTCATGAAGCGACATCACATCGGTGTAACCTTCAACAAGATAACAACGGTCTTCTTGTGTTATTGCTTTCCGTGCCTGGTATATACCATAAAGTATTCTGCTCTTATGGTATATCTCCGATTCGGGTGAGTTGAGGTATTTTGCACTTTTTGGGTCTGCTTTAAGAATTCGTCCGCCGAAGCCGAGCACCTGTCCGGAGAGTGAGTGAATCGGGAACATGACCCTGCTACTGAACCTGTCGAAGATGCGATCTTCATGCTGAATAGACAATCCGGTTTTGACAAGAAAGTCCTTTTTGTATCCATCATCCAGGGCCTTTTTTGAAAAACCATCACGTTTATAAAAACTATAGCCAACTTCAAATTTTTTAAGGGTATCCTGTCTGAAGCCCCTCTCTTTGAAATAGGTAAGGCCAACTGATATCCCCTCGTCAGACTGGAAGAGATTTTCAGTAAACTGACGTGCTGCATATGTTGTTACAACGAGCAGGCTCTCTCTCACATTCTGTTTATCAATCTCTTCCCGGCTAAGTTCTTTCTCAACAACTTCAATATGATATTTCTTTGCCAGGTATTTTAACGCCTCAGGGTAGGTTAGGTGCTCATGCTCCATTACAAAATTGACGGAGTTGCCAACCTTACCGCAACCAAAGCATTTGAATATCTCCTTTGCAGGCGACACAGTGAATGAAGGTGTCTTCTCATTATGAAAAGGGCATAATCCCAGGTAGTTAACCCCTCTTTTCTTTAGGGGAACGAATTCCTGCACAACATCAACGATCTGTGCAGCATCAAGAATACGTTCTATGGTGGGACGGTCAATCATGGTTCAATTTCTTCCTGAAATACGCCACCGTCTTCGCTAAACCAATATCAGTACCAATCTTCGGTGACCACCCTAACTCTTTTATAGCAAGGGAAATATCAGGCTTACGTTGTTGTGGATCATCTTCCGGAAGAGGAAGATGGACAATCTTTGATTTTGAGCCGGTCATTTTAATAATCATATCAGCCAGAGACCGAATAGTAACCTCAACAGGATTTCCGAGGTTTACCGGTCCTGTAAAGGTATCAGGAGTATCCATCAGGAGGATTAGTCCATCGATAAGGTCGTCGACATACTGAAAGCTACGTGTATGTGACCCGTCGCCGAAGATTGTGATATCTTCTCCTTTCAGTGCCTGAACTATAAAGGTGGAAACTACTCTGCCATCGTTTGAATTCATCAGAGGCCCGTATGTATTAAATATCCTTGCGATCTTTATACGAACCTTATTCTGATTGTGGTAGTTCATAAACAATGTCTCGGCGCATCTTTTTCCTTCATCGTAGCAGGCTCTGGGTCCCAGTGTGTTTACATTGCCCCGGTAACCTTCATGTTGAGGATGCACTTCAGGATCGCCATATACTTCGCTGGTTGAGGCCTGAAGGATCTTCGACCTGGTCCTTTTTGCCATACCAAGAGTGTTTATAGCACCCATCACCGATGTTTTTATTGTTTTAATACCATTGTATTGATAATGTATCGGTGATGCCGGGCAGGCGAGATTATAAATCTCATCCGTCTCAACAAAAAGGGGCATGGTAACATCGTGCCTGATCACCTCAAAAAATGGATTATCAAGCAGATGGACAATATTCATCTTTGACCCTGTGAAATAGTTGTCGAGACAGATCACCTCATGTCCCATTTTTAGTAACTTTTCACAAAGGTGGGAACCGATAAATCCGGCACCGCCGGTGACGAGAATACGTTTCATAGTTTAAATGTTATCTACAAATATAATAAAACTGTTTTAGCAATAAGTGGAAATGGAATCAGGAAGTAAAATAGGTTAATTGGTTAATGGGAGTTGGGGATTGCCACGCCCTCCTTCGTCGGGCTCGCAAAACCAAATTACGTTGTGCCGTTAATTATTCCTCCTAATTTCGATCTTAACGATAACTTCATCAATCTCCACTTCCCTCACACCGCCACCTGAGATGTTTTTTGAAAGGGTAACTTCCGTAGAAAGTGTCTGTGAGCCGATATATGATGCATGTCTCTTAACCGCTTCCCTGACAAATTCATGATCTTCAATATTTACAGTTATTTTGTCGGTGACATCGAAGCCGCTTTCTTTGCGGATATTTTGAATTCTGTTGACAAACTCGCGGGCAATACCCTCATACCGAAGGTCGTCAGAGATCGTAATATCAAGGGCAACAGTGAGTTTGCCTTCGTTGGCAACCTGCCATCCGGGGATGTCTTCAGATACTATCTCAACATCATCTGTTGTAAGAATTACCTCTTCTCCATTGATGGTAACAGGATGACTTCCGCTGGTTTCAAAAGCAACAATTTCCTGCGCTGTTAGTGCAGAGATAGCAGTGCTGATCTCTTTCATCAGTTTACCGTACCTTGGACCTAGTGTCTTGAAATTGGGTTTTATCTTCTTAACCAGGATGGCTGAAGTGTCGTCAATATACTCGACCAGTTTAACATTGACTTCGGCAAGTATAAGATTTTTAACTGCTTCAAACTTACTTCTGAAATATTTATCAGGAACAGGAACCATTATCCTGGCCAGCGGCTGACGGACTTTAATGCTTACTTTCCTGCGTAATCCAAGGATCATTGAAGATACTTTCTGTGCAATATCCATCCTCTCTTCGAGAACAATATCGATAAGAGATTCATCATATTCGGGGAAGAGTACAAGGTGAACAGAGCTTTCTTTATGTTTGCCGGTGGTATTGTTAAGATCGAGGAACAGGCGGTCCATATAGAATGGGGCTATTGGAGCGGCAAGCTGGCTAACTGTTTTAAGACAGGTAAAGAGCGTCTGGTATGCGGCAAGCTTATCCTTATCGTATTCCCCTCCCCAGTAACGTTTTCTGTTGAGACGAACATACCAATTACTCAGGTTTTCAGTTACAAAATCCTGGATAGCGCGTCCTGCGCGGGTCAGATCATAATCATTATAACAATTCCCGACCTCTTTTACCAGTGAGTTTAGCAACGATATTATCCAGCGGTCTATCTCAGGTCTCTCATTGACCGGGATTTCTTTTTCGGTATACCTGAAATTGTCAACATTTGCATAGAGTGAAAAGAAGGAATAGGTATTGTAGAGAGTCCCGAAGAACTTACGTTTAACTTCATCCACTCCTGTAAAATCGAACTTAAGATTGTCCCATGGTTGTGAGTTGGTTATCATATACCAGCGCAACGGATCAGATCCATTCTCTTCAATAGCGGAGAAAGCATCAACTGCATTTCCGAGTCTCTTCGACATTTTGTTGCCGTTCTTATCAAGGACAAGACCGTTTGATATTATGTTTTTGAAAGCAACCGAGTCTGAAATCATTGTTGCAATTGCATGAAGTGTAAAAAACCAGCCCCTGGTCTGATCAACACCTTCGGCAATATAATCAGCCGGGAACATCTCTTTAAAATTATCTTTATTTTCAAAAGGATAATGTACCTGGGCATAAGGCATTGCTCCTGAGTCGAACCAGCCATCTATAAGGTCAGGCTCACGGAACATTTTTTCCCCTGTATCGCTGACAAGGTAAATATCATCAACAAACGGGCGGTGCAGGTCGAAATTTTCGTAGTTCTCCTGTGAATTATCTCCTTCAGTAAATTTTGCAAGAGGATTTTTCTTCATGAAGCCTGCTTTGATTGATTTTTCAATCTCAGATTTCAGTTCCGCTGCGGAGCCAATACATTTTTCCTCTTTTTTATCTTCGGTTATCCAAATGGGAAGAGGAGTCCCCCAGTACCTGGTACGTGAGAGGTTCCAGTCAACAAGGTTCTCGAGCCACTTTCCAAATCTGCCTGTCCCTGTCGATGCAGGTTTCCAGTTAATGGTATTGTTTAATTCGATCATGCGATCGCGGAAGGCTGTTGTACGGATAAACCAGGCATTGAGTGGGTAATAAAGGATCGGTTTATCTGTTCTCCAGCAATGAGGGTAGCTGTGAACCTGTTTCTCAATCCTGAATACCTTACCCTGCTGTTTAAGCATGACAGCAATATCGACATCAAGTGTTTCAGTATCTGCAGGAATGTTGTCAGCATATTCATTTTTTACCGGACGAGCCTCAAACCCTTTATAAGTAATTTTATTAACACTCTGTTTTACAAACATTTCGTCAAGATCGGCAATAGGTACCATATATCCACGTTTATTGACCATCGGACCCATAGAGCCATCTTTTCTCTTAACAATAAGAGAAGGCACTCCGTTTTCTTTTGCAACACGGTAGTCGTCGGCTCCAAATGTGGGAGCTATATGTACGATGCCTGTACCATCTTCGGTTGTGACAAAATCGCCGGTCAGTACCCTGAACGCACCTTCATCCGGCTTAACCCAATCGATAAGTTGTTCATAGCTAATGTCTTGTAATTTCAAGCCAGTGAACTCATCGAGAACTTTAAAAGGTATCTTTTTATCACCAGGTTTATATTCTGAAAAATCAAGTCCTGCATTCGATTCCGGAAACATTGCATTAAGCAGTTCTTTGGCAATGATTACAGTTATCGGATCGCCAGAATAGGTATTGAAACTTCGTACTTTAATATATACGATATCTTTTCCAACGGCCAGTGCGGTGTTTGACGGGAGGGTCCAGGGAGTTGTGGTCCAAGCCATCATATGTACATCGGCAGTATCGGTATTATTAAACAGGAATTCTGATTTATTATCCCTGATCAGTTTAAAAAGAGCGATGCAGGTTGTGTCTTTTATATCGCGGTAGCATCCCGGCAGGTTAAGTTCGTGTGAACTTAATCCTGTTCCGGCTGCAGGGGAATATGGTTGTATAGTATAACCCTGGTATAGATATCCTTTTGAGTATAGTTGTTTCAACAGCCACCATAAGGTTTCTATATAGCGGTTATCATAGGTCACGTATGGATGGTCCATGTTGACCCAGTATCCCATTTTTCGTGTTAGCTCTTCCCACAGGTCGGTGTATTTCATTACATCGGTGCGGCAGGCTTTGTTATAATCTTCAATCGATATTTTTGTACCAATATCTTCTTTTGTGATGCCCAGAGATTTTTCCACACCAAGCTCAACTGGTAATCCATGGGTATCCCATCCTGCTTTACGTTTTACCTCATATCCACTTTGTGTCTTAAAACGGCAGATAGCATCCTTTATGGTACGGGCCATAACATGGTGAATACCAGGTATGCCGTTAGCAGAAGGTGGACCCTCATAGAACACAAACTCACCTTTCCCGTTTACTTCACGAATGCTTTTATGAAAAGTATCATTTTCATCCCATACTTTCAGGATCTCTTTGTTTACTTGCGAGAGATCAAGACCTTTATATTCAGGAAACCGTTTCCCCATTGGATCAATTAGTTATTGTTATTGGTGTTATGAAAAAAATTCGCACAAAGATAGTAAAATTAGGAATAATATAAATGGTAGAATTGGAGTGAAGGATTGCTTTGTCTCCGCCTGCTGGCGGATCCTCGCAATGACTTTGGATCTTACATAATTCTCTGATGATCCAAAGACATACCTTTATTACTTGCAGTGTCATTGCGAGTCCCGTGCAGCGGGACGAAACAATCCCTTAATCCCAACAGAGAACATTCTAATCCGTTGATATGGATCAGGATTAATGACTGAGGTTATAATTAATTATCTTTACGTTAGTTTTCAATACTATTAATAAATGAAGAAGCTAATTATCCTTACCGGTGCCGGAATGAGTTCAGAGAGTGGGATTAAAACTTTCAGGGATTCCGGTGGGCTATGGGAGGAATATGATGTAACAGAGGTTGCTACACCTATGGCCTGGCGGCAAAACAGGGAACTGGTACTGAGATTTTATAACGAACGGAGGAGGCAGCTGGCAGATTGTGAACCCAACGATGGCCATAAAGGGTTAGCCACATTGGAAAAATATTTTAATGTGCAGATCATTACGCAAAACATTGATGATCTTCATGAAAGAGCTGGTAGTTCAAATATATTATATCTTCATGGGGAGCTTACCAAGGCAAGAAGTACGGTGGATCATAATCTGGTATATGATATAGGATATAAAGATATTAATGAAGGGGATACATGTGAAAAGGGAAGCCAGCTAAGGCCTCATATTGTCTGGTTTCATGAAGATGTACCAATGATGGATGAAGCTGTAAGTCTAACATCCGAAGCGGATATCTTTGTTGTGGTAGGATCGTCACTTAATGTATATCCTGCAGCAGGAATTATCAACTTTGCTCCTGCTAATGCATCTCTGTGGCTCATTGATCCTAAGGATGTTGCTGTTCCTGTTAACAGGAGAGTAGAGGTAATAAAGGAGAAAGCATCCACCGGGATTGCAATTCTTACAGAGAGAGTGTTAAAGGGGAATGTAAGTGTATGATTTAGTCGTATGCAAACGTCATTTAATACCAGCCTGGCATGCAACCCGGAAATGGTCCGAAATAACTATCTTTGCATCACTTTGTAATAAAAATGGAAGACTCAAAACCACGAAATAGAAAAATAGTACTTGCTGTCACCGGGGCCAGTGGTTCAATATATGCTAAAAAGCTGCTTGAGAAACTTCAGCAAATGAAATCCCCCCCGGAAGAGGTTGCAGTGATTTTTTCCGAAACCGCAAAAGAGATATGGAAGGCAGAAACAGGGGCTAAATATTCGCCATTAACACATGCGAAGGAATATAACAATAATACATTTTATGCTCCATTCGCATCAGGTTCTTCTCAATACGACACAATGATTATATGCCCTGCATCGATGGGTACTACCGGACGCATTGCAAACGGGACATCAGATGATCTGATTGCCCGCACAGCTGATGTGATGCTAAAGGAAAGAAGACGATTGATAATTGTCCCCAGAGAAGCACCCTACAGCCTGATACATATTAATAATATGAAATCACTCACCCTGGCAGGAGCAATAATATGTCCGGCAGCACCTTCTTTTTACAGTAATCCACAAACAATAGATGATTTGGTTTTGACTGTGGTTGACCGAATACTCGATCTTGCCGGTTTTGACAGCAACGCATTCAGATGGATGGAAAATGATTGACAGCAGGGTAATACGTTTTTTCCGGAAGCATCATGTTCTGACAATTGCCACTACGATAGAGAATGAATCATGGTGTGCAAATTGCTTTTATATTTATCTTGAAAAAGAGAACTCCCTGGTTTTTACCACAGATAAGGATACACGTCATGGTAAGGAGTTTGTAATGAATCCACTGATTGCAGGCTCAGTAGTCCTTGAGACGATGGTTGTCGGCAAAATCAGGGGAATTCAGTTTCAGGGTATTGTCACCGAGCCGGAAGGCGATCTTCTTACCAGGGCAAAAAGCGGATACCTGAAGAGATTTCCGATTGCCGCACTTATGGATACACATCTGTGGATTGTGAATCTGACTTATATTAAAATGACTGATAACAGGTTAGGGTTTGGGAAGAAGATAATTTGGACTACCGATTTGCCCCCCTGCCCCGCTTAAGCAGGGCAGGGGGGTATTATATAGGAGTTTGAGCACAAAACTATTTTACAGTAGTCAAGAAAACGGTAAATTTCCCTACTTTTGTGCTTATTAAAAACTAATAAAAGAATTCATGTTCTCAGGAATCATAGAAGAATCAGCCAAGGTTATAAATCTTGAAGAAGAGAAGGATAACCTTCATATAACGATGAAATGTTCATTTGTTGATGAACTGAAGATCGATCAGAGTATCTCACATAACGGAGTATGTCTGACTGTTGTCAGGAAAGACAAAGGCACATATACTGTGACTGCAATAAAGGAAACCCTTGAAAAGACAAACCTGGGATTATTGAAACCCGGAGACAAGGTCAACCTGGAACGCAGTACAAGGCTTGACGGCCGTCTTGATGGGCATATGGTACAAGGCCATATTGATCAGGTTGCAGTATGCACCAATGTAAAGGAAGCAGGAGGAAGCTGGTACTATACATTTGAATATGAACCTGTTCAGGACGACTATATCACTGTTGAAAAAGGATCAGTATCTGTTAATGGGGTGAGTCTTACTGTTGTAAATTCAAAACCCACATCATTTGAAGTTGCAATAATTCCATTTACCTGGGAGGTAACTAATTTTCACCAGATCAAAAAGGGGACAGTTGTCAATATTGAATTTGATATACTTGGGAAGTATATTGCGAAGATTGTGAGACAGCAATTGGATCGATAGGCTTACTTATCATATATTGATTTAACTTTAAAATCGGGGATCTCAATAAAAGCTGTAAGCCTTTACTAATCAGTAATTAATGAGGGGATTTGTATATATTTTGACAAATAAGAATAATACAGTTCTTTACACAGGTGTGACTAGTGATTTATTGCAGCGCATATCACAACATAAAAGGAAAAAACACTCTGAAAGTTTCTCTGCAAGATATAATATCAGCAAACTGGTCTATTTTGAGAGTTTCGAAACAATTGGTGAAGCCATTATTAGAGAAAAACAAATCAAATCCGGGCCCAGGAAGAAAAAAGTGCAATTAATTAACGAAAATAACCCAGTGTGGCTTGACCTAAGTTCGACTCTGGATGGTAGCTAAGGATTGCTTCGCCTCCCAATTTCATTGGGATTCTCGCAATGACGCTGCAGATAATCTATTTCTATTTTGGGATTGCACTACTCATTATTAAGCCCCCGGTCATTGCGAGTCCTGCATTGCGGGACGAAGCAATCCTTCAATCCATTGTCCAAAATACATAATACATTACTTCTTTCTCCTGACCCTCTTCTTCTCCACCGGCATTCCTTCTCTCCTCTATGCCACAATCCCCCCTTTGAGAGAATATAATTTACGAAAACCCTTATCATAAAAGTATCTTGCAGCCCTGATACTTCTGTAATCTGTGGTACAATATAAAAAGAGAGCACACTCTTTATTTATAGTGTCTGCAGAAAATTCGAGATTAGAAAAAGCGGGGATATTCACTGCATCTCTCAGACGTGAACCGCGGTACTCAAAAAATTCTCTGACATCAATGATAAGAGCAGGGTCTTCTTTCAGATAAGTCAGGTGAAAATAATAAGGTTGAAGTGATTTGAATTTTACAGAATCCGGTATCTGACCTGCTATTGAACTGCAAATGACCAGAAAAAATGCAACTATGGAAGCAAATGATTTCATATCCGGAATTCAGTTTAACAATATAACTTTTTTTAAGAAACCACATGATCGAATCTTCTACATTCTCTTCAATGTTAGTAATAGCAATCTGTAACTCCCATGTAGAAAACACGGATTAGGTACACAACAAAAAAGCCGCTCATTTTAATAAGCAGCTTCTATTTTCGTTTAATTTTTTCCTCGCACCCCGTACCCTTAACCTCGTACCTATTTTTGTTTCATCTTGGCATCCATACAGAGAGTAGCATGTGGCACGGCTCTTAGTCTCTCTTTTGAGATTAGCTGACCGGTCTCACGACAGATTCCGTATGTCTTATTCTCAATCCTGATCAGAGCGCCCTGAAGGTGTTGTATAAATTTAAGCTGACGCTGAGCCAGCCTGCCTGCTTCTTCTTTCGATAATGTTGTTGCACCCTCTTCCAGTACTTTGAAAGTAGGAGAGGTATCCAAAGTATCATTGCTCTCTTCGTGTGTTATGCTGGACTTCAGTATCTCATAATCTTTCCTGGCTTTATCCAGCTTCATGAGGATGATCTCTCTGAACTCCTCAAGCTCACTATCCGCGTATCTTGTCTTTTCCGCCATGGTAAATGTTGTTAATATGCGGCAAAGATATTGTTTTTTTTATAATTAAAAAATATGAGGAAATATCACTAAATATCATACAATTCTTATTGAGTGATAAGAGAAACTGCTGTGTTAAAATTTGCGGCGTCGGGCGTCAGGCATCAGCATTGCACAAATCTTATCACACTCTGGCTCTAACCGTTCAAATTGTTCAAAAGTGATATATCCGATTTCCAAAGAAATTATCAATTGTGTTCTCAGTTCAGCTGTTGAACCACGAGCGATATAGAAATGCTTTATGCTTTGTTTATCTGTATCCAGATTATCTCCCTCAGCAATATTTGATGAAATTGATACTGATGACCGTCTAATCTGGTCCTTTAGGCCAAAATCCTTATTAAAATATACAGAATCTGTTAATTTGTAAACATTAACAGCAAGATCTTTGGCATTTTGCCAAACATGTAGTTTTTTAAAGTTTCCCATTTTGCAGCGATTATAGATTAGTATATAACGTTATCCGCAATTCCACCTGGAGATAACAATGCTAATTTAAGAAATTATAGCGATTTGTCTGTTAATTGTTTTTGTCCGACACCTGATGCCCGACGCCCGATGCCTGACGCCTTTATTTAATTACTCCTTGCTTTCCTGAATAATATATTCCATCCCGATTTCCAGAAATAGCAAAAATCAGTAAAAAAAGGACGTTTGTCGAACGAATCGAGATATTTCAACTCGGAAGCCTGTATCTCTTCAATATCGCCAGGCATATCAGCATAGAAGGGGGGAATCAGCCCGGGCTTATATTTTATTCTTCTCTCCTGAACATCTTTTTTGTAGAGTTCAAAATATTGTTTGCTGAGGGGTCTGATTCCGACAAGCTTCATGTCTCCTTCAAAAAAATTGATAAGCATAGGGAGTTCATCGAGCCATATTTTTCTACATACTGCTCCCCAGGAAGTTATCCGGAAGTCATGCTTGAACTTACCTCCATCCTGAAGATAATGTAGCTTATAGACATAATCTTGTATATACTCAGAATAAGGGTGCATTGTGCGAAGCTTATATACCTTTATTACTTGTCCCTCTTTTCCTATCCTTGGCAATGCAATCAACGGACCGTAAATGTTATCATTTTTTTGAATTGGATTGCTGCTTTTTACTGCTTCAATGCATAGCAGGTTCCCGATAAATGACTCTTGTCTGATCCTGAATCCTGCCCTCGATAGTCTGCCCAGTGCCTCGGCCCGCGATATTACAGCATTATTTCCACGGGTAAGAAAAATGTATAAACCCCTGGTGATCTTAAGCTTAGGAAGGATCCGTTTAACTATGAAATCAAGAAGATAGTAGATCCAGTTAAGAACAGGTGGATACTTTTTTAACAGCCTCTTTTTTCTTTGGTCTTTTGTCTCGACACAACAGAAAAAATAACTCTTCAGATCAAGTTTGTTGTTAACAGCATCCAGGAATTCATCGAGCTTTTTGATGTCGTTGATCTTGTGAAGATTGATAATATAGTCGTATTTATCATGAATAAGACCATCGATATTAAAAATGGTTGTAGTTGATAATACAGCCGTATAGTCAGTAAGCTTATTACTGGCTATCTTTAAAATAGCCTGGGTCATCTCTGTTCCGCACTCTTTTTCAATTGCACTGATAATCCTGGGGTTAACATCCTCCTTCTCAGCAATATGTACTCCGTTTCCGTTAGTCCCCTTTACAAGATCATATTCACTGGGTATTTTATATTTCTTATACTTCTCGTACTCCTCATAATCCTGTATAACTGCCTTTTTATAAGCTATATAGACTGATCCGAAAAGAAGCTCCAACATAGTTGCAACCAGGGCAGTCCCAAGGACAATGGTCCTGGAATAAAAATAGTCCCTGATACTATACATTACCAGTGCTGTAATTGCCACAGCTATAATATTACTGCTCAGAACCCTTGTAAAGAGAGTAGTGAAGTTGATAATCTTTCCACGGTGCATCTTCCCGTTAGCCAGCGAAACAATTATCCACATTAAAGCCAGCGCCAGAAAAAACGGAGTATGTGATGGCAGGTACAACCTCAGGCTTGCCGGTTTGGTCCATACCATAGCAAGAAACGATATTGTCAGAATTACAATATCAGCTAAAAGTGTAATAACCCGGAACTTAATTTTCTCCATCTGGTTTAAACATGCGGATAGGATTCTATCGTGAAGTAAGTAAAAATTTGATTATTCTCTTTAGCTAAGACTGGATAATCGTATGCATGGTTGCTTTTTGCACTCAAGCCCCCTTTTAATATTAGAACCCAAAACTCACCCCAAGATTCACCGTACTCTTCTTCCCATAGAAATACTCCGGACCCCACCTGCTGTCTCCGCTAATATCAGAGGAAGTGAAGGAAAACCATGTATAAAGGTCATTTATAACCTGATAAGAAGCCTTAAGTCCTATTGTGGCATTATGCCATTCCACGGAATTTAACGGCGGATTTCCTACCCGGGGAACGCCAAGCTCAGTGTAATCCGGACCACGTATCGCATCAGTGAAATAGAGATTAATATTAAGCGTTCTGACAGGACGGTAATCTAAAGCAATATACCACTCCCTTGAGTTATCCCTAAGGTAATGACCGAGGTTAAAACCATTTGTCTCAAAGGTAAGTGTAGGGACATAATGTTGAAAAGTGAGGGGGTAGGTGTAAGTGAACTCTGTAGTGAACGACAGGTTGGAAAGAGGAAGATCAGTAATTCTAAATCCTGCTTTATAACTGAAGAAGTTCCATTCATCCTTTTCTGTAAACCTGCTAACGGATAGTTCATCAATAAACATAGTGGCATAGAGATGAAGGTTCTTTATCTGACGGGAGCTGATATCAATAAACATTTGTGAATTCATATTATCCACTCCAGAGGTTAGAGAATGGTCTACTGACTTATAGAAGAAAAGTGGAATGAGATAGGCAGGGTTGATATTCTCATCGCTGTAAACAATACTGTTACCAACTGATACATTAAGGTATTTTACTGGGGTGAAGGTGATCATGTTGGCTGCAATAAATTTCTTGTGATATACCTCTCTGTAGTCAGTACCATAGCTATTAGTAACCCAGTATGAATTAGCGCTATCAACAACCATTGAGTTGAGCCATCCATGGAAGTAGTTGAAGTCAAACCATTTAACAGGGGAGATATGTAATTTTAGCTGTACAAACGTAGGATTGTTGCCACCAAAGATATTTGCTCCATTATAGTTGTTCCCCCATTGCAGCTTATCCTTAACAAGAGCTGCATTACCCCATTTCCATGAGTATGTAACACCCCCCTGCATCTCGCTCCAGTCGGTGCTGCCTTTAATATGTCCTCCTTCTCTTTGAGTAAGGTAGGCGGATCTTCCCAGTAACGGATTCTCATGATTATCACGCAGGGAAGCATAAAACCCCCACTTATGAATATATCCATGTAACTCTGCACCGTTGCGCCAGTATGTTGCTTTACCAGAGGAGTTGGTAAAAACCTCTCCTCCCAGTATTGGATTTACTGTCAGTGAAAAAATTGAATCCTTATAATAAATCAGATCTCTGCGCAATTGTATCTTTGCGTTTTTAAAGCCTCTAAAGCCTATAATGCCTTTAACGCCTTCCTCAAAATTCTCCTTCCTAAAATCCATAAGATAAAAATCGAGCTCTTTCTGCTGCCGTTGGTTTAGTTGCTCTCTTTTTTTATCAGCTTCTTTCAGCCTTTGAGAGATAAACAGTCTTGAATATGGTTTTACAGCTGAATTAATAGTTATTATATGAATATTTGCCAGTTCATCAAGAAAATCATATATACCTTTATTATATACTGACTGAGGGATCTCCTGGCCGCAGAGATTTGTATTCAGTATCAGGAAAATGTTGAAAAGAGAGAATATGAGGAGAAGTTTTCTCAAGATAGTATGGATTATTAATAAACAAATATAGGACTATTTGCATTATGATATTTTATAAAAGTGGTAAGCGGTAAGCGGCATGAGGTATGTGGAAATCATCATTAGATAATCCGGATATGGTACTAGCAGATTGCTTCGTCTCCGCCAGTTGGCGGATCCTCGCAATGACCCAGGACTTAATAATGTACTGTGCATTCACAAAACAGAAATTAATTATGTGCAGCGTCATTGCGAGTCCCGTAAAGCGGGACGAAGCAATCCTTAGCTACCAATCCAATTTTTTGCCCCCAATCCAACATAAAGGGGGGCAAAAAATGCAAAAATAAATTATCTTTGAAATCGCTTTAGACTGATAAAAATGATATCGCAAGAAAACCTTACTTCAGCGGAAAAAAATATAATTCAGAACAATGATACTGAAGAAAAATGGTATGCAATTTACACCAGGCCCAGGGCGGAAAAGCTGGTCTATCAACGACTTGTTGAAGAGGGGATAAAGACCTTCCTTCCTCTTCAGAAGACTTACAGGATGTGGAGCGACAGAAAGAAGCTGGTTGAAAAGCCCCTCCTTTCATCTTATATATTTGTAAAATCGAAAAGAAAATTTTTCCCCAAGGTTTACAAAATGCTTGGCGTGGTTAAGTTCGTCACTTTCGAGGGACAACCGGCATCTATCCCTGAGAAACAGATCGATAATCTTAGATTACTTATCAACAGCGATGCTGAAATAGAAATATCTTCAGAAAAATTTGCTCAGGGTGACAAAGTTGAGGTTACCAGTGGTTCATTGATTGGATTGACAGGTGAGCTCATAAAAATAGGAAATCACAACCGTGTTGTGGTTCGTATTGATCGTCTTGATAAGAATCTGATACTCAAGATACCGAAGGCGTTTTTAAGGAAGATGTAAGGGCACAACGGCATCATCGTATTACGCTATGAAGTAACAACTGTACAAAAGCGCAGGGTGAGGGTAGGGACTGGCATTAATAAATACCCCCACCAGGAGCAGAAATAAGATAATACGAAAATTTCTCAACCGGCGCTTAACTTTTTGTGGAGAAGGAGAAAACGAGTTCTTAAGTACTTCAGAGATTCTCTTTTACTTCTGCAATAATTCTTGCAGCTATTTTAAGGGGTAGAGAGATGTTCTTTGCTACTTCTTCACAATCTGTAAGAGATGGTTGTCCTTTTCCATTTACTGTTGTAGAATGGTTGCCATTAAAGCCATCAGAAGGAAGAAGATCATATGCGGGAGAAACGGCCCAGTATCCGTTAATGTAAATAAAAGAGAAGTTTTTGGCATGATCGTCCTTATTACTAATCAGGATGTTGAATACCATTTGTCTGAAGATTTTTTCGACTTCAAGTGCATAAAAACTCAAAGGGTGAACTTCTTCATTAATACTGCTCTCCTTAGCCGGACGATATACCAGCGCTCCCATACCGTTTTCCCCCACAATGCTGAGCCGTTCAAGTAAAGAAATCGATGCAGGATTAATACCTCTGCTTATCAACCAGCGGTCGACAAGTAGTTTTCCCCAACCATCTGGCAAGCTGTCGTCAAAAACTCCAAACATTCCTCCAAATGGTTCTGCTCTTGCAGTAAAAAGACCGCTTTTCAAAGGAAGATAAAAGGGAGATACAGAGAATCCTGTTGCTATCCAGCCCGGATCATACTCAAACAAACAACGACGGTCAGGAGAAAGCGCCAGTTTGCCAATCCTCCTGTTATCAATAAATAATACATTGAGCAAATTTACTGTTTCAGCCATTATGTTTCCCTCTCTGGCGTTTTATGGAAGATGATTCCAAAACCTGATCAATATTTTCAAACTGCCGGCGTGAAAAGAGAAGTGCGAATTCCTCAGTAGCATCGAGAACGACTGCTATCATCAGAAGATGTTTAAGTGAAATTTCATGATAATTCTCGAAACGCTTGAGAGAACCCAGGCTTACACCCGCCCTTTTTGCAAGGGTTTGCTGCGTAAGGTTCATTTCAAGCCTTCGTTTACGTAATCGTTCAGCAATACCTTTGGCAATTTCAGCAGGATTATAGACATCTAAAACAAAATCACTATTGGCCAATATATTAATCATTAGTTTAAATTTATAGTTATTGTAGCTAAAATATTAGACGAAGATAAGGTGAATTTAGGAAAAAAACAACACCGCACGACCGCAAGACGGAGCCCCGCCATGCGGGGTAAACTCCGCCGAGCTCGCCAAAGGCAAACGCGAAACGAAAACGTCCTGTGTCCTTCGCCCTGCGATCTTTAATCAAATAATTCCTCGTGGGCTTGCCACGGAGATAGTCAACTTTAAGAATTTTCTTTATTTGCATGTATAAATGAAATTTCTTAACTTGCAGTTGTGAAAGGCTTATCTGATAATCATGAAACCAATAGCAATGACAAAAAAACACACGGCCGTTCTTTACGGCCTCCGCCCGGGAGCGGTTAAAAAGTTAATAATCCTTCTCCTTCTCTTTGGAAGCGTTATTATTATGGCAGGATGTGCCACGGTAAAGTTTTACTCCGATCCTGATCTGAAGAATGAAACGGGACTACGCTATTATACCCTCAAACCCTATCTCCTTGTGGAATACAGGGCGGAGAAGGATAATACGGTCAAAACATCTGTCGTATATCTGCCGGACCTTGCAAATCCCCAGTACCTGGAGTTTAAAACCGGCATAGGCTCAAATGATATTAAGCTGACATTCACGAACAGCTCGCTTACCTCTTACGGGGTGGTCAGTGAATCAATGTTCTCAGAGACCCTTGAGGCCATTGCAGCCATGCTTTCCAAAAGTGCTTATGCCGCTCAGGCATTCACAGGCACGGGAATGTCTGATACTGATGAATCCGGTACATACTTTAAGCTTTATGAAATTATTCCCGGCCGCGACGGAACGACATTAAAGGAAATTGCTCCCGCACAGAAAAACAATTAGAGGAAGAAATATCTTAAACGTCATATTATGGATAACAACATACTTAACAAAAAAATAAGCATTGGCGGTCTTTCCCATCAGGTTGGAACAGGATGGCTTTCTCCCCTGCCTGACCTTCGCGATTATACCAACACTAACACTGAAATTAAAGTCTTTAACAAAAGACTGGGTCTGACAGCCAAAAACCACAAGCAGCAGACTGTGGTTGATCTCAGTGAGTGGTGTTCTCCGGTTGAAGATCAGCTTAGTCTCGGGTCATGTACTGCCCATGCAGGTGTCGGTATTGTTGAGTATTTTGAGAGAAGGGCGTATGGAAAACATATTGAAGCTTCAAGGCTCTTCTTGTATAAAGCCGCGAGAAACCTTATGCAGGTCACCGGCGACACCGGCGCATGGCTCAGGGATACAATGGGTGCACTGGTTTTGTGCGGAGTGCCGGATGAAAAGTACTGGCCATATAATGTCGCGGACTATGATAAGGAGCCCGGCAGCTTTGTTTATTCATTGGCCGATAATTACCAGTCGGTAAAATATTTCTGTCACGATCCGCAGGGCTCTGACCTGCCAGCGGCGGAGGTGCTCTCTTCCATAAAGAAATATCTTGAGGCAGGCATCCCGTCCATGTTCGGCTTCTGGGGTTTTAAGTCGTTTGAAGACACTGATAAGCCGGGCGACATACCCTATCCCTGTAAGGGAGAATCTGCACAATGGGGACATGCGGTTGTTGCGATGGGTTATGATGACAACCGGAAGATCAGAAATACAAAGTGTGACAAAGAGACAAAAGGAGCATTATTGATACGCAACTCCTGGGGTGAAACCTGGGGCGAAAAGGGTTACGGATGGCTCCCGTATGAATATGTGCTTAACCGTCTGGCGCTCGACTTCTGGTCACTCCTGGAGATGGATTGGATTGATACCGGGGAGTTTGGCATCTAAGGTACAAGGCACAAAGGTTGAGCTTGTAGAAACACGCAGCATACTGGTTAAAAACCCTCCACTACGCTTTGAACCCTCTAAATCTCATTCCTCACATTTTAGCATATTGCTTTTGAAAAATGGAAATATAGCTGTAATATTGCTTTTGAAAAATGGGAAATATGTTATGATATAGCTTTTGAAAAACATAAAATGTATTTAAAAAGGGAATTAGATTCTGAGCTTTTAACATGGACCAGAGATCCGTCAAGGAAACCATTGCTTCTGAGAGGAGCCAGACAGGTTGGTAAGTCGTCATCTGTGCGTGAACTTTCAAAACATTTTGAATTTTTCCTTGAAATCAATTTTGAGGAACTGAAAAAAGTGCATAGCCTTTTTAATGATGATTTATCGCCGCAGACATTATGCGATAATCTCTCAATAATGTTTAATATTCCTGTTAAGGAAGGAAAGACGTTATTATTTTTCGATGAAATACAGGCTTGTTTGCCTGCAATATCTTCATTACGCTTTTTCTATGAAAAATTACCCGGATTGCATTTAATTGCGGCAGGTTCTCTGCTTGAGTTTGTGTTTGAAGATCTGCCTTCATTTGGTGTGGGCAGGATCCGTTCAATGTTTGTTTATCCTTTTTCTTTTAACGAATTTCTTTCAGCATGTGCAGAACACATCCTTTTAAAAGCAAAAAAGGGAGCATCAATTGATTTTCCGTTACAGGATGCCATTCACCAGAAACTTCTGGCATATTTTAAGAAATTCCTGATTCTTGGAGGAATGCCGGAAGTAGTTGCTTATTATGTTCAGGGTCATAATCTGGCTGAATGCCAGCGGATATTGGATGATCTTATTATTTCACTGAAAGCAGATTTTACAAAATACCGGAAACGGGTACCAATGTTACGCATCGCTGAGGTTTTTGACTCAGTTGTTCAACAAGTTGGAAATAAATTTAAATATGCCGGAGTGGTTTCGGAGGCAAATCATAAGCAGATTAAAGAAGCGCTTGATTTATTGATTATGGCAGGCCTTGTAATTCCGGTTACTCACTCGTCAGCAAACGGAATACCTCCGGGAGCTGAATCTGACTCTAAGAAGCGAAAAATGCTCATTTTTGATACCGGTCTCTTTCAGCGGTCGTTGGGTTTGAATATTCAGGAGCTGTTATTTGAAGAAAGTTTTAATCTTATTAATAAGGGTAGTATTGCAGAGTTGTTTGTTGGTCTTGAATTGCTGAAGGCCCAATCATGTTACCATCACATGGATCTGTTTTATTGGCATCGGGAAGCTCTTAACAGCAACGCTGAGGTAGACTATCTTATTCAGAAAGATAAGGATATTATTCCGGTTGAAGTTAAATCCGGGTCAAAAGGATCAATGCAGAGTTTATATCTTTTCCTGAAAGAAAAAAACACACCTTATGGTATTCGTTTTTCTCTCGAAAACTTTTCATCATATGATCAAATCAGATCGTTTCCTATATATTCTGTTGCGGAGGTAGCATGCTGTTAGCGGCTTGAGGTATGCGCCGCATACCACGCACCTCGCCCTGTGAAATAAGGCCTGGGTGAAAGGCAGGAGTTAATTCACAGTCTCAGAGTTTTCTCGTAGTTAGCGTAGAAATAAATAAGGTAAAATTTACTGAACCGGGGTTTGGAGCACTGCTCCATTAAATAATACAAGATACTGTGGATGGGATCAGGAGATTGCTTCGTCCCGCGGGGCGGGGCTCGCAATCCCTCAATCACAAGTCAGCACTAATTCAAAATTGCATTTATTCAGGCTTCAGGCTACAGGTTTCAGGGAAATTTATTAATGGCTACAGGCGACTGGTTTCAGGCTTTAGGAAGAACTATATTATATATGTGCCCTTGCCTATCAGTTCCTGACGCCTGATGCCCGATGCCCGACGCCTTTTTTTAAACAAAAAAGAGTGCCCTCCAGCACTCCCATTTAGCTAAGTCACGTTCTTACCCGAACGGCTCATCCCCAAACGGACCCTGAAACGGCTCATCTGCTCCTTTGTTGCTGCCGCACCACCGTACAGTCGCACGTTCTTTTTTAAATCATTGAGATTTCTTCTAACGGATACCACAGGGGTTTTTCGATTATTTTCGGATTCATTTTTTTATCAAATCCGAGATTCATAAAATCGATTATATTATCTTCTCTGGGGAATAAACTGTGGCAATAACTGGGGTAAACAGTATCAGGGACAATCCCTATAAAGTCATTACCGGTAACCATACTCACAATTTCTTGCATATCGCGAAGTATAAAAGGGATCTTCTTTTCAAAAAGGGCAACAGCCATTCTGACGGTTTCTTCAACCCTGCCAATACTTGAACCTGCCAGACGGATAGCCCATTTGTTTTGTACTTCTGAAATAAAAAGCGAAATATGGGTGGAATTTCCACCCCGGCAAATTTCCCAGGGATGGGCACCCAATATTTCCTTACTATGATACCATTCATAAAATGCATTGGGAGAATCCCCATCAATATTTCTTAGACCTGCATCACGGCCATCAGCCATATTAAGATATTTTTCTCGTGGAGAGATTGATTTTTCATTGCCAATAAAATAGTCGTTAGCATCATAACATATTTCACAAATCCTGAAAAATATGTTGGCAGTCATTTCTTGCAACATAGTTGCCTCACTATTTTTCATCGTTTCAGCAAATGTTTTGAACTTTTCAATAGTATTTTCACCCAGATTTTTGTCTGCCCGGATGGTATTATCGTCAAGAATATCCCAGAAGTCTTTCCTCTTAATCTTGCCAAACCGTTTTGACCAGCTAAGATTTTGTTTAATATAGTTGTTGAAGTCCCTGGGGTTTTGCCTGAGCTTATGCGTTTCTTCCTCTAAGCCCCTGTCCCTAAGTCCCTAATTCTCTTAGTCTTAACCCGATCTTCCATCTTCCTTTCATAAATAACATTCATTTCTGATAGTTCCTGGCCTATCTTATTTATCCCATAAAGAATTCTTCGGCTTTGTGATGCTGAAGGCTTTTTACGACCGCTTATATATTGGGATAATAATGTTGGATTTAATCCAATCCTTCCTGCGAAAGCTTTGGAGTTTAAAACTTTATAATATTTAAAGAATTGACTAAAATCAATTTCATATATTATCCGTGAATCATCAAATTTGTCATCATCAAAATATAGAATAAATGCTTCCCTGATGTTATAAAATAATTCATTCATTGAAGACCCCGTTGTATATACAGAATAGTCTGTTGTAAAGGCGGAGAAACCCGTATCAGTCTTTTCAATAATAACCACAATCTTCTTTTTCACAACCATATCTGACTATCTATATTTCAATCCTGTACCTTTGTGTATCTTCCTTTCCATAATTCAGCACACTTCATGAATTTATGTACAAAGGTAAATAATTATTTACTTGTTTAAAAATATTTTTCAGATACGATTTGCTCACTTCGTTTGCGAGCTCGCCGACTTTGTTGGCCGAAGTCCGAAGGCAATTGAAAAGAGATACCATGAAAAAAAACCAGGCAGGTCTGTTGGTCTTGCGGTCATGCAGTCATGCAGTCATACGGTCATGCCCTTGCTTATCCGTTCCTGACGCCTGATGCCCGTGGCCCGACGCCTTTTTTTAAACAAAAAAGAGCCCTCTCCCTGACTCGGATTCTATTTAATCACGTATATTTGCACGATAAGTCCAATTAAGCTGGACATAAGGTGCAAAAAACGATACCAATTGAGCAGATACGAAACAAAATTGAGGGTGAAATTTTCGACTACTCTCAATTGATGTTTACTCTTTCAAATTATCGTAAACCCAGGGATACGGTTTCTGTTCTTTTGAAGAGGGGGCATATTATCCGTGTAAGAAAAGGACTTTACGTATTTGGACAGGTTTGGCGCCGGACTTCCCTTGAGTTGGAACCATTGGCAAATCTGGTGTATGGACCCTCTGCCATTAGCATTGACTATGCTTTGGCCTGGTACGGTCTTATCCCGGAACGGGTTACCACAATTACGTCTATTGCTACTGGTCGTTCACGGGAATTCCTTACACCGGTGGGCCGGTTTTCATATAATCAGCTTACCGGGAAGCGGTTTTCGGCTTGCCTCGTAAGGCATAATAACCCCGGAGGCAGTGTGCTGATAGCTGAACCCTTGAAAGCCCTTGCCGATAAGGTATGGACAGACGGCCGTTTTAGGCCAACCTCAATAGCTTCATACGCAGACTATCTGTTCGCTGATCTTCGGATTGATGAGGATACACTTGCACCTTTGATCAGAACTGACAGAATTGGTGTTATTGAACGTGCTTATGCTACACGTAAGGTGCTTTGGCTTATGGAATATTTACTAAAACGGTTTGGAGGAGGTTTATGAATAGCCTGATAAAAAGTATACTTCCGGATCCGGTGCCAAAAACGACAGCCGGAATGGTAAATGCTGTACGTGAAATAATGCAATCGCTGGCATTGTTAGGCCTTTGGAGGGCCAAATTTTTTGAGCATGCAGCTTTCTTAGGAGGAACATCACTACGGATTTTATATGGGTTAGACAGGTTTTCGGAGGATCTTGACTTTTCTTTATTAAAACCATCTCAGGAGTTTAACTTTTCAATATATTCCAATGCGTTGCAAAATGAACTGGAAGCATTTGGCTTTGAGGTAACCTTCGAAGTAAAACACAAAACGGCTGCAACTAATATTGAATCTGCATTTCTGAAGGGGAATACCTATAATCAGCTGATCGTAATTAAAGCGCCGGAACAAATTCTTTCCGGGGTAAACCGGCAATCGATATTGAAAGTGAAACTGGAAGTTGATACGAATCCTCCCCAGGGCTTCAGGACTGAAATGAGATATGTGTTTACCCCGGTTCAGTTTGCTGTTCGTTCTTACACCCTTCCATCTTTATTTGCCGGTAAGGTGCATGCTCTCTTATTCCGGAAATGGAAAAGCCGTATTAAAGGACGTGACTGGTATGATTTTATTTGGTATACATCAGGTTATCCTGTACTAAGTCTTTCTCACCTTGAGGAGCGAATGCGCCAATCGGGGCATTATGAAGGAGATAAGCCTTTATCTCTGGTAAAATTGAAAGATCTTATTGTGAATGCAATAGATGTTTTAAATATTGATGAAGCCAGGAAAGAGGTTATTCCTTTTGTAGCGGATGTGCGGGTACTTGATATCTGGAGCAAAGAATTCTTCAGGACTGCAGTCGAAAGAATTGTAGAGGAATTAAGCTAAAAATAATTTTAATTGCTTAACATAATAATCAATATGTGTTAGATATTTTAACAAAAGAGGCATGAAAATATTAAAATGCTTTGTAGAATAAGCAAAAAATAAGTATATTTGCTTAAATGAATAAGCAAAATGGAAAGAATTTTTGAAAAATTCAGGAATAAGCTGATCCCCGTTTCTCTCGGATTCACCAGGACGATCATTGATGAGATCAATTGGAAGGCAAGGCTCATCGGAATAAAGGGAGCCCGTGGTGTAGGGAAAACTACTCTGATGCTTCAGTATATCAAAAAACACTATGAAACAGATCCTTCAGTACTTTATGTAAGCCTTGATGATATTTGGTTCTCAGGCAATAAACTATCCGACCTTACTGACAGGTTCGTAAAACAGGGCGGGAAGATCCTTTTCCTTGATGAGGTCCACAAATACCCCTATTGGTCGCAGGAGATAAAAAATATCTACGACGATTTCCCGGCACTTAAAATCATCTTCACAGGATCTCGCGCGACGTTACCGCTCAGCTGAAACCCTTGCAACATTTTTCAAGATACCTCAGATCAGGTTACTATCCGTTTTTTAAAGAGGTGCCAGAGCTATATTATATACGGCTGAGTGAGGTCATTAACACAATTATCGATACGGAACTTCCCCTGCTGCGCAAATTTGATGTCGCGAAATGTTATAAGATAAAACAGATGCTCCTTGCCATTGCGGAGGAATCCCCATTCATTCCAAATATAAAAATGCTCAGCAGACTTATGGATTTAGAACGTAATACAATTATAAGCTATCTCGGGTTCCTTGCCGATGCAGGGCTTATCAGGAACCTCTACCACGAAGCCCATGGCATTTCCCGCATGCAAAAACCTGCAAAAATCTTTCTTGAAAATACAAACATCCCATTTGCAATTGGAAGCAAACATCCCTCCAGGATTAATGTGAATGAGACTTTTCTGGCAAATCAGCTTGCGTACAGCCACAAGATGACTATACCTGTTAATGGATCTCTCCTGACTGATAACGGAATATTACTTGTTGTCGAAAATGAAAATAATGGTGAAAAGAAAACCAGAGGCAGTAAATATGACAACCGTTATATAGCATCAGACAGCGTAGAGTTCGGAAACGGAAATGTAATTCCGTTATGGATGTTTGGGTTTCTTTACTAAAAGGTTCCCGCCGAAGCGGGGCGACCAAACCACACGCCCTGCCCTGTGAAATAGTCTGACGCCCGGCGCCATTTTTTTAAACAAGAAAGCTCCCTCTCCAGTGCTTCACATCCCCGAATTCATGTTCTTACCCGAACGGACTCAGATTTCTTTTACCATCAGAATTTTCTGATAATAACAGGGGTAATATAAAAATTCATACTTTTGTATAATTCATGAGTATGGAAAAGTCAATTGAAATAAAGTTAAATGGAATGCTTTGGGATTTGCCGGCAGAAAAACGTCAGGTACTTATAAGACAAATAATGAAAAATCCATATAAAGCATTTCAGGACGAACAGATATTGATCAGAGGGCTCAATAGCCTTAACTGGTATGATTTGATAGAGATTCTTGGTTATAATAATTTGTCATTACTGCTTTCAGAAAGCGTAATCAGCAAACTTTATCCTCAACAGCGACAAACATATTATAAAGATGCAAAAGAGTTATTATCAAAATATACTATACCCTATTCAGGATAAAGTATTGCGTATTATGGAAAAACTTCCGGTTGATTTTTATCTCACCGGAGGAACAACTCTTAGCAGAGCATATTTAAATCACCGGTACTCTGATTATTTAGATTTTTTTGTAAATCAAAATTCCGGGTTTGAACATCAGGTTGAATTAATTATCAATTCAATTAAAGAAGAAAAGATAAAGATCGAAATTGCTGCTACCAGCGATAGCTTTTCCAGGGTATTCGTTTATCAAAATGAAGGTATTTTAAAAATAGATTTCGTAAATGATATTCCCTACCGGACAGGAATTCCAATATTTACCACGTTATTCAGCAAAACAGATATAATTACAAATATTCTGTCTAATAAACTTACTGCATTAAGCCGGCATTCGGCTAAAGATGTGGTTGACATAGTTTATATTGCATTAAATTATAGTTTTAGCTGGACTGAAATTATGAAAGAAGCAGCAGAAAAGGATTTGTGGATTAACGCGATAGAAGCATCAAAAATACTTGATGGCTTTCCTTCAGATAAGTTAGAAGAAATACACTGGGTAGATACCCGACATGATATTGGTTTATTTGAAAATCGACTTCGATTATTAATATCTGATTTATTAACAGGAGGACAAAATTCTCTGTTTGAGAGCTAGTCAATGACATGTGACGCCCCACGCCTGACGCCTCACGCAGCCCGCCTCCCTTCATAGCGTTTTGAAGAGGCGCTGCCCTGCACCCCAGTCACTTTCTTGTCTTAACACAAAAACCGAACGAAGTGAACTCGGTGTAGCCAACCGAATCCCGATTTATTGGATAAGCTCGCATCCGCCATCAGGCAAATTGGCTATTTTACGGTACGTATTAGAAAATTCTCCAAAAATCTTATTTAAAAATAAATTTTATCTTTGCTATTGCAACAATAGGCTTCCGATCGATTAGGCTAAGTCCAATTTTTACAGGAATATTAGGTAATAGGATTGTTTAAAATTATAGCTCATGCCAAAAATATACGAGTATTTTGGATTTATATTTCTCTTTTATGCCAATGACCATGAACCTATTCTGTACATGTTCAGTATGGCGAGTATGAAAGCAAGGTTACTTTCATTTATGACAATGGGGCTTTAATATCATTAGAATTTGCCAATGTTAAAGGCCGACAACCAATACCAGACAATAAACATCAGGATATCATTAATTTTCTTAAAGTGTATCACAACCATATTGTAACCAAGTGGCTTCAGTTTTATGTTTATAAGCAAAAAGTCAAAAGTGAAAAAATCACAAAGAAAGTAAAACCATGAATACGATTATAGTTATCCGAGCTACTCACATTAAGTCTTACAAGGTTAGAATAGAGTTTTCCGACAATACTTTCAGGGTTATAGATTTTGGACCGTTTTTAAAAGAAAATCCCCATCCGCAATGGGATAAGTACAATAACATAAACCATTTTAAAAAATTCAAAATCGAAAATGGTAATTTGGTTTGGGGTCGCAATTGGGATTTAATATTTCCGGTTTATAGCCTTTATACCGGTAATTTACTTGAGCATTGCTGTTAACCTGAACAAAGCTGTCTTGCAGTGGGGGATGCGGCTTGCGGCATGCGGTTCGGGGCGATTTAAAATTACCATGCGCCTCACGCCGTACGCCCGTTTCCAAAAAAAAAGAGCCCTCTCCAGGACTCTTATTATATTTCATCCTTTAATAAAATCTCAACCTGATTTTTTAGAATCGGAAGTTGTTTAGAGATTATACCCCAAATTATTACATCATCAATTATGTCGTAACCATGAATTACCCAATTTCGCAAATCAACTATCTTTCTTGCATTTTCAATCGGGAAATTGGAATCTATTTTTAAGATACGTCCGGCTGCTTCTCCAATAATTTCTAATTCACGCTCTATGGCTCGCTTTAATAGTTTATTGATTTTATATTCGTTAAAGTCTCTATTCTCTCCAAGATAATCATTAATTGAATCTATTGAAGTTTTAATATCAAACAGATGCTTTTGTATTTCAAGCTGCATAAATCAACTGTTTTGTTTGATTAATACCCTTGATAAAGAAGGGGTTTGAAAGAGAGTTTTCGGTGAGCAAATCAATTCGACGATCAAATAAATCCTGCAATTCGTAATGTAAATTAAAATAATTGTCAGTGTATTGGTCTAATGAGAGGTTGTCAAAAGAAATCAAAAAGTCAATATCGCTGTTCTCATTGAATTTATCAGTACAGACTGAACCAAAAGCATACATTGTTCTGACTTTGTATATTTCACAAAGTCTCTTTAAATCGTTTAACCGGTTTATCAGAATCTCATTCATTTTGGCAATCTGAATTATAGTCAAATATACAATTATTTTTAAAAATATTGAAAAGCGGCTATTGTTCATTTATGAGACTGTCCTGCTGCCCTGGGGTCTTGCACTTCGCGCTGTCATGCTGTCGTGCAGTCTTCTGGTCATGCCCTTGCCTATCAGGCATCAGGCATCAGAAAGAACTATATTATATATGCCCTTGGTTTCAAGAGTCAGGAATTTATTTTTATGGTGCCAGATGCCCGATACCTGACGCCCGACGCCATTTTTTAAAAAAAAAGAGCCCTCTCCCTGACTCTGATTCTATTAAGTTTACGTTTTTGCCCGGAAATTTCTATAGGTACTTTTCGTTCAATAATCAGACAATCGGGATTAAACCAGAATGAGTTTATTTAAGAAAATTCAAAATACTACTCCCCTCGTACCGCACACCGTGCGCCCCGCGCCCGTTCTAAAACAAAAAGAGCCCCCTCCCGGCTCTGATTTTCCTGAATTATGTAAATTAGTTGCTAGTTAATTCGTGTTTTGTGTAAGGCAAAATTTTCTGTTATTAATGGTTGATTTGCAAAATTGATTACTTTTGTAAAAACACTTTCTCTTCTGATTAACCGGATAGCTGTGGAAAAGGAATTTCTTAAGTTTATAAATAAACAAAATAATGAACGACTTAGAATTAGAATCACGATCGAAAAGGGAAGAGTGTCTGATATTGTTGTACAGTACGAAACATTATTGATTGGTGAATGGGTGGCGATTGTAAGATATGATTGTGCTCACGGATTTTTTCATCGGGATGTTCTGAATCCGAATGGTTCAAAAGAAAAAAAAGCAATTGGGATCGACAATATAGAAGATGCATTGTTATACGCAGAGCAGGATTTAAAGGATAGATGGGAGTTTTATAAAGAGAAATATTTAAAGAAGAAGCGAAAATGAATAATAAAGAATATACAGAAAGAAATATTGGGTTGACATTTGATTTTCTCATACAGATATCACGCGACCCTTCTATTATGGAAAGTATATCTGATGGTGCCATAATTGAATTTGTTGATAAGGATTATAGTAAAATAGAATATCCACAATCGGTAAAACCAAACAGGTATATTAAAGTAAAGAACCAGTTTGAATTAATAGATTAGGATTACTCACTGCTGTTGCTTTGTTACCGACCCTGGCATTCGGTCGTGCGGTCCATGCAGTCTTTCGGTCCTGCGGCTTACAGCATAATAAATGTTGAAGAAGGTTGAACAAGGTTGAAGAAGTTGAAATACCGAACAGGTAAGAACCTCAACCCTCTTAAACACCCTTCAACTCCCTTCAACCTTTTTATAAAGAAAGAGCCCCCTCACAGAGACTCATTTAATTACTTACAGTACTTCCTGAACTTTTGCCTACCCAAACGGCTTATCCCCGAACGGACTGGCAAAAGGATCCGCACTCTTGCTGCCATCGCCTCTGGGGACCGGGTTTGGGGGCATGTCGGTCATCATAACCAAAGAAATTGAGTTATCCAGAATAACTCTGGTAACTTCAGGTTTGATGTATGATTTTTTGGATGATATTTTATTATACATACTCTTCAAGCGCAGGAAGATAATTTTCAATCAAGATACAAAAATACTTTTTAAAAATTAATTAACAAATATTAATAAATGGCTCAACAGCTCAATGGCTCAACGGTCTGGGTGTATATACAATTTTCAAAGCCGTTATGCCTTTGTGCCTTTGTGCCCTTGCACCTATTTTATTACCACCTTACCCACATATCTCATAAACCCTGCTCTTATCTCTACAACATACAATCCTTTTGCAGATGGAGCCTGAACCTGTGTCAGAGAATTCTTTTGGAACTCAGCATTCAGGAGGTTGGAGACAGTTTTTCCTGTAAGATCAAGTACCCTGACAGAGCCTGTTTTTCCTTCCCAATCATCTGCAATAGTCTGGATGTTAATAAGACCGTTACCGGTAAATATATTGAAAATATTATTTTTATGAACAGGAGATTCAGTTCCGGTGGTTAATGTGCTGATATTAAGTACAAACCTGTCGGTTATTGTACCTAAACCTGAAGTAAAAGTTATAACAGGTGTTGTTTTAAGGTCAGTTGGTGGTAAGCCGGTTAAGTTGTCTCTGAGAGTAACATCATAATCATCCAGCCCCTGTAGCTGGGTAGAAGAAATAGTATGTATTGTATCTTTAGTTACATTAATTGTGATTGGTATTTCCACAAGTGTTTCCGGGAATGGCAGTCCATTTATGGCATAATTGGTTTCATCGCCGGACGACCATATTAACGTTCTTGTATCTGAAATAAACATCTTAGGAGCATCGAAATCATTATCGAGGTAAGACTTAGCCGCATCATCAAATCTTACAACAGTCTCATCTGATGTTACGCTGTCTCTTTTTAACAGAAGACGTACAAGAGGGATTATAGTACTTCCTTTATACCTTGCTGGAATAGCATCATGGGTTCTTGCTGCAGCAGGAAGGGTAATTGTATTGGTAGAATATGTCTTTGTGAAAAATCCCTGCATTGGAGGAATGATACCAGTTGTGCCACCAGGTGTACCGACACCTCCGATATATGTACACTGGGTGTTGTCTTTTGTAAAATACAAACCTTTGCTAGTAGATGGAGGATAAGTAAAGTAAACACCGTCCACAATATCATCCCAGTTCAAACCTGAAGAAAACGGGTTTCCGAGGAGGTTATATCCAAATTTATCTGGGATTTCATTACTGTAAGGTATAGGCATAACGACATCTGCTGTATTTAGTTGCCCCCCAAACGTGAACGTATTATTTACCCCATCCCAGAAATTATACCCTTTGCCCGGGGTAAGAAAGTAGAAAGGTTCTTCTTCATATTCTCCTGTTGAATAAACATAACCATCAAAAGCAACCCATCCCTGCAATAATGAAAGGGCAGGACGACTTTCGACAAACTGAGCCAGGTCGAAAGTAACCGCTGTAAATACATCAGTGGAGATAGAAGAAACTGGAGTTGATATATAATGCCATTTATAATCTCCAAGAACAGCACTCCCTCCACCTGAAAGGTAAAGTTGGATCTCTTCGGTTGCCCCGCCGCCTTTTGTATAAGTGTCAACTATCAAAGAGGCATCGCCGGCAGAAGTGGAATTAAGTTTCAGGGTTCCGTTGTTTGTAAGAGTACCAAATGTCGCTTTTGCTCCGGGTTCAAGAATCATATATTTGGTTGAAGCTATGTTTGTTGTGCCCGAAATATTTGGAGCTACCGCGGAACCAGCAAGAGGAGGGATAACAACATCACCTGTTCCTCCACTTCCAGGATATATTCCTTGTTCCCAGTTAAGTGGATCAGACCAAGTGGCAATATCTCCAGTAGGGGTTGTTTTCCATCTGCTGTATTGCACTTCAAAAGCGCCGATATCATAAGGTCCAATACGGGGATTTCCGATATAATCGTTAGGTACAGTTGGACTGGGTGTTGATCCTAGGTCGCGACAGGGTGAACGAAATTGGAGAGTCCAGTCTGTTCCATCATCTTTGGTGAAATATGGACCACTTGGACTTGACCCTTCATTTGTGGAGTTTATCTTAAAACTGCTTGTGAATGTTGTTTCAATGGTTATTTCATTTAAGGAAGCATCATACACTCTCTGAACAGCTGAGTTAATAAAGTTGGCAGCTATAGGAGTGCCCTGCATGTACACTGAATTATTATTTGAGCTCCAAACCACACAGTTTATTAAACTTGCATTATTACTCAGCCCGGAAACCTGGTGAAAATGAATATTATCACCATTAAAAGAACTTGTATTATTTACTATTGTACAGTTTATAATTTTTGCTGCACCTGTGGTTGTATAAATAAATATGCCACCTCCGCCATAGGTTGCAGTATTTGTACATGTGTTATTCCTTACTATGCAGTTAATAATCTTTGCAGCGGACTTGTTCCAAACCATTATACCTCCACCTGCATAAGTTGCTGTATTATCATGAACCAAACAATTGTTTATAGTAGGGCTAAAGCCTGAGGAGGTTTGATTAATTGTAATTCCTCCTCCAATGTAACCGGTATTATACCTTATTATAGAATTTGACAGAGTGACATAAGTAAAGGATATGTTTATTCCGCCACCATACCCACCTGTTCCACTATTTCCATACTCAATCACACAATTGTCTATAACAGAGGGGTAATATTCTGGACTTGTGGTTGTCATACTCTGAAAGGATATATGTCCCCAGTTGGCTAGAAAGTTCTTCGTAAATGTAACCCCGGAGGCATTAAGGATTCCTGTTCCGGTAATTAATAGGTCAGAAGTAGTAGTGCAGAATTTTATTGTGATACCTGAGCCAATAGTTAATGAACCCCCAGATCCAACTTCTAAATCATTCAGGCCAGTACCAGTTTGACCTACGTAAATCACTCCACCAGGGTAACCTCCTGCAGTCCATGAAATAGAACTGTTAATTACCCCGTAATATGCAGTACCTGACGTCAAGCCATCACCATTCAATGCTGCATTTAATGCCAAAGGTAAACTTAGTAAATATAAAATTGATAATATTTTTCTCATATTGCCACCTGTTTCATTAATGACTCGACTATTCTAAAATAAGTTGCACCATGATTTTATTATTTAACTTAGTACAAATATATAACTTATAAACAAAATATTAGAGGAATTGGTTAAATATTGATTAAGGGGTGGGTGGTTAGTGACGGAGTGTCGATAGGGGTATGTTGATGGCGGGGGATCAGGGTGTAGGGAACAAGACACAAGGACACTTGATGCTGGACACAGGGAAGAAAAGGGGCGGACTTTATCATGTTCTGTTTAATCCCATAACAGAATACCCTTGCATGCAGCGTCATTGCGAGGAATCACGCATGGCGTGATGACGAAGCAATCCTATAGTACATAAACTGTATAAAACATCATATGGGAGCAGGGTCATTGCAATGACGGCGGAGAAGTTGAACTATCAACCATAAAAAATACGACTTATTAACCGTGTATATTCAAAGTATATATTTAAATTTGTACGGTAATCTAATTGCAAAATGGAACTAATAAAAAGAAAGTTAACCAAAGAGATTAATGAGAGTCTCAGCCATTTTCCTGTTGTAGCAGTTGTTGGTCCAAGGCAATGCGGTAAATCAACTCTTATCAGGTATCTGCTTAATAGTGATCGGGAACTTATTTACCTTGATCTTGAACGACAGTCTGATCTTCAAAAATTGGACGAGGCAGAATGGTTCTTTCAATCACAGAAAGAGAAGATAATTTGTCTTGATGAGATACAAAGAAAACCTGAAATATTTCCGTTGATAAGAAGCCTTGTTGATGAATGGAGAAAGAACAGCAGCTTTGTTATCCTGGGATCAGCCTCAAGAGACCTTTTAAAACAAAGTTCTGAATCGCTTGCAGGAAGAATTTCTTATAAGCGTCTGACTCCTTTCCTGTGGAAGGAAATAAACCACCATGGTGATTTGGAACAGTATCTTGTCAGGGGAGGATTTCCGGGATCATTCCTGGCGAAAACCAATTCCGTTTCAATGGAATGGAAGGAAAATTTCATTTCAGCTTTTATTGAGCGCGACCTGATGCAATGGACCGGCTCATCACCAATGTCAGTACGGAGGCTCTGGATGATGCTGGCTCATAATAACGGACAAACAGTTAACTATTCGTCATTGGGGAACTCACTTGGGGTAAGCAATACAACCATTAAATCATATGTTGACATTTTGCAATCGACATTTATGGTTGATATAGTTCCCCCGTATCTGGTAAATACAGGGAAGAGACTTGTTAAAACACCAAAAGTGTATATTAGTGATGCCGGGATCTTAACAGCATTATTGGGATTAAAAGATTTCATTCAGTTGGCAGGTCATCCGGTTTTTGGTAGTTTGTGGGAAGGTATTGTACTGACCAACCTGAAGGGACATTTCCCGAATACGGATATTAGTTTCTACAGAACAAATCATGGTTCTGAAATTGATTTTTTGGTTCAACTGCACAGAGGTCTTATTGCCATTGAATGTAAAGCATCTAAGGCCCCTGCTCTGTCAAGAGGTACTTTTTCTGCAATCCATGATCTTAAACCTGAACATACATTTTTAGTATCACCTGTTGAAAAAGGATATCCTGTCAGAAAAGCGATGGATGTGGTATCACTTGATGAGCTGACAGATAGAATCGGGCAAATGATGTGATTGCAGGCTTGCGGCTTGAGGCGACCGGTGTTCAGGGTGATTAATCCTGAATGGCGTGATCTGGTTAATGATGTGGATGGTTTATGAGGTTGCTTCGTCGTTTCACTCCTCGCAATGACCGGTTTAACTTAACTATATGCGGTTTTGGCCCAAAACAAACCTAAATTACTTGCAGTGTCATTGCGAGGAATCACGCATGGCGTGATGACGAAGCAATCCTATGGAATATAAACAGTATAAAATATTAAATGAAGTTTGGAATTATGGAAAAACCGAGTAAATTTGTTACTCATTAAACCGACCGGATGATTGGTACTTTAATAACTTCTCAGACCAGGATCAAATTGTTGCTGAAATTTTTTCTAAACAGCCGTACAAAAGCTTATCTCCGCGGCCTTGAATCTGAATTTGGTGAATCATCCAACTCCATACGAATTGAGCTCAACCGCTTTGAAAATGCAGGATTGCTCCATTCTCTAAAAGATGGGAATAAGAAGATTTATCAGGCAAATCAGAACCATCCTCTGTTTAAAGATATTCATAATATAGTATTAAAAGAAACTGGTATTGATCGTGTAATTGATAAGGTGATACATCGTATCGGCCAACTATTATGTGTTTACCTTACAGGTGATTTTGCTCGCGGAAAGGATAGCCCGGTAATAGATCTTATCCTGGTTGGTACTGATATAGATCGGGAATATCTTGCCAGAAAAGTTATACAGGCTGAAAATCTAGTCGGACGTAAAGTCAGCTATATAGTACTTGATCCACATGAAGCAGATACTCATTTACTGAAACTAAACCAAACTGACCTGCTTCCTCTTTGGAATAGTGAAGAGAACCTGCTTATGTTGCATCATTCTGCTAGAGCTGAATGACTAAAATATTAATATAGCTAACAGTTTTGTTTTTCCCAAAATTGTTGCCAACATTCTGCAAATGACTTTGTTAGCCTTCTCCAGGGATGTGACTGACGGGGCGGAAGCGTGCCCTGCGGGCAGCAAGGCGCATGGCGCAAAGGGCATAGTGCAAGGCGTAAAAATGATTTATGAAAGCTGTATTCAGGTTTGAGGATTTTGAAATTTGGAAAAATGGGATTCAGGTTACCAAATCACTGCTTGTAATAGCGAATGATCTGGAGCAGAGAAAACTTTACAGGTTTGCTGAGCAACTTAGGGCTGCAACTATGAGTATAACTAACAATATTGCTGAGGGTTCTGGATCATTTTCTGATAAGGAGTTTGCGCAATTTCTTAATATTTCCAGGAGGTCAGTTTTTGAATGTGTTAATATTCTAGTTGTTCTTTATGAGTCTGAATATATTGCAAGGGATGTTCTTGAATTCCATAAAGAAAATCTTGATCATTTGTCAAGGAAGATTACATTATTCAGGAAATCACTAAGCTAATTTTTTCGCAATGCGCCAGGCGCTATGCTCTTTGCATTTTTCCCTTTCTCCTTTTCCCTTTCTCCTTATCCTATGACTGACGGGGCGAAAGCTTGCCTGAATTTAAATGAATAAGCTGAAGCAATAGTTTTTATTGGCAATGATAGAGCTGAAATCACCATATATCATTTATCTGCCAAAAATTGTAGATGTTCGAGGGAATCTTACTTGTTTAGAGGGTAGCCTGATACCATTTGAGATTAAGCGTGTTTATTGGGTTTACGATGTCCCGGGAGGAGGAAGACGTGAAGGGCATGCTTTTTTAAAACAACATGAGTTTGTGGTTGCCTTATCAGGTAGTTTTGATGTAGTGGTTTATAATGGGAAAAAGGAAAAGGGGTATCATCTTAATCGAGCTTATTTTGGACTTTATCTGCCTAATGGATTATGGCGTCACATCGAAAATTTCAGCACTAATTCAGTAGCTATGGTTCTTTCATCCTCTGGTTTTGATGAAAGTGATTATATAAGGGATTACGGGAATTATCAGTATTATATTACGAAATGAATAAAGCATCAATTGATGATTGTGTATTATTGAAGTTACCGTGTATTGAATACAGAGCCGGAAATATCTCCTTTGTGGAGAATGGGATGAACTTTCCTTTTGAAATAAAGCGAGTATTTTATATTTATGATATTCCTGGGGGTTTATCAAGAGGGGCTCATGCACTTAAAACATGCCATCAGTTATTAATTGCTGTAAGTGGGAGTTTTGATGTTGAGATGGACGATGGTATAAACAGGAAAATAATTGCATTGAAAAGTCCATCCTCCGGACTTTATATTCCACCAGGAATCTGGGCAACTGAAAAGGATTTCTCCTCAGGATCTGTTTGTTTGGTTATAGCCTCATCTGTTTATAGTGAAGATGATTATATCAGGGACTATGATAATTATAAAATCTATACTAAATGAAATTTAATAATAAATTCCATTTAAATGGGGATAATATTCATATTGGTGAAAATGTAAAGATTGGTGATAATACTGTTATTTATGATAATACTTTAATAGATGATGGAACAATAATTGCAAATGATTGCATAATTGGCGAACCTTCTAAGGATTATTATTATAATGAAAAATATTCAAACACAACGACCATTATTGGCAAGGATTGCCTGATAAGAAGTCATGCCATAATATATAATGGAAATACTATCGGAGATAAAGTTTCAACAGGTCACCGGATTATGCTTCGTGAAGGCAACTCTATTGGGGAAGGTAGCAGGATCGGAAATTATTCAGAATTGCATGGTAATGTAAAAACAGGAAAATATGCCAGCATTCATAGTAATGTATGTATTGTTGAAAACAGTATAATTGGTAATTTTGTATGGATATCCCCCGGAACGATATTAACAAACGATTTCGCGCTTCCTTCTAATAACAAGCGGTCTCCTATAATTGGCGATTATACTGCTATTGCAGTTAACTGTGTTATATTACCTGGAATTGAAATAGGTGTAAATTGTCTGATTGGGGCCTCTACGGTTGTAACAAATGATATTCCTGATTTTTCAGTGTGTATTGGTTCGCCAGGCAGAGTGGTTAGTGATATCAGGGATTTTTTAACTAATGGAGTTAATCATTATCCCTGGCCTTATAATTTTGATAAAGGCATGCCTTGGGAAGGACTGGATTTTTCTGTTTGGCAAGAATCACTTGAGCATGATTAAATTCCTTGATATCCAAAAAATTAATATGCGATACAGACAAGAATTAAAACGAGTCGCAAATGAGGTTATTGATTCAGGATGGTATATACTGGGAGAAAAGGTAAATGAATTTGAAAAAAAAATTGCAAATTATATTGGAGTGAATCGGGCTGTAGGAGTTGCTAATGGTCTGGATTCTTTGCGGTTAATCCTTAGAGCATATATTGAATTGGGGATTTTTAAGGAAGGAGATGAAGTAATAGTACCAGCTAATACTTATATAGCTACAATACTTTCAATTTCTGAAAACCGGCTAAAGCCGGTGCTTGTGGAACCGGAGATCAGCACATATAATCTCAATATTTCCCAGATTGAACAGCATATAACAAGCCGGACTCGTGCTATTATGATTGTCCATCTCTATGGAAGGCCATGTTGGTCTTATGAACTTGAGAAGATTGCTAAATTACATGACCTGAAGATTATTGAAGACAATGCACATGCTATTGGAGCTTTGTGGAATGGAAAGAGAACCGGATCACTTGGCGATGCAGCAGGAAATAGTTTTTATCCGGGTAAAAATCTGGGAGCATTAGGCGATGCGGGGGCTGTAACTACAAATGATGAAAGATTGGCTGAAGCAATACGTACTATCGCTAATTATGGAAGCAAAATAAAGTATTTAAACGAGTATAAGGGTCTAAATAGCAGGATGGATGAGATCCAGGCAGGGTTTTTATCAATAAAACTCAAATACCTTGATCAGGAAAACCAGCGAAGACGTGAAATTGCACAATTTTATCTTGATAATATCAAACACCCGGAAATTATTTTACCTTGCTTAAATAGCTCAGAGTTTGGAACTGAGACCCGGAAGTCAGCTGTATCAGATTCTGCCCTGAGCCCTGCGCCCAGTACCCTGCGCCTTGACCATGTCTGGCACCTTTTTACTATTCGCCACCCTGAAAAAGATAAATTGCAGGAGTATCTTACAGAAAAAGGGATACAGACATTGATACATTATCCTATACCGCCTCATAAACAAAAAGCTTTTATAGAATTTGAAAATATTAGTTTGCCGGTAACCGAACAGATCCACAAAGAGGTTTTATCCCTGCCAATCTCTCCTGTGATGACAGATTATGAGGTTAAAACAATTGTTAACATATTAAACAGCTTTAATTAGTATTATTTGTTTTCCACTGTTTTTTATTTGAATTAGTCAACACCTGATAAAGTAATGTTAAGTGTAATTTTATTATCATATTTTAGTGGAGAGAGGATTAGTTTGGTTTATAATAAACTAACCGAACTTTTGGGTGCCAATAATATTCCATTTGAACTCATCATTGTGGATGATGGATCAGAAGATAATTCTTTTAGAATAGCACTCGAACTTGAAAAGGGGAATACTAATGTGAGAGCATTTCAACTTTCCAGAAACTATACCTCACATTATGCTGTTTTTGCAGGGCTTAGTGTTTGTAAAGGGGATTGTGCGATGCCAATCCCTGACGATGAGCAACAGCCATATGAAACCATTGTGGAAATGTATCGTCTGTGGGAAAAAGGTCAAAAAGTAATTATTCCAAATAGGATCAGTCGCGATGATGGATTCTTCCGGGCAGTAGCAACGAATTTTTTCTATAAAATATTGAGCTGGCTCTCGGATATTAAATATCCCTATGGTGGCGCAGATTCATTTCTGATAGATAGAGAATTAATAGATATTTTAGACAAGATTAACCCGACAAACATTTCAATAGTATCAGAATTATTGAATTTAGGATATAATCCATATTTTTTCCCATATGCGAGGGTAAAAAGTAATATTAAAAAGTCACGGTGGACTTCAAAAAAGAAAAGGAAATTATTAAATGACATGATTTACCCGACGTCCCTGTTTCCCATAAAAGTTATTAAATATATTGGTCTTTCTCTGATAATTATAAGCTTGTTGTCTGTTTTTTCTTTTTCAATAAATGTTATAGATAAGCTTGAGGTGTTTTATAGTATCAAAAGTTCATTCTGGTCACCATTTACATCATTCTTTGCTTTTTTTTCAGGTTTAATCCTATTTGCGCTAGGTGTAATTGGAGAGTATATTTGGAGGATACTTTGTGAGGTAAAAAACAGGCCGGGTTATATTATTAAAAAAAAGGAGAATGAGAATTAAACCTTTATCCTTTAATCTTTTTTTGTTGATTAACGGAATACTTTGTATTACCTTCATACTGGTTTTTAAGCCTGTTATACAGGGAGATGCTTCAGCATATATAAACCTTGCGAAGCAGATATTTCATATCCCCGGAGCCTCTTTATTTGATCTTAGCCACAGATCACCATTATATTCTTTACTTCTTGGACTTGTAATGCTTATTTTCGGAGAGACCAATTTTATTTTTCCTGTGATGATTCTACAGTATCTGCTGGTTTTTATTACAGCAATTTATGTTTATCGGATTTTTATTATCCTGATCGCTAATGATAAAATTGCTTTTTTTGCAGGGTTATTTGGTATAATAAACCTTAGCACTATAGCATTTGCTTATAACATTCTTTCTGAAATTCTCTCATTGTTTATTTTTACAATGTTGGTTCATAAGGTTTTAATGTATTATTCAAATGGAAGAAGAAGAAACATTTTTTTGGCAGGATTATTATCCGGTTTAATGGTACTTGCACGATTTAATGCACTGGGTGTACCTCTTATTCTTTTAGCATTAGTTATTATAATACATTTATCCCATGAGGGTTTTCACAAATTTAGAATACTCTTTCCCGGTGTGGCAATCGTAACAATAAGTTCGTTGTTAGTATTAAATTTATGGGCGTTATATAATTATCAAAGCAGAGGCTTTTATAATATCTTTCCGATGCAGATTGCGGGCCAGAGGTGGGCAATTCCTGCCACGATAAATGAAAACAATGTTGTTACTGATGAGAACAAAGAGGTTCTTCAGATATTCCTGAATGCGAAAGCTAAATTGGCTGAACAGGATACGAGCCGGGGAATAAGAAAGGCTTCTTTATTGAATATTCCTGTAATCAGAAAAGCTGATGATTTTTTCAAGCCACCCGCCAATGGATTTTTTCTTTATTCGTTAGCTGAACCCGGTTTATTAAGCTACTTTAACCTTTCCTATTCTTCGAAGAACATTAATATTTTGGGGGAAAAATTAAAGCCTTTTTATAAGGAGATCGCTATTCAAAACAGGCACGAATTATTGAAATTGAAAATCTTTTCATTTCTATATACCTTCAAATATGTTTCACCAACGCTTCCGGCAGATATGTCAATGAATCTGAACATGTTGCCGGATTTAATAATTAAATTATATAAGTTTCTCTTCCTGTTCATCTCTGTAACTGTGTTTGCTGTATCTTTGTTCCATTCACTAATAATAATTTTAAGAAATGAGATAGCGAAAAGTTATAAATTGATTATTTTATATGCTTTTATATGGTATTTCCCTGTCATAAATTTCTATGCAAATGTACTCAATGATGCTAATAGATTTAAATTCCCTGCAGAATCTCTTATTCTGGGATTGGGAGTATATTACGTCTCTGCTGCATATTTGTATCTGGAACGTAAAATAAGTAATAAAAAGGTCAACGTTATTTAAGCATTGACTTACCTAAAACGGAAAACACGAAACGATAAACCAGAAACATAGTCTTATGAAATTTCAAGCCCTCTCCATAATCACAATCCTGCTTCTGTTGACAGGTTGTACATCACAAAAGAAACTCGCCTACCTCAATAACCTACCCGAAACCGGCGGGCAGGAAACCTTTACAATGTCGATTCCCGATTATAAAATCCAGCCCCGCGACATCCTGTATATTACTGTAAAAGCAATGTTGCCCGATGGGACCATTGTTGATTTTCTTTCATCCTCAAGAAACCAGGGTATAACGCAAATCGGTCAGAACGAATCTGGCGGATATCTTTTTGGTTATGATGTAAATTCTGAAGGTAACATAGTTTTACCGGCAGTCGGACCAATAAAAGTTGGCGGACTTACACTTGAAGAGACGCGGAAACTGCTACAGACCTCAGCCGACAAGGTATTTAATAATTCAACTGTAGAATGTAAGTTGCTGAGCTTTAAGTTTACTGTAATTGGCGAAGTAAGGTCACCGGGCTCATATATTAATTACAACAATTATCTTACCGTTCTAGAGGCAATCGGGCGGGCAGGAGGTGTGGGGGATTACGGTAACCGTAACAGAGTATTAGTCATACGCCCTCAGGATAATGGATCCAAAACTTACCGGCTAAATCTGCAGGACAAGCAAATTCTTTCTTCAGAAGCATATTTTCTTCTTCCAAATGACGTTGTAATAGTCGAGCCTTTAAGTCAAAAGATCTTCAACATGAACCTGCCGACATTTTCGTTTTTACTGACAACTACTTTATCGGCCATTACGACGACGTTGTTGCTCATTAATTATTTCGGAAAGTAAATAAATTGTTATGTTGTTGTGTCGTTATATTGTTATGAAGGAATGTTGGGAGAATGACACATTTTAGTAAATGAAATTCCAATTTCTTACACCACAACGCCATAACGCCATAACGCAACAACCCCATAACTCCATAACACGACGCAGTCGCATATAACGCCCAACGCCCAAAACTTTATGAATGTAAACATCCAACAGTTATTAGAACAAGGAGAAGGCATTTCTGTCGAATTTAAGAAAGCAACCTGTCATCTCCCCGATAATTTTTTTGATTCTGTGTGCGCATTTCTAAATCGCAATGGTGGGACTATTTTGTTGGGTGTAAGCGATGATAAAACCATTGAAGGCGTGAATCCAAATTCGGTGGAGATCCTGTGTAAAAATATTGCCAACTTGAGCAACAATCAACAAAAGCTCTTTCCGTCGTTTCTCATTGAGCCAAAAATTGTTGAGTATGAAGGTAAAATGCTGATTCATGTTTTTGTGCCCATATCTTCGCAGGTGCATCGCTGCAATGGAAAGGTATTTGACAGAAGCGCTGATGGCGATTTTGAGATAAAGGCCGATGCTCAAATCAAAAATCTTTATACACGAAAAAATTTGCTTTATTCCGAAAATACTATTTATCCGTTTTTATTTGAGTCCGATTTTGTACCAGGAATAGTGGAACATGTTCGTAAAATTATCAAAATAAACCGGGCAAATCACCCTTGGAACGAACTTTCGAACGAAGAATTTTATAGAACAGCAGGCCTCTATAGAAAAGATTTTGCCTCTGGCATTGAGGGTTTTACAATGGCGGCTTTATTGATGTTTGGGAAAGTTGAAACGATTCAAAGTGCTATTCCACATTATAAGATAGATGCTGTTTTGCGAAAAGTTGATTTGGACCGTTACGACGACCGTGAAAATATTCAATGCAATTTAATCGAAGCGTATGACAAATTAATGAATTTTGTGGCAAAACATCTGCCGGATAAGTTTTACCTGGAAGGCGACCAACGGATATCTTTAAGAGAAAAAATATTTCGTGAAATTATAGCCAATATGCTTATTCATCGCGAATACACAAATGCATTTCCATCTACATTTATCATTTATAAAGACAGAGTAGAAACTCAAAATGCCAATAAACCCCATGTTTATGGACAGCTTTATCCCGACACATTTCAGGCTTTTCCTAAAAACCCAAATATAGCCCAATTGTTCACCCAATTGGGACGGTCCGAAGAGTTAGGTACAGGGATTCGCAATGTGTATAAGTATTCAAAAGCCTATTCGGGCAGTGATAAAATTGTGTTTTCTGAAGAAGATATTTTTATTTCAAAAGTGCCTTTGGATTATCATAATTTGAAAAATGGCGAATTAAATGGCGAATTAAATGGCGAATTAAATACTGGACAAACATCTGTTTACCAGGCTATAAAAAAACACGAAGGAATAAATGCCAGCCTATTGTCACAGGAATTAAAAATGCCCTTTAGTACTGTGGACAAGCATGTCAGAATCTTGATTAAAAAGAATCTGATTGAACGCCGGGGCAGTAAAAAAACAGGAGGGTATTATTTAGGGTGTGTAATAAAATAAGTTGTGCAACAATATTTATTAATAGTTTGACATTCAATATTATATGTATTGCAAGTGAATAGTTTATTCTATTACACACCTTAAATGAATAACGAAGAGCAAAGTGTTAAGATTTAAGTTTTCAAATCCAACTGACAAAACATAACACATAACGCCATAACACTTGAAATGAAATATTCGTTTGAAAAATTAGAGGTTTGGAATGATTCCAGAGAATTAACGAAAATGGTTTATACTATCACCAAAGGATTTCCCGATGACGAGAAATTTGGAATTACTAATCAGATGAGAAGGTCAGTAATTTCAGTTTCTTCTAACATTGTCGAAGGTTCCTATAGATCAACAGGGAAAGACAAATCAAATTTCATGACAATAGCATATTCAAGTCTTATGGAATTACTTAATCAAACTATTGCATCCCTTGACTTAAAATATATTAATGAAGATCAATACACTGAAATACGAAAGCAAATTGAAAAAGTCTCCAACAAACTCAGCGCTCTCACAAAATATTTCAAATCCATACCGCCTAACAATAAAACGCCATAACATCATAACGCCATAACATCATAACGCCATAACATCTTACCCCATGGACCCCAACTACCCCTCCCAACCAAATTTCCCCGAAGACGAAAACATCGATATAAAGAGATATCTGTCTCTTTTCATAAGCAACTGGTACTGGTTTGCCATTACCTTGTTTATTGCTGTGACACTGGCCTATGGGATAAACAGGTATTCAGAGAAGATCTACACTGTATCATCTTCTCTGCTGATTAAAGATGATCAGATGGCCAACATGAGCGGTAATGTTGCAAGTATACTGCCGGGAGGAGATATTTTCAAGAGTCAACAAAACCTGATAAATGAGATGGGCATCCTCAGATCATTCAGGCTCAATTATGCGGTGATGGAAAAGCTGAAGGATTTTCATGTGATTTATGTGGGTGTCGGAAGAAGGAAGATAGTTGAATCAAGGATGTATAATACATGTCCCTTCAGGGTGGTTTATGATTCCCTTGAGGTTGAGCCGAAAGGATTCAGGGTCGATATAGAAATACTGTCTGAAGAAAAATATCGTATCAGTCTCGATGGGGATCTGAATTTTGTTGACGAGATGAGTTTTGGGGATCGTTTTACTGAATTTGGCTTTGACTTCACAATTGAAAAGAGGATTCCCGGTGACACAGTATGTTTGGAAGACGGCTCAAACAGATACTATTTCTGGTTTACAGAACCCGGGGCTCTTGCTACGGAATACCGGGCCAAATTATCTGTGGCGCCTATCGAAAAGGATGCATCGCTCGTTGCACTTTCGGTTTCAGGATCAGTGCCCCGGCAGGAAGCCGATTATCTTAATACACTGATGAGAGAATATATAGGATATGGTGTCGACAATAAAAACCGGACAGCCGACAGCACAATTAAATTTATTGATGCTCAGCTTAATATAATATCGGACTCCCTCTCGAAAGCAGAAGAGAAACTTGAAAGTTTCAGATTGAAGAACAGGTTTGTTGATCTAAGCAGGGAGGGTTCGCTTATCCAGAACAGGCTGGAGAAATTTGAGAATGAAAGAGCCTCATTTAATCTGCAGCTTCAGTACTACAACTACCTGTCTGAATATCTCAATATAAAGAATACCGGAGGAGCGATTTTCTCCCCTTCGGTAATGGGAATAGCCGACCCGGTACTCATAAGGTTAGTAAATGAGCTTTCTGCATACCAGAAGGAGATGGAAAGGATCGGTTTCAACATAAGTGGTGACCAGCCTGCTCATGCTCTTCTCAATAAACAAACAGATGAGGCCAGAGAAGCTCTCAGGGAGAATGTGAAAAACGGGATCGCGGGACTTAAGCAGATCATTGCTGAATCGGACAGGAAAATATCCGGCGTGGAGATTGAGATCAGTAAACTTCCTTCAACGGAAAGGAATTTCATTAATATTCAGAGGGTCTTCGATCTTAACAATACTGTCTATACCTATCTTCTCGAAAAACGGTCTGAATCGGGTATTGCAAGGGCATCCAATGTATCCGACAACCGTATTATTGACCCGGCTTCGTTCTACAGTTCGGCACTTATTAAACCAAAAGCCAGGAATAACATTATTATTGCCCTTATACTGGGATTAATGTTACCTGCTGCATTAATTGCACTGATTGACTTTTTCAATGATAAGGTAATAGATAAAAAAGATATCGAGAGAAAGACAAAAGTTCCTGTAATCGGATATATCAGTCATAAAGAGGGGAAGAGTGAGATACTGGTTGTCGAAAAACCCGGTTCGTCGCTTGCTGAGTCGTTCAGGTCTGTCCGGACTGCGATAAAATATTTTGTTAAGGAAAATGAAGTATCGGTTATCGCCGTTTTATCAACTATTAGTATGGAGGGTAAGACATTTATTGCTGTAAACCTGGCAGCCATAACAGCAATGCTTGGCAAAAGAGTTCTTCTGGTGGGGCTTGACCTGAGGAAACCACGAATCAACAGGGTTTTTGAATTCGACGATAGTCCGGGTATGAGCACATACCTCAGCGGTAACTGTAATTATGAAGAGATAATTAAGAAAACACAGATTGATAATCTTTTTTACGCCCCATCCGGACCCATACCTCCAAACCCTGCTGAACTTATCGAGACGGAACTGATGAAAAAGTTTATGGAAAGAGCTAAGAAAGAATATGATTATATAATTATTGATACTCCTCCGGTTGCTATAGTTACAGATGCTCTCTTACTTGCCCGGTTTGTTGACGTTAACCTGTTTATAGTACGCCAGCGATACTCCTCGCGTAATACACTCGAACTGATAGATCAGCTAAACAACCATGGCGAACTTAAGAATATGGCCATTGTAATAAACGACATAAGTCTTACCGGGTACTACGGTTACGGTATGCGCTATGGTTATGCACAGGGATATGGTTACTCCTATGGCCTCAACTATTACAACAGGGGTTACTATGGCCGATATGGTTATTCAGATAAGACGCAGGGGTATTATACGGAAGAGTAATAAAGACAAAAGATAAAAGTAAAAAGATAAAAGGAGGAAGAAAGCTGAAAGACAAAAGTTTAGAGAATTTAAATGATAAAAGGCGAAAAAAACTATGGAAGATAAGAAGAATGACTTATGTGATAGGCTTTTTGAGTTTGCAGTAAAAGTCATTGAATTTTTGAAAACGCTGCCGTATTCCCCTGAAAATAAAACCATCCGGACGCAATTATCAAAAAGTGCCTGTTCATCCGGAGCAAATTACTCGCCCTGTCAAATTGCATCAAAATGTTAAAGGATTTATATTTTACTTATGTCTTAAGAAGTTTAGCTTATTTGACAGGGCAGGGAAGCTCAGGGTGGCTCATCAAAACCAGACTTTACTAATAAGGTCCGGATTTCATTAAGAGAAATGAGAGAATCAAATTATTGGCTTAGAATAATAAAAAGGACAGTCCAAGAAGTAAATAATTCTGATCTTGATTATTTAATAAAGGAGTCTGGAGAGCTTAAAAAGATTCTCGGCTCCATCGTCCAAAAATCACGAGAATAAACACATAATACCCAATTTACTTTTGTCTTGTGACTTTTGTCTTGACTAAACGCTCTCCGCTCTCCGCCCTGCGCCTTCTTAAAACGCTCAGCTCTAAGAAGGTTATTAACGAAATAGTGATAATGGAATATATAATTTCAAAGCACTGTCTTGAGCAAATCAGACTCAGGGGAATAATTGTGGATGAAATAAATTCAGTTTTGAAGAAACCTGATCTTGTTTTAAAACAAGGTAAAGAAATTGCTGTTTATCAGGCTTTAACCTTTGATAGAAACTTTCTTATACGTATTTTTGTAAATACATTGAAACAACCAAATTTGGTAATAACAGCATATAAAACATCCAAAATAAGTAAATATCATGAAGATAAAATATGACAAAGAAAGCGATATAATTTATTTCCGGTTTTCTGATGAAGCTATATCGGAGAGCGGCGAAGACAAGTCCGGTATAATCTTTGATTATGATAAATCAGGTAATATTGTTGCTATCGAAGTTATAGATGCATCAAAGAAAATGGGAAGTCTTAATTCTGTTGAATACGAATTTGCCTGATGACAAATTTATCAGCTCAGTTGATGCGTTCGGGTACTTCTCCTGCTCTGAACTATTGTGAGGCCTTTCGCCCTATGTAGCACAGTGCAAAGCGGAAGAAATTAACTATTAAATCAATTATTGATATACTATGCGCAATGCGCCATGCGCCCTGTGCCTTTTCTTCACTTTTGTCTTTATACTTTTGTCTTTTATCTTAATAGACAATTACTAAGAGTTCATGCAAATCAAAAAACAAACCTTCATTAAACTCTCCCTGGTAATAATCCTTATACCAATCGGGTTATTAACAAAAGTTTATTCTGGCAGCGGCAGTGAATTTGTTACCAATTATCTGGGAGGAGTAATTTACGTTATATTTTTTATTGTTTTGGCATCACTGGGTTTTCCTAAGGCCGAACCAATAAAAATATCACTAATTGTCCTTTGTATTACCTGCATAATTGAATTTTCACAGTTAATTCACACTCCGACATTAGAGTTATTCAGAAAAAACTATTTTTTCAGAGCGCTGTTTGGCAGCACTTTTAACCCATTCGATTTTATCTGGTATCTTGTTGGTGCCCTGTCTGGATTATTTTTGGTCGGTTTTGTAATAAAATTTCCGGCAAGAAGTAAATAGGTTCTAAATAAAGTCAAGCCTTCAACTACGAATCAAATCCAACTGATGATGTAAATGAAGGCATAACGTCATAACACTTAACGCTATAACATTGCATGCAATCGAACCTTGAACACGAAGCACGAAACACTAAACGCGTAACTCCTGATAATGAATGGGATCTTGTAATTGAAGGTTCTTCCTCTCTTTTCGATCTTAAATTCAGAGACGTCTGGCGCTACCGCGATTTGTTGGCGATGTTTGTAAAGCGCGACTTTGTGAGCTTTTACAAACAAACCATCCTGGGGCCGCTTTGGTTTTTTATACAGCCTCTTTTTACCACCATAATTTACACTTTTGTCTTTGGTAGTCTGGCGGCTATCAGTACTGATGGCCTTCCACAGCCACTGTTTTATCTGGCAGGCATTACTGCATGGAATTACTTCGCAGACTGCCTTACTAAAACAAGTACTGTTTTTAAGGATAATTCACAAATTTTTGGTAAGGTTTATTTCCCGAGGCTTATTTTACCACCAAATACCGTGATCTGGCATTCCTGGTCACTTTCGGGGTGCAATTACTGATGTACACCACAACAGTTATTTATCCACTTAGTGCAGCACCAGAAAAATACAAACATATCATTGAGCTCAACCCAATGACCGGCATCATCGAAGCTTTTCGTTATAGTTTTCTGGGGAAAGGTGAATTCAGCGCATGGAGCATCGGGTATTCTGCAATTATTACCTTGATTGTTCTCGTTTTAGGCATAGTTATTTTTAATAAAACGGAGAAGACGTTCGTTGATACTGTCTAAGTTTAAGAATAGTAAGTAGTAAGTAGTAAATAGTAAGTAGAATAAGAAAGTAAGATAATGCCGAATTACAGGGGATTTAGAGATTTAATAGTATATAAAAAATCATATGATTTAGCAATGGATATTTTTGAGATTACAAAAATCTTTCTAAAGGAAGAAAAGTATTCTCTTGTCGATCAAATAAGAAGATCATCAAGATCAGTGCCAGCGAACATCGCAGAAGCGTGGATTAAGAGAAAGTATTCTAAATCATTTGTAAGTAAATTGCTTGATTCACTTGCTGAAGAAGCTGAAACAGAAGTCTGGATTAACATGTCAAAAGACAGTAAATATATTGATGAACAAGTACATAATTCACTTCTGGAAAGATATCAGGAAATTGCAAAAATGCTGAACTCGATGATAAACACTCCGGAGAAATTTTGCACCCCCACCTGATTAGAACCTTTTTTACTACATACTACATACTACATACTACATACTACATACTATTTACTTCTTACTTCCTACTACCTACTTCTTCATAAATGTCCTCCGTAATCCAAGTCTCCAACCTCTCTAAAATCTACCGCCTCGGCGAAATAGGCAACCTCAACCTCAACCCACAAGGAATACTTGACAGTTCAACCTGAAGTCGGGTACATTTAAACATTTTCCGAGTTATGAACAAGCATATTAATAAAGGCGAACTAGTTATTTATCAAGCTGCTGACAATGCTGATTTTCAAATTGAAGTAAGAGTTAAGGATGAAACAGTTTGGCTTAACCGGCATCAAATTGCTCAATTGTTTGAAAGAGATATTAAGACAATTGGCAAACATATTGCAAATGCTGTCAAAGAAGAGTTACATTCTCTTTCAGTTGTCGCAAATTTTGCGACAACTGCATCTGATGGTAAATCATATCAGGTCGAGCATTATAATTTAGATATGATAATTTCTATAGGATATAGAGTTAAATCGCAGAGAGGGATTCAATTTAGAGTTTGGGCAAACAAAATATTAAAAGAATACCTTTTAAATGGATATTCTACTAGTCATCGTATTGAAAAGATTGAAAATGATGTAAATTATTTAAAAGGGAAAGTCAATGAATTTGATGTTCATATTAAAACAAGCTTACCACCTCATGAAGGAATTTTTTTTGACGGACAAATATTCGATGCCTATCAGTTTGTATCGGATATAATAAAATCAGCAAATAAATCTATTATACTGATAGACAATTACGTGGACGAAAGTGTATTAACTCTGTTGTCGAAAAGGAAAAGTGTTGTGATGGCAACGATATACACTGCTTCAGTTTCAAAACAATTAAAACTGGATCTAAAGCGATTTAATGAACAGTATCCGGCAGTTGAGGTTAAAACATTTACAAAGTCACATGATCGTTTTTTGATTATTGACAATACAACGGTTTATCACATCGGAGCTTCGCTAAAAGATCTTGGTAAAAAATGGTTTGCCTTTTCGAAAATCGAACTTGACACATCGGAAATGATTAAAAAACTTCAATAAATTATAATTCTTAACATAAACCTTAACCTAATTTGCCCCATGCCCTGTGCTCTGAGCTCCGTGCCCAGCTTCACTTTTATCTTTTTCCTTTTGTCTTTTATCTTTTGTCTTTTATCTTTATTAAACATAAACTACAACGACATACTCAACCTTTAATAAAATGCCAAAAACCAACAACTCCATTCCCGTAATAATACTCTGCGGCGGTATGGGTACCCGCCTTCGGGAAGAAACCGAATATAAACCTAAGCCTATGGTCGAGATTGGGGGTAAACCAATCCTCTGGCACATCATGAAGCACTATGCTCATTATGGACATAAAGAGTTCATTCTTGCCCTTGGGTATAAAGGAGATGTGATCAGAGATTATTTTATAAACTATTATAAATACAATTCTGATTTTACTGTGGATTTGAAGAACGGGGGAAATATTGAATTTCATAATGGCAATATTGAGGATGACTGGAAGATTACGCTGGTAGAAACCGGGGATGAGTCTATGACCGGTTATAGAACCAAACTGGCTGGGAAGTATATTACAGAAGATAGATTCATGCTGACTTATGGTGATGCTGTATGCGATGTAGATATTCAGAAGCTTATAAGGTTTCATAAACAACAGAATACAATTGGAACTGTAACCGGAGTTTATCCACCATCCCGTTTTGGAGACCTTGTCACGAATAAAAATCTTGTTATCAGGTTTAAACAACAATTAATAGAGACGGACAGCAAAGAACCTATCAATGGGGGCTATTTTGTTTTCAAACGTGAGTTCCTTGACCTGATTCCTGATGATCCAATGGCAGACATTGAAGGTTTTGCAATGAACAAATTAGTTGCAATGAATCAACTCAATGTATATCGTCATAAGAGCTTCTGGCAGTGCATGGATACTTATCGTGACAGCCAGTTACTCGAAAAGATGTGGAAGGAAAATCCGGTGTGGAAGATTTGGGATTAGTAATTTTAAACTTGTGGTTTAGGGAATAATTATGAAAAAAGTAATAGTAACAGGATATAACGGTTATATTGGAATCCATCTGGTAAGATTATTAAATGAAGCAGGATATAACGTTGTGGGAATTGATACTGATTTTTTTGGCAAAGATTGCGAATTCTTTGACCCGCATCCAGATATAGTGAAAGTCAAAAAAGACATCAGGCAAATTGAAGAAAAAGATATAGAAGGAGCATTCGCAATTTGTCATCTTGCGGCTTTATCAAACGATCCAATTGGAGAGCTGAATCAGGAATTAACCTACGATATAAATTATAAAGCCTCATTGCGGCTTGCAAAACTAGCTAAGAAAGCCGGCGTGAACCGCTTTGTCTATTCTTCTTCATGCAGCATGTATGGAATTTCCGGAGGAGAAAACGCCCTCGATGAAACAGCTCCTTTTAGTCCAATTACTGCTTATGCTAAATCCAAAGTCTATACGGAGAAAGAACTTTTACCATTATCCGATAAAAATTTTTCCATTACTTTTTTGAGAAACGCTACTGCTTACGGAGTTTCTCCAAAATTAAGACTTGATCTGGTAGTGAATAACCTGGTAGGATGGGCCGTTACAACCAGACAAATTCGCATCATGAGCGATGGAACTCCATGGCGGCCATTAATTCATGCTGAAGATATTGCAAGAGCATTTGTTGCGGTTATTGAGGCACCTATTAATACAGTGAATGGCGTTGCGTTAAATACCGGGAGAAATGAGGATAATCACCAGGTTAAAGACATTGCAAAGCTTGTTGGCGAAGTTGTACCCGGTTGTGAGGTAATAATAACAGGGGAACATGGCAGTGATTCACGCTCTTATAAGGTAGATTTCAGTAAAATTCAAACAGAGTTACCCGGGTTCAAACCGCATTATGATTTAAAAAGGGGAATAGAACAATTATATGAGTATTATCAAAGATATGACCTCAATAATGAGAAATTTGAAGGGAGATATTTTACGAGATTAAAACAACTAAATTACCTAATTAGTAATAATAAAATTAATAAGAATTTATTCTGGAATACAATATGGTAAAATATTTAAAGGTTTTAAGGAATCCCATTTGGGCAATAAAACGAATAAAGGAAAAATATCTTGTGCTTCCTGCATTTAAAAGGAAACATATTTCTTCTCTTAAAAAATTGTTGAAAGGAAACGGATATGATTTTAATGAATTCGAAGAAAGCGTTGATGAGTTTAATAGTTTTTCAGAAATTCACAATTTTGTTAATTCAAAATTCGTTGAAACAGGAATAAAAAGTGTCTTCCCGCCAGATAAGTATAGTTGGGGATGTTTGTTGTATTTCATAATTAGAAAAACTAAACCTGATATTATTGTAGAAACAGGTTGTTGGTATGGTAATAGCTCAACAATTATACTTGCTGCTTTATTTAAAAATCAAAGGGGAAAGCTTTTTACAATAGATTTACCTGCTTTATTCGAAACGGGAGGTTATTATGACGAAAACCCTTATAGAGATGAAGAAATGCGAACGAGCTCCCTGCCAAGAGGTAAAGCCCCGGGTTTTATTGTACCTGATTTTTTAAAAAATCGCTGGGAGTTAATTTATGGGCAAACTTCTGAAAAATTGCTTCCGTTATTAGAAGAATTAGGGGAAATAGATATTTTTTTACATGACAGCCTTCATTCCATTGAAAACATGAACTTTGAATTTAATCTGGCTTATAAATACTTAAAAAACAGGGGGATTCTTGCTTCAGATAATATTGACTGGAATAATGTATTCAAAGACTTTTCGCTCAATAAAAAATCATGTTCATACCTGGCTTATTATGAGTCTCCTTTATTGAAAGATAATTTTGGAATAATTATTAAGGATTAGAAAATGATTGCCAACGAAAAAGGGATAAAAGGCATATATGAGATTATTTTAAAACCAATAATTGATAACCGGGGGTTTTTTATGCGCACTTTTGATGAAGAACTATTTAAGCAATTCGGAATCCCTTCCAACTGGGTTCAGGAAAATCATTCAAAAAACTTATTGAAAAACACTGTCAGGGGATTGCATTTTATTTTACCGCCATATACCGACAGCAAATTGATCAGGTGTATCCGCGGCCATGTTTTTGATGTATTTGTCGATTTAAGAAAAGGCTCATCCTCATTTGGCAAATGGGAGTCGGTTGAGCTTAAAGACGATGATTATAAGTGGCTATTCCTTCCAAAAGGAATTGCACATGGCTTTTGTACGCTTGAAGATAATACAGAACTCTTATATAAACATGATACATACTATCAAAAAGAATATGACAGGGGTATTGTCTGGAATGATAAAGATCTGAACATTGAATGGCCTGTTAAAAATCCCATTATTTCAGAAAAAGACAGTAACCTTATGAGCTATCAGAAATTTTTAAAAGATGTTGGAGGATTATAAATGAAACATGAAGAAACAAAAAAAGAAATACTTGATTTAGTTAAGAAATATTATCAGGAAAAATTTCATGAGAAACCTTTTATTCCTGATACAGATATTGTAAGATATGCAGGAAGGGTTTTCGATGAAAAAGAATTGGTGAGCCTTGTTGATTCCTCGTTGGATTTTTGGTTGACAGCCGGGCCACATGCCGAAGCTTTCGAAAATGAATTTGCTGAATACCTTGGTGTTGAGGACAGTATTCTTGTTAACTCAGGCTCTTCCGCTAACCTTGTAGCTGTTTCTGCGCTTACTTCTCCAAAATTACTTGACCGTCAATTGAATCCCGGAGATGAAGTTATAACAGTCGCTGCCGGTTTCCCCACCACTGTTACACCAATTGTTCAGAATAGATTAGTACCGGTTTTTTGCGACATAGAACCCGGAACATACAACGCATTGCCTGAAAATATTGAAAGGGCCTTATCGCCGAAAACCAGGGCCATATTTATGGCTCACACCCTGGGAAATCCTTTCGATTTGACTGCCGTAATCGATATTGCAAAAAGAAATAATTTATGGGTTATAGAAGATAACTGTGATGCTCTAGGCTCAAAATTTGATGGGAAATTCACTGGAACCTATGGAGACCTGGCTACGGTTTCATTTTACCCTGCTCACCACATGACCATGGGAGAAGGAGGGAGTGTAGTTACAAGCAACGAAGACTTGGCTCGAATCGCGCGTTCTTTCCGTGATTGGGGTCGTGACTGCTACTGTGCATCTGGCGAGGACAATACATGTGGAAAACGGTTTTCACAACAATTTGGTGACCTCCCTGCCGGATACGATCATAAATTCGTTTATTCCCATATTGGCTACAACCTGAAAGTAACCGATATGCAGGCCGCTATCGGAAGGGAACAATTAAAAAAATTACCCGGTTTTGTTGCTAAACGGAAAGAGAACTTCGGCTTAATTTATGCCGGTTTAAAGAAATTTGAGGACAAGTTAATTCTGCCTGTTGCCACACCGGGCAGCGATCCTTCCTGGTTCGGATTTTTATTGTCAGTTAGAGAGGGTCAACCATTTACAAGAACCCAACTAGTTCAATATCTTAATAATAACAAGATACATACGCGAAACCTGTTCGCGGGAAACCTTCTGCGACAACCGGCTTTTATGAATATTGAACACAGGGTTGTTGGAGACCTTAAAAATACAGATTTCATCATGAATAATACTTTTTTTATTGGCGTTTATCCTGGCTTAGGCAAACCTGAGATTGGATATGTTTTAGAAAAATTTGATGACTTCTTTCACACCAGATAAATGTCTTCTCCAAGAAAAGTAAAAGCTGTAGTTGTTGGTCTTAAAAGGTATATAGATGATATAACCTGGTATCGGTTAAAACCAGAATTTTCGTGTCGTTTCAAGCCAGGTCAGTTCCTTCATTTAGCGTTAGATTCTTATGATCCAGGTTTTAACTGGCCGGAATCAAGGGTTCTTTCTATTGCCAATGCCCCGGGAAGGGAGTATATTGATATTCTCGTTTCTTCTAAAGGGAGGTTTACAAACAGAATGATAAATGAACTTTCAATCGGCGCTCAGGTCTGGCTGAAATTACCATATGGCATCTTTAATTTTAATGATTCAGTTGGGAAAGACGTTGTGCTGGTGGCCGGAGGGACAGGTATCAGTCCTTTCGTTTCATTCCTTGAAAATATATTCGAAAATAAAGATGATTACCGGAGTATAAATCTATTTTATAGAGTCAGGGAACCTGATCTTGTAGTTTTTGAAAAAAACATTGAGAAATATAAACAAAATATCAATGGATTCCATTACAGGCTGTTCTGTGAAAATATTAACAGTAGTGGATCCTTACCATTTGAGCATGGGATTCTACCTGTTAAGGAAATTGTGAATCAAACAGTTTTATATTGTGATCCTGTTTATTATTTATCCGGACCAAAGGCAATGATTGAATCGTTTGAGAAAGAACTAACAGATAAAGAAATTCTTTCAGATAAGATCTTTTTTGATAAGTGGGAATAGATAACATGTTCAGTCCTGTTTTCCGAGCAAATCCCAGTAAAAATTCCTAACTATCAAGTTACCAGAGGTTAGTGTTATTTATTTTTGATAATTCGGGTGTCCCGAGTTATATTTACGGATGTTTGTTAGAAAAAAGAAGA